>WNEZ01000319.1_pt1 | contig 38171 bp, 38 predicted proteins | sample 5400521 | NCBI WGS metagenome assembly WNEZ01 (sample SAMN13153339, study PRJNA577476) | soil metagenome | isolation source: 120 cm saprolite under Douglas fir tree site 2 hole 1 replicate 1 | place: USA:California | collected 2015-04-18 | reverse complement strand
GACCCTTAGTTTCTAACTCTACTACCGTAGACTCCAGCGTAACCTTGTTCACTGGAATCTCGTGAAACGGATAGATACCCGTCTCACGTCGGTCCATCCCTCAGCTTCGTTAAGCGCCGGAAGTATCTTCGAGGCGTACGCAGTTCGCTCGTCCCTCAACCACCGTCTCGCTCCATCGCTCTCGCTACTGATTCTACTCACGGCCCTCTAAAGCTACTACGCTTTCGTTCCTTACCGCTACTAGCGAAGGCTAGCGTCTTCCGTCCCTGACGACTCTAACATTGGTGCCGCAAGCCTGGTGCACACCAAAACTATTCGCTCTCCCACTGAATCATTGCACTTTCGACATTTACGTCATATAAAAGACTATCGTATTCGATTTACGCCCTTACAGGTTTCTATCGATTCGACACGTCACCCGTCGCTCTAAGCGCCCTTATCACCAACTCTCAACTTCGACTGTTTAACCAATATGTCGTCAAATACTACGCCTTCAACTACGTCTCGCGTTCTCCGATCCTCTGCCGGCAAGGCTAAGCAAGATCCACCGTCTGCGAACGCAGGCAGGTATGACACGTCAGCGACCCCTGTCGTCCAACACAACCTCTCGAGAGATGCGCCGCCTGCAAGAATAGGCAGGAATGCCGCGCCAGCGAACGCTGGACGTGATGACGACTCCAGCACCAGAAAACCTTTCAACATTACAAGGCCCAGAAGCTCTACTATCAGCACAGGCAGATCGCCAGCCTCTGAATCCGCTTCCACTGTTCGACGTGAACCAGCACGACGACCATTACTAGGACCCCAGCAGATTGGCAGCATCATGCAATCACAGTTCGTAAAGAAGGCAGGCAAGCGTGCAGGTTCTTTCGCCACCGTCATAGAGTAGGAACGCGATGAGTCTCCATCGCCAATGGAATTACCTACCCTATCGCGCTCAGAAAGGACAAGCAGCTTCGAGGTAGTTATGACAAGATCACTCTACGCTTCAGACCGAGCCAGGCCTGGCGATTTCACCCCGAGCGACAGCCCGTACAGCGCTCCGGAAGTTGAGGAGTCTGTCTCTCTTCACTCAGGTGAAACCCCGGCCAGTCCTTCATCACGAATGACACGAATCCGCATGATCGCAGAAGAGATTCGTAACAGGGCCGGAGCTTACGATGATGTTTTAGGAGCCCTTGAGCTCACCTTTAACAAGGAAGAATTCAAAAAAGCCTTTCCACGAAGAATAAGGGAGCTCGAATCCCAAGAAGGCTCTCAACGCCGATTCACGTTCCACCCCGACTATGTCGACCATCTAAACAGCGTCATGATGCTCTCAGCCGACACACTCAACGTTTTCCTACGAGCAGCTGGAAGCGAACGATCATTTTCTTATGGTTCCTCGAAGTATTATGATGGTAAAACCTTTGGAAACATTCTTTATACAGAATGGCCAGTGCCAACCATTGCGCTAAGTATCGAGAAGAGATTGATGGACCGGATCGCCGCAGCTCATCGAGCGATTAACGTCTTCATTTTCAACGCTAGCGAAATGCCGGGTCAAGAAATGCCCCGCCCAGCATCGCCCGCATTTACCGACAACTCTACTTTCGCCTCAAGAGTGATGAACACCTTGCAAAACGAAGCATCAGCCTTCTCTTCTCCTAGGCAAGAAGATGCCACGTGGGCTAGTGCTCTGGAAGACGACGCGCAGCGATCCGTCTCGCGAGCTGCATCCGAAGCTCCTGACGATCAGCCAATTGCTTCCACGTCTTACGTCCCTTTAGACAAAGGCAAAGCAAAGGACCCGACGGAGTTCCCCCCAGGACACGCCGCTCTATTAGCAACGTTTGCAATTCCCGCGGAACGCCCAGAAGGCGAACGCGATGCCGACGCCGACGATGAAGACGAACAACGTGCGTCTCAGCCTCCACAATCTAACAGCTATCGGACGCGCAGTCGTCCTGTGAGCCAACGCTCCTTGCTGAGCCGACGCAGCTCGAGCACAAGACGAAGTACCAGCTCATCAAGTACTTCATGAGAGTCCGAGGCCACCAGAGTGAACTCAGCACCTGATCCCCCGGCGCCACCTAGCAGCCCTTCGCGTCCCTCGTCCTCGTCGTCGAGTTCCACATCAAGAGGCGGAGGAGTTCCGATTCGAGGTCCGCGAGGACAACGAGGATTTCCTGGTCCACCAAAAGGCGATCCAGGCGACGATGGCCCGCCGGGACCTCCCGGACCGCCTGGTCCGTATGGCGATAGAGGTCCGCCAGGTCCTCCAGGCCCGGCTGGTGCGTATGATCCGGAAGCCTACAGACAGAACGGCTTACGATATGAAGAAAAGCTCAAGGCATCAGAATTCCCAGCGTTCGATGGAACGGAGGACTCGTACGGAATTTGGGCCGAAAAAGGCGACGTGTACTTCCACTACGGACAGCAATCTGCATCCGTCGAAGACCTAGGGCGAGTTGCTACCTTCAACTTCTCAGGAATAGCAGCTGTTTGGTGGCATGGATTAACGCAAGAAGAACGTAACGAAAGGACTGAGCACTGGCCTACGCTACGCGACGCTGCCTGAGAGAGCCTTCTGGCTGCCTCATGGGTCGAAAGGCAATGGGTTAAGTTCCACGCCATGAGATACCAGCAAGCAGGACACGAGAAGGAAGCACCGGCGCAATACTTCTCTTGCAAGGTCAAGCTGCGACGAATCTTGATGCCCATCTATCCAAATACGCCGGACGAAGAGCGTGCCTTCGAAGTCCTCGACTTATGGACACATTGCCCAACTTCCTGGGCGGCCCACATCGACACATCGTTATGCCCGACTGCCGCTGAACTCATCAAAGTAGCCACGGACAAACGCGAACAACTACAAGCCAGCAACATCACGGATCTCTCCCGCCTCGTACGAGCCGAATTACAACGACAAAATCAACGACGATTCGCCAATGCTCAGTTGGCCGATATCGAGGAAGAAGGAGAAGACACTACACTCGATAGCATGATCGCAGACGCCAAGCCCTCTGCCAACAAAGGACCCATTAGAGCTCTGGGGACTTACCAGTACCCGCAAGCGAATAACCGATCCCGGAAGACTCCACCTAGGCCTTGCCACAATTGCAGAAGCCCCTTACATTATGATCGAGATTGCGCGTCGTGGAGAAAGCTAGGCAGTGGGAACAAAAAACCGAAACCGAATAGTAAAATGAATGAGTTATACCACCAATCGTATATAGCTATGATTGATTCCAGAGACGACGAGTACGAAGCGCAATTCGCTACCTTTTTGGCTTCTCTCGACTCAGACATCCCTACCGATGTACTAGTAGTTGATGCGAAACTAGTTAACGAAGTCGCGTATAACGATGACCCCGAAGAATCTAATGAGTTTCTGACTCCAGACTCAGACGACAGTCATAGCTGGCAAGAATTAGCAGCCAATACTGTCGACCTCGAGAGCCTGCAACTACCTGAAGAAGACATATATGAACCTACCCGAATCTGGGAACGACCAGCAGGACACTCGGTTCAAGGGGTCGAAGCGTTTAAGATTCGTTGTCACGTCAACACTCTTAAGGAACCCGCCGCCATCGTCATAGGAGATTCAGGCGCCGCGCCCACTCTTATTTCGCAAAAATTCCTGCAAAGCTTACAAGCTTCTAAGCCCAAGAGGCGAGGGGGAGCTCGACTCAAGCTCATCCAGCTAACAGGATCTGCCAAGTGCTCGGAATTCGTTAAACTCGATCTCTATTTCCGAAGCCAGCTGGGACCAGTATGTCTCAAAGGAGTAGAAGCCTATGTCGTCAAAGACATGGAAGCAAACTTGCTCATCGGCGAAGACACGCAACTAGCATGGCAACTACATATGATTAGGAATGGAGGAAGAAGTCACTGGAAGGTTGGAGACTCCCTTCACTGCATACCGGCCATACCAGGTCGAGCCCCCACAGAAACCTTCGTTGCGAAATGGGCTTCTGCCCCTATCCTGCCCCAGAGCAAAGGGCTAGCAACCAAGAAGGCTAGCGAAGGGAAACGCGTGCAATGGAACGCGAGCGCACTTCGACAACTAACGATCCTTCCCGAATCAATCGCCTCCCTCACTGCCGTGGCGAGAGGAGCACCAGAACGCCGAGCGCTATACCTCGAAGGTATTAGCCTGAAACGAGGATCTGATTCCTTCATACAAGTACCCAACAGCCTGGTCAGGCTTGAAGACGATTACAGCTTCCAAGTAAAAATAGCGAACACCACTCGTCGGAAAATCATCATTCGAGCTGGAGAGCTCTTAGGGCATTTGTTCAAGGCCGAGGAGACCTTAAAAGCGGCTACCGAACTAACCGAACAAGAGCTACAAGTGTTTGCAGCTAAAGCCACCCAACTAGCTACGCTTATTCCTAAGCTGGAAGAACACTATAGAAAAGAGGCTAGTCCGGCGGACTCCCTCACTATGCTCGATGATGAACTCAGCAAGGATGAGCATGAAGGATGGGGCCCCAAAACTGCTGACCCTGGACCCGACCGAATATACCCTTCGGCGGAATTACGAGAAGTAATCGACGTAGATCCGCTATTGGAAGCCAAGCAGCGCGACGCCTTGTACAGAGTCCTTGAGCGAAATCAAACAGCCTTTGGTTTCGACGGTCGACTGGGACATCTCAATTCCGATGTGCACATCGAACTCGTACCCGGCACAAAGCCCATATCCATGGCACCATACTATGCGTCGCCCGCCAAGCGGGAAGCAATCGATAAGCAAATAGACTTATGGCTATCGCAAGGAGTAATTGAGGAGAGCCGAAGTCCTTGGGGGGCACCAATCATCATCGTCTATCGAAATAGCAAACCTCGAGTTTGCATCGACTTCCGAAGACTGAACAAGGCTACAATACCCGATCAGCACCCTATTCCTAAGCAGACCGACATACTACAAGCCTTATCCGGCGCGCAATACTTGTCTGTTTTCGACGCCTTATCGGGTTTCACGCAGCTGGAATTCGATGAAATTTCAAGACCCATAACGGCCATTCGAACTCATCGCGGTTTGCATCACTTCAAACGAATGCCGTTTGGCTGGAGGAATGGACCTCCAGAATTCCAACGAGCCATGCAGGAGATATTATCTCCCTTCCTCTGGATATTCACGCTCGTGTATATCGACGATATAGTGGTATATTCAAAGACTTTCGAAGACCACTTGAAACACGTCGATTCCGTCCTCAAAGCTATAGCCAACTCCGGCTTAATGCTCTCGCCTCCTAAATGCCATCTCGGGTATCGAAGTATAGTCGTGTTGGGCAATATCGTATCCAGGCTAGGCCTGTCGACGCACCACGAAAAACTTAAGGCCATGTGGGAACTAAACGCCCCAACCAACCGCAAGAAACTCAAAACCTTTCTAGGTCTAGCAGTATATTTTTCCGCTTACATACCATACTTTTCGTGGATGGTAAACCTGCTTTTCAAAAACCTGAGAAAAAAGGATGAACCCTTCAAATGGAACGACACGCATCAAAAGTGCTTCGAGCTAATTAAACTTGCACTAGTATCCGCACCGGTGCGCGGACACCCCGAACTGGGACAAACGTATTGTTTGTACACGGACGCTTCGGACTATGCTATAGCAGGAGTGCTACAGCAAATCCAGTACATGTCCCTCAAGGACTTAAAAGGAACCCGAATTCATAAAAGACTACACGACGCCTACAACAAAGGCGAGAAAGTACCAGAACTCGTAGCCAGGCTATCTAAGGAACACGACGATCGTCGCCCAACAAACCCCTGGAGTCCGAATTGGGAAGACACGCTAATCCCAGTGGAACGAGTGGTCGCATATTGGAGCCGAGTTCTAGCTCCAGCTGAAACAAGGTACTCCGCCACCGAACGAGAGGCGTTAGCAGCCAAAGAAAGTCTCGTACGTTTCCAACCCTTCATAGAAGGGGAAAGGGTGCTACTGGTCACGGATCATTCCGCTTTAACTTGGGCAAAAACATACGAGAATGCTAATCGAAGACTGGCAGCATGGGGACTCGTTTTTGCTGCATTCCCAGAAATGGTCATTGTTCACCGGCCCGGAAAGGTTCACTCCAACGTCGATCCCTTGTCCAGGCTACCAAGAATACCCGCCTTTGCATCGCCAGCCCGAAATGATCTCCCAGAACCCTCGCTAACGACTGAGCATGACGAATTGCAAAAGGCCTGGCTCGCCTTCATCAAGGAGAGAGAAACGGCGGTGGACGTAAAAGTCACCTCGACCAAAGCGGCCAAAAGGAGCAAAGCCAAGGCAAAAGGGAAGCTGCTGGCTACAGCAAAAGACTCGACCGCAACAACCGCGAAACCTAAGGATCGAGCAGCACCGTCCACAACCAATGTTGGATTACACATATACGCCAGCGAGGAAGCCGTGCGTCGCTTCACAGAAGGATACGCTACCGACAAAAGCTTCTCCATCCTGTTCAATCGCACGAAAAGCGAGACCATGGACGAACGAAAATATCACACCTACCGCATAGGAAACAATGGTCTTTTATACTTCGAAGACGCGGATTCCAGAATTAGGCTATGCGTACCGGCGAACGAACGCGCAAGGATACTCAAGGAAGTACATGACGGAGCCCACGAAAGCGCTCACGCTGGCTGGGAACGAACGCTAGCTTCACTTCGGGAACGGTTCTACTGGCCCAGAATGAGATCGGATGTTGTGGACTATGTCAAAACATGCGACCCATGCCAGAAGATAAAGCATGACCGAGGAGCCAGAGCAGGATTCCTACACCCACTAGAAATACCCGTCAACCCCTTTGACGACATATCCTTGGATCTGATAACCAGCCTACCCAGCTCGCATGGAAGGAACGCCATCTTGGTAGTTGTCGACAAACTCACGAAGTACGCCCACTTCATGGCTACGCGCGTCGAAGCAACCGCTCTGGAAGTAGCCAGCCTACTCTTCAAACGGATTGTCAAGCACTTCGGACTTCCTACACGCATTATAGGCGACCGTGACCCTAGGTGGACGAGCACCATATGGAAGGCATTAGCAGAATTATTCGGCACCCGACTAGCACTCTCCACCTCGAAACACCCTCAAACCGATGGACAAACGGAGGTAATGAACCAGCACTTGGAAACAATGCTGCGAGCATATATATGCAAGGATCAGAAGGACTGGGCTAACTGGCTGGATGTACTGCAATTCGCATACAACAACGCCATGCATTCCTCGCATCAATCTACACCGGCGCAGCTGCTCATGGGATACAAACCTCGATCCCCTCTCGATTACCTAGTGGAAAATGGACTGGAAGCCAGCCAGAGCCAACCAGACGTAAAGAAACGCATCCAAGAACTGGATGCCCATCGGATATCCACTCGCGATGCACTTCGCCACAGCGCGGACAAGCAAGCCTTTCAGTTTGACAAAGGGCGCCGAGCCATAAGGATCGAGATAGGAGACGAAGTATTAATTAACCCTCATTCCCTCGAACTAATAAACGAGAAAGGCTCGAGCCGCAAACTCATGCAGCGAAAGGCTGGACCCTTCGAAGTAATCAAAGTCATAAGCCCTACGGCGTTTCGACTAAGGTTGCCGGATTCATATCGAGGACATAATGTATTCAACCTACAACACTTGTCCAAATACCATCGAGGTACTGACAAGGAACGACCGATTCTGGCGAATCTACGAGACGTGCTACCCAGTAGCGAAGAATACGAAGTGGATAAAATAGTCGGCGAACGACAAAGAAACGGTAAACTGCTATATCGGGTAAGATGGAAAGGATACGATGCCGAAAGCGATACATGGCAGATGGCCCGAGACATCCAAAATGCTCCGGAAATTTTGAAAGCATGGAGACAACGCTTATGACGTCTAGCTCGGCCGGGACGACTTCGGCACTCCACGAATTCACCACGAGGACTCCACGTGATCCCATCTCCTGCCACCTACGATCCAACCACCACCATGTCGCAATCTACCTTCGACGACTCTTCCTCGATTATTCCTGGGACTAGACTATCCATGTTCGACAGGGCACCAATCGAAATGGGCCGCAAAAGAGGCTACTTTAAAGACGAAGCCGCCAGAGCCCTGCTTGGCTTGAACAAAGGTGACTTCATGCAGAACCTGGGCACGTATGGCGCCAAAGAAATGGGAACGAACCCGGTAAACTTCGACCTACTGCGTGACGGGACTTACGATCAACGCTTCCTGCCTTTCGTACCACGCCTCCGAGGACCACCAATCGTGCGCTACCTCGATATGCGACAGGTCAACCGACAATGGCTGCCTTCCCCCGCAGCCCTTAGAGGCCTCCGAGAAAGCTTTCTGGAAGTAGTGGGAGAAGCAGAAAAGGTCGCCCCACTCACCAACTTACCGCTGCCAGACTACGCATTCAATTTAGTTCCTCGCCTACTATTCCGAAGCCACAATGAAGCTGCGATTTTCGAGCTCCAGTTTCAGCCCTGGTTCGACATCATAGCTCAATACGCTCGATGGCGACAGATTGAATGAGCGCAAGCGTTACTGGAAGGCTACGTGAACGCAGGTCGTTTACTCTTGAACCCTGAAAAGAAAAATTGGTTCTACAGCGACCCCATCGGAATATTTCTTGACCCCGCCACTTGCAAAGAGCGCGATAGAAGCTTAGCGCTAGCCTTCTCGTTTTTAGCTCTCCCTATTAACTGTCCTGCTGAATGGGTAATCCCCGATAATTATGACTTATCGGAAGCTCGAGCAGCTCTCCTCAGCGAAGGACGAGGCTCCGTACCCAACCAATTATCCTTCCCGACGATCGAAGAGCTCCCTGGGAATGACTATGACGCACTGATGTTCTGCGATGTTAGGCCCAACTTCTCGGAACGACGTTACATGCCCGACGGCACGCGGCTCACGAAGCAGCAGCGGAAGGATTACGACGATGGTGAGAGCTCCGACATGGCGAACGCCGCACTATCAGTGAACGAGGATGATGAGGAGGAACCATTCCCGTCCAAAATCACGGAAGTCATGGAGGACGTACAGCCCACCGGCGAGCCCGCCTCTCAACCTCTCGAGAACATGCATCTCGCGGTTCCTGACGTGACAGCCCCGAGTAAAACTCCAACACTCCAGCTCAACGTAACGGACAGCTTAACTCCACCCGTCCCTACTTCTACCCCCACCTCGGCGTCGAACTCGGCCCCCAACTCCGCAATCTCTTCCGCTATTTCCTCCACCTCCTCAATTAACATGCCCTCTTCGCATCGGCGAGGTACCCCTCAGCAATGGCGAGGCCGAGCCGCTCGGTGACAGCAACGTGCTGGCGAGTACCAAGGAGCGTCAAGACCTCAGTCGCGCACACGAGCCAGCCGCGATACGTGGGACCAATATTTCGAAGGGCAAGAAGCTCGCAGAGTAGCCTACGGAAGTCGCAACCATACCGCCTCGCACTCTCGCCCCACTGCCGTAGTCCCTAGATCGTCAGCCAACAGTGTAGGATTTGTTCAGGCAGTGCCACAATTCCGAGTACTGGGAGCTCAAGCCCAGCCCATGTTGCTACATGACACGGCGTCGAACCAACTGGTGGAGACGGCAATTATAAGTACAGACTTTTCGCAATCAGTGTTCCTACAACGCGCGTTGCAACAGAGCCAATTGGCTCAAACTCAGGCGGAACGGCCCCCTTCGCGAGAACGTCGCCACTCCCCCCCTCGAACTTCTAGCTCGCGAAACCGCTCCCGCGACAGACGGCGGGACTACTCGAGACGTTCCCCCTCTCCAGATTACTACCGACGCTCCTCCGCTCCCAGGCGTTGGTCCCCCACTCGATACTCGCGCGATCAATCACCTCCCCCTCGTTGTCACTACTCTCTGCCAGGAGACCGAAACCGAGAAACCCCGCGAGAGCCAAGGTCCAATTACCGAGCCGAAAGATCTCAGCAAAATGAACCACGGCTGGGAAATCAGTATCGCGACCCCGAACGTGATTTCGCGTACGCCCCTACGTTTTTAGGAGAAGGCTCTAATCAAGGATGGGGTGTGTCCGCGTCGACTCCTCCCCCTCGTAGCCCAGCCAAGGACAATACTTCATCGGCGAATCCGTCCACGGCGCGCGGCAAATAGATCGATAACTGTGCAACATCGGAGACAACGTGCCACGTCCCCCGCTTCCGTTGAACTCCTTCCCACCTTTCGATTCACCATTTAAAATATTACATGTCGGCGTCCGACATTCCATATCCACTGAAACGCCTGCCCCGGATGACACAAGTGATGAGGACGATCTTCCTCACACTCGTACATACGACTCTCTCTCTCTATCCCCTTGCCTTCGGTATGGCACGACATTATCGACCTCCGAGTCATGATCGTCCCTCTTGTATCGCCGCGCTAAGGCTAAGCGATGCCTAAAAGGGGGTGGTGTTACCGGTACCTAATGTCTATGACTTAGGAATCGCTGATCCTCACCTCTCATACTAAATTAGTTTCCCCATCTCGGCCCCGGCCTCAAACGTGCACTCATGCTTTTCCCTTATAAGGGTTTTTACCACAGAAGCCACGCTTTAGCTACGCACCCCCTTTAGGTAGTACGCGTGACCTGCAACCTGTATTTATACCTGTAGTCTGCGGCACATGTGATCATTCTTCTTACCACCTTGACTCTGCCTGAAATTCGTGTCCCTCCGTGACCCTTAGTTTCTAACTCTACTACCGTAGACTCCAGCGTAACCTTGTTCACTGGAATCTCGTGAAACGGATAGATACCCGTCTCACGTCGGTCCATCCCTCAGCTTCGTTAAGCGCCGGAAGTATCTTCAAGGCATACGCAGTTCGCTCGTCCCTCAACCACCGTCTCGCTCCATCGCTCTCGCTACTGATTCTACTCACGGCCCTCTAAAGCTACTACGCTTTCGTTCCTTACCGCTACTAGCGAAGGCTAGCGTCTTCCGTTCCTGACGACGCTAACAATATGCTTAGGGTTTTTGTCATGCAATAAGCATTTACTAAAAATATATCAGCATGATATATCATTATCTCCATGCTGTGTCAGCAAGGTTTAACGCGATGAACAACCCAGCTCACCAGCTCGCGCAATTCCTGCATAGTGATTGAGGGTTTCTGGATCAAATGCTCAAAGCGCTCCACAGACTCTTCAAAGGAATGCCTGGGGCTTTGAAATGCTGAAATGGCAGGCGAAGGACCCTTGGGGTTGTAGACTGGGCAAGTCAGAGAACCCGCAAACTAGATAAAGGATCCGCGAGAACGTACAAACGCGCATTAGTCCAAAAACATACAAATGGGCAAGTCCACCCAACAGTTCTGGATCATGTTCGCACGCATTAATATCCTGCACCAAAGCAGCACGACCGTCTTCATTAGGAGCAAAGAGTAAACTGTATCCCAGGACGCGTCCTGCAACACACGGCATCATGTCTTTCATGATGGTTTCCGAATACGACTTCGTAAGGTCTTGAGTAAACATGTTCCATCCTTGGCTCTGCTCGAGCCAGCGGCACGTATCGTATGCCGTTCCAGTTTCGGTGCCATCGGGGTACTTGTTAGCAGGCAATGGTTGGGGGTTGGGTTTCCCTGCGAGAGTCATGGGGGTGATGTCTGGCACCTTGCGTGCTCGTCACGTGTTTAAGATACTCTGAACCAGGGCGTCCTGTTGAAGGGCCCAAGACGGGTGCGGGACGAGCAGATAAAGTGGAAGATTGCTGAAAAATAAAAGGGAAAATAGGACCGTGACATGCTTTGACCGGATTTATGGCGTTTGGAGGGCAGAGCACATTGGCATGATGTTTGATTACATAATCCCCCCAACTGGCTATGCATCTCCCGGCCCCGTATGCCCTCTCATTCGAGTCATTCCTAATCGTTTTAAAGCCGGCCGCCACATTGTTGCTCTTTAGCTACACAGCGTGGAGATAATGATATATCATGTTGATATATTTTTAGTATATGCTTACCCATATTCCATGTGCATGATGTGGGATCCCAAGTGTATGATCTAGGCTTCCACATACTATGACCATATGGCCCTTCCCCAAGATCAAAAATTAATACTCTATGGTCACTTTTCTACCCTCGTGTATACCAAACATGGTATTTTTGAGATTCAAAATGGGTATTGTGAGACTCAAATTGGGTGTTTCTGAGACTCAAACTGGGTATTTCTGAGACACAAAAACATCTAGTTTGAGTCTCAGAAATACCCATTTTGAGTCTCAAAAATACTGTGTTTGAGTTTCAGAAATACACATTTTGAGTCTCAGAATACCCATTTTGAATCTCAAAAATACCATGTTTGAGGTTCAGAAATACCCATTTTGAGTCTCAGAACACCTATTTTGAGTCTCAGAAAAACCTAGTTTGAGTCTCAGAAACACTTATTCTGAGACTCAAACAAGCATTTCTGAGGCTCAAACATTGTGTTTCTGAGACCCAAACAAGCACAATCTGAGACTCAAAATCAAGTAGTTCAGCCGTAGTAACTTCTGCATTTTCCCAACATTATTATACACAATAGAATATATTATTATGTATCTACGATAATACAAAAAAAAAGGCCGAAGTTGCACACTCAAAATGAGCGCGCAACGCCGGCATGGAAAAAATTCAGCAGCTCAGAGTATATTATAGGTACCCACCAACACCAGGCACGCCCGGTCGTGTGGTCACCGTGTCTCATCATCGCTGCTGGCCATGTTCACGCGCATGCTCATGGTGTTGGCCCATTCATTGTTGTATTGTATTCAGCGCTGGGGTAATGTTAGTGTGTTTGTCATACTCACTGGCGTGATGTTAGCATGTCATATTCGTTGTTTGACTCGCTGGCGTTTGCGTGTTCGTTGTTTGACTTGTTCGCATTCTGTGTGCATGTTGGCTCGTTCGCCGTCGTATTGTATTCGGCACTGGGGTAATGTCAGTGTTCGTCATACTCGTTGGCGTGGTGCCCATGTGGCATGCCCGCCGTCCGACCCGTGCGCGTGCTGGCCTGTCCATTGCTGTATTCGGCGCAGGCGGTGTGTTCGTCATATTCATTGGTGCTGTGCTGGTGGTTGTGTGGCATGTTCGTTGTTTGATTCATTGACGTTCGTGCTGGCGCGCCATACTGCTTGGATATCGTGGTTGGAGCTCATATAACAACTGTAAAATATAGGGTTAGTAATTGATTGTATAATGCATAGCACTTGCCCGGCATGTATACATCTCGTTATTATTGCAGCTATTGTTCACGAAACAACGAAAAAAACGCACGAAAAACTGTCCCAGACAGTAATCAGAGTGATAATCATGCTACATTGTTGCCCAAGAGTGTGAAATGCCGCTTTCGCGGTGTCGGCAGTGTGCATTCGCGCTGAGGCCCATCGCGCTGGCGTTGGCGTCTGCCATGCTGCTGCAGCCTGTTGTGCCATCCGTCGTGCTGCCGTCCGTCATGCTGTCGTTTGTGCCGTCATTCGTGCTGGTGTCTGTCGCGCTCGCTGGCATCCATGTAAAATATAGAGTTAGTAATTAATTTTATGGTGCATGGTGCTCACCTGTCGTGCACATGTCTCTTCATTGCAGCTAGGTATTGGTTTTCAACATTGTCGCGAGTTTCATCAACAATAGAAAAAACACTGTCCCAGACAGCAAGGAGAGTAACTAGAGGGCTACATTATCGCCCAAGATTGAAAAGAGCCCCTTTCGCAGCGTCGCTGGGTGTTGTTGAGTTGGAGTGTGGTGGTTGGTTGATCTCGCGCGAAAGCGTGCAAGCCGTCATGTGAATCCCCGGGGATTTTGGTGTTATGTATTATTTGGTAGCCTTCATCGTCTTCAATAGGTCCCTCTATAACCTAGGCTGCGCTCCTAGGTAATAAAATAACTAAAATTCCAATAAAAATACCCCCTACACAGTATTATGCGCAATAGAATATATTATTATGTATTTACGATAATACAAAAAAAAGGCCGATGTTGCGCACTCAAAATGAGTGCGCAACGCCGGCGTGGAAAAAATTCAGCAGCTCAGAGTATATTATATAAGTACCCATAACGCCAGGCACATATTTGCGCCCGGTCATGTGGTCATTGTGTCTCATCATCGCTGCTGCCCATGTTCACGTGCGTGCTCATGGTGTTGGCCCATTCATCGTTGTATTGTATTCGGCGCTGGGGTAATATCAGTGTGTTCGCCATACTCGTTGGCGTGGTGTTAGTATGGCGTGTTCGTTGTTTGACTCGCCGGCATGCGTGATGTGGCGTGTTCATCGTTTTACTTGTTCACGTTCGTGCGCGTGTTGGCCCATACGTTATTGTATCGTATTCGGCGCTGGGGAAATGTCAGTGTGTTTGTCATACTCGCTGGCGTGATGTTAGCGTGGCATATTCGTTGTTTGACTCGCTGGCGTTTGCGTGTTCGTTGTTTGACTTGTTCGCGTTCTGTGTGCATGTTGGCTCGTTCGTTGTTGTATTGTATTCGGCGCTGGGGTAATGTCAGTGTGATCGTCGTACTCGTTGGCGTGGTGCCCGTGTGGCGTGCCCGTCGTCCGACCCGTGCGCGTGCTGGCCTGTCCATCACTGTATTGGCGCAGAGGTGGTGCCAGTGTTATTCATTGGCGCTGTTCTGGTGGTGGTGTGGCATGTTTGTCGGTGGGCGTTCGTGCTGGCGCGCCATACTGCTCGGCTATATCGTGGTTGGCGCTCATATTACAACTGTAAAATATAGGGTTAGTAATCGATTTTATAATGCATAGCACTCACCCATCATGTATACATCTCGTTATTGCAGCTAGGTGTCGATTAAACACGTCGCGAGTTTTCACGAAACAATGAAAAAAACGCCAGAAAAACTGTCCCAGACGTTGTCGCAAGTTTCATCAAACCAAGAAAAAAGCGCTGTCCCAGACAGCAAGGAGATATCGCACAAGATTGAAAAGAGCCCTTTCGCGGCGTCGCTGGGTGTTGTTGAGTTGGAGTTGTGGTGGTTGGTTGATCTCGCGAAAGCGTGCAAACCGTGCACGTGAATCCCCGGGGATTTTTGGTGTTGTGTATTATTTGGTAGACTTCGTGCTTTGATACTTGGGAGGGCCGGCTTGGGAGGGCCGGCGGAGCGGCAGTGACCTAGTCGCAGATAGTCCACATGCCCCAAGTTGAATTGTGTAACATTACTTCTGTATTTTATTCGCATATATACAAATCCCCGACACCAACGAAGTGGTGATTACCTCCTGTACTCTGTAGTGCCGAATCTGCCGGCGCTTATCGATTCGTAGGGTACCACACGGCAAGCCACACCGACCGCGAGCCTACATGACCTCTCTCCCAACCAAACGCCCCCGTTCAGAATCGCCGCAAGGCGAACCCGGACCACATTCCGTCAAAGCCAAGATGGACAGTCAGACTATGTTTTCCCAGCTCCATATGGCCACAGAGGATGTGTTAAATGCGCGACTGTAAATTACAACAGTAATTAGCGTTCCCGCCAAAGGAATCCGTAATGCAGTCTGCAATCCATCATCCCAAGTGAACGACGTAAAGCCATACTCAGCGAGAACAGTGCCTGAATTCTATGGCGATCGGAGGCGAGCGAACAGCCCTGACCGCAACGTCCTTAACGCCGAGTTCCGATGCCAGGCTCCAAGCTATGACCAGAAGACCTCGAGGTTAGGTTTGTCTCGGAGGCGTGCATCTCGAAGTGCTGCACCATATCGGCTTTAATATCAACCGCGTCAACAATGCCCAAGCAATGCTCAAGACGACTAGCTCTCAGGGAACTCGGACGTGAGACTGATGCCTCGAAGACTTGCATTTGTTCTGGCCATCGTATCCAAGAACTCATTCCCAGCAGATACTTCTCCTAGCCGAACGATGAGTCGTTGATCTGCAACGACTGGTCCGGAAAGACAATGATAGCGATTGTATTGAGATGTCAAATTCCATCTTCTGGATCTTGGAGGCTTTCTGGTTGAATGGGCAATGCCCGGCCCATCCGAGCCAATGGCAAAGATTGACGATTTTTTCGTTAATATGTCCATAACACATTACACTGCCAGTGGTGATCTCACATAGTTGCAACATTGACTATGACTCTTGTAAGCTAAATACTGTCACTGCATCCCGCCACGCCCGGTCAAGCTCATCCCTCGTCTCCATTGCAGGCCAACCATGCTGAACAACCAGTCTCGAGTGATACCATTCCCTCAAGATAATATTTGTGCCGTTCAAGACGCCTCGCTCATTTGGATCCGTCAGTCCAAACACAAATGCGTCAAAGTCATCTACGGACGCAACAACCCCGTTTGTTTGTTGTTGCACTTGAAGTCGACACCCTTCGCGATTACGACACACCCATAAGACAGGCGCCGCCAGTTCGCGATAAAGGCAGTTACCGATGCGGTGAAATTCGGGGTTTTCTGGGAGCATACAGCGCCAGCACACACCGTGTATATTCTTATTTTTAAGATAATCGCTCCAACACCTCTTCCAGCTGCCAAAAGCGATATCCCCCCCGCCACCTTGCACATAACGGGAGCAGAGGCTACTCCAAACCCATCGCGATTGAGTGCAGTCAGTACTGGGATGCCGAGATTGGTTGGAAGATGCGCCAGCATCCAAGCAGATTACACATGACGGATCTAGCTGCTGCAGAATGCGCGCAGTTACGAATGTTGCTGCGACGCGTTGATCCTTGGCAATTTGAAGGCGCTGTGCGAGCTTCTGTACTTCGGGTGTTGTCTCTGGTAGTGAGTGCATGCCCCAAATAACAGAGGGTATGCGTGGATCTGGCTCAGGGCTGAGGAGTCCCGGAACCCAATCCTCCCAGCTTTTGAAGCGGTGCTTCATTTCGTCCCACGCAGTCGGAAGCGAAGATGAAGGAGGGAGAGGCACCCAAGCAGGAGGATGTTCAAGTTCACAGCGACTGCAGTTGGCGACAAACGTCTCTTGGTCAGGGAGGGAGTTGAGCGAGATGGACATGTTTCGACAGTTCATATCCCTCCAGCCATCTAGGTGAGCTGACATGGCCGCCCGAAAGCAAGCACCGCCCTTAATCATATTCACGAATTCGGCTTCTCCACTGAACTGGCCTGCCTGTGGTGTCAGCCACGAGCGGTGCGGGGCCTTCTTCGGATGGTACCTAGGATAAAGGACAGTACACGTCGCAAGCTTACCGTCGCGGCCAGCTCGGCCAGCGCCCTGGGCGAATTCCACCATGTTGGGCACGTTGCAACCAAATTCAACCACAAACACAACCTGTCGAACCCCGGGGACATCGATACCATAGTAGGCAGCCTTGTTGCCAATAAGAACGCCCCTCTTGTCAGCAGCAAATTCCCTAATAAAGTTCATTCGATCCACAGTGGATGTTTCGCCATGTATGATGCGCTTTTCTTCGAGCCAGTTGCCAATCCTCTTAGCAAAGGCGGGCGTCGTTGTGAAGATGACAGTCTGCACGGGTTTTCTAGTCGACTCTTCTAGAATTTTACGCAGCTCCGAAGTTTCGCCATCACAATTAGCAGGATCGTACGCGTGAGCTTCATACCGTATGTTGAGGCGGTCAGTAGCACGATGGCGAACCACCTGGATGGGACATGGTCTAGACACCTGCTCAGCGTTGGCGCTACTTCTTGGGTACACCACATCTCCAATGCCAAGCTTCTCCAGCCACTTCCGCTCGTGCGGTTGAGGAATGGTAGCGGAAGCAAACACCAACACCGTTTTAGGAAGCTGGAGTGCATACTTGTAAGCCCACTCGTAATGTGTCCGCCAGGAATCAGCAACTACCCCATCTGCCTCGTCAATTAGTACAGCTCCAAGAGTACCCTGCTGTGCCAAGTGGCGGACCTGGGTGTGCATTTTATCCATCGAGAAGGCGTTAATGCCCACAATGTACACACGCTTTGTGGGGTCAAGCACAACGTGATTTGCACAGACCTGGGCAGGAAGGTCTATGTCGTCAAAACGACACTTGAGCTCATCGTACAAGACAACATAGGGCACAATGACAATCGCCTTGGTAGAAGCAGGCCACTGTTTCATTGCGAGCTGAAGTGGGAGCGTTTTGCCGCCACCAGTCCTTGTGATGTGCACAGTGTGACATGTACGATCCAGAATGTTGCGATACACCACATATTGATCCATTGATCTAAACATTGCCGCGGGGTCCTTTCGAAACGCACGCAACATACGAATATCATCCATAAGAACTGCACCAAAAGATCCCGCGTTGTGTGCCGCTGAAGTGCGTGAAACAACCGGAACGACCGTTTGTGCATTTCGGGATGAGGAAAGCAGTCGACGCTTCGATGGAATGACTGGGCTTGGCGATCGACTGCGTTTGATAGTGGCCGTTGGGGGGAGGATATGTTGTTGTGGCAGTCCAGGGACTGATTCATTGCTGTCACTTGTTGTTTTAGGTGCGGTGTTACCAAATGGGCGAGAACGTGGGCGGGGAGATGAATAAATGGGCGTTGGCAGTCCTGCCTTGTCGTCGTCATCGTCGGAGCTGGCCTCCACAATTAGTGGGTCATCTGCGGAGCCATCACCATTGAACCCGCGCTGGGCGGTAATCTCCGAGGGCGTAGCATGCAATGGACTGTTTGATGGTTCGCTGTCCTCGCAAGATCGGGGGCGAGGCAAGGCTGACAATAGGTGTTTGTCAATGGGACCAGCACGGCCAGAATCAGTTAAATCGGGAGGCGGTGGATCATGCCTGAATTCATCGAGGAGGGGAGATCGGCGACGATTAACCTCAGGCTGACGGGACACCGAGAAATCAACCAGGCTTCGAGGACCTGCAGATAACATATGCGAGAGTCTGGCAACCTCCTCTCTGATGCCGTCCACTGCAGCTTGCAGTTTTTCGTTGTCACTGCGTAGCTCGTGATAGTGGTCCAAGCCCAAAGGCACTGGATCCACCGCCTCCTGTTCTGGTAATCCAAGGATGCCATTGATCGTCTCTATGCGGGCAGTCTCCTTGAGGCCCAATATGCGATGTTGGTAAATTTTAGACCACTGGCGGAAGAAATCTCCAACTCGACTGTGATTATCCCCACATCGGGCATACGCCAAGTCAGACGTCCGCGTACTATGGCCAGCCTGTTTGTCATACATTTCCTCGCGTTCTTCCTGCTCTACGCTCTGGTCGTGTTGATGGATGACATGGGCCTTGCGGGCAAGGGCAGCAATGACGTGCCTAATCTGGCTTAGCCCAAACGGATGCCCCAACTCAGCCTTAGTATAGTCTCGAAGAACTCTTGTGAGCGTCGCTGATTCTGTACATGCAGAAACCTGGTTCGTGTCCGCTGACAGTCTGAGATCATAGAACAGGTAGGTTTCCAGGCACTCCCGGGCTGCACTACCGAATAGGACATCTACCAAATGCAATTCGACAGGGCGACACTGTAGAGACCGCCGTCAGCCAGCAGTCCACAACCAAGAGCATCTGGCCACAAACGCGGGTAATATATTGGACAAAGGATCTATCCAATATGGGGTGATAAAACCTCAAAATCGGCTTCTCATTATGCTGCGCGTTATTTGTCTAAGGTGAAGTGTAAGCTTGATGAGCACGCAGCCTCGAAGAGACGTAGATACTTTGTTATATGCAATCTTTGTGCGAATCCTAGGTCCCTTAGATGAACTTTCCAGAAACACATGACGCCGGACCATTGAACGAGGAGCAATTGCAATCGAAATGAACTCAGTGCCTCGTGAAGGCATGCCGCCGCCAATAAACATTGCAAGCATCAGGTTTAAATTTATCGCATGGAATTCTTTCAGCTTCTGTTGTGCAACGCCTACAACAAGTGGTGAACCTGATCCACCTGGGAAGAGGTCTTTGTCGTTCAGCATCCGTCGAAGAGAACTCTCCATGAGTGGTTGAGTAGCCATCGGCGCCGCCGCGAAGATGGATGCCGTGTCCCCAGGATCATGGATGTGGCTACAAAAATCTTCGGGGAGGGGGTCCGCTGCACGGGCAAGCTCCATCCCTCTTTGTATTTTCTCCATTGCAGCCTGATAAACCTTGCCTATCGAGTCGAGTTCTATTTCAACACCTTGGTAAATCATTCGGTTGTCCTCTGGTGGGTTGAATGAGTGGACGTTCCGTGCCAAAAGGAGTAGCTCTACACGCACCAGGACTCCAGAAAACGTCGTGCTTGCTGTTTCCCATATAGCTGAATTTGGAGGCTTTTGCAGCAAATGATCGCATTTCTTGATAGGGACTGGGAGTATCCACACTGAACCACCGCTTTAACCACTCGACACTGATCCTATGATGACTGGTTAACTTCACGAGGGGGGGAAACCTAGAAGGGACTAACTCATCGTCTCGTAAAGCGGCACTGGGGAATGCGCCACTTGCATCTCGTTGGGCCAAATAGTCAGATCTTATTTTGTGGCATGCCACAATTTTCATGCAAAATTTAAGCCGAGAGAGCCATATCGCAATAACGCCTGGCTCGTGACAGCGGTAGTTTGGCTTTGGCGAGAGTGCACTGATAGAGACAAATCTTCGCCACGTAGTAGACCATGAAGAGCTGTCGTGGGGGTGCAGTGGAGCAAACCACACGCTCATGGCAAGATTGTAAAGAACGTCGGCCGCGGCATTAGCACTTTCCGCGTCATCCGTATCTTCGGTATAAACAGCGATGGCATCGTGCAGTTGAAGCGCTGCATTCCTTTGAGGTTCGGTGAAGAAGTCGAGCGAGACGCCGTAGTGATCTTGACCTTTGACATCAGTTATGCACCCGCGCACAAAGAAAAGACCCAGGGACGCGAGTACCCCAGTATACTGCAGTATCGTATTTTCCTTGTGGTTTTGGGGCAAAAATTCGTTGCCATTCTCGTAGGGATCTCCGCCATGCGCCTGCCCGTTGTGAAGGCCCGAATTAATCCTGGTTCGGGTGAGCATAGAAAGGGTGGGAACGTCATCGGTTATCACTTGCTGGCAGAAACGTAGCGAGATGTCTTCAATGGCTTTTGACACAGGGTCTTTGGCCGAAAGAGCGACGAGCTTGACCAGAGCGCCCATGTTGCAGTCTTTATATGCGTGGCAGAGACCCGTATCCTTGAGGAGCTGTGATACATGCCTAATGAAGTGGGGAGTTAAGCAGGGGTCGGAATAACGTGGGCTGACAAACGCACACGTCGTCGGTTTCATTTTCCGCAACTCGAGGGTTCATCAGTGAATTAGTTATTGTGTTGATTAGAGCCAAGTCTTTGGGCGCGAGATCCACAGAATGAATTTCCCAATCTTCTTTGGGCAGAATCTTCCAGTAGATATTCTGCACACGTTGCACTCGACCATAGTTCATTTTGTGACGGCCCGACGAGTCGGCGTGTTTGCGCGCTGTCTCGTAGGCGATGACGGCATAGGGGCACTCCAGGCATTGGTAGCCATCACGAGGAGGCTCGATTCCGGAGACGGGTACTACTGCACGCACAGGCCGCTGCGGCGTCTCGGTTGGAATGCCCCAATCATTGAGCACGCTGGATATACTCGACGTGGATTGTTGAAATCCAGACATAGGATGTGAATGATGTTTTAGGTGATTTTCGACAGATTGAATGTTGCCATCGATTACGACTTGGTGTAATTGACATATGAGAACTCGGTGTTTGATGTCAATAGCAAGTGAAAACTTGTCCAAGTGTTTGTCTCTCAAGAGGTTGGCGGTGTAAACCGACGCCGGGACATTCGGAAAGCGTGGTGGAGATATTTGAGGGATGCGGGGCCTATCAGAAGACACAGCACCTGTGTCTGGATCAGCAGTAGAGCCGGTGGGTTTGTTCGTGGTGCAGGTGTGGCGATTCATGTTCTTCGCTTTTAGAGGAGGTACGGCGTATGAGCAGAGAGGGCAATGGAGCAGATCGTCCTCTCCGCGAAGTGCGACTACGCGCCGTCCGTTTGCATCCATATTATTAGTCAGCGCATATCTGGACACGGCAGCCAATTCTACGCGGAGCACTGTTTTCGTAGAACGGGACTCCCTGGAAGGAGAGAATTTAACCAGGTGAAACGTGAGATTGGATGTAGAACTGCTCTTACCGGGCTCGTTTCATTGCGCCTCGAGTGTGTGTGGACTAGTGTCAAAGCGTCGAGTGTAAAATATCAGACTGAGGGATTGAGGAGGTCCCGAAGGGATAAGAATATACCATGAACCCGTCGCACAACCGGCCAACTATGGGATTCAAACAAGATTCAGACGCTTCCAATTAGGGGCGTTGGCGGGGAAACAGGGAATGGAACAAAGAAGTATTGGCTCCTATCCCCATTTGTGAGCGGTTATACGCCGGGACGTGAAACTAGTATCTAACTTTGCAATCAGCTTCAGGCGATATTGGATGGCTACAGCTACAGAGAATTTCCCGCGATGAGACTCCTTTTCGATAACCGGCAAATTCTACTTATGTATGTTCCAAAGATCTTGGGGACAAAGAGTGATGCCAGCCACGAAGGAAACATTTCGAATTCCCCGCCAAGGCTGCGAGTCACAGTTTTTTGGAAGCGCCCACAATTTGTTATTCCCACTCACATATTTACAGTAGACGATAGAACAAGTCTAACCGCAATGACGAGCCAGTGCGTGTGGCGACGCAGTACGAACGAACGACCGAGTTCAAGCAGATATCTTCAATTGCAAGACGATCATCCACATTGGTCACAAAATATTGCGGACATTCCGACAAGCACACAGCCGTCATCCGTTACCATGGTGACTTTTGAGTAAGGTTGAAGGGTTCAAGCAAGCAAGCAACTAGCGGCAAGACTCACGTGATCCCCGCTCGGAACGTCATTACGTGGGCTATCCAGCATTGCCCTCCGCCTTGGCAACGTTAAGCACAGCATTGCTGTGTGTACAATAACCCATTCCTTGTGCATTGATCTTCTGTTATCTAAACTTGGCGAGCAGAACCTTTTGTCTCAACTCTCAAGCGTAATGACCGGCCATCAGAGGATACATGCTTGGCAATTCTACTCAGTGCCACGATGCCAAATGGGTGGCACATTTACTTGCCGCCAAAATCTTCGCGTCGCATGTCTGTGTCTGGGACATCCAAAACACCTCAACGGACCAAGACCACGTCAAGCGCCGATGGAGTAATCGTAATCTGCAGTTCTCAAGTTCCAGCGCCTGCTAAAGTTTGTCTTGAATAATGACTACGAGGTCCCTCCCGGGTTTGATGACTTGAACAAAGAATGACATGCGAACATGGGCACGCTCGTCGTCGAAGGAGGTTGCGGCAGGCGTGAGAAAGTTTTTCGGAAAGGTCTTCAACAAAGAAACGTGAGGGTGGCGGCAGATCCAGGTCATCGTTTCGGATGCGTACCTGGCGAAGGCGAGCATAAAATCATGGATTACATACGACGGCAACGGGTGAACCCCGGCCACAACCCGAACATCCAACATGTTATTTACGGTCTCGTACGTTTCCTTTTGGTTTTCTTTCGCGGAGTCTGAAACGCATGTAGGATGCAGACCTCATCGTGCTCGCCCTTGCCACTTATGAGCCTCACTTTCGGGTCCTCCGAGAAGACGTTTTCGCACAAGATACAAGATGACGTGTCGCATTTGTGGTCACAATGATCACCGCGTCGTGCAGTGTACTGAAGGGGCGATCACTCTGCTACCCAGCAAAAACCTACTGATATAGCTTCACATGTTGAGGAAGGAAAGCTGTTCGTTTCCCTCAACATCGCGATTTTATGTGAATATTTGCGAACAGAGCTACAACTGCCCAACCAACACTTCCTTTCAATATGGAGTAGGCCGTTGGTGGTTGGGTGTTCCTCATCTTCTTTGTTGGGAATGACTTTCTCCCTCACCTTCCGTCCCTCGACATCAGAGAAGGCGCGACTGTGATCGACGCCTTGTTGAATATCTGGAAGTTCGAGCTTCCCCGCATGTACGACAAATCACGGAGATGTAGTATCGGCGCGTGTGCGGATCCTGTTAGAAGGTCTGGCGCTGACATATTCCGGAAACGACGCAGTACGCAGCCACTGTTTCTTTCCCCCAACTCTCTTCAATTCTTCAATTTGTTGTGCAGGCGAGGAAGGTCGGATCCGCAATGGAAAACTGCGGGGGTTGAAGAAGACAACCCGAAGAAGCCGACGCCGGACCATTGCCGCAGAACTTCAACTCAGAACCGCAACTCCGCCGCCGCCACCCTGCTACAGCTTCCCACGCACCTGCTGGTACTCTCCTCCCTTGGGATCACACTCGGTGGATCGAATGCAGATGTAGCGAACAACAGAGCAGCCATTCGAACGGCTAATATGAGTGCTGCGGAAACTCTGAAGGCTGAACTTGTAGCTAAGATTCCACTTGGGCGGAAGACGACCTCGCACGCCAGTTGCGTCTGGTCTGCCTCCAGGACATCCTACCCCCTTCCAGGGCGCCCCCGCCCTCTCCGGAACACCCAACAACGGTTCTCCCAGCTCAACCCTCGGCAACTGAGTCAGCGGCGCGGAATGACCAGGCAGGAAAATCGATTGGTCGACAGTCGCCGCGTCCTTTCATGGGATTAAACGCAAAGCGCATGTTCTGGGTGAGTTACTCGACGATGGCAACAGCAGCCTTTGCCACTGGAGAAGCCGAATCTGAAGCCGCTCGAGCCGAATGCGAGCAGCTGGAAAGGAGGCCAATGACGCTAAATTGGCTTTTGAGGAAAAGTTGGAAGGCATTGCGCGTATCGAAAACGCGCTGGTGCCACTATATCTGGACAGGGGGTCAAATCTAAGTCAAATCTAAGTGAGCCGAGGCAACTCCATACCGACATGGCTTACTGACCTCGCTGTAAAGGGATGCCAACATTGCACGCTCAAATGGGCCCAAGCGCAAGAGTCGCCAAGCCCGCGGCGGACGGGCTGACCCTGCACTATATATACGGCGACCGATTTACGAGTCCTTGATCCAAAAAAAAGGAACTGAGTTCAGCAAATTGGGCGGCTTACTTGGCTCCTCTAGAGACTCCGCGCTGCAACAGGTCGCCCAGCTGTAAGGACGTCTCGATGCTCGTGGCGGAGGTTTGCAGGCTTCCGAAACCACTCGAAAACAAGGCATCAGAGCTCGAGGTATATTGGAGGAAGAGATAGACGAGCTGTCCTAATTGAGGTTGCCGGAACATCAGCATCTCACCATCTGGAAACCATAAAAAACACCTCTCATCCCATTACAGTTTACACGCGTCACCGTTTTTGTTGGAAGGCGCCTACAATTTGTCATTTCCACCTCGAACCTATTTAGGGTAGACAATAGAACGGGTTTGGTGTTTGATCACACGAATATGCGTGGCAACGTCGACGGAGCACAAATGACCAAATCATTTAACTGCATGAGAATCCATATTTCTATTTCTACATTATTAGTCACAGTATATCGCCGACATTCTGACACACAGCTGTTGCCCGTTGTCGTGGCGAATTTAAAGGGTTATAGCGAGTCATGACGTCGGCGCCAGGGACTCGCTCTCCTATCTATCTATGTCTAGATTCGATGGAGTTTGGCTGTCGCCGTCAATTCGACCGATCGATCGTGTCGTTTACGCGGGCCATCATCATTGTCCAACTGCCGCGCCCTTGGCAACACACACTAACGTTCTTGTTGCCGAACTTAGCAAGCTCTGGACTCCTTTTGTCTCGAGCGTATTGGCCTAGCCAAATCATGTATAAGGGCGGAGATCAAAGGATAGTGCGATATTGAAAATGCCTGGCAATTCTACTCAGTCTCAGTGCAGCGATGCCAAATGGGCGTCGCATCTGCTTGCTTGCCGCCAAAATCTATACATCGCACGTCTAGGACAGCTTCACCCACATCCAGGTCAACGTGCCGTCAATGAGGACCACGTCAAGCGCCTGGCAGAAACCATGGAGGAATCTGCGGTTCTCAAGTTCCAGCACCCGCTTGAGGTTGTCTTGGATAATGACCACGACGTCCCGCTCCACCTTCCTACGCTGAGTCACCTCCCGGCCACCATCACGGTATCCATCCTCCGTGGCCAACATCGTCATCTGGCGTACACGCTGTGTCTACGCAAACAGATCTTCGCTGCATCATTGTCTAAAGAATACGCGTCGCCCTACGACGTCCCTGACCACATCGCACACGATCATCCAGATGCGACGTGGCCTTGTTTTGTGTACTCTCGCGGTGAGATCTCACGCTATGATGCAGAATATCGTGGTGCACTGACGCCTTTATGTTCTCATTTCCTCCTAGAACTTTTGCGCAAGGAATTTGAGCTGGATCTCGCAGCTTTCATTCACGACGACAACCGAACACTCCTTTCTTTGGGGGCAACTGTCGCCGATACATGGCGTGTGAATAGTCGGAAGCCACTGATGACTGCCATTCAGGAGCTTTACGCGGGCGAACACAGGGCTGTGGCTTACTGCATGTGGCATCCGAAACTCAAGAATGTTCTCGATTCCTTCATGCTGTCTCCTGTAATGTCTGACTGGATAACAAAGAATACCTTCACCGTCTTATCAACGGGCGGGACTCAAGGGGTGAGCCTTCCCGAAGCATTACGCGCCATCGCTCACGTGTTTGTTGCGACGGTGGTTTGGGGTTTGGTCATAGATCTGGGCAGCTCTCTTGGAAGAATGTGTCCAGTCTCTACAGCGCTTGCCACTCCCATTAGAACAAATTACCCACGATATCTTGTACGGTTCGCATTATACCCAGAGCAAGTCCCACCCAGCCATCGCCGATATGTCGTTGGGCTACCTCAAAGGGCGGAAGGCCAAAGTCCCAAAGCTGTGGGCTGAGTTTGGCGTCAAGGAAGGTGACCAACAGGGTCTCGTCACACTCTATTATTCCATGCTTGAACGGGATGAAGACTATGAAACGCTTCTTCGATCATCAGGAAGTGATTTAGCGCCCTTAGCAGATGTGGTATGGCTTGCATAGATTTGGTCGACCGCACCGACCTGACAATTCATTTGTAGGTGATTGATCCAAAAATCGTCATGAGCCGTGCCGACGGTTTCGTCAAGACATTCGTGCAAATATTGTCTCTTGTCCGTCTGGCTCACGTTTGCTCAATGGCGCTCATCATTGACGGTTTTAATTTCTAGTTACTGATGCTAGTGTTGCGCCCCGCGGATCGCTCCAAGTTTGCGATGAGCTATGCTCCTCGTCAGGCCCGGGACTTCCATCTATATAGCAGCCAAAACGAACGTAACTTAGTGTGGGAGAATGTCATTGGGCGTTTGTGCCGCTGTGCTATTGCCAAGCGGGGGTGCACGTATCAACAGGTTGGAAACAACCTCCAATATTCAATTGGATCATGAACTAACCGGCACATCAAAGATCTTCCAATATGTCTGCAAAGAATGGAGGGGACTTTCAAAGCATCTCTCCTGGTTCTCTGAGGATGCTCTTCGAAATGACAATCGGGGCCGTTGTCACGCTGGCGGAAGGGCTACAGCCCTCGCTGAAGTTCATTCTATGCTCGGCAGAGGCTCAGGCCCATCTTCCCGTGGAACAAAGATGAATAATTGGAATTACGGCCTCCAACTGTGCCGTGAAAGCCAAGAGTGGTACATGCTGCTTCAAACCTTTTTTGTTCCTGGTGATGCCATTATGACCCCAGCACCCGATGGCAAGGCCCGGGTGTTTAAATTCAACAGCGGCATCTATCTCGATCTAGATGAAGACCCAGATGCTCGTCGGCAACGCCTGAAGCTCGAGCAGAAGATTCATGATGAAGAAAAAGAGCTGGCTGCCGAGAAGCCTGTGGATAAACGGATTCCATCTCATCTTCGAATGGACGTCAGCCGTGCTGATGGGGAGGATGGGGTCGAGCAGAGTACGTCACAAAAGAACCTCTCGTTTCATTTACTCGTTATTTTTCACTAGGTATTTCGAGGCGTCGTGGCCGCAATGGTTTCTGCGACACGCCTATGCCTGGTGTTCCACCGCGCGGCGCATCTGATGTGAAGTTTCAATCTCGATTTGATGGTCCTGCCACGAACCCAGGAGTTGCAGCAGCTACCGCGGTTTGTGATGCTCTTGTAAAGAAGAACGTGGCCTCAGTTGAGGACCTTCGATTACTCATGCCGGTGTTCCAAACCATTCTACACCCCGACTATCTCTCCGCTCTCCGCTCTGGCCACGTGCAGATTCCTATCATCCCGCAAATAAGTGCTGTTATGACCGCGCGTTCATCATCTCCAGACTCGGTCATATTGGGTTCTCAGATCCTGAACACGAGGCGCGATGCTCAAGAAATCCAGGCACGCCTCAACGCAGCGCATTGGTCCAATAAGCACGAACGGCGTGATGACGACAGTACCAGCGGCAGCAGCAACGAGGGTCCCTCCCGAACTTTGTCGTGCCAGCTGCAAAAATGCAGGTCAAATCAAAAGAAAAGGAAGAGTCATCAAAGCAGTAGTAGCGAATGCGAATCTCCCAATCCACACCAACACCGCCGACATCGGAAGGCCAAACGGTCTAATGATAATCACTCCCTTAGCGATGGCGCTCAAAGCCAGACCCACCATTCAAGTCAAGCGCCAGAAGATAGCAAGGTCCCGCTCCCATGGTCAGGGGTTGATGGTTACCTGCCACCGGTACCTCAGGGGGCCCAATCCGACACTACGTATGAATGGTGATACCTTTGTTTTTCTACACCGGTAATATTTCTCTGATATTGTAAATTTCCCAGGGGTGGCCCTGGATACATCGCATCTCGCACGTCACCGGAACAGTCTATACGTCAGCACTCCGATACCGATGATGGCGATCAAGTCCAACACTCGCCCTCCCACGATCACATGAACGGTTTTGACGGTGACCACCGAAACCTCGTGGGGGTTGATGAGGATGACGAAATCTTTCCCGACGACTTTGCAGATGACATGGACTTCCTGCGTGAGGCGCAAAAATTTCTTTGAAGGGGTGATGGCCTGGCATGTAGACTCCGCCACGCGCCATGTATAACGTACAGGCATAAAGCCAGAAGAATTTTACTTCACATTAGCTACGCACAGTATGTACTAGCTAGCTAGTCCACTAGTTAAAGTTGCTCTGTGATGTGCACAATCAGAATATCGGGTCCCGGGTTCGAGATTGGTCAACTTCGACTGGCAAGGCATTCCCCATCATGGAGCAGCAGTGGCTCTATAAGGTCATCTCGGGCGATGGATTGCGGCGGAGTGGGGCAGAGACAGTTCTTCATTGCGCGCAATGGCACAGGCGGCACGTAGTCCTCTACCTCAAGCATGTAAAATTTAACGCCGTTTCCTAATATGTGGAGAAGTTGAGGATAATCCTGAGGCCAAAATAGAGGGTGCACCATTTCCGTATAGTTGTGACAGCCTTGAGCACCGTCTCCGAATACGCGTCCAGGTCGAAACGCCGAAGAATTTGCAGCGACGCAGGGGGATCAGACCAGTCAAAATGGGCGTAGCGTAAACTAATGCTTCCGCGCTCGGTGAATGATCATGCACGGTGTCCAGGATGGTTTGGCCGCGCTATAAACAAAAACAAATACACCCTCCTTTGCTTGATTCTTATCTGTCCTTCGGACAAGCTCGTTTCGTGTACCAGATTGAAGCACATGGCTACTACTGCTCCCGCTCCACAACCACCTCACCATCTCGCTGCAGGTCACGCAGTTGTGCCTCAACAAAGGCGGGCGCCACCAACAAAAGACGACGTTCCCCCGCCTTTACCAAAATCACCGCCCGTCAAACCCCAAAAAGTTGTACTATCTAGTCCACCTCGCGTGATTCTCACCGAGGCGTCGCGTTCAGGCGTTGTAGCTTCCTTGGAGAAGTAAGCGGACGACATCGGCGGCTGGGTGGGCTTCGGTGACTAAGCTGACGACATTGCAGGGAGGTTTCGCACGTGTATATGGAGTCTCTGACGAGAATCATGTACATCGCGCGGTGAAGGTTGTTGCCAAAGTGAACCTACAATCGAAGAAAAGCAAAACGAAGGTGTGCCCCGCTTTCTACCATATTTGTCTAACTTGACCGAAACTCATTATGATTGTTAGCTCTATGCAGAGATCCGACTTCATCGTGCACTAAAACACCCTAATATCGTAAATTTTGGTGACTGTTTCGAGGATGAGGAACATGTGTACATGTCCATGGAACTGTGCGAAAATGGGGTACGTTCATGCATTGATCCATTAGACTTTCTGCGCTAATGAAACCACCAGAGTCTCAACGATCTTCGGCGACGCAAACGATACACCGAACCTGAGACGCGTTTCCTGCTGATGCAATTGATCGGGGCATGTCGCTATATGCACACACATCAGGTTATCCATCGCGATTTGAAGCTTGGGAACATCTTCCTCGACAGAGATATGAATGTCAAAGTGGGTGATTTCGGTCTCGCCGCGCTTATTGAGACTCGTGGCGACCGCAAGAAGTATGTTCACCTTCGATATTGCTTAATGGTTTACTAACTCGTCCTGTAGGACTATTTGCGGTACACCGAATTATATCGCACCAGAGGTACTGTTTGAGACAGCAAATGGCCACAGTCTCGAGGTTGACACCTGGTCAATAGGAGTTATATTGTCTGTACTTTTTCTTGGCATTGGCCCTGTGCTGGCCTGCACTAAAGTAGTTTCCTAGATACACACTATTGGCAGGGAAGCCACCCTTCTAGACCAGCGATGTGAAGTCCATCTACGAGCGAATAAAAAACAACAACTACGAATTCCCTCCTAACAAGCCAATCTCCCCTGACGCCCAAGTATTGATTACAGACATCTGGACACATGACCCGAAAAAAAGACCGACCTTGCACCAAATAACAGACCACGACTTCTTCACGAGAAGCATCTTCCCTCCTTCGATTCCTATCAGTGCGCATGAATATCCACCAACATTCTCATCAGTGACGAGGCAACAGAGCAGAGTCAGCTACTCCGGTGTTCGGCGCACCGCTCTCATACAGGGGATACTGATATAAGAACCATTGACATCGTAGATTCTGGTCCCCAGCTTGACGCCGCTACTGCCCAGCAACAGCAGAAGCAAGAACGTGAATTCCACAAAGCCGTCCAACCAGGTAGCCCAATTTCAGTCCTTCTCCGCTCCACACGGGAGCCTCTCCTGGTCTCGAAGTCGCCATTGCGTATGAGTCACCGTGCTAGCGAAAACCGGCCGCCTACCAACGCGCTTCTACGTAAATTATCGGCGGTCGCTCCAACCAGTTCAGCACCACCGCTTTCTACAGGGTCGACGCCATTCCCGGCGCTGCCCTCATTGAATGATGAGGATGTTGCCCGTTCGGTCGCTACCGCGACTACAGAAAAGCCTCGACCGCGGTTGGCTACTGGCGCTGGGACTGGAATGCCCCCACCACCTAAGAAAGACGCGAATGCGAACTATCCTGCGCGACAACCTCTGCAGATGTTGCCTACACTGCAGGAAGAACAAGATGAGGCGCGCAGACAGTACGATCTTGCGTCCCAGAAGGCAAGGATCGTCTCGCAGATGGCTGGTGACGAGGAAAGGAATCGCCATAACGCAAGAGGGAAAGAACGCGAGCAGCGGGACCATCGCGACCATAGTCAGCACGTCGTGATCCCCATCGGGAAGGGGTTAGCAGAAGACGAGACACAGAGCGTAAAGCCCATCCGTGAAACTCCCCGGAAACACGCTAGGCGAAAAACCGCAAATGGTAGGTTGCCATCGCATGTGTAATTCGGTACGCGCAGCTGCCCGTCTACTTCGAATCATCAGTCTCGGTTCAGGGTACCACTGGCTCGAAACTACAGGGATACGAGGAATTCTCGAATAATCTTGACTCAGCCTGCAAGGCGATGGAGGAACGGGTCAGCTGGCGTCGAACTGGTGAGTTTCCTACATTATTGTCAGCGAGTGTTCTCATCTTTGCATAACGCAGGTCAAGACGCAAAACTTGAGGCACCCAAAGTATACATTCAATCGTGCGTAGATTACTGTAACAAGTACGGCATGGGCTATGCCCTTACCAACGGGTGTATCGGCGTGCATTTCAATGACAGCACTACAATGGTCCTTGCTGCCGATAAACAGTCAGTTAAACTCTCCAATTTAGGCTTCGCTCCATCATGAAAGCCGTCGCTCACCTCTACTTCCTAGTCACTTCGAGTATCTGTCGTCTCGGCGCAATGGCGTAGCATACGTCAGAAAGAACTACTGTCGACCAGTATCCTAATGATCTGCGATCGAAGGTTTACTTGTAAACACTTCGAACGATACATGCTGGATCGTTTGCTTGGGGACTCAGAACATTAGTGGGAGGAGTTGTTAGACTTGCCAATTTCTCCCGACCATCATCTGCCGTGTCGAAACCGCCCACCAGCCCTAGCTCCCGTAATTCTAGCTCATCCTACGTTTTACCTTTGAGATGGCTTCATGACTTCATCACGCTCTACCGATAGCTCGTCTCTCGCGTCTCTGCCCGTCCCTCCACGCAAGCTAGCCTCCTTGCAAAGCGACTCACAATTTACTTCACCGACAAATGTTCACATTGCCCAACCGGCTCATGATGCCAGTGATGCCATAACGTCGTCCTGGTACAAAATATCACCGTCATCGTCGTCTCTTCTTGGATGTCCATTTGGCATTGGCTACACGATCTTCAAGAAAGGGTCATGGTCATGCACTATCTACGTCGTCTCTTCAATCGGTCTCCCTGTCCTCCGACGGAGACGCCAGTGAGGCGGGAGGTCACACGTCGACGTCTTCTGTGGCGGAGACCATTGCCGCTTTCAACAACAAGGCTAGTGCACCCACAACACCTAAACCAGTTCCTGAGCACCCACTACTATACATGCCTTGTAAGAATCCTCCACATGGTGATAATGCCATTTCGCTTCCCGCTTTTGCCACAATCAGGACAAAGAGCCCGCCTACGGCATCGCCTGGGAAGGCCCCTACCCGCACGTCCTTCCACAGTATCAGCAACATCGTCAACCCAATCCGTTCCCCTCTCTATTCAACGTGTGGCTCCACCACCCCCTCCCGTCACGTTGCGGTCGAATTCGGGGACAAACCCGCTGACAGCGTAACTCATCCATCTCTTCCGTTGAAAGGAGGAACACCGATACCATATGTGTTGGCCTCTCATTTACCCGAGGATGTTATATAATTTGTTACGCCAATTTGTCGCCAAATTTTGAAAATACGCTCTTTTTTTTTCCACGATATTTTCATCTGCTCAAGAACATGTGTCATACATTCCATTCAAATGGGTGTACTCAAGGAGACGGCATCTTATCTGGACTCGCACGTCCTCTCACTCTCTGAAGTGTTCGAAAATTTCGAGCTTATAGCAATGAAGGAATTAGACAGGCAATCCTCATTGCTCCAGCCTAGGCATCCCAAGTTCTATAGAGTCGGGAACCAGGCGCTTGCCGCCGCTACACCCATGAACGCACAGTGCTCAGTTACTACTACTGCCTGTTTCCGGTTCCACATTCGTGATCGAGCGAAGGGTACTGTCCCAACTGTGGCGAAGTGGCGTGTTTCGGCGTTCACGCCTGAACGGAAGTAGCCGCAAACAGTGGCTGACAAAGCAGCACCCTTTGGTGTTTGCCCCAGCCTAAATTGAAGAGCGGCCGTTAGGCGAACTCTAGTTACCTAGGAGCTTTAGCCCTAGGTCACTGTCAGCTAAGTAGTGAGCTGAAATCTCGCAAGGCAACTTCCTACCGATACCCGCTCCGATCCGAATTACTTTACACACGTGATCTACATCCGCGTTACATAGCACCGATGCTGTTTCTTGTCCGTAACCCCCCTCATCCAATCGTAACCTGCTCCGTTGTCCTCTTTGATATCCTGAGATGTTAGCATCCGGACACGAGACGGAGCTGCTGGATAATGAGATGGTGAGATGGGCGAAGGAACATCGTGCCAGTCGAACGCAAATGGTAACGAGGGTGGCGCGCAAATAGGTTCGGATTATTTGATGTCTGAGAACATTCAGCCTGATGTTACCTCGTAGTCCGGTTGTTTCAGCAACAGTTGATTCAATGATATTCGTTCAGTCAAAGCGGAGCCGTCCCTCATCCAGTACCTCTGCTTTGCGTTTACTCGAGCACATGAAGGGTCTTGATCAGGCCTGTGAAGGAATGGAAACCGTCAGAAGACGTGCATTTGAGACAGATGGGTGCACCGATACTTCCCAAAGGTGTAATGCCTGACACGCCGTTTTTTGTACTCGACTGGTGTAGCGTTAGGGAAATACATTTCGGAACGATGGTCCCTATTTTTCTCCACTTTTAAAGGTAGCCCTCCACCGACAAAGGCGCGCCATTGGTACACTTCGTATTGTTTGAAATGCCGCTTACATGGTACTTCTAGATTGTCCATTCCTACAAGGGCGGGCTTTTGTCTCTGCCTGCACGCAGCTGTTAAATCTCTTGAGGCGCCCAGCGCCAGAATCCCCTGTAAAGGTGTCAGCAGTCAAGGCGATACGAAAGAGGTCCATCTATGCCCAAGGATGAGGTGCTTTTTGCGCTCACACTGATCGTAGAAACAATAATTATGACGGTTAAAATCAACCTCGGATCGTGGCTGCAGACTAGTGACGTTACCAGATTGCTCTCGTACAATTTTCGAAGCATGGCGAAATGGAATCACCCTCACCACTCCTGAATCATCTCCAGGCGGAGCTTTGGCGTCTGCGAATGATATCGGACTACTCAGGCTCTCGAATTCGTTTCTACCCCCTGCAAAACGAGACAAATCCGAGTCTGCGATTACATCTTCGTTCGGCGAGGGGCATAGAGCGTCAATCAGTAAATGTAAGGTGTACCCATGTCCGGGGTCTTCGTCCTCCTCCTGGATGGTAGACAGGTGCGGGATCAGGCTACCGGCTCCAATCTGTGCACTGGCTACATGTGCATGCGCAACGTGCGAGTCTTCGCTCGCATTTTCATGGACTCCTACTTGGGCGCTCGCAAGGTGGCAGTGTGCGTGAACAGGGCACGTGTTATCCTTCCTGTACAGAAGCACAGCTTATATTTCAAGTGCGGCAGCAACGATGGGCGAGCCTCAACTCGAACATCGACTCGAGCAGTTACGTCTCAGAGCTCGAGACGTTTCATTTCTCTTTCTCATTCGGTTCCGATTCGGGTCGGAAACTGACATCGGATTCCCAGTATTCAATGCCCTCTTGCCTTCGAAACGTCGACGCCTCATTCTTCCGGTTTGCTCTTCTTCTCATCAACGCCCTCGCCACACGCATCACCCCACGTTCCAACATCATTCGAGCAGCAGGTCTTGTCACCGCTGGTCTCTTCCTAGGAATCTCCCCTGGTTCCTTCTTCACATCTTCAGATATTGCATCTTCTGAGTTCTCGGCTCTTCCACCCCCTCTGTCAGCATTTTAGAAAGCACCAAATATATGTGGAAGGATGTCGCCCAAAATATGGATCGTGACAAGGCTCTCTCACTTGTTTATGGAACCTTGAGTGCATTCATGATTGCTGTCAAGACCCTTGAAAAGAGCGTCTTGAGATTGACTTATTGGGGTAATATGATGGGCGGCATATTCCTTGTACGTTATTTCTCTCACTTTCTTTTGCAGGATAGCATGCTTCGATCGCCCCATCTCATTCACAGCTGCCATGCATCCTGCTCAATGGCGAAGTCTCCATCTTCATGACGAAAATCATCCTTGCATCATCAGATACGGCTGGGTCCAACGAAATTTACGAACGCGCTGTCGAACGAAGCACTTTCTTTATCGGTTCCCTCGTCACAGGATTCTTCGGTTTCCCACTCGGTCTAGCACAATTACTCTCCATAAAAGTCACATCACCCGTTTCACACATGGTCTCTTCAGCCGCGCGTTCCATTCTACAACTGTTCTGGGAGTGTGGTTATTTGGAGAGATTGTCACCGGGCGAAGAGCTTTGAGCATCACGGTTATTACTTTTGGAGCTCTCAGAGTGCCTCTATGCCTTCACCATCTTCTTCTACCACGGAGGATGAGGAAGAGGAAGAAGAAAGCGGAAATGTAGACATGACGGGTGGTAGCGGGGTCCCGAGAGAGTGGTATCGCCACCACGGACATACTATGAATGAGGAAACGGTGGTGGAACCTGTTGCGTGCAAATCCACGCTCGATAAACGCAAAGCGGACGTACTAGATGAGGACGATACAGCGACGCGTGCGGTTGAAGGTCGATAGGATCTTGAGTAGCGAGCCGTGATTCGTTTCAATTTGCCAGAGCGGTCCACTTGCCAGTGCGCGAGTGTTCGTAGTTGACTCCGGATGTATTCCGTTTGTCCAAGCAATAAACCAGTATTGCATGCACCGATTGTGGTGCACAGTGAGTGCGCGGTCTCGACGGCGAACTAGGTCACCGCCGCAACGTCGGCCCTCCCAAGTTTACTAATAAGACAACCTGTAAAAAAAGCAAATAAGTGTATACACATCTCAGATTTGGGTCGTTGTCTGCCCTGTTTGCTCATTGCTTGAGTCTCGCTTTCCAATCACCGACGATGTGTGATGCATTTCTTGTCATCTTGGGGATCTCATTTTGGCAATACTGATGTGAGTGATCGCCGCACAGCTGCAAAAAATATAAAGATTGGGTTGTACATGTATCTAATATTATTTCAGGTCGGTCATCCTTTGCATCGCGACAACTGTGGTTACTGTAGGCCCATTCTATCCTCCACTGTAAATAGATTTAAGGGGTTGTGGGCGCCTTCCAGCGAACTCTGACTCGCAGCCAGCTCGAATTTAGCAATTTGAACACATTTTGTGGTTGTGCGACTTTTTGTCTCCGAAGCCCCTGGAACACAGCAAGCAGGGTTTACTGACCACGGAAATGAAGCATCAATGCCGATAATCTCCCATCTTGCCAAATTCATGTTGTGCTCATCGCAGGCGGGTTGGCTTGACATTGATCACAAAGTCAGATACTAGTCCTGTGTCCTTGGTTACAGATGCTCACAAATGGAGCTCGTAGCTCCACTCATTTGTTCTACTTGCTGTGAATTTGGGGCGCCGCCTTGTCATATGCCTAATTCCTGTTTGTATGTCACGATTGACTGCTCGTGCGCTGGCATTCTTATACAGCGTTGTAGAGGATTCCACCGGCACGTCCTTGATCTCCCCTCCTGACTGTTTACATTCGACACTTCGACACCAGCCCACTAGCCCAGCGCGCAATGGGTCATGCCCAGTAAGAGCGTATTTCGCATCCATTTCCACATATCACCCGCTTAATTTCTCCGTCTCTCAGTCGTTCTACAAAACCCCACTCAGCCCAAACAACACTCCGCATAAAGCAAGCCGGCACCTCCAAATCTGCTCTAACGAATATTCTAAATGCAAATAAACGGCGCGTAGCTGCACTTCACGGAGAGGACAACTTGCTCCATTGCCCTTTCTGCATGTATGCTGCGGCTCCTCTGGAGGCGAAACGCATGAACCGTCACATATGCCCAAGTTCCGTTTGCCCCGGCAGGACGCAATGTGGTCCGCCTTGGCCCTCTTCAGTGGCGGTCCAGCCTTTGAATCTCCTCAGGCTCCCCACCGAGGTCCTGCAATTGGTTTTGGACATGTGTGGCCTGGGACCACCATCAATGCAGGTGGAAAAGACTGTGGATGAGGTGTTATTGGACGCCAAGCTGCTTGTTACCCTTCTGCTAGTGTGTCGCTTCATGAACAGGGTGATATGTTGCTCGCCAAAATACTGGCACTGCATTGTCCTCTCCAGCCGTGCGCACGAAAACTCCTTGAACGCCATCAGAACCACGCTTGCCCGTGCCGGTACCCGAACTTCTTTCCACCTCGTTGTCCTTTGGGATCCTCGTCTCTGGACCCTGACTCACGATTTTCACTACCTTTTTGACTCTGAGAAGCTGTGGGACCGTGTCACCCGTCTATCCATCCAGGACAATGCCAAATACACCGCTCGATCTGTCCAGGAGATTCCCGACTGCAGCGTTGACAGTGGATCCCTCGCCTTCCCCTCACCTCTTTTCACCCAAATCAAGCACGTTCGTTGCATCCGTCGAGCAAGGATCGAATGTAACGTGCATACGATCAACGTCCATGTTGCCCCACCTGTCATGCCCTCACTTGAATACTTGACATTGGTGTTGAACCCAGTCCCGAACGAAATGCCGTGGTATGCATGTGCCGTTTATGGCCAGATCACCGCCCATCTCCTGACCCACCTCGAGATCGACATGCCGAGCCACGTAACTGACATTTACCATTTGCTCACGCACTGCAAATCC
>WNEZ01001262.1_pt1 | contig 38195 bp, 37 predicted proteins | sample 5400521 | NCBI WGS metagenome assembly WNEZ01 (sample SAMN13153339, study PRJNA577476) | soil metagenome | isolation source: 120 cm saprolite under Douglas fir tree site 2 hole 1 replicate 1 | place: USA:California | collected 2015-04-18 | reverse complement strand
CGATCGAGCAGGCTGTGAAGGATGTAACTGGCGGGATGAAGACGAAGTGGGGCGAGCATGAGATTGACTGGTCGCACGCGAACTGGCGGCGGATGACGATGCGGGAGGCGATCGTGCACTTCTGGCCGGAGAAGGCTGGCGCAAAGCCCGAGCGCAGCGACTTCGCCGCGCGCGAGTCGGTCGAGGCGCTAGTCGAGCGAGTGCGCGGCGCGGGGATCAATTTGAAATATGACGCGGCGGCGCCGGTGGGCAAGACGATCGCTGCCATCTTTGAGGCGGTCGCGGAAGAACACTTGATGCAGCCGACGATTATTTATGAGTTTCCCACCGCGGTCTCGCCGCTATCAAAGCAGAAGCCGGATGAGCCGGAGTGGACCGAGCGCTTTGAGATATTCGCGGGGAAGATGGAAATCGCAAACGGCTTCAGCGAACTCAACGATCCCGAGGATCAGCGGCGGCGGTTCGAAGCGCAACTGAAAGAACGCGAGCGCGGAGACGAAGAAGCCCACCAGATGGACGAAAATTATATAAACGCGCTGAGTTATGGCATGCCTCCGGCGGGCGGGGTGGGCTTGGGAGTGGACCGACTGGCGATGCTGATCACCGACTCGCACACGATTCGGGATGTGATTCTGTTTCCGTTGCTGCGGCCGGAGAAAACTTCGAGCGTGGGCGACGCGGAGGAGAAGTAGGCTTGGCTCCGTCCGCACCTAAAGAATCACTTGAAGTCTTGTTGTTGACAACTCATGCTGCCAGTAGTTTGAACACGGGGCAGCGCTGCTGTAATGGCCACTTCGGGCGTTGGGTCGGCAGCGCTTTGCTCTTGTGCGATTTTGCGAATCCCCCCGGGGCGTCCTGGTCAAAGGCACCTGCCGAGCTGCGCTCGGCTTGGACCCTTCGACTTCGCTCAGGGCAGGCTCGCGGAAGCGCGCGTCCCCATATGAGAAACTAGTCAGCTGCGTTTCCGGACTTCTTTGCTGCGGGCTTCGTTGCGTCCTTGGCTGCGCCTTTTCCGGGACCAAAGTTTTTCGTCAGGTAAGTCAGCAAGGCATCGCGATCCGCGTCGGGGATAACGGCGCCCAGACCTTCCATTTTGTCGAGTTCGTCAGACCATTTCTTTCGGGTCATGTGCTGCTCGGTGATGCGGCTGGCGTTATGGCAGGAAGTGCAAGCGCCCTTCACTTTGGCTTGCATAGGTCCGGGAGGAAGCGGTTTGCCTGGGGCACTGGGCGCTTGCGCGCTCGCCGGAATAATGGATGCGAGCAGAAAGATTGCGGGAAAAACTCGTTGGATCAAGCAGGATCCCTTTCTCAGTTCTCAGTTCTCAGTTCTCAGTTCTCAGTTCTCAGTTCTCAGTTCTCAGTTCTCAGTTCTCAGTTCTCAGTTCTCAGTTCTCAGAATTGGATGTGTTTCGTGTTTTGTGGTTGCTATTTCTTCGCTTTAGCTTGCGAATATCGGGATGTTACGCCAACAAGCTATTTCCGTGGCATTATTGCTCTGTCGGACGAGAGGGTCGCTATGATCTACGGCGCGGTCAAGGCGCTTGCTGGAACCTTGTCCATTTGCCTGCTCTTCTCCGGCACCTTCTCATATGCCCGGTGCTCGGTTGATGTAGTCATTGTGAACGGTCGGGTTGAACTGCACCTCGCAAAGGCATCGTTCGGGTGCAGCTTGTTTATCCGAAACAGAAACAGCAGATGGGGGAATCTGGCGACGTGACCGTCGAAGGCGGATCCTTCCGCATCCAGATCCCATTCCTCACTCAGAGTCGCGCACCTGGACTGCTTGGTGTCCGGGAGAAGTGCGACCGGAAGCCGGAAACGGTCGTCGTGACCCTGGTGGAAGCTGATCAGGAGCGCGACCACGAGTATGATCGCGTTTCCCTGGATCTAGCTAAGGACTTCAAAATGGCGGATCCAAGTCCTTACGCCTTGCGCTCTGAGATTCTGCTACATGGTCCGCGGAGTACACCTCCGATTCGATAGGGCGCGGATCGAGACTCTGGTCAACTCCTCGCGCCCTGCGACTGAGTTGCGCGTTCCCCCTCCCACCGTGGATACTGAAGATAGTCCATGAATACAAATCTCTCTTCCTCCGTTCCGTCTCAACTGGAAACCGATTGCCTGGTCGTAGTGGTCCTTGATCGAAGTGAAAAAGATCAAAGCGAAAAAGATCAAAGCAAGAAAGACAAGCCCGCCGTAACCGTCGAATCCAGCGAGGCTGCCGTGCGCGAAGCTGCCAGGGACGTGATTTCGAGCGGCGAAGTCACCGGCAAGACGTTCGAAACCACGCTGCTGCATCGCCCGGCAGGGTTGAAAGCGAAACGAATGCTCCTCGTCGGCGGCGGCAAGGCCAAGACTTTTTCGGCGGCGGAACTGCGCAAGCTCGCCGGCGCCGCGGTGCGAACGCTGAAAAGCAAAAGCATCCGCAGCTTCGCCTTCGTTGTTCCTGAGACGGCCATTCCGTCGAACCAAGGATTGCGCGCGATCGTCGAAGGCGCCTTCGTCGGCAACTTCGATCCTGGGTACTACAAAAGCGACCGCAACGAGAAGGACCAGAAGATCGACGCCCTCACCATCGTCGTGCATGGCGACGCGCACGATGCAAAGGCCATGGAAAGCGCGATGCAGACCGGACGCATCGTTGCCGAGTCGCAGAATTTCACCCGCGACCTGGTCAACGAACCCTCCAATCGCATGACTCCGACCATGATGGCCGAGCGCGCCAAGAAAATGGCGGCGGAAGTTGGCTTGAACTGTGAAACCTACGGCGCCGACAAGATCAAACAACTCAAGATGGGCGCTTTCTGGGGAGTGGCCCAGGGATCCGACGAGCCTCCCGCGCTCATCGTCCTGCGCTACGATCCTGTAGGCGCGGCTGACAAAGTTCATTTAGGTCTGGTCGGCAAAGCCGTGACCTTCGACACCGGCGGCATCTCCATCAAGCCCGCCGACGGCATGGAGAAAATGAAGTACGACATGGCCGGAGGCGCGACCATGATCGGCGTCATGCGCGCCATTGCTCTGCTGAAGCCCAAGGTCAAAGTTACCGCCGTCATCTGCGCCACCGAAAACATGCCCTCCGGCAGGGCGCAAAAGCCGGGCGACGTGCAGATCGCTATGTCCGGCAAGTCGATCGAGATCATCAACACCGACGCCGAAGGACGCCTCGTCCTCGCCGACGGCCTCTGCTACGCCCGCCAACTCGGCTGCACTCATCTCGTGGACGCTGCCACCCTGACCGGCGCCGTAGTCGTAGCTCTCGGCTACGTGAATGCCGGAATTTTCGCCAGTGACGACCAGATGTATGAGCGCTTCGCGAATGCCAACAAACAAGCCGGCGAAAAGATGTGGCGCCTTCCGCTCGACGACGAATACAAGGAAACCCTCAAGTCCAACATCGCCGATATGGTCAATGCCGGCAGCCGTTGGGGCGGCGCCATCTTCGCCGCTATGTTCCTCAAGGAATTTGCCGAAGACACTCCGTGGATCCATCTCGACATTGCGGGCACCGCCTGGATGGAAGAGGCCAAACCGTGGATCGCCAAAGGCCCCTCGGGAATCGCCCTGCGCAGTCTGGTGGAATTCGTGAAGGGGTGGGAGTCGTAAAAGGCCGTCAACAACTTCCCCAAAATCGAATCAGCCCCGCGGTGGGCAGATGATCGGAATCATGTCCCGCCTATTCCGCCGATAGACGCGGAAATCGCTTTCATCGACTGTGAACACAGGCAGTCTTTCGTACAGTTCGCTCATTCGAATGAGGCACAGATCTGCAAGGTCGGGATTGCGATCTCGATAACGCTCAGCGAGATCCCGAACCTCACCAAGATTCCCTCGAAGATCAAAGGCAAGCTCTAGGAATCCCTCCTGCACCAGTCCTAGAACTGCGCACGCCGATCCCACCTGGAAAATGGTTTCCGCCAATACCGCTTCACATGTCAATAACGGCCCTGAAATTCGCATTGCGATTTCGTCAGCCCACCCGTGATGGCGGTCGGAGCGGTTTAGAAACGCCACCACAAAGCCAGTGTCCGCGATGCCCTTCATTTCTTGGAGAATCCTTTGCGCGAAGAGAGATCGGGAAGGCCATCGATCGAACCGGAAAAGCGCATGAAGGACTTAGTTCCGTTTTCCCGCTTCGCGCGCTCCAGTTCTTCACGCACCAAACGGCCAACTGGAACTCCCGTCTTACGCGCGGTGCTCTTAAGCCAGGCGGCAAGCTCTTCAGGAAGACGTATTGTGATTGTGTTACTCATGACATTATTGTAACACATTTCTGTACAACTGTTTTACATTAAACTAAACATAGCAGAAAATGGATCTCTCCCAGAAAATCCGCAGCTTGCCCGCTTCGGCTGGCGTGTACCTCTACAAGAACGCCGAAGGCGAGGTGATTTACGTTGGCAAGGCCAACAACCTGCGTTCGCGCGTCTCCTCCTACTTCCACGAGGGCCGTTGGGAAGACGCGAAAACCGGCACGCTCGTCCGCGAGGCGGTCGACGTCGACTACATCGTGGTCGCCAATAATAAAGAGGCGCTGGCCCTCGAGAACCACCTCATCAAGCAGAAGAAACCGCGCTTCAATATTCTGCTGCGCGACGACAAAACCTATCCCTACGTAAAACTCACCCTGGCCGAGCGCTTCCCCCGCGTATATGTAACCCGCCGCCTGCGTAAGGATGGCAGCGCCTACTATGGCCCCTACTTCCCTGCCAATCTCGCCTATCGCATCGTCGACCTGATTCATCGCCACTTCATGGTCCCATCCTGCAAGGTGGATTTGACGCGCTACCATCCGCGTCCGTGTCTCCAGTACTACATCAAGCGCTGCCTCGGTCCGTGCGTGAAGGAACTGACCACGCCCGAGATCTACAGTGAAGCTGTCCGCGACGTAAAGCTCTTTCTCGAAGGCCGCCAAACCGACCTCGTCAAATCTCTGCGTGAGCGCATGTCGGAAGCTGCCGAAGCGCAAGAGTTCGAGCGCGCCGCCCGTTATCGCGACCTCATTTCAACCGTCGAGCAACTGCAGGAGAAGCAGCGCATCGCCGCCGTGGAAGGCGATGACGCCGACGTCTTTGGATATCACTACGAGAACCAGATGCTGGCCGTGAACCTGTTTCACATGCGCGGAGGAAAAGTCCTGGACCGCCGCGAATTTTTCTGGGAAGACCTCCCCGAATTCGGCACACAACCAAACGAACAAAACAATGGAGCGACGGGCGTCCCCGCCCGTCCCCCCGCCGATTCCTTCCATCCCAACGAATTCTTCTCCGCCCTACTCAAGCAGCTCTATCTAGCCCAGCCCTACGTCCCCAGAAACATCTACGTCCCCGTAGATTTCGAAGACCGCGAAGAACTAGAAGAAGCACTCAGCGAGCAACTCGCCGGCGAAGGCGGACGAGCCACGCGCGTCCACATCACCGTCCCGCAGCGCGGAGACAAGCGCGAGCTCATCGATCTCTCCGGCACCAACGCCAAGCAATCGTACGACCAGCGTTTTCGCGTGATGAAGCCGAACGCGCGCGCCATTCAAGAAGCCCTGCAAGACGCGCTCGCCCTCCCCGAGCTCCCGAAGCGCATCGAGTGTTTCGACATCTCGCACATTCAGGGAGCAGAAACGGTCGCATCGATGGTGGTATGGGAAGACGGCAAGATGAAAAAATCGGACTACCGGAAGTTCATTATCAAGACCGTTGCCGGCGTCGATGATTTCGCCTCGATGCGCGAAGTGGTCACGCGCCGTTACAAGCGCTTGTGCGAAGAAAAAAAGCCCATGCCCAGCCTGGTACTAATCGACGGCGGCCTCGGACAGCTCCACGCCGCCGCTCAGGCGATCGACGCCCTGGAAATCATCAATCAGCCCCTAGCCGCCATCGCCAAGCGAGAAGAGATCATCTACGTCTATGGGCAGGAAGATGAGCCCGTCGTTCTCGACTATCATTCTCCCGTCCTGCATCTGGTGCAGATGATCCGCGACGAAGCGCATCGCTTTGCTGTAACCTTCCACCGCAAGCGTCGCCAGACGCGCGACCGCGCCACCGAGTTACGGGAAATTCCCGGCGTAGGCGAATCCACCACGCGTCGTCTGCTGGAACATTTCGGCAGCCTGCAAGCCGTAAAGCAGGCCGACGTAGCGGCATTGTCGGCAGTCGTAACGAGAACGCAGGCGCAGGCGATTCTGGAGCACTTCCGGAGCGCGCAATGAAAATATTTGGCAACAAAAAACCTGCTCCCGAGCTGGTCACGACCGGCCGCTTTGAACTGGAGCGCGACGGACACGTGGCTTCCCTACAATACACGATCGCCGGCCATGTGCTCGCGTTACTTCATTCCGAAATTCCCGAGGCACTTCGCGGGAGCGGCATAGCCTCAATCTTGGCACAGACCGCATTCGATTGGGCCCGAGCCAATCACATGAAGGTCGATGTGGTCTGTCCATTTGTCGCCGCATTTCTCGAAACCCACCCTGAATATTCAGATCTGGTCCTGCGCTGACGGGTGCTTCGCCCTTCATTTGGGAATTCTTTCGCTGACTCCAGAAAGGAAAAAGCCCCCGCCAATGCAGGGGCAGACCGAACCAAATCAACCGAACGAAGTCCTTTCACTTGCCAGACATGCCACCGGACTCGCCCTCGTGCGTATCGATCGAAATCAGAAAGGCGTTGCGGTCGGAGTAGGAGAATTTGTGTCCTTGTACATTGGCGCTGTGATCGAGGGAACGATACATTTCAAAACCGTCATTGTTCTGAGCCCCAAAATATTTTACGTTCTTCAATACGACGCCGTTGCCATCGGCGCCCGCCTCACGCTTCAGCTTCATGGAGGCCATTTCACCACCACCAAGCCTGGCGTTGACGATATCCCCAGCCCAACTGATCTCGATCGGAGCTTCCTGCACCTTCAGTTCGCCCCATTCCAGACCGTACGTCTTGAGAATCATGGGCGCGAGAGCGTCCCGTTGCTCTTTGTTCGTGGATGGATCGAACGATACCACCACCCATTCTCCTTTTTTGTTTGTGCCCCACTCGTCGCCAAGATCCCCAGTCAGCCAGTACTTGGCCCCCGCCAGGTTCGTGTTTCCCGAGTGCCCTTCGCGCACTTTGACCGCCATGTTGAACTCGCAGTGCGGGTGCTCGGCATGTTTGTTGAAATAGCAGGGACAAAACAGATGACAACTGCAAGCTTCCACGTAATCAGCTTTCATCTGCCATGCAGGTTTTCCGGGAGTCGAGGCCAACAGGATCAGCACACACAAGATGAGAAGGCCTATCTGCATCCAGCGTCTCATATCCACCTCCTTTTTTTTGAAATAAGTTTTCAAAGGGGCCTGACTTGCTTTGGTGAGCGAGAGGATTTTACTGCGCTTGAGCAAGTTTCGCTAGTGCAGCTTTCGCCGGGGCAGGTTTCGCCAGTGCATATCCGGTGGCGGCCCACTTCTAGGGTGAGGATTGACTTTGATCGTCTGGGGACGGTGTCCGACCCGCCGAAGCGACCGGGCGTCCACCCTTTGTTTCTTGAAGGAAGGGATTCCACGGTCATCTCCCGCTTGGGATTTTCGCTGACTCTGGAGCTGAACCCTCGCGCGGACAAGCGGGGTTTGTCGGCGTACAATTCCAAGCGTGGCTCGTGATCGCAATCGAGCGGGAGGCCCCCATGCCCGTGTATGACTATGTCTGCAACGACTGTCACAAAAGCTTCGAATTAATTCTCACACTGAAGGAACACGAAGTAGACGCGAAGTGTCCCGGGTGCGGCAGCAAGAACGTTGAGCAGGAAGCAACCGCTTTTTATGCCGTAACCGGGAAGAAGAGTTAGGCGAAAAGCTAGGCGCGAAAGGCTAAGCAAAAACGCCAGGCTGGGAATAATCACGCCGTTCTCTGTGGCGAAGTTGGGGGCTCGGTGCGCCCAGGGATCTCCCTGACGCGCATGGTCCTACATGAGATGTCATCCTTCGCGAAGTGGCCACTTCGCGAAACGAAGCAGCCACGAGAAATTCTAGGCGAGATCAGCGGAAGATATGGGTTCAAAATGCTCTCGGAGGAACGGAGCAATGAAATTCTATCGTCTGGCATTTGCGCTTTGCCTAATCAGTGTTGCGATGCTGACGGCAGGGTGTAGCTCGACTGAGAATAAGGCGGAGAGCAGCACGACCGAAAAGCCGGCCTCCGGCGCACCGCCGCCGAGTAAGGAACCCGTGCTTTACACCGGGCAGGAGGCATTCAATCGAATGATGGGTCTGGCAATGAAGTGGTCGCGGGATGCGCAGCCGGCTCGACTAGAATCCGTCCCCACCACGGAAACCACCGGCCAGAACGGAAAATCAGCCGTCTGGCGCGGATACTTTGCTTCGCCGAGTCGCCGGTCCACCAAGACCATCGTTTGCTCGGGAAGCCGTCGGCCGGATGCACCGCCCTTCGGAGTTTCAGCCGAGGGGAGTGAAGGCGCCTACAACGCCGACGCCGCCAATCTTGCCTTTTTGCCGTTGTTGGTCAAAACCGATACCGATAAGGCATTCGCCATCACCCTGCAACACGGAGGCCAGGCCATCCTCAAGAAGAATGCGCAGCAGCCAGTCACGTACCTGTTGCTCAAGGACCGGAAGCAGAACGTGCCGGTCTGGTACGTCATTTACGGCACTAGCGAGAAGGATAGGAAGGGCATCAGTGTGATTAACGCGACCACGGGTGCTTTCGTAAGCGCCGGCAAGTGAGCCTCTCGGAGCTCGGAAAATGGGGCTTTTCCTGAAGCCAGCCTAGCGCCCGTCAGTAATTTTTGTTGCCAGGAATGATTTCACCACAATCTGGTTCGGTTGCATGCCGACGGGGATGATGGTCAGCAAGGAATATTCCGACGGCTCCAGCTTTTTTGGCTGGCGTTTCTGAATGACGGCTAAGTCTCCGGAACCGGAGTCGAGCACGAGCAGATAGTTCTGATTCTGCGAAAGCGCCAGCGCATCCGGATGCGTTCCCACGGGAAGATATGCGATGACCTTGCCAAGGTCGATATCATAGACCGCGATGTTATTCGATCCGAAGTTAGAGACATACAAGCGGGAGTTATCGAGCGAAACCACGCCGCGGGTAGGCTGAGCGCCGATAAGATAGCTGCCCGAAACTTCATTGCCCGTGGTCTCGATGATGGAGAAGCTACCGGCGTCGAAGTTGAAGGCGACCAGTTCCCCGCCGTCCGGTTTCAGCGCGAGACTCACTGGAGATTTTCCGACATCGAGGAGCGCCAGCAGCTTGTCGTTCTTCAGATCAATACTGGCAACCTGCCCCGATCCCGAACAGGACACAAACGCCTTGCTGGAATCAGGCAGGATGGCGACGTCCTCGGGATGGATGCAGATGGTGATGGCGGAACGCACGGCGAGGCGCGCGGTGTCGATAATGGAGACGGAGTTGTCGGCGCGATTGGTGATGACTACGGTGGATCCGTCGGGCGAGACGCGAGCAAGTCCGGGACTTCCGCCGACGTGGAGCGTGGCAGCGACTGTACGACGGTCAAGATCAAGCACAGAAACATTGGCAGACCCGGAATTGGCGACGTAGGCGCGGTGGCCATCGGGAGAAACTTCGATGAAGAAGGGGCGTCCGTAGACGCCGATGGTGGCGACAACTTTATTTTGCTCAGCATCGATCACGCTCACGTTCGAGGAGCCGGTGTTGACGACGTAAACTTCATTCCGCTTTGGATTAGCCGTAACTCCGGTAGGATCGGCACCAACTTGTAACGTTCTTACCGGCCGAAAACTACGCAGGTCGATAACAGTAACCGTGTTGCTCTTGCCGTTCGTGATGTAAGCGTACTCGCGGTAAAGCGGTCCGTAGCCCGGAAGAGTGCGCTCGTGGAAGTAGTACCAGCCGGCGGCGAGGACGAGTGGGACGAGGACGGCGAGTAGCAGAAATTTTCTCAAGGACGAGTTGGCCTCGCTGCAGGCAAGAGATTATCAGATGTGGCCATCTCAATAGAGGCGGAAGTCTACTTCTACCTTGATTTCGGTCGCGATGGGTTTGCCGTCTTTGGTTGCCGGAGAGAATTTCCACTTCTTCACGGCATCGAGAGCTGCCTCGTCAAACTCGGGACTAAGCGGAAGGTCGACTTTGATGCCGTGGGGCAAGCCGTCAGTATCGACAACGAGATCCAATACAACTGTCCCTCGACGATGCGCTTTGCTCTCCTTCTTTGGGTACTTTGGATCGGGAGAGTAGGTCGCGTGTGGCGCCGTGATACAGCCTGGGGCATCGCTGTCGTTGCCGCGACAAATAGGGGGATGCTCCTTTCCTGACAGCGATATGGGGGCAGAATCTTGCGCAATGGCGGGGCCTAAGAAAAGCAGCGTGAGGAATAGAGTGTGCGCTGTCATAGCTCTTTTCTCCAGGTTAAGAGGTCGATTGCCTTGATGTGCCTGCCAAAACGGCGGGCTCGGCAACTTTGGGGACTGATCGTCCGGGAATTGATCGTCCCAGCACCGCCGCGATCTGCCTCACCTGCACCATGAGCGCGTCGAACTGATCGGGAAACAACGACTGCATTCCATCGGATAACGCGCGGTCAGGATCGTGGTGAACCTCGACGATCAGGCCATCGGCTCCGACCGCCACGGCGGCGCGGGAGAGCGGCGTGACTTTGTTGCGCTTGCCGGTGCCATGGCTTGGATCAACTACGATAGGCAGGTGGCTGAGACGCTGAACCGCGGGCACGATGCTGAGATCGAGCGTGTTGCGGGTGTGATCGGCGAAGGTGCGCACTCCGCGCTCGCATAGGACGATGTTGTAGTTGCCTTCGCTCATGATGTACTCGGCGGCCATGAGAAATTCTTCGAGCGTCGCCGAGATCCCCCGCTTCAGGAGGACAGGCTTGCGGGCGCGTCCTGCGCGCTTGAGCAACGAGAAGTTCTGCATATTGCGGGCGCCGATCTGGATGACATCGGCATACTGATCGACGAGGTCGAGCGATTCGTAATCGACGGCTTCGGTGACGATGAGCAGTCCGAAGCGGTCGCGGATTTCGGCCATGATCTTCAGACCCTCTTCACCCAGTCCCTGAAAAGAATAAGGAGAAGTGCGAGGTTTGTAGGCGCCGCCGCGGAAGAACTGGGCTCCGGCGCGGGCTACGCGCTCGGCGATTTTGAACGCCTGATCGCGAGTCTCGATGCCGCACGGGCCGGCGATAATGGCCAGATCGGGGCCTCCGATGGTTACGGGCGAACCTTTCAAGTGAGAATCTGAAAACTTGATGACGGTGTTGTCGGGCTTGGTATCGCGACTGACCAGCTTGTAGGGTTTGGTGACGCGGATGACTTCCTGCACGCCGGGCATTTCGTCCAGTGTCCCGGATTCGACCTCGCCCTGATTGCCGGTGATCCCGATCGCGGTGCGCTGCGCGCCGGGCATGGAGTGGGCGCGGTATCCAAGCGATTCGATTTTCTTGCAAACGGCGCGGACCTGCTCTTCGGTGGCCTGCGCTTGCATGACTACGAGCATAAGGAATACTCCGAGATATTAAGTTTAGCGGGTGGTGGGGAACAGGGCAAACGGTGGGCATCTCCCTTGTTCGCGACATTGTGAAAAGCCCTTCGCGAGAAACTGTTCATTCTCATGGTCCGTGCTGTAGTTTAGAATGACCTATCGTATTGCACTCCCAGGAGGATGTATGAAGCTCACTCCCGGCAAACTCGCCGGCATGAAGGCTGTATCGAATGAACGCGGTGTAATCGCCGCCGCTGCCATGGACCAGCGCGGCTCGCTGCAGAAGTCTCTCGCCAAGGAGAAGGGCTCGGCCGTTACCGACGAAATGATGGAAGAATTCAAAATTTTGGTGAGCGAGGTCCTGACGCCACATGCCAGCGCCATCCTGCTCGATCCCGAGTGGGGACTGCCGGCTTCGAAGCGCCGCGCGAAAAACGCCGGCCTTTTGCTGGCCTATGAAAAGACTGGATATGACAAGACTGGGCCGGGTCGCCTCGGCGATCTGCTCGACCACTGGTCCGCGAAACGCCTGAAAGAGGCGGGCGCCGACTGCGTCAAAATTCTGCTCTACTACACCCCCTACGATCCCAAGGACGTAAACGACAAGAAGCATGCCTGGGTCGAGCGCATCGGCGACGAGTGCCGCGCCAACGATATCCCCTACTTCCTCGAGTTTGTCGGCTACGAGGAAGGTGCCGACGAGAAGGGACTGGAGTACGCCAAAAAGAAACCGCACATCGTCACTGAGAGCATGCGGGAGTTCAGCAAACCGCGCTATGGTGTTGACGTGCTCAAAGTTGAAGTGCCTGTGAACATGAAATTCGTCGAGGGCACGAGATCGTTTGGCGGCGAGAAGGCCTACACGAAGAAGGAAGCGATCGACCTGTTTCATAAGGCGGCCAACGTGGCGACCAAACCATTCATTTATCTCTCGGCTGGGGTCAGCAACGCGGAATTCAGCGAGACGCTCGAACTGGCGGGAGAATCGGGCGTGAAGTTCAACGGTGTTCTCTGTGGACGTGCCACCTGGAAAGACGGTATCCCGATCTACGCCAAGCAGGGCGCCGCCGCGTTCCGCAAATGGCTGGAAACCGAGGGCGTGAAGAACATCCACAACGTCAACGACAAACTGAAGGCCGCAACCTCGTGGCACTCGATTTACGAAGTGGAACCCGCGCTGGTCTAGGCATTTCTGGTTCTAAACTTTAAGGCGGGTCCCGCTGATCCGCCTTTGTTTCCTCCCCTAATTACTAAATACTGATTGCTGAGTGCTGAGTGCTGAATGCCCCTTCCGGACCGTAAAACCGCTCTTATCACCGGCGCCTCATTCGGCATCGGACTGGAACTCGCTCGCATCTTCGCGCGCGAAGGCTACAACCTGGTTCTCGTCGCTCGCAGCGCGGACAAACTCCGGCAACTCGCCTCCGAACTGGAGAAGGCCCATGGCACTCGTTCGCTGATTCTGGCAACCGATCTAACCGAGCCTGGAGCGTCCGCGTATGTGCTCGATCAGACGACGCGCGCCGACATTCAGGTGGATGTTCTGGTCAACAACGCGGGATTCGGACAGTACGGTTTGTTTGCCGAGAACGATCTGGAAGAATGTCTGCGCCAGATCCAACTCAACGTCACGACTCTCACTCACCTTACGCGCCTGTATCTTCCGGCCATGATTGAGAGGGCCAAGGTTGAGACAACGACTGAGCGCACGAGCGGGGGCATCCTGAATGTGGCGTCCACCGCGGCGTTTCAGCCGGGCCCGCTGATGGCCGTTTATTTTGCGACGAAGGCCTACGTTCTGCACTTTTCAGAGGCGCTGGCCAATGAGCTCGACGGGTCGGGTGTCACCGTAACAGCCCTGTGCCCGGGCGCGACGGTGACGGAGTTCCACAAGCGCGCGAATGCAACCCGCATGAACCTTCTGAAGTTCGGTGCGATGGACGCACGCACCGTTGCCGAAGATGGTTATCGCGCATTGATGGCTGGAAAACCCGTGGTGATTTCGGGGTTCAAGAATTGGTTGCTGGCACAGTCGGTGCGCTTCTCCCCGAGACGGCTCGTGACGGCGATTGCGAGGAAAACGCAGGAGGAGTAGTCGCTTATCGCGTAAGATATCGATAAATCCCTGACGCTGCGCTATAGGTAAACCAACCTCCCACGATAAATATGATCATGCCAGCCGCACGGTTACCCAGTTTTATAATCGGAGCCAGACGCTTCGGGCCGGGATACATCCAGCGAGGAGTGGGCCCGCCGATGGCTTCTGTGAGTCTGACCCATCGTGCCGGCAAGAAACACATCAAGAATCCCCAGAGTCCGGCGAACAGCCCGATTAACAGCATTCCCAAAAGAATCAACATACAGTGCTTCTGCACGCAGTGAGACGCGGCAAGCCGCGTCTGTACGGGAATGTTACTTTGTCTTGCGGCTTTCTAATGCTGCCTGCACACGACTGTGTTTCCGGCTGTACGTGAAATACACCACCATCCCAATCACCAGCCAGATAATCAATCGCGCCCAGTTGACCCAGCCGAGTTTGTACATCATGTAGCCGTTGAACAGAATTCCCATGATCGGCACAAACGGTACCCATGGCGTCCGAAAAGGTCGAGGTTGTCCGGGGTTGGTGCGCCGCAGTGCGAGGATGGCGATGCAAACAATCACGAATGCCAGTAGCGTTCCGATATTCACCATCCGTCCGATATCGTCGATCGGGGTCAGGCTGCCGACGATCGCCGCCAGCAGGCCCACGAGAATTGTGTTCTTCCATGGCGTCCGGAAGCGCGGGTGGACATCAGCGAAGAATTTCTTGGGCAACAGGCCGTCGTTGGCCATTGAGTACAACACGCGGGTCTGCCCCAGCAGCATGACAAGCATCACGCTGGTGAGACCGGCCAACGCTCCGAGCGTGATGATGTGGGATGCGCCGGTAAGGCCACGATCCAGGAAGGCGCGCGCAATCGGCGCTTCGATGTTGACATCTTTCCACGGCACCATTCCGGTCAGAACCGCCGCGACCGAGATATACAACGCGGTGCAGATCAACAGCGACGCAATGATACCGATAGGAAGATCGCGCTGCGGATTCTTCGCCTCCTGGGCGGTGGTGGAAACTGCATCGAATCCGATGTACGCGAAGAAGATGTAAGCCGCTCCGGCCCCGATTCCGGAGAATCCATAAGGCGCGAAAGTCGACCAGTCCGATCCCCAGTTGGCGGCGTTGACGTAGCGGATACCGAGGCCGATAACAAAAAGGACGACTGCAACTTTGATAGTAACGATCGTCGCGTTGAAGCGGGCGCTCTCCTTGATACCAATCGCCAGTATCGCAGTGATCACCATAGCGATGACGAAAGCCGGCACATTGATTCCGATTTCATATCCGAACAAATGTGGAGCACCTAACAGGTCATGAGCTCGCTGCAACAAATCCGGCGATTGTGCTCCCATGATGGCCGTCACTTTGTCGAGGAAAGCCTGGGTGCCGGGCACAAGCGTGGAATCGGAGGTTTGCGCCATCTGACGAGCGACTATATTTTCCGCGGTGTGGAGTCCAGTCCAGTGGTCGTACGCCAGCCACAGCGGCATCCTGATGTGGAAGATATTGAGCAGTTCTATGAAATGGTTCGACCAACCAGATGACACCGTGCTCGCGCCCATGGCGTATTCGAGCGTTAGGTCCCAGCCGATGATCCAGGCAAAAATCTCGCCCAGCGTGGCGTAAGCATAGGTATAAGCGCTGCCCGCCAACGGAATCATCGCCGCAAACTCCGCGTAGCACAAAGCCGCGAAAGCGCATCCCAATCCGGAGAGCACGAAGGAGAGCATCAGCCCTGGCCCGGCATAGTGAGCGCCCAATCCGGAGAGTACGAAGATTCCGGCACCGATCACCGCGCCGACGCCCAGCGCCGTTAACTGGAATACACCCAGCGTGCGCTTCAAACTATGCGTGCCAGTCTCTCTCGCCTCCTCCATCAGCAACTCAAGCGGCTTTTTCGCAAAGAGGTCAGTCATCAGTAGCGTCTTCTCCTATTAAATTTGGACAGAATTCGTCTGGGCTCGCGGTCGCCAAATGTAGTACACCGGAATGCCGAGCAGCACGATGAACAGCCCCGGCCACGTGAATTGCGGTTTGTAGCGTAACAGCACAATGTCAATAAACAAAGCCATCACGATGTAGATCGCTGGCAGAATCGGATATCCGACGGCTTTATACGGACGCTCTGCCTCGGGATGAGTGCGGCGCAAAACGAAAAGTCCGACGATGGTGAGAACGTAGAACACCAGTACCGCAAAGATGATGTAGTCCAAAAGCTGGCCGTAACTGCCGGAGATGCAGAGGACACAGGTCCAGACCATCTGCACCATCAGCGAGACCGCGGGCGTCTTATAGGTGGGATGCAGCCGGGCTACGCTGCGAAAGAACAGACCATCCTTCGCCATGGCGTAGTAGACGCGGGCTCCGGAGAGAATCAAGCCGTTGCAGCAGCCAAATCCGGAAATCATGATGGCGACGGCCATCAGCGCTCCGCCCGCGGAGCCGAACATCTGGGTCATGACCGCTGTGGCAACGCGGTCTTCTTTAGCGAACTGAATTCCCCGCTCCAGAAGAGTCGCTCCGGTCGGATTGCCCACCAGCGGCAGCGCAGTCAGATAAATAAAATTGCATGCGATATAGAGTGCGATCACAACGCCGGTACCGACGGCCAGCGACAACGGGAGATTCCGGCTGGGATTTTTCACCTCGCCGGCGGTGAATGTAACGTTGTTCCAGGCGTCGGCGGAAAACAGCGATCCGACCTGCGCAATTGCCAGCACCGTGAGCGTCGAGACCAGCACGCCTCCACCCACGTCATGCAAAGTGCCGAGGCCGGCGTTGCGCCAGAAGTTTGCGCCGAAATTCGCGGCGATGGCCTGCGCGTTCCGGCCTAGAAAGATTCCAAAGAGCACCAGTCCGAGCAGTGCCGAAACTTTTGCGGCAGTGAAGATGTTCTGGATGATGGCACCGGTCTTCACGCCGAAAATATTGATGATCGAGAGCGCGACGACTACCAGGATGGCGGTAAGATTCTGCGTGTTGAGTCCAACATCCATACCGCCGAGCATCATGGGGCCGATCTGAAACTTTGGCACTTTCCAGATGTGGACAATCCAATTACTCGACGAAATTGCCGGCCAGAAGATGCCGAGAAATTTGCCGAACGCCACGCCCACGGCAGCGATTGTCCCCGTCTGAATCACGAGGAACAGAGTCCAGCCGTAGAGAAAACCCCAGAGTGGACCAAGCGACTCGCGCAGATAGACATACTGCCCGCCCGCCCGCGGCATCATGGCAGCCAGTTCGCCGTAGGTGAGCGCGCCGACAATGGTGAGAAAACCGGTTATCAGCCAGGCGCCAATCAGCAGCGCCGGGGACGCGACCTCGCGAGAAATTTCGGCGGACACAATAAAAATGCCCGAGCCGATCATGGAGCTCTCGGCGGACACAATAAAGATGCCCGAGCCGATCATGGAGCCCATCACCAGCATGGTCGCGCTGGTCAGGCCGAGACCTTTGACTAGCTCTTGGTCTTGATGGGTATGCCGCTCCCAGTCGCTGGTTTTCAAAGCGACTTTCGAAGCGGGCGCTGTCGGTTGAACGTCCGTGCTCACGAACCTCCTAGTTTCCGTAGCGCCACCGTCCCGGCGGCTGTCGCGGGGACGTCCCGTCCCCGCAGCGACGGCGGGACGCCGTCGCGACAGCCGGCAGGATGCCAGCGCTACGCGAATCACGACTTTACCTCAATATCCTCAAAAATTCCTCTGCTGATTTGCCGGGATCCAGTAACAAGTCGGATATCACCGCCACAGCGTCGGCCCCGGCTTCAATGACGGATCGGGCGCTGGCGCGAGTAATGCCGCCGATCGCAACGAGCGGCTTACGGGTCAGCCCCCTTGCCCGGCGAACCCCTTCGAGTCCGACCACGCGATCAGGATTCGCCTTACTGGATGTCGCGAAGACGGGGCCGATGGCAAGGTAGTCAGCGGAAGTTTTATCTGCTTCCGCCAATTGCTCCGGGTTGTGCGTCGATACTCCAAGCCAGCGAGCGGGGCCAATGATGTGACGCGCGGATTCAGCCGACAAATCGTCCTGCCCAACATGCAGGCCGTCATACTGCGCGGCCAGGCAGAGGTCGGCGCGATCATTCATGATGAGCTTGACGTTCGCTCCGAGACGCGCCCTGAGTTCCCGTGCCTCGTCGAGTATTTGCCGGGCGTTGCCAGATTTGTTCCGATATTGGAGCAGCGTGACTCCGGCGGCGGCGAGTTCCTCGGCGGCGGCGAACATTCCGGCAGCGTCCAGGAAGCATGCAGCGTCGAGAATCGCGTAGAGTCGGAGAAGTTGCAACATGGTCTCAACTGTAGAGAAGCGGCCTACCGCGTCTCGTCCCTCCATTGTGATTCAGCCCGCAGTTTCCTTTTTCGCCAGGAATCTCTCAATAAACCCAGTATCGAAATTCCCCGCCCGAAATTCCGGATCCGCCAGAATCCGCCGGTGCAGCGGAATCGTCGTATAAATTCCTTCCACGATAAACATTCCCAGGGCGCGGCTCATGCGCGATATCGCTTCGCTGCGATCCTTGCCACGCACCACCAGCTTGGCAATCAGCGAATCATAATAAGGAGGAATCGTGCCTTCGGCATAAGCGGCCGTGTCGATGCGCACGCCCGTCCCTCCCGGAGGATTGAACGTCGTGATCTTCCCCGCCGAGGGCGTGAACTTCTCCGGATGCTCGGCATTGATGCGGCACTCGATGGCGTGTCCGCGATGCACGATGGGGCCTTGCAGCACGTCGGCCAGCTTTTCGCCCGCGGCGATCATGATCTGGCTCTTAACCAGGTCCACATCGGTGACCATTTCTGTGACGGGATGCTCCACCTGGATGCGCGTATTCATCTCGATGAAGTAAAGCCGCCGCTGTTGGTCCATGAGGAATTCGATGGTGCCGGCATTGTGATAACCGACCTTGCTGAGCGTCTTGCTGAGTACCTCGCCGATCTCCTTGCGCAGCTCGGGCGTTACCCGCACGGATGGCGACTCTTCGAGCAGCTTTTGGTGGCGTCGCTGAATCGAGCACTCGCGTTCCCCCAGACTGACAACGTTGCCGTGCTCGTCGCCCAGCACCTGGAATTCGATGTGGCGCGGGTGCTCGACATACTTCTCGAGATAGAGATCGCCGTTGCCGAAGGCGGCCGAGGCCTCCGACTGCGCCTGCCGGAAAAGCGCGGGCAATTCATCTTCATTGCGCACGATGCGCATGCCCCGCCCGCCGCCACCCGCCGTGGCTTTTAAGATGACCGGAAATTCGACCTTCCGCGCCCACTCGATCGCTTCCTCCTCCGAGGCGATCACGCCATCCGAGCCGGGAAGGATCGGCACCCCGTGCTGTTTCATGGCGGCGCGAGCTTTTTCTTTTTCGCCCATCAACCGGATGACGTCAGGTGTCGGTCCGATGAACTTGATGTGACACGCCTCGCAGACTTCCGCGAAGTTGGCGTTTTCCGAAAGCAGGCCGTATCCGGGATGGATGGCGTCGACGTTCGCGATTTCGGCCGCGCTGATCACCGCGGGGATGTTGAGATAACTCTGCGCCAGTTGCGGCGGGCCAATGCAAATCGCCTCATCAGCAAAACGCACGTGCAGCGAATTCCGGTCCGCCTCGCTGTAGATCGCAACCGAGCGGATGCCGAGTTCCTTGCATGCGCAAATTACGCGCAATGCAATCTCGCCACGATTCGCTACCAGAATTTTCTTGAACATGGTGTGAAAGCTCTCAGCTGTCAGCTCTCAGCTCTCAGGAAAATCACGTGACTGCACAGCACTGGATTCCCCAGAAAGCTGAGAGCTGAGAACTAAGAGCTATTTCGTTGGCCGGACGGCGAATAGTTCCTGACCGTACTCGATGGGCTGGCCGTTGGCGACGAGTTTCTTGACCAATTCTCCCGCCACGTCGCATTCGATTTCGTTCATCAGTTTCATCGCTTCAACAATGCACAAAACCTGGCCCACTTCCAGGGGGTCGCCGACTTTGACGAAGGGCGGGGAGCCGGGCGAAGGCGATTCGTAGAACGTGCCCACGATCGGCGACTTTACAATATGCAAGCTCTCCTCAGGTTCAGGCGCAGCGGCGTTGGCGGCCAGATCCACCTGAGCAGGCACGGGAGCAGGAGCCGCAACCGGAGCCGGCGCGGGGTGAACCGCGAAATAACGCGAGTCCGGCAACGCCCCGTGCGCCGGTTCGGCGGCGCGCTTGATCTTCACCTTGACATCGCCGCGCTCCAATTCAAACTCGGCAATGTCCTTTTCGATTAAGAACTCGATAAGTTCTTTCAGCTCTTTTTGATTCATGTAAACGGCGGGTTCCGGTTTGCTTGCACGCTGCTAAATAATAACCAGCTCTTTATCTGTGGGCGTCAGCACTTCGCAGCCCGAAGGGGTAACTACCACCACATCTTCGATCCGCACACCCCACTTGCCGGGAACGTAGACGCCAGGCTCAATCGTAATGACCATCCCCGGCTCCAGTTTCTGGGCTTGCCCCTCCGCCAACCTGGGAGCCTCGTGTATCTCCAATCCTAAACCATGCCCGGTGGAATGCGTGAAATAGCGGGCCAGCTTCCGTTTGCGAAGCACACGGCGCGCCGCGCCATCCACCTCGGCGGCAGTCGCGCCCGGACGAACCGCCGCGATGGCGGCCCCCTGTGCTTCGAGAACAGCTTCGTAGAGCCGCCGAGCTTCTCGCGAGGGCCGTCCGACATGCACAGTTCGCGTGCGATCCGAGCAATAACCGGCGAGTATAACACCAAAATCACAGACCACGAACCCGCGCCGTGGAATGCGCGCGCCGGAGGCCCGTCCATGCACGATTGCCGAGCGCGTTCCGGAAGCAATTATCGTGGGAAAGGACATGCCTTCGGCCCCGGCACAACGCGCTTCGTACTCCATAGCGGCGGCAACTTCGACCTCAGTCACACCAGGCCGAATTTTCTTGCGGGCGATATGAAAAAGACTGGCGCCGAGTTCAACCGCCGGCCGGATGCGCAGGATCTCTGCAGCGTCCTTCACTATGCGGGCACGCTCGACCAGTGGTGGCGCGGAACGAAGGCGCGCCCTCCCTTTCAGCATGCCGGATAACCGGTCGCGCATGCCGGCGGTGATCGACTCCGGCTCGATGCCCACTGCCGTCGACCTTCTTCGCTCTGAGTTCGCAGCCAGCCACTCCGCAGCCGCGATCAATGGAGATTTGCGAGCGATCACAATCCTCGCACCTTTTACTTCCTCTTTTGCCTGGGTTCTGTAGCGGCCGTCGGTAAAGAGGATGGCGTCACGATCGGCAACGAGCAAAGCGGCCGCGCTGCCAGTAAAGCCACAAAGATAGTGAATATTGGGGAGATGCGCGATCAGCAGCGAGCCCAGATCATTCTCTCCGAGTGCAGATCGAAGACGACTCAGGCGGCCAGCATGATCCATTGGAGAAGTGTAGCAAGGGGCAGTTCTCAGGTCTCAGGTGTCAGGTGTCAGGTCTCAGGGAACCTCAGTCTCCTCTTGAAAGGGGTCAACAAGATTCTGGAGAGCCGGCTTTGATTTTCCTGAGACCTGAAAAGCGAAGCCGCCGGACTCTCGGCAGGTTCTCCGAGAAGCCGGCGGCTATGGCTGTTCTAACTTCGCGCTTACGTTTGAATGATGCGCGGAGTAATGAAGAAAATCAGCTCTTGATCCGACGTTTTGATTGACCGGTGCTTGAACAGGTTGCCCAAGTACGGGATATCCCCGAGCAAAGGCACCTGCGACACGTTCATCGAGTTGTTGGTCTGGATAACGCCGCCAATCACAACCGTGCCGCCGTCAGTGACCAGCACTTGCGTGGTCGCCTGCTGGGTGATCAGGGTCGGGTTGCCACCGACGTTGTTGCCGAAATCGGGCAGCGTGTTCTCCACATCCACATTCAGGAAGATGGTCCCTTCCGATGTGATCTGCGGCGTCACCGTCAGCCGCAGGAAAGCATCGACGTAGGTAGTGGTCGGCGGACCATTCAACTGGGAAATGGTCACGATCGGTACTTTCACACCCTGCTTCACCACTGCCTGAATATTGTTCTGCGTAACGATACGCGGACGGGAAAGAATTTTCAGCAGCCCGCGCGACTCGGCCATGGTGAGGATAAGATCGATCTGCATGTTGTTGGTGGCGTTGATAAACTGCAGACCGCTGGTCGGCCCGGTTGCGCCCAGGTTTGAAAACAACGGAACCTGAGTGGCCCCGGCCGTGCCGGCGACGGGGTACAACGGATTCACCTGTGGACCGACAATGATCGGCGAGTTTCCAACGGCCGACACGCCGCCAAGAGCGGTTGTGCCGTTGCCCCAGCCGAGGCCGAGTTGCACACCGATGTCGCGGGCAAAGCTGCGGGTGGCTGCCACCACGCGGGCTTCAATCTCGACTTCCTGCGTCTTGCGGTCCAACTGCTGGATGATGCGGTCAATCTGCGGCAGAACCGCCGGTATGTCGGAAATGATCAGCGAGTTGGTGCGTTCGTCGGCGACCACATCGCCACGCTGACTTAGGAATTTCTTGACCGGCAGTAATACGTCCTTGGCATGCGCGTAGCTCAGGAAGCGGGTGATGCTGACTTTATCTACCGCGAGCGCCTCGGCGTCGATTTGGGCGCGGCGGTTCTCCGCTTCCCTCTTCAACGTGTCAACGGTGGCAATGCGCAGTACGTTGCCGTCCAGTTGGCGGGACAGGTCGTTATTCTTGAGCACGATGTCCAGCGCCTGATCCCACGGCACGTCATCGAGCACGATCGTCAGATTGCCGTGGACCATGGGATCGAGCACAACGTTCAAACCGCTGATCTCGTGAATCAGGCGGAAGAAATCTTTCAGATCCACATCCTTAAGATTGACCGAGATCGGCTCGCCCGTGTACTTGGCCCCGTTCGTTGCCGGCTTCTGTTCCATCTGGACCTTCTGCTCAGCGGCCAGGTTTACGGCCGGCTGGATGCCCTGAGCATTGCCATTGCCATTGCCATTGCCGGCAGTTTGCCCGAGAGCGGCATTGGCACTGGTGGCAACAAGTTCCGCCGCCGTCTTGTCGGCAAAGCGACCCGCCGCTTCCTGGGCCTTCGCAGCCGGCTGCGCGGCTTTGTCGTCCTGCTTGTTGTCTTTAACCGAATACTTGGGCTCGACGAAAGCAAAGTCTACCGGTTTCTGGACGTTCTCGGCCGGCGCCGGAATGGGCGCGACCGCCGTTGCGGTTGTCGTTGTCTTTGTCGTTGTCGGAGTCACCGGAGCCGAAGCCAGCACCAGTTTCGGCGCTGCACTGACGGCCACCGATTTTGCGGCCGGCGTTTGGCGATGGGCCACCACGGCGTCATGGATCTGGAGAACAAAGCTGCCGTCCGGACCCGCCACCAGTTCATGCTGGCGGCTGCCGCCGGTGAGGTCGAGATCGACGACCACGCGGGTGCTGGGCGGAACTTGCCCGTCCATCCCGACGCGGACATCTTTCACGCCATCACTACCGACGCTGATGCGGCTCTGTGCCGTGGCCATCACGGTGTTGGGGAAGTCGACGACGATGCGTGCCGGAGAATCGAGTGTCGTCACTCGGGGCGCCAACGCGCCCTTCGCTTTGAACTCGACCCGCAATCCGTCCTGGCTGTGAGTGACCTCGAGCCTCTGCAATGCAGCGGTCGTTTCTTTGGCCACCCCCTTGCCCGTGATGTCAGCCGCGGCTGCGATCAGCACGAACGCCAGCAGCGTAACAAAGAGACCCAGCAGTTGCTTTCGCATTTCCCTATCCCCCCATGCGAGGCCGTTTCGCCTCCATGTGTTTCTAGAACGCATTTCTTCGAAATCTATTTGTTCTCCAGGCCTAGACTGCCGGAGTCGTAATCTTCTTCACTACTTCCCGTGTAAAGGTCTTGCCCAACCGGTCTTGCAGTGTTTCCTGGAAAACTACGGAGTCACCCGTGATTTTCATCACGTAACCGTTGAACACCGGATCGTTTTCCCGTAGAAAATAAGCTTTATTCAAACCATTACTGACCACAGCGATGAAACCGCTTTCGGCGCGCACCACACCTCGCAGGTTGATGGCTCCGATTTCCAGACACTTCTTGCCGGTGTTACAGCCGGAACCGCCCGCGTGGCTCACCACCGGACTGATGAAAGGATCCCGTCGCCCGTTCGCGGCGTACTTGCCGTCGGGAACGACCGGTTCTTCGCTCGCCGCGCCTTCTGCGCTCCCCGAACTGCTGTGGGCTGCGCTGGCCGCCGCTGGCGGATTGCTTTTCGGAACCGTAGGGGCTGGCTTCGCTTGTGCCTTGCGCCCGGCCGCGACTCCCGGAACCGGTTTCGCGCCGCCCGCTTTTTTCACACCCACCGAACTCGTACCCACATGGGTTGGAGAAGACTTCACCGGCGTAACCACCGCGACTCCGCGCGACTTGGCCGGCACATGCTTGGCGCTCACTGCCGCCGGCGCTGATTGGTGAATGCCCAGAGCCTCATTCGAGGCAGCCGTGGCATTGTTGCTCACCGTGTTCATGGTGTTGCGAGTGTTCTGGATAATGCTGGGACTCTGGGCCGAGGCCAAGCCAGCGGCCAGTATGCAACCGAGAATTGTCGTCGTTGTCGTTAACGCTGGCTTCATCATGTCCCCCTATTTCTTCACCGGTGGTCCGGGCTTGCTGGCCGGCCCTGCCGGATCCAGGTCATGGCTGAAATACGTGGTAGTCAGGCAAGTGGCCACAACACTCTCACCCGGCGCGTATTGATAGGTATGCTTCGCCTTGGCATCGGACGGCTTGCGGGTCGAGGCCACCAACAGGTTCGAGACGTTGACGATGCGCTCCACTTTTCCCAACCGGTCGAAGAACCCAAGCATCGAGTAGTACGGACCGTCCAGCTCAACTTCAAACGGCACTTCGGTGTAGAACTCTTTCGCGACGTACGGACGCGAAGTATAGCGGCGGATCTCCACTCCCGACTTGCGCGCTTCTCCACTCACCAGGCGCATGAAATTGTCCACTTCTTTTTCATCGGGCACGATGCGCCGCTCGATTTCCAGTTGCTGCTTCAAGCTGGCGAGCTGACGCTCGATGTCGGCCAGTTTCGGCCGGTAGGCTTCGAGTTCCGCGTTCTCGCGCAGTTTGGCCTGCAGCTTGATCTGGGCCGCCGCATTTTGATCGCGCTGCGACTTGAAAACCGTGTAGTAGAGGGCGCCCGTGCCCACCACCGCCACCAGCAGCAGAACTCCCAGCAGCTTCACACCTGATAATTCGCCAAGATTCATAGTCGGTTCCGCCTTTACGACTTCGCCTTTTCGCAGGTCAGAGTAAATTGAAACGCCTGCATGTCCTTTACCCCGTCGTCCTGAACGCTTTCCTTGATCTCGATGTTGCGGAAGAAACCGGTCTTCTGCAGGTTGGAAATCAGGTTGGCCACCGCATCACTGCTCAGCGCCGTGCCGTCAATGGCAACGCTCGCCCCCTGGTCCTGCATGCTGTTCAACCAGACCGCTTCGGTGCTGTTGACCGTATCGCCAATCATCGCCAGTAGGCTGACCGGACCCAATTGGTTCGCGCGCAACTGGTCAATCACATCCACCCGGTGTTTGTAGGAGTCGGCTTGCCTCTGCCGCTCCAGATATTTCACTTTGACGGCGGCCAGTTCGCGATTCTTCTGCTCCGCCACCAGGGCTCGCACCTCGATCGATTTCTTTTCCCGGTCGAGCTGGTACCAATAACCCGCATTGAGTGCGCCGGCAATCAGCAGCACGGCAGCCACCTGGATCATCGGGCCGCCTAAGTTGCCGACCTCGAAGCTCGGCATGGTGAAGGCGGGACCTTTCTTGCCTTTCGGTTTCGGAGACCCCAGCAGATTGATTCGGATCATAGTTTTTCAAAGCTCCTCAGGGCCAAACCCACGGCCACTGCCAACTGGCCAGCATTCTGTTCGACCAGCTCCGCCCCAGCGCCTTCCGCCGGAGCCAGTACTCTCTGAAACGGATTAAACAACTCGACCGGCATCGAGAACTCCTGGCGCAGAGCTTCCACCAGGCCCGGAACCTTGGCCGAACCACCGGCCAGATAAATCTTCTCGATGTGCTCGCCCGCGGCGCTGGCGCGGAAGAAGTCGAATGTCTTCTGAATTTCCAGCACGATAATTTCAGTGACCTGCTGCAGGATCGGCGTCTTCGCGTCGTCGTGCATCGTGCCCACCTTGCGCCCCAGCTTGAGCGATTCCGCATCATCGAAACTGAGATCCAGTTCCTTCTGCAGCGAATCGGTGTACTGATGGCCTCCCACCGAAACGTCGCGCGGGAACAGCGGCGTCGTGCCCTTGACGATGTTGATGTTCATCACGCTCGCACCCAGGTTGAGCAGCGCAACCACCTGCGTCGGAGCCGGCTCGTAGTTGAATTCGTAGCAGTTCTGCAGGGCCAGGGCATCGATATCCACAATAGCCGGAGTCTTGCCCGCCATCGAGAGTACGTTGGTGTAGTTCAGAATCTTATCTTTCTTGACGGCCACCAGCAGCACATCCATCTGCGGGCTGCTCGCGTCGTCGGAAAGAATCTGGTAGTCGAGGTTCACGTCCGCAAGATCGAACGGGATGTGCTGGGCAGCTTCCTTCTGGATGGTCTCGGCCAGTTCCTGATCGCTCATCGAGGGCAGCGAAATTTTCTTCACGATCACCGAGTGTCCGCTTACCGCCGTGGCCACCGCCTTCGACTTGATCTGCGTGTCCGCGAACAGCTTGGCAATGGCGCTCGAAACCGTACCCGAGTCCACGATCATGGAATCGACAACAATGTCGGGCGCGATCGGCTCCAGGCCGAGGTGCGCCACTTCGATTCCAGTGCGTGTCCTCCGCAGCTCCACGGCCTTGATGCTCGAAGAGCCTACGTCCAGTCCCACGATCGTCTTCGATCCCATTCCAAACATGTGCCCGCCCTTCTTTAACGAAGTTCGCTTACGGAGTTCGCTTACGGAGTTCCGGCAGCTTTCACCGCTGCCTTGATTTTCTTTTTTCCCCGTGGTTCCAGTTCCATCGACTTCTCTTCCATCCACTGATCAAGCTTCGATTTCTTGAAGCGCCAGCGGTTGCCCAACTTGAACGCCGGAATCTTCTGTTCGTTCACGTACTTGTACAACGTGTCCGGACTCACTCCCAGATACTGGGAAGCCTGGCGAATGTTCATCACTTCTCGCGAGTCGGCCATAACGTTTCCCTCTCCCACAGAATCCAGCTCTCAGCCCAGCCTTTTCTTCCCGGCAACGCTGAGGAATTTGGGAGAACCAAGTCCTCGATCCAACGCGTTCGAGTGTATTTTGGTGTGCTGAGCATATCTCAACCGGTACCGAGGGCCTCTCAGCATGAATCTCCCGGTTTCTTTGGGTTTTATGGGGGTTTTCTGGATTTCACAAAAAGTGGAGTTGCAGTCCATCTCTGCAGGCTGTGGTTACAGGTTGGTATACCACTATACCTAGTAGTCAATAGGCAAATCGGGCACCGGTCACCCGAAATGGGGTAACTAAGGTACTAGAGACGGTACGTAAGTACTTGCACGGCCGCGCAAACCTTTGAAAATACGCACACGAACCTCACCCGCGATGGTGAGAACGTGCGCTTCCCGATACAACTGTTAGCTTGCAAGTGCCGCTGCGAGCTAGGCGCTCGCTCGCAGCTCAAAGCTCGTAGCTCGCAGCCTTCACCGGTCCTCGCCGACGACCGTGATCTTCGTATCCGTCCGGAATTTCTTGTAGTCGCGATAAGTCTGTTCGACATCCTCGTCGTAGCTTTTGAACAGCGCCACGCGCGCGTCGAAATGAAGCTGAACAAGTTTGGGCAGCCAAACTTCATCATTCACTCTGGTCAGCTCGATGAGAACACGCGTGCCTTTGTGGATCCTCGCAAGCACAAGGCCCACCGATATTGTGTCGATCGCTGTTATGTCGAGCTTGACCCATTGTGCCTCCGCCTTGTCAATCCAGACGCGGCCTTTGAACTTGCTGAGGATCCTGGCGTCGCGCCGCTTGGGTTCGTAGCCGGGACGAGGTTCGCCTTCCAGCACCCAGGCGTCGCGTCCGTCGAAAACTTCAGAGCCGGCCAGGCGGAAGTTGAACGCGTCGGCGATCTCCAGAACGAACTTACGATCTTCTTCGCGACCTTTTTCTTCGCGCTCGACTCGCTTGCGCCGATCCCCTTCGGATTCGTTCTTGCGTTTGTCGATAATCTTCTGAATCTTCTCCTCTTCCTTTTTCGCCTCGTTGGCGGGCAAGGGTTTGTCATCCTTGGCAGTCAGCCGCGCGACCGGTTCCCCGTAGATTTCAAGAACCTCCGAAGTCCTCGATTCGATCTTCTTGACCGCTCCATGACCATCGAGTTTGTGCTCTTCCTGGTGCTCGATGTAGGTGTAATCGCGCTGCTGCTTGTCGTTCTCAATGTCCTTCTCTTCGGCACGGCGCAGGAGTTGCCGAATCTGCTCCGGAGGCACGGTGCCGGAACCATCGGGCTTAAGATCGATGGGCGGGGAAACGTGTGCTGCGGGTCTTGAAGCGACAGGCGACTTTGAATCTGAAGGAGAATCCTGACTGAAAACGAAGACCGTCGAGAGAACCACCGCCGAGAGAACCACAGGAAAGCTTAATGCGACGCAAAAACGCACAGCAGAAGTACGAAGCCGCTCCACGAGCAGTCCCATCTGAAGCCGGATTCCCCTGTGCATCCCTGTGTACCCCCGTGCTCCCTGTGGTTAAGACTTTTTCTCCGCCCGCTCCAAACACCCAGCCCGGAACGACCGTCCATCCAGTCGATGCAACCGCTTCGCCTGGGCGCGCGTGATCAGCGGATAGTGAGAAATGGTCAACAGATACTCCGCCACGAACCAGACGGGCTTCTCCGTCGTCATCCAGTGGAGAGGATCGAAACGGCGCATGTGGACGGGCCGGGAAAAAGTTCGCAGCGTTCGATCCCCCCGCAGATTGAAGTACACATCGAAATAACTGAGCGCCAGTTCGCGCAGTGAACGATACACCGGTTCGCGATAGCGGCAGCCGGTGTAATTCGATTTGGCCACCGAACCCCAGTGTCCGTCGACGCGATTGCGATACACGGCAATCACGTGGTCGGTATCGTGCTCGGCTTCCAGATCGAGAATCAGGGGAGGATATCCGATCACGCGCAGCGCCGCCGCCGCAAACAGCGCCCCCTCGTAGCAATGCGAAGTATTCTCACGCAGCACGCGGCGCGGAGACCAGGCGCTATCCGCAAGGTGGTACGGCATGTCATCGAGTAAGCGTTGAATCCCGTGCGGAGTCTTCAATCCGCGCAGTCTGCGGAGTTCGGCGGGGGTCAGGCCCCAGGTATTGGAGTCGTTCTTCATCCCAAATTTTCCCGTAGAGACGTTGCTTGTGTGGTGGCGGGGCTCTGCCCCGCCATAACGAGCCACGTCACCACACGGCCGCGTCTCGCGTCGTTCATCGCAGCGTCACTTGAAAGTAGCAGGACAGGGCAATGATTGGGAATAGAGCAGCGGTTTCGCGGGCAAAGCAAACGTCGATGGTGACAATGCATGTTACGCCGAGCAGAACGCACTCCCCATGAACATTACGGCAGTAACTTTGGATGTCCTTGCTTTTTCCCTACCATTCTCCATACTGGCATGAATCTCACTTCACTATTGGTTTGCTCGGATGACCGCGCCCTTCGCATCCTTCGCAGTGTCCTGGGCGAATTGGAAATTCATGTCGAGCACTGCGCGGATACCGTCAGCGCCGCCACCAAACTCGCGCAGCACAGCTTCGAAGCGGTCATCATTGACTGCAATGACGAGAGCAGCTTCGGGCTGCTGAAAAGCGTCCGCTCCGGGCAGCAAAACCGTAAATCAGTCGCCATCGCGATTATCGACGCACGCACCAATCTACAGACTGCGTTTAAGCTGGGCGCGAACTTTGTTGTCTACAAGCCGATCTCTACCGAAAAGGCGAAGTCGAGCTTTCGAGCTGCCCGCGCCCTCCTGAAACGAGAGCGGCGCCGGTCCGTCCGGCTGGAAGTCAATATTCCCGCATATTTCCGATTCCAGGATGGAGAGGGCGAGCAGGCCTCCATCTCTGGGCTTAGCGAGGGCGGGCTCTCGGTACGGCTTGCGAACTCGCCGGGCAAGAAAAGCAGCCTTATCGCCTTCTCCTTTGCGCTGCCTGACACGACGACCGTGATCGAAGCCACCGGAATGATTGCCTGGCAGGATTCGCGTTGTCGGGTCGGCATTCAATTTGCGACACTCTCCGACGCCTCGCACCGCAGTCTGAAGGAATGGTTGCATTTGCAGTCTGGAGAGAAGCACGATCCGCCCATACGCTGCTCTCTGTTGGGACTCAGTTTCGGTGGTTGCTTCCTGCGAACCCAGTCCCCTTTTCCCGCCCATACGCGAGTCGAGTTGCTGCTCCGAGCCGCGGAAAGTTCAGTCAAGACGCAAGGAAAAGTTCGGCTCATGGATCCCGAACTCGGCATGGGGATCGCTTTTTTGGACCGTACATCGGAGCATCGGCATCGACTGGAACAGTTAATCCACCAAATGGCTGCGAGCCCGGACACCATTGCCGAGGCGCTCGTGGAGCCGGAAGGACTCGACTGGGACGATAGTGCCGCCGATGCCGCCGCCGATGCCGCCGCCGATTCTTCGGGAGGCGCCACACGTTCGATCGACGACGTTGTCGAACGTGATCCTCTTCTGGAATTGTTCCGTATCGGGGCCACCCTTACCAAAGAACGGTTTCTTGTTGAACTCGAAAAGTACCAGCTGGCGGGTTCTCCCGGAAGCGCATCGCAACTCAATTTAAACGAACCGATCATTTATCGACGGCGGGAACCAAGACTATCCGTGTCGCAGCCGATAGACGTGTGGGGCCAGGACCGCCAGGAATCCTTGCCCCAGACGACTTCCCTAATCGATGTCAGCCATCGCGGCGCGCGGGTCGACGGCATCGCATTCCGTCCCAAGGCTGGAGAGATCGTTCATCTGGTGTCAGACGGCGTCGATGCGCGGTTTCGAGTCATTTGGGTGGGAGAGCCGGGCACTCCGCAGGAAGGCCAAATCGGCTTGCAGAGCCTAAAACCGGACGCTAAGCCGGACGCTTAGAGCCGGACGAATAGACGATCAATCGCGTAAACTCAACCCGCTGGAATCAACGTCCTCCTCGCTCACGACACCTGAGCTATTTTGCTCATCCTTGCCGCCAGGCAACCTGTTATCCTTTCGCCGTCAACAGTTTAGTGAGCTGCGGGTGCATTTGATTGAAGTTCGTTCTGAGGTCCTTGTCAGGCGCGCTTCGCCAAATGCTGGCTGCTGCGACGACCATTTTCAGCATCAAAAGATGGCGGAAAATTCTGCGAGATGACGGAACATTCCGCGGACTTCAGGGTTCGCGATAGAAACCTTACGAGGAGAGAGACACTTCCATGACACAAAAACTTAAGAAGTCAGGCTGGTGGAGCGTAGTGCTCGGGCTGGTGCTCGCGACCATGGTTCTACCAATACGAGTGGCCGCTCAAGATCAATATCAGCAGCAGGACGATCCGCCGAGCCGAGTGGCTCGCATCGGCTACATGGAGGGTTCGGTTTCATTCCAACCCGCCGGTGAAACCGAATGGGTGCAAGCGGTCCCGAATCGGCCCATGACAACCGGTGACAAGATCTGGGCAGACAAGGACTCGCGCGCCGAACTGCAACTGGGGTCGGCCGTAATTCGCTTGTCGGCCAACACCGGATTTTCGTTTCTAAACCTGGACGACCACACGGCGCAGATTCAGCTGACCTCAGGCTCGATTAACATTCGGGTGCGACGGCTGGACCAGGACGATATCTTCGAGATCGACACCCCGAACCTGGCGTTTTCGGTTACCGAACCGGGAAGCTACCGGGTAGAGGCGAGTGAAGACGGCACCTACACAGTCGTCAGCCCGCGCGAGGGCGGAGGCCAAGCGACCGGCAACGGCCAGACCTACACGCTGCACGCCGGACAAAGAGGCACTTTCAGCGGGACCGACTCGCTGAATGCCGATGTAATTGAGATTAGCGGAGCCGACCAATTTGATAACTGGGCGTACAACCGCGATCACCGTTACGACAACTCGCGCTCGGCGCGCTATTTGTCCCACGATGTCGTCGGCTATGAGGATCTGGATGACAATGGCGACTGGCGCGACGATTCGAACTACGGCCACGTCTGGTTCCCCAACCGTGTTGAAGCAGGCTGGGCGCCGTATCACGAAGGCCACTGGGACTGGATTCCTCCCTGGGGATATACGTGGGTCGATGACTCTTCCTGGGGCTACGCGCCATTCCACTATGGACGTTGGGTCACGGTCGGCGGACGTTGGGGTTGGGTGGCCGGACCCGTAGAGGTGCGGGCGGTATATGCTCCCGCGCTGGTGGTCTTTGTTGGCGGAGGAATTGGAGTTGGTTTCGGCGGCAATGTGGGATGGTTTCCGCTGGGTCCGCGGGAAGTTTTTGTGCCCTCGTACCACGTCAGCCGGGAGTATGTGAACCGGGTGAACATCAGCAACACGACGGTCAATACCACCACGGTCACGAACATTTACAACACCACGATTATCAATAACAGAACGACCAACACGACCATCACGAACGTGACGTATGCGAACCGGAATGTACAAGGTGCGGTGACGGTGGTTCCGCAACGCGCCTTCGCAAGCGCGCAGCCGGTAGCCCGGGCAGCGGTCAAGGTGGACGCGCGGCAAATTGCCGCCGCGCCTGTGAGTGCGAGGGTAGCGGTTGCCCCCACGCGAGAGAGCGTACTCGGAGCGAAGGCTGCGACCGCGAATCATGTAACCGCGCCGCCGGCGGCAGTCATGAACCGGCCGGTGATCGCGAAGACGACTCCACCTCCTCCGCCGGTGCCGTTTGCAAAACAGCAGCAAGCACTGGCAGCGCATCCGGGAGAACCTTTGGCGAAGCACGAAGTGCAGACGTTGCGCCCGGCGGCCGCGGCGGCTGCGCAGCCGATGGTCAAAGTGGCGCCTCCGGGCAAACCGGCCACACCGACCATGGGCCGTCCGGCGAACCAGCCGGGAAATCAGCCTGGGAACCAGCCGAATGCTGGGCGACCGGGACAGCCCGCCTCAAATCAACCCGCTAACCAACCAGCGAACCGGCCGGGAAATCAGCCAGCCCCGAACGAGCGTCCGGGTCAGCCCGGGAACCAGCCGAATGCTGGGCGACCGGGACAACCCGCCTCCAATCCGCCCGCTAACCAACAGGCAAACCGGCCGGGAAATCAGCCATCTCCACCGCAGCCGAACAATCGCCCCGAAACGAATCGGCCGCCTGCGGCACAACCCAACAATCGTCCCGAGATGAATCAACCGAATAACCGCCCCGAGGCCAATCGTCCGCCCGCGGCACAACCAAACAATCGTCCCGAGACGAATCAACCGAATAACCGCCCCGAGGCGAATCGTCCGCCTGCGGCACAACCAAACAATCGACCCGAGACGAATCAACCGAATAACCGCCCCGAGGCGAATCGCCCGCCCGCGGCGCAACCAAACAATCGTCCCGAACCGAATCAACCGAATAGCCGCCCCGAGGCGAATCGTCCGCCCGCGGCGCAACCAAACAATCGTCCCGAACCGAATCAACCGAATAACCGCCCGGAGGCGAATCGTCCGCCCGCGGCACAACCAAACAATCGACCCGAGACGAATCAACCGAATAATCGCCCGGAGGCTAATCGGCCGCCCGCGGCACAGCCGAACAATCGTCCCGAGCCCAACCGAAACCAGCCGGCTCCTGCTCCACGACAGCAACCGCCGCAGCAGGAGCGCCAGCAACAGCAGCAGCAACGTACGCCGCCTCCCGCAGCCACGAAGCCAGCGCCGCCTCAGCGCCAGCAAACGCCCGCGGAAAAGAAGCAGGAAGAGGAACGGAAGAAGCGGGAAGAGCAGAAGCCGCCGGGTGAGTAGAGCTTCAGCTTCCCAGAGGTAAGATGTCAATCGTAAAAGGGCATTCCGAGCCTTCTCAGGATGCCCTTTTTGCAACGATATGGAACTTTCTGTGTACTACAAATCCGCGCAGGTCTAGTTAGCGGAACAGCTCCCCCAGTTGGCGAGGAGTCTCGATCAGGACATCCGGAGGCACATCTTCCAGCGAATGGGGAGCGAAGCCGTAGGTCACACCGCAAGTCCACAACCCAGCATTGCGCCCGGTCAAGACGTCGACCGACGAGTCTCCAATCATCAGCGCCTCATCGGCCGCAAAGCCAGTCTCCTGCAGGATCGTCCGCACTCCCAGCGGATCGGGCTTCTTGGTCGTAAAGCTGTTGCCGCCGTATACGCGCACAAAGAAATCTCCCAGCCCCAGAGCCTGCACAATATCGCGCGAGGGATTGACCGGCTTGTTCGAAAGCACCGCCATCAGTCGCCGCACTCCATTTGTCGAATCAGTCACGCTCGCTAGTGCCTCCGCGATCCCCTCATAAACCGTGGTGTGGTCGAGCTTGTGGAGGCGGTAGTAGCCAAGGAAATATTCCAGAGCTCGTCGAAACAGCGCCTCGTCGTCTGTGTCGCCGACAGCGCGACGCACGAGCGCTGGAGCGCCATCTCCCACATAGCTCGCAATGAGGTCGCCGTCCAGCGCGGGACGACCGATATGTTGCAACATTGCATTCACGGAGTGAATCAAATCAAGGCGTGAGTCAATTAAGGTGCCGTCGAGGTCGAACACCAGCAAGCGGATGCGATGCGGATCAAACGGGCGCAGGAAACGAATCATGGAGAGATCAGGATAAACCAGGTCTCAGGTGTCAGGTCTCAGGAAAGGCTGAAGTCATACGAATCGACAGTCAAGAGCGAGCCAGATGGTCGGGACAAACCTGCGGCCTCAAGGGAAAGGGTTTCCCTGAGACCTGACACCTGCCACCTGAGACCTGCCCGTCAGATTTTCCTGAGACCTGACACCTGGCACCTGCCCCCTGATTTACAATGATGCGGGGCTGAAACTCCGTGGGGTGAAGAACGCGGCATGGCCACTACCAAAGTCGATCCCAAGCTGAACGAACTCAGCATCACGAAAAAGGCCAAGACCTATCAGGGCCTGACGAGCCAGCAACTGATTGATTCGTACCGCACAATGTTCACCTCGCGCCGCGTGGACGACCGCGAGATCCTGCTCAAGCGCCAGCAGAAAGTTTTTTTCCAGATCTCGGGCGCAGGCCACGAAGCCATGGGCGTCGCCGCGGCTCTTGCGTTGAAGCCCGCCTACGACTGGTTCTATCCCTACTACCGCGACCGCGCCCTGTGTCTCGCCCTGGGCGCCACTCCGTACGAAATGCTGCTCGGGTCCGTCGGCGCTGCCGACGATCCCAGTTCCGGCGGCCGCCAGATGCCCTCGCACTGGGCCTACAAGCGGCTCAACGTCGTTACTCAATCGTCCGCCACCGGCACTCAGATTCTGCAGGCCATCGGATGCGCCGAAGCGGGCCGTTATTTCGCCAGGCATCCCAACGCCAGCCAAAATGCGGAAGGCGATTACCGCCAATTCAAGGATGTCCAATTTCAGGGCGACGAAATCACCTACGTCTCGCTCGGCGACGGTACGACCAGCGAAGGCGAATTCTGGGAGGCCCTGAACACTGCATCCAATCTCCGCCTGCCGGTAATTTTTTGCGTGCAGGACAACGAATACGCAATTTCCGTGCCCGTGGAGGTGCAGACCTCCGGCGGCAACATTTCGCGCCTCGTCTCCGGCTTCCCCAACTTCCATTTCGAAGAGATTGACGGCACCGACCCCGTCGTCGCTTACGCCGCTCTCAGGCGCGCGGCTGACCATTGCCGCGCCGGCCACGGTCCTGCATTTGTCCACGCCCATGTGATCCGTCCTTATTCCCACTCCCTCTCCGACGACGAACGCCTTTACCGCCCCGACTCCGAGCGCCAGGCCGACGCCGCACGCGATCCGGTCCCGCGCTTGCAGATGTTCCTGCTGCGTGAAGGAATCCTCGACGAAAAAGGGATCAACAAGATCGAGAAGGAAGTCGAAGAGCAGATTCAGGCCGATGCCGACCGCGCACTTGCAGCCCCGGTGCCGCAACCCGAAACCATCTACAACTTCGTGTACTCGCCCGATCTCGATCCCACCACGCCGGCATTCGAAACTCAGCCCGCATTTGCCGCTCCCGAGACCACTGCGGATGGCAAGCGCTCCGCTGCCTCGACGCCCAAAACCATGGCGGACCTCATCAACGCCACGCTGCGCGACGAGATGCGCCGCGATGAACGCGTCATCATTTTCGGCGAAGACGTCGCCGACGCCAGCCGCGAAGAGTATCTCAAGCAGAAGCTGATCAAGGGCAAGGGCGGAGTCTTCAAGCTGACATCTGGTCTGCAAAGCGTGTTCGGCTCCGACCGCGTGTTCAATTCTCCGCTGGCCGAAGCCAACATCATCGGCCGCGCCACCGGCATGGCAACGCGCGGATTGAAGCCGGTGGTTGAGATCCAGTTCTTCGATTACATCTGGCCGGCGATGATGCAGTTGCGCGACGAACTCCCCATCATTCGCTGGCGGTCGAACAACGCTTTCTCGGCGCCCTTGGTGATCCGGGTTGCGATTGGCGGTTATCTGACGGGTGGCGCGATTTACCACTCGCAGTGCGGCGAGAGCATCTTCACGCATACTCCCGGACTGCGCGTCGTGTTCCCTTCCAACGCGCTCGATGCCGCGGGCCTGCTGCGCACTGCGATCAGGTGCGACGACCCGGTCCTGTTCCTAGAACACAAGCGCCTCTACCGCGAAACCTACGGACGCTCGCCCTATCCCGGCCCCGACTACATGGTCCCATTCGGAAAGGCGAAGATCGTGCAGCCCGGAACCGACCTCACCGTCATCACCTACGGAGCGGTGGTTCCGCGCGCCCTTCAGGCCGCGCAAAAACTGGAGCGCGAGCATCACGTAAGCGTCGAACTGATCGACCTGCGTTGTTTGAATCCGTTTGACTGGGAGGCGATTGCCGCGTCGGTAAAGAAAACCAACCGCGCGCTGATCGCCTACGAAGATTCGCTAAGCTGGGGATACGGAGCCGAAATTGCCGCCCGCATCGCAGATCAGCTGTTCCATCACCTCGATGCCCCGGTAAAACGAGTCGCGGCGACGGATACGTTCGTCGCTTATCAGCCGATACTCGAGAACGCCATCCTGCCGCAGGCCAGCGACCTGTTCCGCGCGATGAAGGAGCTGGCGGAATTCTGAGTGCTGGCAACTGCGGCTTAGCTGTGCAAGAGCAGAAGGTTTCTCGCTCTTTCGCGAAATGCCCGATCGAGAGTGACCAGCCTCAACCCGGAGACCGCAGCAAAAGCGAGCAGGTAAGAATCGGCCCACTCTTTAGGAGATGGGGTTCGTCGTCGCGAATGGGAGCGGAACGCCTGTTCTAAACCCACTGGCTCGTCGAGGAAGGCAACACGCGGATCATCCAGCCAGCGGTCATAGATTTGCCAAGCTTGCGACTGCGTCATCACCTCTGAACCCATCACGGCATCCGTCGTAAGAAGCCGCAAAAGGCTGAGTTGGGTTATCCGGCAGAAGCAGAGACGTGCGTCCTCATCCAGACTCCTAAACCAACGCGCAGCGAGGGCGTGGTGGATATGCCTCTCGGATGTGAGGGCGATCCAGACGTTCACATCAGGGAAAAGGAATGATCTCGAAGATCTTGGCATTGTCGAGTGCAACCGTCCCGGGCTGTTTGGAACGTACTAACGGCAATGACACCGGGCGCCGACGCCGCCTAGGCGTCAGTTGCAGTTCGATTTCGACGCCACGAAGAATCAGTTCCTTTACACTGCGCCCTTCCCTGGCCGCCTTGCTCTTAAGGTCACGGTAAAGGGAGTCCGGAATGTCGACGGTGGTCCGCATGGACTCTATTCTGCCATATTTATGGCTAAAATGGCAGCTGAATAGTCAAGACGCTACTTTGCTTTCCACCCTCCAGATTTGGCAAACGTCGCTCCCCACGGCCCGCCGCCAAAGCAAAGCAGTCCAAACGCAATCGTAGCCATCGCCAGCGGAAATTCGTATCCGCCATTACCCATCAGCCCATTCTTAAAATTGATTTTCCAGATGGCGACCGCCATTTCGATGATGAACGCGGCTGCGAAGAAGAGCGTGAACAATCCAAGCACAATGGCGATTCCGCCGAAAAATTCCGTTCCAGCGGAGAGGTATGCCAGCCACTTAGGAAGGCCGAGCGAGCCCACGAAATCCATGTGATGATGAAACCCGCCCCACACCTTGTGATAACCATGCGCAATCATGATCGCTCCCAGCACAAGCCGCATGACGAGCAGCGCGAAGGGCTGCATCCGGTTGAGAAAATCCACGCTCACCTCCAGAACGTATCTCCAGAATAGTGAACGGATAAGGTAACAGAAAAGCTCGGTTAGAAGTCAGCTTGGGCTCAGTAAACCCAGCTCGAATAAAGCGTGCCATCGATGGCCGTTTGGTCGGAGCCGCTGTGGACACCCACGATGCCAGGCTGCGTCTGGTCGATGGACTTGAGCGAGTCTTCCTGTTCCAGCACCCAGGTGTCCTTGCTGCCGGTGATATCGTTTGGAACAAACTTGAGGTATCCCGCCGAGACCAGATCATCCAGCGCCTGCGGAGCTT
>WNEZ01000349.1_pt1 | contig 38218 bp, 38 predicted proteins | sample 5400521 | NCBI WGS metagenome assembly WNEZ01 (sample SAMN13153339, study PRJNA577476) | soil metagenome | isolation source: 120 cm saprolite under Douglas fir tree site 2 hole 1 replicate 1 | place: USA:California | collected 2015-04-18 | reverse complement strand
GCGCGCTTGTTCCGGCTCTAATGGGCTATATCTCCGATACGAGTTCAATACAGAAAGCTTTTGTTGTTCCCCTGATTTCTTACGCATACGTGATTTACTTCGCTCTTCGAGGTTACAAGCCAGTTGTCGAACCCTGACGATCAACGATATCGACGGCTACAACACATTTGAGAATCCATCCACCGAATTCAGCCGTGACGGGAAAGTTGTCGTCGTTTTCCGGTGACCCCGCCTATAAAGGAACCATTGCCGAAGGTGGTAACACGATTGACGGAACTCTTTACATGAGCGATGGCAGCACTGCAACTTTGAAATGGACGCGATCAAAGGCGCTTGTCAGTGCGAGGGCGAATGTCGCTCAGAATTTGCCGATCACTGGCGACTGGAATGGGATTCTTGACCTGAATGGCAAACGCTCGAACTTTGTCCTGCATATCTAGGAATGAACCTCCTACGGTCTTAGTTATTCAGGCGGCGTCCAGTGGGATCCTTGGTGCTTTCGACCCAAAACTTAAGCTGCCGTACACATCGTGACGGGGACCCGTGTGGTTTCTGAATCGTGTGGACGGACTCAGTAAGGTTCTGGAGCGGGCGATTTTCCCTGGCCATGCGCGGCCCGTGCGGAAGAAAGCTTACGACACACTTTGCGAGAAACAGGGCATGCTACGGTCTGGAATCTTGCGCCTCATAACTGGTCAGAGAGAGTTCCCAGTCCCTAGGCACGGCAGGTCTCAACGAAAAACTTTTAGTTTGAAGAATCAGATGCATCGGAAGAGGCCCACGATCTCCGCGGCCTAGAGGGTCATTGCCGGCCGCGTAGGCGGAAATCTCGAAAGGCCAGTCCGAATTGCTGATTTGCACTTCCAGCGATTTTCCTTCTGAGACCAGCCGATCGATTCGAGCGCCTTGAAAATAGGACGTTTCGAGATGGTCGTAGCGGCTGGGAATGGCCAACCAGAGACGACGAACGTTCAATGGGTGGGATACGGTCAGGGACTCCACTCTTCGAAGTCTGTTTCCCTGAAGGGTCCAGGTGACTTCCGAAACCAGGCCGACATCGAGAAGGTCTCCAGTCTTGGTGCCTGGAACAGCCCAACGTCTCCAGACCGCAGTAACGCTCTTCCCGTCAGCGGCAGGCTTGATCTCATCCGCTCCATCCGCGGCTGCGATGGTTCTGCCATCTTCTAATTCCAGGAATGGAACAAGGCACGGATAAATCTGTTCCACCGGGAGTGCAATGCGGGCAAATCCATCCGGCGCGGGTTCATAGTCAGATGTCGCCGCCTTTGGTCCGGTCACGAAAGGTAACGCAAAATGGAGAGTTCCCTGGCGGATAACCCAAACGCCGAACTTGCGGCCGGCTTCGTTGCGGAAGAACTGAAAACGAGCGACGTCAGCCTGAGTTGGGCGCGAAGGAAACTTTTTGAGTCCTTCCCTTTCGAGAGCTTCCATAAACTTGTTGTGGGAAGCGATCACTTTTCCGAAGAACGTTGTGGTTTGCTGCCATTCGCGCTCTTTGGTGATATAGCTATAGTCGCCTCTGCCGAAAGCGAAAACAGAGAGCAAGTGAGTCTGGCCGTTGAAGTCGTTTCGCAACCACGACCATGCCGCAAAGTAGGCGGCAGCCAGCTGAGCGACAGGCGCGGGCCGGAATTCCGAGTGCTGCCCGAGGAAGGCCGCGATCTCCAGAGTGTCCATATAACTGATGGCGCCAAGACTTCGTCCCCAGGAGTAGCCGTAGCCGTCTTCGGATAGCAAATCCCACCAGAGCTTCATCTGTTCCTTTAGCGAAGGCGCCACGGCCTTCATGATGTCCTGACGGTCAGCAATTTCCGCCGCATCGTAGATTGCTCTGGCGTACTCGTTCGAATAACGATCGTAGCGACCTGTGGGCAGCGCATCGTCCGCAAAGAGCGCGCCATCGGTGAATTGTTTGGCGGACCTGTTGAGCAGGTCATCGAGAGCTGTGCGGTCCTTGTTCAGGCCGAGTTGGTAGTCGATGGCCGCGATCCGCGCAGCCACGCCGAAGTAATTTTCCGGAAGGTGGATCAGCGTGTGGGTCTTTTCATCATAAAACCGGCCGGGGTCCAGCAAGGTTCGATAAGACTGCCTCTCATCGGGACTCAAGCTCTGCCACAATGCATTGCGATTTAAGTCCGTGCCAAAGCTCTGCAAAGCCATCGCGGCGTAGAGTTGGGCCCAGGTTTTTCCTTCGTGGCTCAGCTCGATCTGGGCCATCTTTCCGATCATCTGGGGAATGTCATGACCCGCAATGGTTCTTGTCGCAAAACATTCAGAATAGGTGCCGAGAGTTCGCATGAAGGATCCCCAGGAGAACTCGCCCGTTGTGAGCGCTCCAACCACACGCTCCGGAGGAGGATCGAGGGTCTTGATGTCAGCAACATGCGCCGTCACTTCGGATTGCAGAAAACTTCGAACCTGCCGATTAAAATCGGAAACATCGATTTGCGAAGCGGTAGCCTGAGTCTGCGCGAACGAGCTGCCACTTGAACTCAGCAGCCCACAAAGAACCAGGACAACTGGCAGCGCGATGTGGGATTTGTTTTTTCGCAAAGGTGAACAGAGCGTAGCGCCGAGTGCCCACCCCGACGATCTCGCGTGCGTCATGGTTTAACCGGATTAGCGGAACTCTCTTGGGTTTTGTGCTGCTTCAACCACAACAGATCCTCAAGCAAGTAGTATTGTCCGTAGATCAACATCGCATCATTGGGGCGAACGCCACAGCCGTGTCGCAACACGCCCGGAAGCGTTTGATCATTGTCTCCGACGGGAGTCAAGTACCGGTCGATCAACGATTGCACGATGCGTTCCCCCGCTTCCCGATAGCTCTTGGCGCGTGCGCTTTCGGTTGTAATTAGGGAAAGACGGAAGAAGCCCCCTGCGATAATCGCGGCCGCCGAAGAGTCCTGGTTCCGAAAATGGACGCCTTCGTCGTCAAAGTCGTACCACGGCGCGGAGTCGCTCGGCAGGATTTTGATGGCGTAGTCCGCGATTCGCTGCGCAGTGGCCAAGAACAATGGCTCATGAGTTTCTGAATATGCGGCAGAGAAACCATACAATGCCCAGCCGAGTCCTCGTGACCATGTGGTGTCTGCGCCAAAGCCCTGATGCGTGTGGGCGAAAACCCACTGTCCCGGCGCGACACTGTTCACAAGCGGGAGTTCGGCCTCTTCGCCTCCGCCACGCAAGGCAAAGCTTTGCCTGCCGTCCCCGGGGTTATAATGCACGGACTGGGAGACCGATCCATCCGGACGCACGAACCATTCCGCAGTACGGAGGGCGTGCTTCTTTCCAATATCACTCCACCGTTTGTCTCCCGTTTTTTCACTCGCCCACCAGAGCAACTGCAGATTCATCATCGTGTCAATGATCGTGTCATCCCCGTTTACGCCCCACGATGCAATCAGCTGCGTTTTCGGATTGAAGAGCTGTTCCAGCCGCTCGGCGGCGCGTAGAGCGCTGGCGCGAAGTGTGTCATCGCGAGTCGCATCAAAACCCATCGCCGAAGAGTAGTAATACAAAAATCCTGCATCATGATTTTGCAGCGACTCCTGACCGATCAGCTTCGAACCCCATAATTCCGCCCATCGGCGATACTTTTCATCACGGGTCGCGGAATACAGCTGCCAGAGCTCTCCTGTCCAAAAACTACCCGTCCAAAAATATCCGTTCTGCTTTTGCCACTCGCCGGTCACGTTGTTCGCTTCAGTAAAAAATCCCTGTCCGGAATGTGAAGTAATGGGTTCGGAGGTCGCCTGAAGAACCGGCTCCCATTGCGCAGCGGTGCGGTCGATATCCTGGCGCAAAAGTCCGATTGCCTGCTCCACGGTTTTTGTTTTGTGAGGAACCAAAGTATCAGCAGGCGCGTGCTCGCTGCTTGCCGAGTCCGATACGATATGAACGCCTGCCGGCCGCGCCAGGCGCTCGGCCTGTTCCTGCACTGAGTTGAGGAATTCTTCCCGGCTTCTGATCGCATCTGAAGGAAGAATCAGCGACTGACGCTGCCCTTTCTCTTTTCGATTTCCGTAAACGACTCGGCCATTGGATCCTTCCTGATCCCAAGCTGCAATCGTGTACCAGGATTGAGACCCATTGCTTAGCTTGAAATCAACGAGATGGTTCTTGCTGTCGTCCCTGAATGCGGCGTGTGGCGCCTGCGTGATAATCGCCAAGCCCAGCCGCTGCCCGGGTACCGCTTCTGTTGCCGTTGGGCCCGGCGCGACGACCTGCTCTCCCCAAGTCGCCATCCACGCCGCCGGTGAATCTTTTCCAGAGGTTGCAGGTTCGATTCCAGGCTTCGCCGGCAGCCCGGTCACGAACTCAAAGTCATCCGCGGACTTGGCAAAAATCGTGTGAGTAAAACCTCGTTCTCCAGCCCACTGCGTGATTCGCGAGCGAAGGTCGATGATTTTCCCACCTGCGTTCCAACCATCGTATTGCAACTCCAGAATGGTCCGCACCGGCCCGCTGGCGACAATTCGCCATTTACGCTCTTTCACTTCGGCGACTTTGATCGTCTTGCCATCCACCATGGCCGCCACCGACCCGATTCCAATCGCGTCGCCGACCTTATAAATATCACGCCCCTCCGGGGATTCATCGTGATAGGTGTAGTCCGGGGACGCGTTCATCCCCAGCTGTAACGTGGGCCGTCGCTTGCCGTAAAGATCGATGGCGTTCCGCGAATCAAAGTAGACTCGGAATGCGACGCGCTCCGATTCCCACCCGAGGCCTTCGATTTTCCGGCTAAACAACGCTGCCGTTCGTTGCTCGTAATCCCCGCGCAAACGCCAGATGCGATCCTGATTGCCGTAGGACAGCGTCACGATGCGCGTCTGATGTGGCGCAAGATCGATTTGAAACGCCAATTCGTCCCCCTTGCCGTCTCCGTCCAGATCATCGACCTGCGAGGGGAGCTCTTCGGTTTGCGTCGCCGACGCGTCTTGTTCCACTGTGCTTGCGTCGCTCGCCGTCACGACCATGGCGCCGGGCGTGAAGTCAGGCGCCACTTTCCGGATCTCTGTAATGGAAATGACGATGTCCGCGGCCTTTCGCGGATGGTCGCCAGGGTTGGAAATAGCCACCTTGATATTCTTGATCTGCGATGCGCCTCGCGCTGAGCTCGTGCACAGAGCCGGAACGATCCACAGTGCGGCCAATAATTTCTTATTCATAAAATTTAAATGTTCTCCAATAGTGGCAAAGCGCACGAAAGAAATTCAGCTCAGGAAATGTAGTCTTCCCGACAGGGCGTAAAGACGTCGATTACGAGCGACTCCTCGACCGCGGAGGCACCGTGTTGCACGCCGCCGCGGACTACGAAAGTGTCCCCTGCGCACAATTCGAAAGTTTTCCCGAGACAGTTCACTTTCAGATGTCCACGCACAATGTAGACAACCTGGTCGTGCGGATGGCAATGCATCGCTCCAGCCCAACCTTTGACCATTTGATGTTCGGCGAGAAAGAGCTTGTCGTTATAGGCGAGCACGCGGCGTGTGAGGCCGGGTTCCGGGTGGGATTCTCTTGCCTGGCCACTCGTTGTCACTACAAGGTCGGGATAAGTTTTGCTCTGCGTTTCCATTTTGTGCCTCTTGTTCAACGGGCTTCGGCCGTGCGCTCGGATTTGGCTGCTGCGGGGTTCCGCGCTTCCTTCACCAGTTGTGCGTACCGCATCGCCAAATTGCTAATCAACTCCGGTTTACGCTCTTGGAACGCATGTTTCAAAATCAGCTCTCCGCCTATGCCCAACGCGGCCGCTCCGGCGCGAATATAATCCGCTGCGGTTTCCAGATTCACACCCCCGGTTGCGACCAGCGGAACTTGCGGCAGCGGTCCTTTGAGCGCCTTGATGTAGCTCGGACCTCCCAAGTTTCCACAGGGAAAGATTTTGACGAAGGCGACGTCTGCGTCCCACGCGGCCATGACTTCGGTGGGAGTCAGGGCACCTGCCATGATGAGCAGGTCCAGCTTGTGAGCGGCAGCGACCGTCTGCTGCGAGAAGCCGGGCGTGACGAGAAATTGAGCGCCGACGTCAAAACATTGCAGTGCGAGATCTTGGTTCACGACCGTGCCTGCTCCGACAAGAAGTTTTGGCATCGTCTTCACCAGCTCAGAAATAACATCCAAAGCTCGTGGAACGGTCATGGTGATCTCGACGATGGGAATTCCCCCTTGCCAGACCGCCTCAGCTGCAAATGTTGCCTCTTGCGGAGAAGCGGCTCGCACAACCGGAACGACTCCGATTTCCTCGATAAGAGCTCGAACTTCCTGTTTGTTCATAAAAAGCGTGCCACCTTTTCAGCGCGTTTTAGCGGACAATTCTCGCGCCCGCGCCCTTCATCATGTGAAGAACTTCTTCGAGCGTCGCCATCGTCGTATCGCCTGGCGTGGTCATGGCCAACGCCCCATGAGCGGCTCCGCATTCGACGGCCCACAGCGGGTCCTTTCCCGCGAGAAAGCCATAGATCAGACCCGCGGCAAAGGAATCGCCGCCGCCAACTCGATCGAGATTCTCGCGATTCTTGGCCTGATAGAAATTGCCATCGTGGAAGCAGATGGCACCCCAATCGTTTCGTGTCGCTGTGGTCGCTTTGCGGAGCGTGCTGGCGACGACTTTGAAGGAAAAGTCGTTTAGGACTTTCTGAATCATTCGTTTGAAGGCTTCGGGGTCTAGCGCGGAAAGATGCTCGTCGGTTCCGGGCACTTCGTAGCCAAGTGCGGCGGAGAAATCTTCTTCATTGCCGAGCATAACATCCACATAAGGAGCGATGCGGCGATTGATTTCCTGTGCCCGCTTCTTTCCACCGAACGATCGCCACAGGGAATCGCGATAGTTGAGATCATAAGAAGTGACGACACCATTTTTTCGCGCGCACTGCAGGGCTTCGATGGCAACCTCTGGAGTCGTTTCGGACAGCGCGCAGAAAATCCCGCCCGCATGAAACCAGCGCGCACCGTTTTTGCTTAAGATCGCCTCCCAATCGATTTGACCCGGCTTGAGTGCTGACACCGCTGTGTGGCCGCGATCCGAACAGCCGAGGGCCGCTCGGAGGCCAAAGCCGCGTTCCGTGAAGTTCAACCCATTTCGAACGGTCCTGCCGACGCCGTCGTGGTCCACCCATCGGATCAATGAAGAGTCGACGCCGCCTTGGTAAATCAGATCCTGCAGGAGTAATCCCACTGGATTTTTGGCAAAGGAGGTGACGATCGCAGTTTCGAGTCCGAAACATCGTTTCAGACCGCGCGCAACGTTGTATTCGCCACCACCTTCGCTCACTTCGAAATGTCGAGTGGTCCAAATGCGATAATCACCCGGGTCGAAGCGCAGCATCACTTCGCCCAGGCTCACAAAGTCCCAACGGCAAGTGTCCTTTTGCTTGACGGATAAAGCCATTTCGCCTCTTAACGAGCTAACCAGCCACCGTCGACTGCCAGCACGTGTCCGTGCACATAGTCGCTCGCCGATGAACACAGGTATAAGGCTGCACCCGCGATATCCTTGGGTTCTCCCCATCTGGCCGCAGGAATCCGTTCCAGAAGTTGACGGCTACGAACAGGGTCCGATCGCAAGGCCGTGGTGTTGTCCGTCGCCATATATCCTGGGGCAATCGCGTTCACGTTGATGCCTTGGGAGGCCCATTCATTCGCGAGCGCCTTTGTTAACTGCGCAATTCCGCCTTTTGCTGCGGCATAGGCAGGGACAAAAATTCCACCTTGGAAGGAGAGCAGCGAAGCAATATTCACAATCTTGCCGCCAAGCCCCTTCTGAAGCATGTGTCGCCCGGCAAGTTGCGAAAGTCGAAAGACCGCAGTCAAGTGAACGGCGATCAGCTCATCCCAGAATTCTAGGGGATATTCCGCCGCGGGAGCTCTGCGGATAGCGCCCGCATTATTCACCAGGATGTCGATCGAGCCAAACTCTGCGATCGTTTTTTCGAAAAGCCCGCTGCACGCATTTGGGTCAGCCAGATCTCCGGAGAAGTAAAACGTCTTGCGGCCGGCTGCGGAAATCGCGTCGCAGGACGCTCCAGGGTTCGGATCACGCCCGTGACAACCCACATTCGCGCCGGCCCCAGCCAGCTCCACGGCAATTGCGGCACCGAGTCCTCTGCGAGAACCGGTAACAAGAGCGTTCTTGCCGTTCAATTGAAAGGTTTCCAGGGACATAGAATCAGAGGTGTCCAATTCGCGCAGGTATGAGTTTCCTACTGAGCAGGTGAATCAACAGCAACGCAATCAGATAAGCTGACGCCGCCATAAAAAAGGGAATCATGTAGCTGCCGGTCCATTGCAAAAGGTGACCCACGATTTCGGCGATCAACATTCCGCCCACCGCTCCCGCCATGCCGCCAATTCCGGCCACCGAGGCGACGGCGCGTGAAGGAAACAGGTCGGAAGTCAGCGTAAAAAGATTGGCGGAAAAACCTTGATGCCCCGCAGCCGCAAGTCCGATCAGCAAAGTAGCCGGCCATAGGCCGGAAACGCGATAGACCACGGCAACCGGGACCACACTTAAAGCGCAGATCAACATAGCCCATTTGCGCGCCGCGTTTACCGAAAAATGCCGCCGGATGAGACTGGATGAGAGCCATCCGCCGGCGATGCTCCCAAGGTCAGAGATGACATAGATGACGACGATGGGCAATCCGATCTGGGTCAGATGCAGGCCGTGCTGCCGTTGCAGGTAGTCCGGAATCCAGAAGAGATAGAACCACCAGATGGGATCGATCATGAATTTTCCAGCGGCAAACGCCCAGGTCTGCCTGTGAGGCAAAAGTTCCCGCCATTTTATTTTCTGGGTCCCGGTCTGCTCGACGGGGTCGCTGTGTATGTGCTCTCTCTCTCCGATCGTGCAATAGCGATGTTCCTCGGGCTTTCGATAAAGCCAGAGCCACAGAATCAGCCAGGCAAAGCCCAGAGCGCCAGTCAGCAGAAATGCCCATCGCCATCCAAGGTGTACGGCAATCCAGGGCACGATGAGTGGTGTAACAATTGCGCCGACGTTGGTCCCGGCGTTAAAGATTCCGGTTGCCAGCGCCCGCTCTTTTTTTGGAAACCATTCCGCTACGCATTTAATGCTTGCCGGAAATACTCCGGCCTCGCCGAAACCCAAGGCTGATCGGGCGGCAACAAAACCGGCAAACGAGAACGCGATCGCGTGCCCCATAGACGCCAGGCTCCAGAAAACCATGGCCACCGCGTAACCAATTCGCGTGCCCAGGCGGTCAATCAACCGTCCGACAAGAATCATTCCCAGCGCATACGCCGCCTGAAAGGAGAACACCAGATTCCCGTAGTCAATATCGGTCCAGCCGAACTGGTGCTGGAGAGGACCTTTGAGCACTCCGAGCACTTGCCGATCCATGTAATTCTTGGTCACTCCAAGAAACAAGAGTCCGCAGATGACCCACCGGAAACGCCCCTTTAGTGCGCTCGCGCTCCATGATTTACTTGACGAAGATGGCGAAGCGCCCGCGGATCTCTCAGACTGCGCAGCGACGATCGAGTCCTGATCGGCCATTGACTTCCTTTGGCTTTGCCGGCTTCTTTTACTTGCGGGCCGCTTCCAGTCCAGAACCGCTTTGTTGAAATCCCGGCTGAATGTTAACAGCACCAAACTTCCGGTCTTCAACTTCCTTGTGCGCGGCCATGGCCCAGAGGAAAGCAATCCTGTGGCCTGGAACCGAAACATTCGGATGATAGCCGCTGGGCATCAATACGACATCACCATCGCGCACCACGGTCACCAATTCCGGATATTGCGTATCGTTATACACCAGCTGAAGACCATACGCCGGCTCCGGCATATCGAAATATACGTACATCTCTTCCAGCATTTTGGCATGTTCATGCGGCGGCCAGCTCGTCCAGTTACCCGGATCGGAAAATGTGAAGCCGGCTAGCAAACGGCCCGCCTCCACATTGTTGGCAATCAGCACGTTCAACTCGCGTTTCGATCCGGGACCTCCTGCGACGAATTTCATGCTTGCATCCTTGACAACATCGGCGTAGCGAACGACTTTCAAAGGGTATTTACCTTTAACATCGGCTGAAAATTCCGCGAAATCCAACGAACTTTTCGTCGACACTTCAATCTCTGAATCGCGTGGGATATAAATGGCGTCGAACTGTTTCAATTCGAATTCGCAGCCGGCCGTCTTTACCACGCCACTTCCTGAAAGGCAGATCAGACCGGTTTCCTGATCGCCATTGGAAAAGGAAACCAAAGGTTTGGAGGAGTTCAAAATAATGCGGCCATAAGACAAATGGCGCATCGTACTATTTTGTGGAGTGACCGCGAGATGACGTCCGGTTTGAGCGTTGGTTTTTCGAAACACCATCTTGTCAACTGCAACTGCAGATTGCGTACTCATAACCCCTCCTTCGAAGAGGTCCTGGCGACGCTTGCCATAAACATATGAGCTACCTGGACGCGTGTTTTGTTCGATGCTCATGTAGTCGATCTCAAACCGCGGACACCGGAGCGCAAACATTAAAGGGTGGCCGCCAGGACGGGTGACCCACGCGCTCAGAAATTAAATTTCATTCCAAACTGGATATTGCGCGGGTTGACCGCAGCTCCTACCGCTCCAAAGTTGCCGGAGCCAACGGTGAGGGTTGCGTTGCCAAGACCGCCCAAGACGAAGTTTGCTCGGTTGAACACATTAAAGAAGTCCGCCTGGAATATAAGGTTCATGCCTTCCCTCGGCAATTTGAAGTTCTTGCGCAAGGAAATGTCCGTTACGAAAAAGTCTGGACCGATGACACTGCCAACGCCGCTGGTACCTGGATTTGTGGGAGAGGGGTTGGCAAAAGCGGCGGGGTTAAACCAGTGGGAAGCACTGGGGTTCGGCACCGTGATGGATTGGCCAGGGACTAAATTCGCGCGCCGGCCATTTACGTTGGTGCCTTTCCCTAGTGCGGCGCTGGCCAGGATCGTAATGGGTTGCCCGGACTGCGCCCGAGTGATTCCGCTTAGTTGCCACCCACCCAGAGCGGTGCCAACAAACCCGCCTCGATTTCGGAAGAACGGAGAATCGTAAACGTAGGTGAGCGCAACAACGTTTCTCCGGTCGAAGTCCGCTACTCCATAGCTGAAGTGCCTATCGGTTGGATCGTCGCTATGAGCCCCCAGGACGCTGGCATCAGTGAGCGCTTTTGAAAAGGTATAACTGACAGAAGCCATGAAGTCGCCCTTGCGCTTTGTCGCATAAACCTGAAGGGCGTTGTAATTCGACGTCGAATCGCTAAGGAACATCAGGATGCGGTTATAACCCAGGAAGGGTCGCAGCTGGTTGGTCGTCAACTGCTGGGCTGCGGGAAGAGCGGCGTTGGCCTGCAGCACCGCAAAGCTCGGCTGATTGACATCCGGCTGACGTAACAGGTGACGACCCTCGTTGCCCACGTACGACACTTCGAAGAGGATGCCCAGTGGCAGCTCGTGTTGCACGCCTAAGCTGTAATTCATGGTGCGGGCAACTTTCAAATTCGGATCGATGGCGTTAATGTCCGGGATAAGGCCAGTCGCCGGCGCGGAACCCCCGGAGGGGTTCGAGAGATTGCCGTTTTGAAATGACGCCACTTGCGGAAACGGTGGCGTATTTAGCAAGGGGTAGATAATGTTGCCCTCGGGCTTGTCATAGAAAATACCGAATCCGCCGCGAATCGCGGTTCTGTCGTCCTTGAACGGAGAATAGGAGAAGCCAAAGCGCGGCGCAAAAAGGTTCTCCGCATCGTAGAAGCCGCGTGGCGCCCCTGCGGGCACAGCGGTTACTTGCGGGCTGTTCCCGTTGGGCACTCGCCCCAACTGATCAGAGGGCACGCCGCTGCCCGGCCGGACCAACCCGTTGAAGCGATTACCACCTTTTGTTGTGTCGATCGTGCTCTTGCTTGTGACGGTTACCGCCTGCGCCGGGTCGTAAAGACTGGGGTCGAAGTTGGTTACATTGTTGCCTTGCGTGTAAGTCGGCCCGGGATGTGGGTAGCGCACTCCGACCTCCAAACTAAGGTGACGGGTTGCTTTCCAGGTATCGGCCACATATGCCTCGTAGGCTGTGAAACGGAAATGTCCGACGGGGTCAGAGGATGTTTCCGTGTACTGCTGAAAGTTACCTAGGAGCGCATCAGCAAAGGGATCGCCGGTCGTGTTGGTATTACTGAGATTGAAGACAACAGTCCCATTATAGGAAGCACCGTTTAACCCTGGCCGCGCGTTCTGGTCCTTGCGGTTTCGGACCACCAACACTCCTGTCTTGAAAGTATGTGACCCTTTCTGCCAAGTCACGTCATCGGTTGGCGCGATGTCCGTGACGGGCGATAACAGGGAGAAGGCGGGGCCCTCAAATGACGCGGGTCCCGGGACTCCAGTAATTGGTGACACGGTGACGTCGGGAATTCCACCCGGGAATAGTCCGCCATTGAAGACGGTGGAAAAAGCAAAGCCGTAGGTGGACCGTTCCCAGGCGTTGCCAACAGGAGGAATGTGCTGGCTATTCCACGAGGCGTTCACCCTGGCCGTGTTAACCAAAGAAGAGTTTATCAACCAAACTTCGCCTACCTGATAACTGTAGCCCGGACGAAGCCGGTTGGTGGGAGTAGTGGGCAGAATGCCGCCCAGAGAAAAGGTTCCAAAAGGATCGATCAGATTATAGTTGTCGTGAATGTACCGCCCATAAAGACTATGCTTCTTGCTGATATTATAGTCTATTCGGACCAGGTCTTCCCGCCAGTCGAAGGGGTTGGTTGGCTGAAACGTTCCCACGCTCCCAGTCTTTGACGAAATGTCCGTAACACTTCTGGCCGCCTGCCTCATGGCGGCATAGACCGAACCTATCGCTTTGCCGTCCGTCGTGATCAATGAAGATATATCGTTTCCAGGAATGGGGACCATGGGCTGTCCTGGCATGTGCAGCTGGATCGGCTTGGGCAACGTGAGTAAAGCGCTAAAATCACCGCGGATCTCTGCGTTGGTGGGGAGGTTCCTGGTTGCCGCGTTGGCAAACCGCCGAATCCTCTTCCACTCCTCGCCGGCAAAAAAGAAAAGTTTGCCGCGTTTGATGGGACCGCCGAAATCCCATCCGAAGTCATTGAATCGAAGGGGCCCTTTTACCGCACCCGGAGTAGGATCTCGCGCATCCAACACGTCGTTCCGAATGTATTCGAAGAGAGAACCATGAAAGCCGTCGCCTCCACTCCGTGTTACCACGTTCACTGACGCGCCGGAGTTTCGCCCATATTCCGCTGAAAAGTTTGAAGATTTGACGGCAACTTCACGAATGAAATCAATCCCCACGTTATTGATTTGACTACTGTTCGAGCCCGAATCCAGATTGAAGCCCCCATCCACGGAAAGAGAGTTGGAGTCGTTGCGGTTGCCGTTGACGGACTGATTGTTAGTGGCGAGGCTGGTGGTTAAGTTAAGCTCGTCATCGGTTTGAATCGCGACTCCCGGAATGAGGGAAAGCAACTGCATGTAGTTGCGTCCATTTAGGGCCACGTCTTTCACCTGGTTCGAATCAATGGTTCGCGCGAGTTCACCAGAGGTGGTATTAACAGTTTCGGCGACGTCGGCGACTTCTATTTTTTGTGAGACCTCACCGATTGGCAGGCTTAGGTCCACTGTCAAACGACCGCCGGCCACTAGGTCGTTCCCGGTCTTTTTGAGGGTTTTGAAGCCGGATTGTTCTGCAATTACACTGTACACACCCACCGGCAAATCGCTGCCCACATAGTACCCATTAGAATCAGTGCTCGTCTGCCTTTCGAGTTTCGTCTCTTCGTTGACGATAGTGATCTTCGCGCCCGCCACCGCACCGCCTTGCGAATCGGTCACGGTTCCGGCGATACGCCCGAAGATGCTTTGGGCCGCGGCCGGATTGACAACCCAAGTCGTCAATAAGACCGTTAACATAAACGCTGCCGTCTTTAATGCGAACTCAGGAAACTTACCACCCCAAACGTCTTGGTTTGATTTGGACAGTTTTCTCACAAGAACACCCCCTTCGAAAAAAAACAGGCACGTCTTCCGACTATTCCTTCTGGCCGACTTCTTTTTTTCGTCCACCCCGTTTCAATGCGGCCGCCAGAGGGAAATCTTGGATGGCCAGTAACGGAACGACCTAGCGTACCGCATCGTGAGACGGCATCTCACTGACTCTTTGCGCCTGAAAAAAGGCCCAGGCTTTCGCCGGGCACCGTTACCAGATTTAGCTTACCCTGCTGCCCTGCGCGCAACTTCGAGCGACGCGCCTTGATACCCCAACTCTGCAGATAGCTCATTCGCGGCCCACATCACCGCTTGGCCAATCTCCGGAATTCTCTTTTTGGTCATGCGGAACGCCGGCCCCGAAACGCTAATAGCCGCAAATAATTTTCCCGAATGTCCGCGCACCGCCGCTCCGATACACCGCAGGCCCTCCTCTTTCTCTTCCTCATCAATGGCATAGCCGCGCAACCGCACAGCTCTTAACTCGGCTTTCAGCGCACTCGCTGTGGTGATGGTATTTGCTGTGACCGACTTTAACCCCCAGCGGCGGACAATCTTGCTCACCTCCGCTTCCGGAAGCTCCGCTAGCATCGCTTTGCCAACCGCGGTGCAATACGCGGGAGCGCGGCTTCCTACCGTGCAAGCTGTGCGCACGCTCTGCTGCGACTCGACCTTTTCCACATAGAACACCTGGCCCTCGTCGAGAATGCAAAAGAATACCGTCTCACCAAATTCGGCTTGTAGTCGATCGAGATAGGGCCGCGCGCGTCCGCGGAGATCGAGCCCGTCGATCGCTCGGGATCCCAATTCGTAGAGCCTCAGCCCTAAGCGATATCGCCCCGTTTCCGGGTTCTTGACCACCAGCCGGTGCTGCTCCAGCACCATCATCAGCCGATGTACCGTGCTCTTGTGGAGCTTCAAGGCAGGGCACAACTCCGCAAGGCTGCAATCGCTTGAGCTGTTCGCCAAGATGGCCAGGGCCGCCAAAGCTCGGTCGAGAACCTGGACTCTATACGGAGAATCGGTTGTCTTAGATTGTGGCACGCGTCTCATAATATGAATGGGATTTCCGTTGTCAAGGAAAAAATGGATGCTCGACATCAAAAAAGCTGCTTATCCCGCAGATGAGTACTCACCCCATTTGCCGTGTTCCTGAAAAAAACGCTTCACCTTTTCTCGCCGGACAAAGTCTAGTACCGTCCATTTTCTTTCATTTCCCATCGCCGCGGCGCCGTGTGTCTTAGCCAAGTATTGGTCGTGGCCAACGCACCAATGTTTCCCTCGCTCCGGTTATAGCTAAAGTTTTTGAAGCTCGCGACGCGGGCTGATTTTCCGAGTGAGAATCTCGAATGACCCACGGGAATCTAGGTCAGAAGCTTTGCGAGCTTTTGATGTTAACCATATCTCTTGATCAGGTCTGTGAAGAATCCAATTAAGATGTTATTCCCGCGAGATTTAGCAAATTAGCTCGGAAAAGTCAGATCGATTAGCTTGACGGTTTCAGTGCAAAAAAGCATGGTTTGTGGAGATTGGTTTTCGGGAATGCTTATCGCATCAGTCAAAGAAGCGGTTGGAATCGAATTGCTCGGGAGTAAGCCCTTTGCTCTTGAATCGCTGCAATTCTGAACGGGCCAATTTAATGACCTCGCGCTTTTCCTCGTTTACACTCTCCTCCTTGATCCGGTCGAGGCGATTGGCCACATCATTCAGGTCCATCCACTCAGAAAGGGATTTCATACTCAAATGGTTCTTCGTCTGTAGAACCCGACCTGCGCTGGAGTGCGTTTGATAAATGAAACTGTTCACGAAGGTCACGAGATCATTATCAGTCTCAATCGCTTGGGCTACGAACGCATTGCCTTCTTCGGCAGATCCTCCCCATTGCTTCCAAACGTTGAGAATCGCGGGTAAGGCAGGATTCGCAATTAGAGCGGTTAAGTCCTTAGCGGATTCTCGAATCCTGCTAACCACAATTGCTTTTATCTCGTCCAGGTCCTGATCTCGAAACTCCGTGCGTTGTTGGGCGTTTTCTTTCTTCACCTGCTCGATCAAAGCCGTAAAGTTTAACATCGTTCTCAACGATGCGGAGGCCGAGAAAATTTCCTTCACAGTGGAAACCCGCTGTTCAGTCGGAATACCATCCAGCACATCGAATAGCGCCCATCTGACATTCCAATACTCGGGAATCTGTCCCGCGAATATGGCACCCTTGTCGCTGGCCAACTCGCCAGCAGTGAGGAGGGCGGCAAACACGTTCCTGAGATTCTCTGGCGGAACTTCAGCTAACCTGTATCGGACGGACTCGATGGCATTCTTCAATTTTTTCTGCTTTGTCCACTCGCCAAGAATTTCTTCCATCTTTGCCTGGCTGTCGGATGCTGAAACGAATGACGTAATCTCCTGTGCCGAATACAGGGCGCGTTAAGCAGATTTCTGGGTAGTCTGTGGTTAACGGGGCGGCGGGCAGAGCGGGTGGTTTCTGGCACTGGCTCTTTGAGCCATTCGCGGACGAGAGCCGGGACCATGATTCGGTCAATGAACTCCCGCAGAGGGCTGAGCTCTTTGCTTGTTGACCCGCTGGCAGGATCGATTACTGGTGCTAATGGAATCTACGAACGCCTCCCGTTATGGCTCCGCGGAATTGTCTTGCGGCCAAATGCGGCTTTCGTGTTTGTTCACGTAGTAGTAAGCGAGGTTCGTCAGTCGGGCAGAAATGAACCGGGAGAACCTCAGCTCGTCTTGCCGGAGCTGTGGTGGCTGTGGTGGCGAATTCGTGGTGTCGAGCGCGGGAGGAGCGTATGATGCGCAAATCCTAGATCTAAATCGGAAGTTCCGGATGGAATTTGTGCGTAAATGTATGGTTTTTGCAGCACAGCTTTGCTTGGCAGGCGCTGTCCCTCTTTTGGCGCAGACTTCGCCGCTGCTCCCCTCCCAAAAGGCTCCGCTCTCCAACCGCGTGGTTGCCTACCAGATTGAAGCCAAGTACAACCCCAAGAACCACAGTCTTGAGGCGCAGGAAACACTCACCTGGACGAACTATACGGGCCTGCCCCAGGATCGTCTGCCGTTCCACCTCTATCTGAACGCGTTCCAACCAAAGTCCACGTTTACGCGCGAAGGCTACGAGGCCGGCAACCGGGACGTCCAAATTGGCGCAAAGTGGGAGGGCAAGAGGTTCGGCGAAGACGTGATCAAGTCGCTTGAAGTGGTTGGCATGGGCGATCTAACCGACCAGCTCCGCTTTATCCAACCGGATGACAACAACGCAGACGATAAGACCGTGGTGGAAGTTCGGCTGCCGCGTCGTGTCGCACCAAACCAGAGCATCACGTTTAAGATCGCGTTCCACGATCAATTTCCCGAAGTCGTGGAGCGCACCGGGTACAAACGGGATTTTGTGCTTGCCGGACAGTGGTTCCCCAAGATCGGCGTGTGGTGGAAGAATTCCTGGAACTGCCACCAGTTTCACGCAACCACGGAGTTCTTCGCCGACTTCGGCACCTACGACGTGAAGGTGACTCTGCCCTCCAATTTCAACGTCGGCGCCACGGGCGTGGAGACGGCGGAAACCGCCAACTCCGACGGCACCAAAACACTTGTCTTTAAGGCGGAAGATGTCCACGACTTTGCCTGGACGGCCGATCCCGGGACAAAGATCGTCGAAGACACCGTGCAGATTAGCAGCGGCACAGTGAAGTTGCGCCTCCTGATGCAGCCCGGGCACATGAGCAGCGCTCCGCGCTACATGGATGCCTTGAAGGGAACGATGAAAAAATTTGACGATTGGATTGGGCCTTATCCTTATTCGCAAGTTACGGTGGTCGATCCGCCCCATGGCGGTCTTGCTGCGGGCGGCATGGAATATCCTACGTTCATTACGGCCGCTACCACGTGGTGGGTATTCGATGGTTTGAAAATTCCGGAGAGTGTTGTCGAACATGAATTCGGACACCAATATTGGTATGGCATGGTGGGCACCAACGAGTTTGAAGAAGCGTGGCTCGACGAGGGCATCAACCAATACACCGAGTGCAAGGTCATGGACGCCCTATACGGCCGCGATGTGAACGTCTTGAATACACCGGTCGCTACCGCGGACGAACGCGGAATCGACCGAATCAGCTACATCGGCGTGGCCGAATACGATCCGCTGACCCGCTGGGGCTGGCAATTTCTGACCTTCAGATCCTACGGCGGGATCACCTACAGCAAAACGGCCCTCGTACTGCTTACGCTGGAACACATCATTGGAGAGGCAAAAGTGCGCGAGGCCCAACACATTTACTTTGAACGTTATCGCTATAAACATCCGACTGGTGATGATTTCCTGAACACGGTAAATGAAGTCGCCGGCCAGAATCTGGATTGGTATTGGAACCAATCCGTCCGAAGAACGCAGGTGCTAGACTACCGAATACTGAGCGCCGAAAGCCACCGCGCCGACTGGGCCGATAAAAACGCGCCGAAAAAAGAGAAGAAGGGCAAAACCGAGTACGTTTCCAGTGTGGTCGTTCACCGCAGAGGGGACTTCGTTTTGCCCGTCACCTTAGAAGTGAAATTCGACAACGGCGAAGTCCTTCGCGACCACTGGGACGGCCAGGACCGCTGGCATCGCTATACCTGGCAGAAGAAGGCGAAGCTGGTTTCCGCGGAAATCGACCCGGAGCACAGCATTCTGCTCGATCGCGACCGCTTCAACAACAGCTGGCTGGCCGATTCCAAGAGTCACACATCAGGAAAGATTGCCGGTTATTGGATGCTGATCACGCAGTGGTTTGCTCAGTTACTGGCTTGGTTGGCCTGAGGAGAGATGTTGAAACGACCGATTCGAGATGGTTTCTTCCTGGTATGGCGGCACCAGCGTCTGGTTTGGTGGATTTTCTTGGTCAACCTCGTGCTTGGATTTTTGGCGGCGCTTGCACCTGGTGTGGTTCTCCACTCCGTGCTGGACAAGAGTCTTTATGCCGAAGAAATGAGCAAGCACTTTGACGCAACCGTTTTTGCCGAGCTGCTCACCAAGCCTGAAGTTTCGACGTTACCGTGGATGACCGGTTCTTTGGCCGTCGGGGGGATCTTCCTTTTCTACATGCTCTTTATCTCGGGCGGAGTCCTTACGATTTATCACCAAGACCGGAAGTTCAACCTTGGCGAGTTCTTTGAATCCTGCGGAGACTTTTTCTGGCGAATGGGGCGTCTTCTACTCTGGTCCATAATTCCGTTCGCAATCGTGTTTGGTTTGCTCGCAGTCGTGCAGCGCGTTTCCGGCAAGATGGCTTCCGATGCTCCGCGCGAGTTGCAAGGTTTTTTTGTGCAAGTAGGCGGCTCGTTTCTATGCCTGCTGTTTGCGCTCTTTGTACGGGCCTGGTTTGATTTGGCGCAGGCACGCACGATAATCGATGACGTGCACGGAATGCGCGTCCTGAGCTTTCGCTCTTTCGTGCTTGCTCTGCGAAACTTGCCTCGGCTCCTTTCGATCTATTTGACGATTACGTTGGTCGCGGGGATTGCAGTGTTAGCAGGCTGGACTTTATGGCTGAGGATTCCGAACATGTCGTTCGGCGCCAGCTGGCTGCTTCTGGAGCTGCTGACTTTGGTGCTGGTTGGTGTTCGGGTCTGGCAGCGGGCGGCAACTTTGGTCTGGTACGAAAACTATGCCGAGTTGCATACGCCGCCCATCCCGTTGCCGCCAATTCCTCCTGCGCCTCCCGCAATGGAACTTGTGGAGGCCGTAGCATCACCGGAGGTCCAGCCCTTCCAAGACGAAGGTGGGGACCCGCCCATCTAAAAGTAATTGCGTTAACTGCGACCAAACTGTCCGCTTTTCATGGTAGCAGCGTCGCATCGGTGAGCATCAATCACAGGCTGGTGGCTTGGAAGGGGCGATGGCGGCTCATATTGCTCGCCAGAGCGTTCGCCGTCACGTTTAGCCTGCCTCAGGCGGGGTAGTTGGGAGAATCCCTAATCTTGTGAGTCCTTCGGTCCAAGCCTCGGGCAGCCGGACGCCGGGGTAGCACCGTCGCCGAAATTCTTCCTTACTGCGTAGGTCCTCATCCCAATTAGCGATACCACGAGCTTTATTGTCCATCGCTCTGAATAGCAACAACTCATCCAAAGTCAGGTTGCTGAAGTCCATGCTTTCCTCAGTTTCAATTGGCCCACCATTTGGCCCACTCGCCTCAATTTGCTGTGGTGCGTCCAGCCCGTGCAGCTTCGCCACTCGCTCGGAGATTCGGATCAACGTATCGGCTACGCGCGGATCGGACTTCTTCGGATCGAGCGCCAGTCTCATGCGATCCAAGCGGTAGAGCTCCAACTGACGCACGCGCTCTGCTGTATCCTGGCAGTGCACCAGTTCATCCAGCGCCTTGCGGACAATTCGGAACACGCGAGGCTTTGAAACGGATAACGCCTCTCCGATCTGCCTGAAGCTGGCGCCCGCAGCTCTAAGTTCAAGGGCCTGAATCATTTGTTGGTGTGACTTCACTTTTCGCCCCAAGTTTTCCTGCGGCATTTCGTAACCCTCCCTTGTGGGGTTAACACGTCTCGATCTGTTTTTTCTTTTTGTCTCAATTCGCTGTAAGGAGAGGCACGCCGGAATGTGTCAGCATGCCTCTCGATTGACAGCGGACAAGTCGTTCTTCTCGACACCCTGCGGATTAAACCTCATTTGCTGGGCCGCCGCCGCGCGGTTTGCGACGAGAGCATTGATCTTCGTCATCAACTCATCCAACTGGACGCGTAACTCGGCCAGGTTGTTAGATAGTGCGGGCGCTGACTTGACGAGCGTAACGCTCAGTTCCTCTTTCCAACGCTTTGAGCAGTGCGAGCACTGAACGTCTTGTAGGCTGTGGGCATGTTCTTCACCCACACCGAAATGGTTCTTCTCGACAACGATCTGCCTTTTTGCAGCACGGGCAGAGTGCTTCAATTTTGGTCATGTGGTTCCTCTCAATTCCTTGTGCTGTATTTTTTGGGCGCAAAATGGGCGCAAAACCGGGCCTCTTGGGGCACAAATTGGGGTATGGCTGGTGAGTAAGGGCAGCCGAATCAACAGAGATTTTGCGTGAATCATGGAGCGGGCGATGGGAATCGAACCCACGTCCGCTTTCTAGTTACATGCAAGAATACTGCTGAATCGGCTGCCCTTACACCATCTGACCATCCCGAAAATGGCCCGCCTGGGCATAGTTTTGCGCCCAAGTTGCGCCCAAGTTTTTCTTTCCAACCAGCTTGCCGACGCCCGGCCTTCGTCGTCCGGCGCGTTCCTTCGGCAGCTCCGTCGCCTGATCCTCCTTTCCCTCGCAGCCTCCTTGGCCCTGCACTTCCACAGGGCTCCTCGCTGTCGGGAAAGCCGCGGCCTGAGTGTGCCGCCGGCGGCGGAGACAATTTTGCAGACGCGTGCAAACGGACAGTTCAAAGGGGGAACGGATGACAGCTCAAGCGGTAGCCCAGCGAAATAGTGCCAGCGTTGAAACCGAAATTCGCAGCCTGGTGAGTCAACGCAGCACGGTCGAAAGTCAGCAGCAGAAACTCGCGGAGCGCCTGCTCGCGATCGAGCACGAGATTCAACGGTTCAAACCGCTCCATTTCGAAGGCGACCATAACGCAGCGCCGGCGATCGCGAAACTCGAAGTCGAGAAAAAGGATCTTCTCTACAAAAAAGAAGGTGCCGAAGTCCGCATTCGTCAGTTCGATGACAAAATCGCGCCGCTAAGGCGTGAATTTACCCAACTGAGAGAAGTCGACGTGGCCGAGGATGCAAGACGGCGATTTTACGAATTTCAGCGAAAGCTCGAGGACCTGGTGAGCGCCCGGATCGCGACCTATCGCGCCGCGTGCCGCGCGCTGTACGAGGAAGCTGTTTTTGTGCATTCGGAGATCGATCTTCAACCCCTTAATGATTCCGAAAAAGGCTTGCGGTTGCGAGCGGTCGAACTAGCACACAAAAAACTCGAGGCGATGCATCACGCGATCATAAATACAGTTCGCGATCCGCGCGTTCCGGGCTGGAAAGACGGTCCGGCCTTCGGGCCTGGACTGCTGACTCACATCATGGCGAAGCTACCGCCAGAACAGAACGGAAATGGTTCGCACTAAAAAATCTGTACTAAAAATCTGAAACTGAGGAGAACGAAAATGGCAAAGATGGACAGCAAGCGACGCAAAGATTTACAGGAAGCGCGGGATAGCTGCAAGGCGATGATCGATCACTGCAAGACACACATGGCGGCGATCGACAAGGAGCTCGCGGAAGATCCGGAGGGCGGCGCTGAAAAATCCGCCACGATCGTATTCAAGTCTCCCGCGTTGCAGCGACTCGTGGCGCGGTTTGACAGCATCGCTGGTGACGCACAGCTGGCGAAAGCGATCGACGAGGAGCTAGAGAATCACCACGCAGCGGAGAAAGCGCTTCTCGCATTCGAATCGCCCGACATGAAGAACGCGATTCTGGACGCGCGCTCGCGGCCGCTGGCGCCGGCGTTCGTGCGCTAGGCAGTCTTTTTCGTCGAATCAAAAATCCGAGAGAGGAGAATTACAAAATGGGAGATCAGAGGGACCCGCAAGAGGCAGCGTCGCTGGCAAAGTCGTATCGCATACAACTGGAGACGGTTCGCGGACAAATCGAGACGGAGATCGCAGACCACAAAGCGACGCTCGGTCCACTTCGCGTGCAGGAATCGCAATTGCTAGGGCAAATCTCTTATTTCGAAGCACAGGCTGGTACCGCAGTCGCGAGTTAGGGCAAAGTCCCCAGGCGCCGGCGTCACGCAATCGATTGAGGAGAAAAAATGGAAGAACCGAAACTGAGGAGTAGCTTGAACGTGCGATCAATAAAATTCGCAGCGCTTCTTTTTCTTCTGCTTTTGTGGCCCACGCATTCCTGTCATGCGCAATCCTTCACTCGCCTGCAAGATTGCAACAATGGATCGTTGGCCTCGACCTGCACCTTGACCAGTGTGGGAGCGAATCATCTGGAAGTGCTATTTCGGGATTGTTACTTCGGCAGCTGCGCTGGAGGAGATCCTACCGACACTTTTGGCCTAACTTACAACAAAGTTATCCCTGGAAGTTGCTCCGCGAATCTTGCAGGGCCTTCGTTCGACATCCTGGATATTTTTTGGGCTTTGACGGGAAGCCATTCAGGCACGGACGTCATCACTCTGGGCGGCGGACGATTCGTGTGGGCGGCGGAATACAGCAGCAGCGCGCCTCTTTTGAGTTCTCCATTCGACGCTGCGAATTGCAGCGATGGAGGATCGGGCGGCGGCACCTTGGCGACCAGTGGGAACGTCGTTACCACCGCTTCGGGGGATTTGTTTGTCACGTTTGCATACTGTTGCAGCGCGATCACGACAACTTCAAATGTGACTTATTACGGCGCGGACATGGCTGCAGGTTTTGTTAGCGGCGATTTTTTATTGGGAGCCGCCGGAACCTATGCTTCCACCACGACGATCCCTAGCGGTCAGGCATGGATTCAGGCCAGCGCGGCTTTCAAGCCTCCGGGAGGTTCAAGCGTCGCTCCGACTCCGCGGCCGTGGATTATTAATATGGCGGGAAAGAAGAACGGCCACTCTCATCGTATTCCATGGGATGACCGCCGGCACCGCCAACGGCTGAATGTGACAAAAGCCTGAAAGGACAGGGCGCCCGGTGCATGAAGGCAAAAACCCCGCACGCCGCGCGATCGCAAGTAATTGAGTTTGCAACTCAGCGAGAGCGATCGCAACATGAGGCAAAAACAAGTGAATAGGCCACGAAGCGAGGAGCGGATGAAATGGCTGACACGATTCTTGAGCTGATGACGCGAGTAAACATCGATCCGCTGAAGTCCGCCATGACTGAAGCGGCCGGTTCGGTGTCTTCGTCGACGCAGAAGATGAGGGCGGATTTCACGTCTCTTTCTTCGACCACCTTGGCGGCGAACGAAGGCGTTAAGTCGGTTATGTCCCAGCTGCCATCAGAATTCATCAAGGTCGAAGCCGGTGGAGTCTTTGCATTCGAACAGATCAAACGCCGCGTGATTGAAGCCACGAGCGAAGTCGGAGCTCTTCGCCAGGAAATCCTCGGCACCAACGACGCAGCCAAACTCGATCAGCTGAACGCCCAGCTTGACCAGGCGCGCGCGCGCATGACCGCAGCTCGCACCGAAATGCGCGCGATGCGCATGGAGACATCCGAGACGCGAGAGAAAGCCGATCTGCTTGGCGATTCGCTAGGCGTGAAGATTCCCGGTGCGCTTGGCAGGCTCGGCGGTCAAATTCCCGCAGTCCAAGGATTGATGAACGCGTTATTCGCGCCAACGCTGGTGCTTTTCCTAGCTGAGGCGATAGACCGCGTAGTGGGTAAGATCGCCGATATGTCGCGCGAGATGGGCGGCTTTGGCGAGGTGCAGCGTAAAGCCTATGAATCCGCGCTGGAATACAACTCAAGAATGATCCTGTCCAGCTTGGAACTTAAGGAAAAGCAACTGGCGATCAGCGTTATCGGGAAGGAGGGCGCTGCAAAGTACGCTGCCGAGGCCAGGAACGCAGCGAATGCAGACTTAGAGCGAGCCGCGGCCACTGACCGCGCCAGGCGAAGTATAGAGGCGCAAGAAAAAGAGGTCGAACGTCTTTCGAGCCTTATGAAGTGGCGCCTGTTCAAAGAGGGAGAAGAGGTAAAGATCACAGTTCACGGGATCGAAACCTACAACCTCAAAGAAGAACTCGGCAAGGCCGAAGCCACCCTGAATCGGATGAAAGCAACCTGGAACGAACTTGACGCTAAGCAGCGCGAGGGAAAAGTAAAGACTGGCGAGCGCGGCGCCGAGGAAGCTGCACGCCAAGGGGAAGAGGCTCGCGCGGTCCAGCGCGCAAACATCGACGCAAATAAAAACCTTCAAAACGAGTACATCACTTTCTACGAGCAAGGCCTGCGTCGCATGTACGCAGCCGAGAAGATCACGCTCGAGGATGAAGTCGCCGGCGAACGAGCAGCGATCCAGGGACGTCTTGAAAACGAACGAGCGGCCGCTGCGCAGAGGAAAGCAATCCTTGCGGCCGAGCATCAGGCGACAGGGAAAGATACCGGCAAAGACGTCGCCGGCATCAACGAGCAGCTAGCGGCCGCCGAGCTCCGGACTAGGTCAGAACTGGCAGCGATCGATCAGCGCTTTGACCTGGAGAAATTGCAGCGGCTGAACGCCGTAAACCTGGCGACGGTCCAGGCAGCGAAGACTACTGCAGACGCGGAAATCAACGTCGTGGAAGAAACTTCCAGGCGACGATTCGAGAGCGGCCAGATTCTCGTTTCCGAGTTGACCGCAATTGAAAAGTCGGCTGCCAATCAGCGCATCGACGGCCGGCGCTCCGAGCTGCAGGAGCTGCTACGCATCGCCAGTGAATTTCCCGAGAAGAACAAAAAGGACATCATTAAGCTGAATTCCGATCTCGAGAACCTCGAGCGTGAACGGATCACAAAGCTCGATGCGATCGACCGTGACGCCGAAAATCGTGCTGACCAGGTCCGGGCGATCGAGGCCGAAGCTGAAAAGGCGCATCAACAGAACCTGCTCGAAATTGCACGCCTGGGAATCACTACCCGCGCAAGTCTCGGGCTTATCGGCAATCGTGAACGTATCAGCCAACTGCAGGCCATCACGGCTCAGGAATACGCTTTAGAGCGCGAAGCCATTGAGAAAAAGAAAGCCCTCTATGCGGAAGGCACCGCGCAATATGAGCAGGCGGAAAAAGAGTTGCAAGCGATCACCGATCGCCAAAGCAAACAGATGGCCCAGGATGAAGCGAACGCATTGAAAGAGAGATTCGCGGCCTGGCACAAATTCACCTCGCAGGTCGAAAGCGACTTCTCCAACTCCGTTGGGCAAATGATTCGCGGACAAAAAACTTTCGGCCAGGCGATGGCCGAACTCTGGGGAAACATGGTCGTACAGTGGGCCCAGACGCTAGCTCGCATGCTCGCGCAATTCGTCACCCACGAGCTGAGTAAGCTCGTCATATCCCAGGCAAGCAACACCAAAGAGCTTGGCCAGACGATAGTCACGACTGGAGCTCAGACCACCACAGTCGTTGCGGGGCAAGCCGCACAGGCTGGCGCTGTAGCGGCCGGACAGACTGCTCAGACTGCCGCGGCGGCCACTGGAAGTTCAACGCGGACCGGCATCGCTCTAATCGAAGACATCAAGAGCATCGGCCGAGCCGCCGCAACGGCTGCAGCTCACGCTTTCAAATGGGTTATGGAGGAAGTTCCGTTTCCCGCAAACGTGGCGCTAGCACCGGCAGCAGCAGCAGCTGCCTTCGCTGGCGTTATGGCATTTAGAACACTCGCCTCGGCTGCCGGCGGCATGGACGTGCAACACGACCAGCTCGCAATGATCCACAAGAACGAAATCGTGCTTCCGGAATCGATCGCGAGGAATTTTCGTGGCCCTTCCGCGTTTGGTTTGACGCCTGGCATGATGGCTTCCGCAGCGACAGGCTCACTGGACGGCCTCCGAAGTCAGATGGCAGCTCTCACATCGATGCCCCGCATCGCGATGCCAGATGTAGGGAGCTCGCTGAGAGCGATACATGACCAGGCGTCGGGGTCTTCTTCCGGCGGAGGAAACTCTGCCGCGAATCGAGGTACGAGCGGCGGCGATACCTACAGAACGATGCACAGTCACGTGAAAGTAGAAGTGCACAACCACAACAAGGACGCCCTTATGAGCCAGGAGGAAGTCGAGAAAGCCGTGATGCGGGGCGTCAGACGTGGGGCTCTTAAATTCGGTGACTAACGCCGCGCTCATTCTCGACGTCGCGATCGGCTACGTTGCCGGAAAACTGTTCTGGGAGCTCGCTCTCGCCGGCGCGCACCAGGTAGGACGACTGTCGGTTCGCCTGGTGATGCGCCTCGCGCACCATACAGATTCGCGAGAAAGTTCCGCTGAGGAGATCGGAGAAACCAAGACAACGAATGGATTCGGTGCATTTTTAGAGAAGGGCTTGCACAAAGTAGACGAGGATGTCTTGTCTCGCCGTTGGGAGGAACGATGAAGTCGAAAAAGAAAACGCCTGTTCTGAGGCGGATGAGAAAGAAAACAGGCAAAGTGGATGCCGCGGCTTTAGTGGAAGCTGGAAAGGCGACACAGTTCAAGCCAGGCCAACCATCCCCGAATCCTGGCGGCCGGCCGCGATCTTTGGCGGCGCAGCTTTCCGTGGAGCTCCGTAGACTTCTCCGGACGGAGTGCCCTAAAGACACCGCCCAGCGAAATTGGGCAGAGGTCCTGGCCGAGAAAATTTGTCATCTCGCGCTGAAAGGCGATGTCCATGCATTCTCTGAAATCGCAGACCGCACCGAAGGCCGGCCAGCGCAAGCGATCCAATTGTCAGGCTCGTTGGATCTTCTGGGCACGCCCGTGGAAGAGATCGATAAACGAATATTAGATTTACAGGCGAAAATGCTGGAACGGCGAAGCGCCGCGTGAGAGCAGCGAAACTATCGCACCTTGACTTCGCGCTCAGTCAACCAATTGCCCTTCAGCATGTAGCTGATCTTCACGGTGCCGCTAGTGTTCGCGGCGATCGCGGTTTCAATCTCTCGGCTGTCGCGCACCGGCCGCCCATCAATGCTCGAGATCACGTCACCAGGCGTAATTCCCGCGGCGCGTGCCGGCGAGTCCGGACGTACTGAAGTAACCGTAAAGCCTGAAGGGGAACCGCAACCGGTTACGCCGAGCAGAGCAGCTTCGCTAGGATCAGAGCACGAAGGCCGAGGAGCGCTGCGATTTACACGAGGCGTAGTGTTACGAACGCCACCGCCAAAAAGATAGACGATGCCAACCGATGCGCGAAAATTATTCTGCGTGAAACTCTGCGGTCCAAAGATGTTGTGACGCGTAAGAACATAATCTCCGGAGCCGCGGATTGCCCACTGCGGCGCAACCTTCCATTCGACTCCTCCACCAAACGCGGCCGCGAAGCCATCTTGAGAGGCAGAGAAACCGAGCGCACTTCCGCTCAAGTGATCGCCTCCAATCAGAGCGTGAACAAATATGGGCTTGAAATTCACGCGAGGACCGGCGAGATAGCTGTAGTCATGTACGTCAACGTCGAAACTCCCGAGGCCAGGAGAAATGAGATCGAGGTTTACGTTGTAGGTTTTGTAGTAGCCGGCAACCGAGCCTTCCACGGCGAACCATCGATTGAAATTCCCGGACACCGACGCTTCCCAGCCGTTGGCGCTTTGCCGCGAGCTGAGACCGTTCGTGTCGACGTTGAGATAGGAATAACCACCGAACACCTCGACACGAGGAACGTCCTGAGCGAAAGCTGAAGAACAAAAAGCGAGTCCCAGTACTACAGTTAGAGCGCGCATGCGCATTAATGCCCTCCGTGAGTTTGAGCCGAACCCCGTCCATCGCTTTGCACCTGCATGGCCAACGCTGCAAGGGGGTTTATGAGCGAGTTAACTCAATCGGAGGTCAACAATCGGAGACTGTTAGCCCGAGTCACGTCTCTATTCTGGCATCTAAACATCTGATTCTGCCACGCGGATCTCGCGCAGACGGTGAGTCGAATCCTCAGAGGCTTGCGGATTGCTCCACCAAGAGGATTTTGTCACTTGTGGCGAAATCGGTCGGTTTTGACTTTTGCCACGCCCTACGAGCCGTCCGTGATGAACATTCCATCGCGCGCGCGATCTTGCGCCAGGAGCGGCCTGCTTCGCGCAGCCTGGCTATCTTGGAGCCGTCGAGGAACTTCCTCGGCCGGCCGAGACGCTTTCCCTTAGCTCGTGCATTCCGCAGGCCTGCCTTCACACGCTCAACGATCAGCGAGCGTTCCAGCTCCGCCACGGCGCCGAGAACAGTGAACACCATCTTGCCGGCCGGCGTCGCCGTGTCGATCGCCTCGCTCAATGAAACGAAGTGGATGCCCAGGGCGCCGAATGTTTCGAGCACGCGCAGCAAATGAGATACGGACCGCGCCATGCGGTCAAACTTCCAAACGGCTACGACGTCAAACCGCCGCCGATGCGCGTCTGCCATCAAGCGATCGAGCTCCGGGCGTTTCTCTTTCGTTCCAGAGATCCCGATATCGACGTACTCGCCGGCGAGCTCCCAGCCGCGGCGCTGGATGTACTCCCTAAGCTCGCGAAGTTGCATCTCAGGTGACTGTCCGGTTCCGGCCGTGCTGACGCGCGCGTAGATCGCGACTCTCACGATTGCGCCGCCTGTTGTTTCCCCGGGATGAGATGCGGACGCGCCAGGTGAGCTTTCCGCTTAATGATTCGATCGTAGAAACCGTTGACCATCTCGCAGTTTTCCGGGGTGGGCAAAACACGAGCGATGTTCAAAAGGATTCTTACTGCTTGAAATACGTGGTTTGTTTCGGATGCAAGGCCGATATGTCCGAGCTGCGAGGAATTGAGTTGCCGCTCAAGGCCTTCGAAGATATCGCAGTAATTCACGGCTTCGCGGCGTTCATGGATGTTGTTGACGAGGACGGTGATTGCGCGAATTTGATCTTGGAAGTAAACGAGCTCCTCCATCGATAGATCGCACGCCTGGTCTTTCCACTCCTCGGACCAGCGACGCCCTTGAATGACTTCGAATTGAGGTTTGGGCTTTGCAAACTGGTGTACTTTTTCATGCTGTGCCATTTTCGTTTCCTCCGAGTTTGTAAAGACTCTCCAGCTCGCGCGCCTCGCGCTTGGCGCGGATCCGAACGTTCCAGTCCGAAAAGCCATGAGGCTCACCGTCCATCATTTCGAGGGCCGGATTCCGGCCGTTCGAATGCGCCCAGCACGCCCATTTCAGAAGAACGCGTATCGTGTCTGCGACGTCGCGGCGCTCCAGGTCCTCGCGGATGACTTCTAGCGCATCAAAGAGCTCGAGCTCCAGTTGCATCCTCACAACGCGCGGCGGCGGTTTTTCTTTCTTGCGATGTGTGCGATCTTGCGGGCGATCGGTTTGCATTATCGGCCTCCTGAAATAGCTATGCCGCGACGACGAAAGACTTCGACCAACAAGGGGAACGGAATTACTCTGTGCGACTGCGATCGCGCTTGCCGGAATCTGTAAGCGCGAAGCCTGCGGATGATCGCTGCGGATAATTTCGAGCGGGGATTCGACTGTGGTACGTTTCGTGTAGCCATTTCAATTCCTCCTAAACAGGATTTGTTTTGGTCAGGGGCGTGTCGGTGCTTGCTACACCGCGCGTCCCGTTTTTTATTTCTTCTTCTTTGCCTTCGTCTGTGGACCAGGCTTGAGCGCGCCCTTGAACTTCCGAGCACGATCGATATCGGCCGCAGTCCAAAGCCGAAACAACTTCTCGCCTATCGCCGTTGGCTTTGGTGCAGTGACATATCCGGCTTCAATCCAAGAGTAAAGCGTTTGCCGGCTGATGCCGAGTTGCTTTGCAACCTGAGCCATCGTGTAGGTTTTTGCGTTCACGAGAAGGACTATATCAATTACTGGACACCGCTGTCAAGCGGGTGTTAGAATCCGCGAGGTACAAAAAAAGCCCCGGTTCGCAGCCGGGGCAAAGTGCAATCCTGGAGTTGTGATTGAAGAAGCATACGCAGAAGAAGTCTGCGAAGGCAAGCCCTCGCCGCCGTATTGCGGATGAACGAGCCCCCTTTCCTTGGGAGAGTGGGGTCTCGTGGCACTTGAAAATCGTGCTCGAAAAACGCCCTCGAGACAATCGCGAATTGCGTAAAGCAAAAGATTTTCTAACCGACCGCTGGGCCGGTGTCAGTGATAGCGAAAAGGAAAAGTGGGGCGCGCCGAAACTGACTGCCGGCAGACGGAAGGGTGTGCTGCAGGAGTCATCGTTAGAGTTAATCGAAGCGATAGCACAGAATGACGTTTTGTCGCGCAAGAAGCGACTCTTAGACAAACAAATCTTTTTGAAACATGGGCTTTCACCCAACGCGGGAAGTGTATTTCGCCGCGATCACGCGCTTGAAATCGCGGCCACGACTGCCAGGATCCACGGAATTCATCCACGAATATAGCTAAGATCCGGAAGGAATCGCGATTCAGTTCTCACGCCCACTTACCTCCACTTACTGCCAGGTGAGAATAATTTGCTATTAAATCTCACCAAAAACCGGTTTACATGAGGCGAATCGTGGCTCACTGTGGCAACCGTGAGCAGCGCAGCCGAAAAATTGCTAGTCCCGAAAAAAGTCGCGAGCGAAGTTTTGAGTGTCAGCTTGCGGACCGTGCAGCGCATGCTCGCAGATGGCGATCTGCCCTACGTAATGATTCGAGGCGCCGTAAGAATTCCAGTTTCAGCTCTGCGCTCGATCGCCGAGGCTGAGCTGAAACAGCTAGTGAAGTAGCACCTCCGCTTAGACCCCGCGACTCAGGACGGGACCCCGCGACTCAGGACGCGGTTGCTCCAAAACAATTCACTGCAGTTGGATTTTTCAGCGAACGCGCGCGCACTCGGTTCGATTTCACAGAGTTTAGTTCGCCGCTGCGCATTGAAAATGGGCTTCTTCCCTACGACCAGGAGGTTACGGGGAAGGCCGGCGCTGGGACCTGCGCTAGAGATGGACGTATGGTCCCAGCCCGATTTTTAGAAAAACTCTGGCGGCATTGCCTCAGGAGCTTTGCCGGCCAAGCTGACCAAATGATTCGTGTCGAGGGAACCTAAATGGACAGCGTTACGAATAAGCCCTTAGTTGTCGGAAGTCAAGTACTCGCCCGGGCAAAACCTGCTGAATCTGTCTGCGCGCAAGGCGCTCGCCTAACCTCAGCCCCTTCAGTACCCTCCGACCAGCGAAACCTCACACCCTTTTTTGCCCCGGCAATTTTTGCAGACGCGTGCAATCGAGTACGCGCATGAGCGTTCGTCTCATGGGCGCCGTCTTCGAGCTCGACGTTCCCGCGTGCGACAAGCTCGTATTGCTTGCAATGGCAGATCACGCCAGGGATGACGGCACCGGTTGTTACCCGTCGATCGGCCGGCTCGCAAAAAAGACGAGCTTGTCAGTGAGGAGTGTGCAGCGAACTATTCGCGGGCTCGAGAATGCAGGCTTTCTCGTTTCAAAGGGAAAGTCAAAGGGCGGCCGCGGCGTCACGACGGAATACAACCTCACGCTGGAAACGGGCACGAACACAATGCTTCCGTTCTCCGGACGTGGGCGCTACCAGCGAAGAGAAAACCCCGCACGACATGCACCCTTTTCTGACCCGCGAACCCCGCACGTCGCGACCAAAACCCCGCATCCCACGACCGTAAACCCCGCCCGGCATGCACCCGAACCATCAGGAACCCCCATGGAACCGTCCCACAACTCTACTTTTTCTCAAGATCCATCGACTGTAGTCCCCCAGAAGAAAGGCAAAAAAAATGTCTGGATTGATCGCGATGAGGAACGGCGCAGAAAATCGGCGAGCGCTCTCAACGGACTTTACCCAGAGCCTAAAGCGGTGGCTGGCGATGTTTGGAGAGACGTTCCAGAAGGGCAGCTCGCTAAGCGTGCTGCAAATTAAGGCATACGAAGTCGCGCTCGGCGATCTGTCTGCGAGCGAACTAAACCAAGCCTGCGAGAAAGCGCTGCGCACCTGGACGCTGGTCGCTATGCCGACACCTGGCTTCATCCGCAAGTGTTTGCAGCCAAGAGTTTCTGAGCAGTTCAACGGACCGCGGCAACTGTCGTACGACGATTCCGCGACTGAGGAAGAGCGCATGGCGGCGCTCCAAAGTCCGGAGTACCAGAAGCTGAAAGCGCAAATTCACCTGGTGGCACAACAAAAACAGCTACCGAAGAAATTGCGCGCCGACACCGACCGCGTCGTCATTGCGGATCCTAGCCGCCTCCAGGAGCTTGAAAGCCAGAAGGCCCTACTGCGCAAGCGGGGTTTGCTGCGATGACGCCTACTTGCCCCTGGTGCCGAGCAACTTTCGCGGGCTGGTCAATGGCCAAGATCCACGTGAAGAACTGCGCGAGTAGCCCGCGGCCGCGGTGGCGAAAAACGGCGGAGAGAAATCCCCCCATTTCTAAACGCCCCGCAAGAGGCAGCGTATCCAGGCGCCCTTCCCCCAGTCCGAAATCATTTCTTTTTGCCGAGGCCTCGCGATGAGGCCGCGGGTGACTTATCCGCTGAAGCTCGGAGCCCTCGAGCTGCAGCTATCGCCTTTTCGCCCGACAGACGAAGAGATCACGCGATCGCTTGAGTTAATTGATCGGACAAAGCCAACAGAAGCCACGGACCGGATGAAGGTCCTTGCGGACCAGGCTGCAATCGCGGCGCTCGTCGTGGACTTTCTACTCAAATCCGCGAGCCCGAACCATCCAAACCTAACCCGCGATCGCCTTGAAGAAGAACTGGATCCTGCAAATCTGTGGGAAGCAATTTACGCACTTCGCGGCATGTCACTGCGGCAGCTTGCACAGCTAGCGCCAGAATTGGTCGTCCACTGATGGCGAGTTGTTTCCAACCCGGGCTCGTGAGCGACAACGATTCGTTGCTTCGTTCCGTCGTCGCGTGTAGTGTTGCGCCCAGGGTAGCCGAGTCAGCGAGCAAAGAGGACCGCTCGATGGCAAGGCGACGGCACCAATCGGGAAGGGTAATTATTCGGGGGAAGCGACCGCCGGTGTTCGTTGGTCGATGGAGGGAGGATGTGATCGAGGGCGAGCAGACAATTCGCGTGGAACGCTCGATGGTGCTCGGCACAGTTGCCGAGCTCAAAACGAAGCGTATCGCGCAGCGCCTACTGGATCCAATCCTCGCAAAAATAAATTCCTTCGACTATCGGCCGAGTAAGTTCACAACGCTAGAGAAATTTGCAGACACCTGGGAGGCTCAAGTTCTCGTGCACCAAAAGCCCTCTAGCGTAAAAGCTGCGCAGTCGCATCTGAGAACTTACATTCGGAAACACCTCGGCAAAGTTCTTCTCCACGATCTCACGCCGCAAATTCAGCAAAACTTTGTGACGCTGCTATCGCAGAAAGTTTCCCGCAAGACCGTGTTGAACGTCATGGGCACTCTCAGCTCGATGACAGGCACGGCGAAATCGTGGGGCTACTGCGCGCAGTCAGTCACGACGGGCGAGCTGACGTTGCCGGCGGAGACGCTCCGCAAGAGAGCTCGATTCTTCAATGGCGAGGAGGCGCGCAAAATTATCATGTTCGCTTCCGAGCCGTACCGCACCATGTTCGCGATCGCTGCAATGACTGGTCTCCGCGTCGGCGAAGTTGTAGGTCTGCAAAAAGCGGATCTCGATTTCGAGCACCGGATCATCCAGGTGCAGCGGTCCGCCTGGTACGGCCACCTGCAGACGGTGAAGAGCAAGGCGAGTCGGGCACCCGTAGCGATGGCCGAAGCGCTCGCCACGCTGTTGAATGAATACCTGGCGACGTGGAAGCCGAATCCGGAAGGGTTCTTGTTTCTGAATCGAAACGGGCGGCCGTTTGCGGGGAACAAAGTTGTCGAGTATGGGCTATGGCCGGTTCTCGATCGGCTCAAGATCGAGCGCGCCGGCATGCATGCGTTCCGTCACTGCCACGCCAGTCTGTTGATGGACGTGGGCGCAAATCCGACAGTCACGAAAGACCAAATGCGACACTCGGACGCGCGCATCACTTTGGGGATCTATGGCCACGTGATCGGCGATTCGCAGCGCAATGCAGTGGACAAAGTAGGGGAGATTTTGCGCCCAAGTGCGCCCAAATCGGAGAAGTCAGATGCGTGGATTCAATAACTTGCGTGGAGCGGGCGATGGGAATCGAACCCATGTCCGAAGCTTGGGAAGCTTGAAATAAAATCCTGAAAACGCTTGAACTGGCGGCGCTTAGCTGACTACGAGCGACTTTCAATTGGAAACGAGATGGAAAATGGGGCTTCCGGGGTTCTCCGTCCGTTCGGCGTCCGGAAGCTTTCTTTTCCTAAGAAATCACGCTGGCAAACCAGGTTGGTATCAGATATACTGATACCATGCGACCAATAGACACCATCGAGGCGTTCGACCTGTTTCTTCGAGACCGAGGGCTCCGGTTCGATGCCGTCGTCATTGGAGGAGCTGCGCTCAGTTTGCTGGGGGTCGTATCCCGGCCCACCAAGGATATCGACATCCTGGTTCCGGAAATCCCTCAGGAGATTCACATCGCCGCGCGCGCTTTCGCAGTGGAAATTCGCGCGGCCGGCGAGATCTTACAGGACGATTGGCTGAACAACGGGACCCGCCTCGCTGGCTGACCACCTATCGACGGGCTGGCAGGAACGTCTGCAAGATGTTTTCGACGGCTCGGCCTTGCATTTCCGCTGTCTTGGTCGACACGATTTGCTGTGCGCCAAGCTTTTTGCTCTGTGTGATCGCGGCATCGATCTCGACGATTGCATCGCCCTTGCTCCCACCCTTGCTGAACTCGAGAATGTGCTTACGTGGTTACAACTTCAGGACGCTAACCCAGACTGGCCGGAGCACGTGCGCAACACCATCGCCGACGTCGCGAAAAGGATTAGTCATGACGTTTAGACGAATGTCTGCTTTGACTGGACATCCATCTGCAGATGTATTGACCCACGACATGGTTGGCATTGGAATGAATTTCGCAGCAAAGCCGGCCCGCGATCCAAACATCGAAGATACGCTCCTTTACGCCTCGGCCGACGCGATCCAAAAGCCCGACCTTCGCACCTTGGCCATGCTGGCGACTTGGTTTGGTATCCATTCCTCCTGGGTGAACGTTGATCGGCTCACGCACCTGGTCAGCGAACAACCATCAGAAAGAGTTCGCGCTCTGTGGTCTGCCCTGGCACACTGGCAGGAAAAAGACCGTCGCTTTGTTCGCCTTTCCGAGCTGCATACCGGTCCTCAACAAGATCTGCTCGACCTCGGGACCGAATTTCAGATCAAGCGACATGGGGTAGATCCGAGGTTCAAGGGCAGCGTACTACGAGTGCCCGCAAACGTATTGCGTGACCGCCTAGCCGATGTTCTCTCGCCTGCGGATCTTGCGAAACGGCACCGTGCTTATCATTACCGGGTGATGATCGGACCGAGCTACCGAGCGGACATGTGGGCGGCTCTGGAACGTAATCCGGAGCTGTCAACTGCAGAGCTTGCTCGGAAGACCTATGGTTCCTTCGCAACAGCTTGGCGCGTCAAGCGCGAGTTCGCAGTTCTGGCGTCTCAAACCGTAAGATCTGCAGCCATCCAAAAATCGAGAAGCGCATAGATCGACGCGAATGGGAACAATTTGTCTGCGTTTTCGCCAATCTCGCTCAAGTTCGTTTACCTGCCCTGCTTGTCGACTTGCGAGCACCGTCGCCTCATTTAATTTCTTCAGATCCGCGTTCCCATATGCATATGCAATCACCCGAGCTTGTCCGCCGACGCTCGTCGCCCCCAACCGCGCGGTGCTCGTACTCCGATCCCTGCCGCCTTGAGGTAAGCGCTTGCTGTTTCTCGACGCACACCGGTGGCTTGCTCGATGCGCCGTAGCGGCCATCCGAGCTTTTCCCAGTGCGATAACCTGTTGTTTCTTCTCTTCGCTCGAGACATTGCTCATGCTGACAGAGGGCCCCTCTTGCAGTAGGCTCGACACAGTCGTCGGTTTGAGTGCGAGCGCAAATGATCTGGTTGATCACCATCGTGATATTTCTCGGCGCGGTACTTGCCGTGATGCTTGTGTTCTGGTTTTTTTCCCAGAGAGAGCAGCTTCTAGCAGCACTAAGAAAGCCCGAACAGCAGCGAACGGAAGCTCGGATCCCGACGAGAGTTGGGCTGGAGCTCTCTGGTCCAGATGAACCTCTCATTTACGAAATCACCTTCACTGAGAATGTCAGTCGTCACGGAGCACGCGTCGTCACCAAAAGGCGCTGGAGCCCGAACGACAGCGTTCTAGTTAAACTTCCCCAAGAGTCCCTCCCCTCCCGTGCGCGGATTACTTACTGTCAGCCCTTGAAGGGAGATGAGTTCGCAATGGGCTTGCAGTTTTCCTTAGTGGTTTACGATTGGATAGGCTTCCCGTAGGGCGCAAAGTATCCCCATCAGGGTTCGGGAAACAGTTGATTTCGGAGCACTGGCCCGAACTCTCGCAGTTAGGTCGGCGCTCTGTCGATCGTTGTGACGTATTCCCAGTTGCCCTTGGAGTCGAGCCGATAGACCTCAACCGGCGGTGTAGCGTGATGTCGATGCTCTGCGCCGCAATCTGGACAGCGCACTGGATAGATGGCCGATCCTATCGACCAGGTCCATCGAAGCAGCACTTTTGCTCCGCACGGACCCTTTTGGCGTCGACCCAGAAACCTCGGCCGACAGCAATTTCATTGTGGGTGCGCTGGTCGAACACAACGTACTCGCCCTGGGATAGCGTAGTCAGCTCCTTAATGCGAATGTTCGCATTCGCAAGGTTGCTCACCGGTCATGCGCTCGGCCGTGAAGAGGATTCGAGTTTGGCTCTGGCCGGGCTTATCGCCAAGTATGACGCTGATTCGGCCTATCAGATCGCCCAGGTCTATGCGTTTCGGGGCGAGTCCGGCAAGTCGTTTGAACGGCTGGAGCGTGCCTATAAACAGCGAGACACCGGACTGCCCGCCATCCAGACCGATCCGCTATTGAAAGCTCTGCGCCACGACCAGAGATTTACCGAACTCCTTAAGAAACTGCGACTGCCGACTTAAAGCAATTCGCGCCAGCAGGTTTTCGGAGAGTTCCAAAAACATCGACCGCAATCCTCGCCTTTGCCTCGCTGATTTCCGTTCGAAACATTCCTCGCCAGTTTGCGTACATCTCCCCGAGAAATTCCGGGAAATTCGGTCCACAGACCCGTATTCAGACACAACACAATCCTCCCAATCTGGTTTTCTCTTTTTCTGAAGCTGTTGGTTGCGAATCACTCTGTTTGTTCAGGAGACATCCAATGAGTGTCACACCCCAAAGAAAGGAATCACTGCCGCTGCAGATTGAACCCCTGACAGGCAACCAGTTGGGCGTAAAGCGTGTGGGACTTTTGCACCATTCGTTCTGCTTCCTGATGTCGCTGCTGGTGGCTATGGTTGTGGTGTATGGCTTCAGTCAGACCGTCAATGCCAGGCTTATCAATCCACCATCACCGCGGCCGATGGTCCTTTATTTTCACGCGATAGTCTTCACAGGCTGGGTGGTGTTTTTCATTGTGCAATCCGCGCTGATCAAGACGCGAAATGTAAAGCTGCACCGTCAACTCGGCTGGTTCGGCCTAGCCTTGGGCATTGCGATTCCCGTCGTTGGA
>WNEZ01002316.1_pt1 | contig 38233 bp, 36 predicted proteins | sample 5400521 | NCBI WGS metagenome assembly WNEZ01 (sample SAMN13153339, study PRJNA577476) | soil metagenome | isolation source: 120 cm saprolite under Douglas fir tree site 2 hole 1 replicate 1 | place: USA:California | collected 2015-04-18 | reverse complement strand
CGATCTGCAGGGTATAGTCGGTAGCTTGGCGTAGCGAAACCGGCCCTGGCAATAATCGCCGCCGCAGCGTCTCTCCCTCCAGCAACTCCGAGACGATGTAGGGGATGCCATTCGCAACTCCGACGTCGTAGACGGCAACAATATTCGGATGGTTCAGGGCGGCGGCGGCGCGCGCTTCCTGCTCAAAGCGGCGAAGATGGTCTGGGTTATCGCTGGAGGCTGGGCGGACAAGCTTGAGTGCTACGTCCCGGCCAAGTCTTTCGTCGTGAGCTCGAAAGACTTCGCCCATCCCCCCGGCGCCGATTTTTTCGAGGATGCGATAGTGTCCGACTACTTGGCCAGTCATAAATAACAGGGGGCGGGCTTGACTGGCATGTTAGGTGCCCTTGGCCAGAGAGTCAATAATCAGGGTCAATAATCGGAGTCATTAATCAGCGACAGGCCCGTGAACCGCGGAGGGTACGGGAAAATAACGTGTTGCGGGAGATGCCGTGCTATAATTCGAATTCGCCTGCGCACTTACCGAGGCAATCCTGTGATCTCCTCTAAGGGGCGAATCCTGCGCCATTCAAGATTCTTAGATAACGAGGTCTAGCCATGTCTGGCCATTCAAAGTGGGCCACAATCAAGCACAAGAAGGGCGCGCTCGATGCCAAGCGCGGCAAGATTTTTACCCGCCTTATCAAGGAAATCAGCATTGCCGCGAAGAACGGCGGAGGCGATCCTGACTCGAACCCGCGCTTGCGCGGAGCCATCGTGGCCGCCAAGGCCGAGAACATGCCGGCCGACAACATCAAGCGCGCCATCCAGCGCGGCACTGGCGAACTTCCGGGCGCTACGTATGAAGAGTTTTCGCTCGAAGGCTACGGGCCGGGTGGAGTCGCCGTCCTGCTCGACATCAATACCGACAACCGCAACCGCACCGTGAGTGAGATTCGCCACGTCTTCGGCAAGAACGGCGGAAACATGGCGGAAGCGGGCGCCGTCTCCTGGATGTTCCATAAGAAGGGCGACATCATCATCCCCAAGAGTGCCGCGAAGGAAGACGATCTGATGAACATCGTGCTCGAATCCGGCGGGGAAGATTTGAACGATGATGGCGAAAATTGGGAAATCCTTACCGCACCGTCGGCTTATGAAGCTGTCCTCGAAGCTGTGAAGAAGGCTGGGATCGAGCCGGCTTCATCCAGCGTTGCGATGATTCCGCAGACTTACGTCAAGGTGGAAGGTGCAGCAGCGAACACCATGATCCGACTCATGGAAGCCCTCGAAGAGCATGATGATGTGCAGAACGTACACTCTAACTTCGACATCGATCAGAAATTGCTGGAAGAGGTTGCGGGATAGCTTGCGTGCAACATATGTTCGAGTGAAAGCCGCCTCCGAAGGCGGCTTTTGCATTTTGGTTGCCTATGCTGCAGAAAGTTTTCAACATGACCGTGGAAAATTCTGTGGAAAAGCACGCTTCTACTCCTGTAACTGACTCATCCCAAGAATAGTTCACCACTTTGCACTGGACCGGGTGCTGGCACTTTCGTGGTAAGACTTGTAGAAGTCAGCGAGAGTCAAGTGCCCAACCTGCCTTTGAAGAACAGGCTCGACAAGCTTCTGGTCAGTCGTGGACTGGCTGCCTCGCGCGAGCGCGCCCAGGCGCTCATTCTTGCGGGCAAGGTGTTGGTCGACGAGCAAAAAGTCGACAAGGCTGGGGCGCAAGTCGCCGCGGAAGCGGTCATTCGCTTGCTCGGCGAAGATTTGAAATATGTCAGCCGCGGCGGCCTTAAGCTGGAGCGCGCGCTCGACTATTGGAAAATCGCTGTGAATGGTATAGTGTGCCTCGACGTCGGTGCTTCCACCGGTGGCTTCACTGACTGCCTGCTCCAGCATGGCGCGTCTCGCGTGATTGCAGTCGACACCGGCTACGGTCAGATGGATTTCAGACTCCGGCAGGATCCGCGGGTCCGGTTGCTGGAGAAAACAAACGCGCGTTACCTCACGCGTGAGGATGTTGGGGAGATCGTCGATGTGAGCGCCGTCGACGTGTCGTTTATCTCAGCAACGTTAGTTCTTCCCCCGGTGATACGGGCTGCATTTCCTTCTACCCCGGAAGACCGCAAAGGTCGTCAGCTCATTGTCCTGGTGAAGCCGCAATTCGAGGCAGGCAGGGAACACGTGGGTAAGGGAGGCATCGTGCGCGATGAAGCCGCGCAACTCGGCGCCGTCGAAAGGGTGAAGAGCTCGCTCCTCACGATTGGGGTTTCAAACATCGATATAATCGACTCTCCCATCCTGGGTACGGAAGGCAATCGCGAGTTCCTGCTGAGAGCGGTATTCTAGATCTCGCGTTATGTGTGGGTAGGGCTTTTTCTTCTGTACAATCTTTCTTTGCACATGGCCAGCTCGCAAGCATCCTCCCAAAAAATCGCCGCCATCATTTCCAGACCTGCTCGCCCCGAGGTTGGGCAAATTGTCCCGGATTTGCTCACTTGGCTGGGTAAGCACGGGTACAAAGTCATCGTCGATCCCGAGACGGCAAGATACACAACCGGGCAGCAGGAAGTTGTTCCTCGCGCCCAGATGTCTTCGAAGTCTCTCGATCTGGTGGTGGTGCTCGGCGGGGATGGCACGCTGCTGTCTGCGGCAAGGGTCACGGCGGCGGCCGATGTTCCGCTGCTCGGTGTCAATCTCGGAACTCTTGGATTCCTGACGGAAGTTCCCTTCTCATCACTTTACTCAATGCTGGAGGCGATCGCGAAGGGCCAGGCGCGGGTGGAGCAACGCACGCTCATGCAATGCCAATTGCTGCGCGGGGAGACCGTTCTCGGTTCCTACCTGGTCTTTAACGATGCCGTAGTCAATAAGACCGCGTTGGCCCGCCTCAACACCTATGACTTGTACGTGGACAAGGCATTCGTTTCCAGCTACCGGGCCGATGGCATGATCGTGGCCACGCCGACCGGGTCTACTGCCTACTCTCTCTCGGCGGGTGGCCCGATTCTGATGCCGACCGTCCACGCTTTCGTGATCACTCCCGTGGCGCCGCACTCGCTTACGCACCGTCCCTTGGTGGTCCCCGACTCGGCGGAGATTGAAATCCTGTTGCGAAGTGAAGAGGAGGTTGCCTACCTCAGCCTGGACGGCCAACCCGGCCTGGATTTGTGCGATCGAGACCGCGTTCGCTGCAGACTCTCCGAGCACAAAGTCAATCTCTTTCGCACCGACACGGATTTCTTTCAACTGCTGCGCACCAAGCTGAAGTGGGGAGAACGATAGCCCGATGTGGCGCGGGCGCCTTCGCCCGCGTGAACTGAAGAATCAACCGAACCTTCACATCTCAGCCCGCATCAAGTCCGCGATCTTCTCTCGCTTCCGAATGACTTTGACCGACTTTCCTGACACCAGCACCTCCGCCGATCGCGGACGCGTATTGTAGTTCGAGGCCAGCGCCATTCCATAAGCTCCAGCATCGAGAATCGCAAGCAAGGAGTCCTCTTCAATAGGCTGCAGATCGCGATCGCGCGCGAAGAAATCTCCTGATTCGCAGACCGGACCCACTACATCAACGACCTCTGCCTTGGCATCAGAATCTGGGTACGTCACAGGCACAATCTCGTGGTACGCGCTGTAGAGAGCAGGGCGGATCAAGTCATTCATGGCCGCATCGACCACCAGAAAGTGCTTGCCATCATTTGCTTTGCGGTACATCACAGTCGTGATCAGCGCTCCGGCAGGTCCCACAATCGAGCGACCTGGTTCCAGCAGCAGGTGTACGTCGAGCGCACGCAGTGGCTCAGTTACAGCCCGCGCATAGCCAGCGGCGTCTTTGGCAAACCCAGCCCGCTCAGGCTCTTCGTAATCAATTCCCAGCCCTCCACCCGCATCGATGTACTCGATGGTATGTCCATCGTCACGTAACACGCGAACCAGTTCGGCGACCCGAGCCAGTGCCTCGCCAAATGGCTCTACGTCCCTGATCTGCGAGCCGATGTGCACGCTCACCCCGGCGACGCGCAGAGACTTTGCGCCGCTGGCCTTGGCGTAAAGTGCTCGCGCATGGCGGATCGGCACGCCGAACTTGTGCTTGTGAAGTCCAGTCGAGATGTAAGGATGAGTATGCGCGGCGACATCAGGATTAACTCGCAGTGCAATTGGAGCCCTGGTTCGCAAGCGCGCCGCGCACTCCGCGAGCACCCACAATTCCGATTCGCTCTCCACATTGAAGAGCAGGATGCCTGCCTTCAGCGCGGCAGTCATTTCTTCCCGGGTCTTACCCACGCCCGAAAAAACCACTTTGCGAGCGGCCTTACGATCCGCCACCAGCACACGCTCCAACTCTCCTCCCGAGACCACGTCAAAACCACAGCCCCGCTTGGCGAGCAGCCGCAGAATGCTCAGGTTGGAGTTCGCCTTCACTGAGTAGCAGATGGTATGAGGACTCTCGCGAAATGCACGGTCAAAGATCGTGCAGCGCTCGCCGATCATAGCGGCGGAGTAAACGTACAGCGGAGTCCCGTACTTGGCGACCAGCTTAGGCAAGGCGATCTCGTCGCAGTGCAATACAAATTTCCGGTTATGACGGAAAATCCCTTGCTTGCTCTCGCGATAGACAAATCCGGGCGGACGCCCCGCGAAGTTCTGGATACGGCGGGTCATTTCTTTTTGGGAGCGGCCGGCGAACCGTTCCTCACCCGAATGGCAACGACGGTCTGATCGTCAAAGGTTTCCATTCCCGCGGAGTGTTCGGCCACCGCTTGAAATAGGGAATCGACCACACAGTCCGCCGATTTGCCGGCACATTCCAGGACGATCTTTTCCACTCTTCCCCGACCAAACAATTCTCCATTCCGGTTGCGCGCGTCGAGGATTCCGTCGCTGAAGAACACAAACATCTCGCCCGGTTTCATGCGAAACTCGAACTCGTCATAATCGGCCTCATCAAACAGACCCAGCGGCAAGCCGGTTGCCTCGATGACCTCATTCTTGCCACCGTGCACATAGATCGGGCGCGGCAGTCCGGAATTCGACACCGTCAGCATTCGATGCTCGTCGTCCCAAACTGCATAGATCAGGGAGACGAATTGCGCCTCAATCCGCCGCTCGGCAAGCGACAGATTAACAGCAGAAAGCATCTCGGACGGCCCCGGTTCGATGGGCGCGTGCGAGCGCAGAATGCCGCTTACCAGTGCCGCATAGATCGCAGCCGGAGCACCCTTGCCGCTGACGTCGCCGATGACCAGGCCAAGCCGCGACATGGAGTAGGGAATGAAATCGTACAGGTCGCCGCCGATCGCCCGTGCGGGCACAAATTTCGCTGCGACATCAAGATGGGCAAGCTTCGGGCGGGCCTGCGGCAGCAACCGCATCTGCAGCTCTCGGGCCAACGACAGATCGCGCTCCAATCGCCTTTCTTGCAGCGCAATTTGCTCGTAGAGCCGGGCATTCTCAATCGCGATGGCGATTTGTGCCGCAAGCGTCATGATCGTCCGCTTGTGTTCTTCGGTGAAGAATCCGCGCCGGGTATGCTCCAAATCAAGCACCCCGATCACTTTGTCCTTGTAGATGAGCGGCACCGCCAGTTCGGACCGCGTCTCCGGATTGGCCACGACGTAGCGCGGATCCTTGCTCACGTCGGCTACCAGGACGGCTTGCTTTGATTCTGCAGCTGTACCCACCAGTCCACGCCCCAGCGGTATGTCGTTCTTGAGGTGAATGCTCTCGTGAAAGCGCAACGAGAACCGGTGTTGCAGCTTTTCGCCGGATGGATCCAGCAGCAGAATGCTGAACATCTGGTAATCAATCAGCCGGCGCAACAGCTCCGCGATCCGGCCCAGCAGTTCATCAAGATTCAGGATCGAAGACAGCTCCCTCGCAATTTCATTCAGCAGCACAAGGATCCGCGCTTGCCGCGTGGTCCTGGTATAGAGCTGCGCATTCTCGATTCCAGCCGCCATGCGCGAGGCGACCAGGGTCAGCAGCCGGCTGTGCTCCTCGGTAAAGTAGCCGGGCTCCCGTGCCTCCAGATCAATCACGCCGATCACGCGGTTCTTTGTGATCAGCGGGACGGCGAGTTCCGACCGCACGTTTGGCACAGCGGCGATGTAAGTTGGATCGTCGGTAACGTCATCGACCAGAACCGCCTGCCGCAACTGCGCCGCCCGCCCGGTTACTCCTTCTCCCACCTTGAGCCGGGTGCGTTCCACGAAATCGGAGGGATAACCAGTCTGGAAGCGAATCTTCAGCTCCTGCGTTTTCTCATTCAGCAGCAGAATAGCGAATATCTCGTAGTCGATAACCTTTCGTACAACCTCGGCGACTCGCTTCAAAGTGGTGTCGAGGTCCAGGGACGTGGCCAGCACGTCTGCCACCTCAAGCAGCAACGGCTCGACAGGCAAAGGCTTGTCCGCCTTGGATAAAAGGGTTCCCATTGTTTTCAGTAACTCTATGATAGCAGCCGGAGATAAACGTCCGAGGGCCGGTCTGGTACTTGGCTTTACTCGCGCGGGACGATACAGATGTCGGAGAGATTCCTGTACCGCTCCGCATAATCCAGGCCGTAGCCGACCACAAATTCGTCCGGAATCTTGAAGCCCACATAATCGCCTTCCAGCGGCAGCTTGCGCCGTGAAGGCTTGTCGAGCAGGGCAGCGATCTTCAGGGTGCGCGGCTGGTGTGCCAGTAACAGCTTCTTCAGATAGGTCAACGTGAGGCCCGTGTCTAGTATGTCCTCCACTAGAATCACATTCCTGTCCTTCATCGACTGGTCCACGTCTTTCGTCAGCCGGACCTCGCCAGTTGAATCCCAGCCGCTTTTGAGCTCCTGGTGAGGACTGGGACGATTCCCATAGCTCGAAACCCCGATGAAGTCAAAGGTGGAGTCGAGTTTGACCTGCCGCGCCAGATCCGAGAGAAAGATTGCCGCGCCCTTCAGCACGCCCACGAAGATGACGGATTGTCCGGCGAAGTCGCGAGTGATGTCCACACCCAACTCAGAAACACGTTTTGCAATCTCGTCCCGAGAGATGAGCACCTTCAAGTCGGCCATGGCGTTTCATATTAAACTAGCGAGTGTGAATAGCAAGCGGTCAGCTGATGGTTGATCGCTACCAGCAAGGAGCAATACGCCGCATGAATCTCAACGGCATCAAACTGACCTGGTTAGGTCACGCAACTTTTCGCGTGGAGACTCCGAATGGAAAAATTATCATCATCGATCCGTGGGTGATGGGCAATCCCAAGTGCCCGGAATCCGAAAAGACGGTGAAAATGGTCGATATCTTGCTGTGCACCCACGGACACTTCGATCATATTGGCGACGCGGTTGAGATCGCGAAGCAACACAATCCGGCTGTGGTCGGGATTCCGGAGTTGTGTCACTGGCTTGGCAGCAAGGGCGTCAAGGAGTTGGCGGAGATGAACAAGGGAGGCACGCAGACTGTCGGCGACATCAAGGTGACCATGGTGCATGCTGTGCATTCCTGTGGCATCACCGATGGCGATCAGATCGTCTATGGGGGCGAGGCCTGCGGCTACGTGATCGAATTTTCCAATCGCATGAAGATTTATCACGCCGGCGATACCAACGTTTTCTCGGACATGCAGATCATCCGCGAGCTCTACGCTCCTGATATCGCGCTGCTGCCCATCGGCGACCATTACACGATGAGTCCGCGCGAAGCCGCGTACGCCTGCAACCTGCTCAAGCCGAAGACGGTGATCCCCATGCACTTCGGGACCTTTCCTGTCCTGACAGGAACCCCCAGTGAACTGCAGAAGCTGGTGCCCAGCGTCGAGGTGGTCGAGATGAAGCCGGGGCAGACGATTTCGTAGTCTATTAAACAAAACAAATGTGGGGACAGCCGCCTCGGCTGTCCGGCCGAGCGAAGCTCGGCTACCTGCAACATAGGAGACAAATGCCAAAGAAAGATTCTTCCAAACCCAGCTGGCGCCACTACAACTTCACGACCGCGGGACCCGTGGACGACTATCTCTACTCCATGTTGCCAAAGCGCGACCCGGTGCTGGCGGAGATGGAAGATTACGCCTCCGAGCACAACATCCCTATCGTCGGACCGGCGGTAGCGCGCATCCTGCAGCAACTCGCGCTGATGATCAATGCCCGGACGGTCTTCGAGCTGGGCTCGGCAATTGGCTACTCGACCATCTGGTGGGCACAGGCGGTCGGAGACAAGGGCCGTGTGATCTATACCGACGGTGATTCCAAAAACGCAGAACGCGCCCGGCGCTACTTTGATCGCGCCGGAGTGACGAGTCGCATCGAGATTCACGTGGGCGACGCCCTGGAATACCTTTCCGAGCAAAAGCAGGAATTCGACATCATTTTTAACGACGTCGACAAGGAAGATTATCCCCGTGTGCTTCGCCTGGTTTCGCCGCGCTTGCGAAAGGGCGGCCTGTTCATTACCGATAACGTTCTTTGGAGCGGCCGTGTGGCCGAGAAGAACCCGTCCGACGCTCGAACCAAGGCGATCCTCGAATTCAACCGGCTGCTGTGCGCGTCCCCGGATTTCTACACGACAATCCTGCCGATTAGGGACGGCCTCGCAGTAGCGCTGAAGAAGTGATCCCGGTTAGTTCGGCAGCAGCCCGTACACATCGACCTCCGTACGCGTGCTGAGGTAGACCTTGCCATTGGCGACGGTGGGCGGAACGAACTTCACCGCGTTGCCTGCCTGATCCCGATGATTGGCTGCCATCGAACTGTTCCAGTATTCGGTCGCCAGATCCGCCGCATTGTAAGCGTGCAGCACGGCGGGTCCCAGGCTAGCAGCGGGGACGCCGTATTGACTAGCGTCAACCGCCCAGACAATTCCGTTTGCGGAACCGTGCGAGGAGACTGAAGGCGACGCACCAGGGTAGTTGTAAACCTGACTCGACTGCGAAGAGGCGTTCGTGTTGAATAGGCCCGTGGTCGGGTTGAACGAGAAGAGCTTCAAACTATCGCCGGCGCCCGCGAAGTACAGACCGTTTTGCCAGAATGCTGGCGCGCCCCAGAATCCACCCCCCGTCGCGAAGAAATACTGCACGATCTGGTTGTTGTTGAGGGGCTGGAATCCTCCCATGTTGTCGCGGTCCAACAAATAGACCACTCCCTCTTTACCCAACTGGGCCAACAGATGCGTCGGCCCTGATGTCTGATCCGGCAGCAACACCACCGCTCCCGAGCCCAGATCAGTGTCGAATTGCGCGAGCGTACTCTGGTCAAACGGCGTAAACCAGCCCACTGGGTTCAGATTCACACCATTAAACGTTGAGCCCACGAATGGGTGAAGCCGCAGGATGCTGTCCCCGTAATCATGGCTAGGCGGCGGAGGGGCTTCATCGAATACGCCGTTTCCGGTCGAGAAATAAACGTCTCCTCCGCTGTCCACCGCGGGAGCGCCGCCTCCCGCCCAGATGCCGCCGTCAGGGCCACTCACTCCGTTCGGTGTCGTGTTGAACACTGCGACTTGCTGCTGGACATTTGAAGCGGTGTAGCTGATCAACCAACCGTTGTACGGTCCCCGATCCTCGTGTGCGGCCCACGCGACATACACCCTCCCAGCCGCCAGGACGAGACCCGATCTTTGGTGCTGCAGTCCGGTGTTGAAAGAGATGATTCCCCCCGACGAGCCGTCGCCGATCCCGGGCACTGACGCCGCAATCAATGCGGGTGCGTTGAATTTCTCGTTTCCAGTCGCCAAGTCCAGGGCATGGAGTCGCTGATAGAACGTGCCAGTAGTAGTGTTCTCCGATTTGCTGACGAGATAAATTGTGCTGGTCGCGGAATCAATCACTGGAGTGCCCGTCACGCCGATCTCCGGCTGAATATCCTGATAGCCAAACCCTACGTTCTGCCAGGGCACCGTCCCTTCCCCGGTAGTCCCGCCGTGGAGAGTGTCCACCAGGTTCACCTTCCAGTACTTCACGCAGGGATTTGCATCGCCGTCGAAGGCGTAGAGCGAATCGTGCTGCGTGGCCACGAACACGACGTTATGAATCCCGCCACCCGTCCCGATGCTGATGCCCGGCACCCACAGCGGCTGCGTATACACTGCGCCATCCACCGCGCAGGAGAACAACTTCCCGAAAGTGTTCGGAGTTACGGTTGATGCGGTCAGCGCGTACTCCTGCGGATTCGAACCATCCCGCGACAAGTTGTTGTGATGGGTGAAAACACCGGCAAGGTCCGTGACCGCGACGCTGGCTGAGCCGGATGACGTAGGAAGGACGACGCTGGTCGCAGATATCGTGTGAGTACCAGCCGTCACAGGCGGCGTGTAGAGACCGCTGCCATTCACCGTTCCAATCGCTGCGTTGCCGTTCGCTATGCCGTCCACGCTCCAGGTGACGCCAGGATTCCCCATGTTTCCCGTGACTGTAGCGGTGAACTGCTGCGCCTGGCTGGTTGCGACCACGGCGGCGCGTTTCGGAGACACACTCACCGTGACGCTCGGAGCGGCGACCGTTAGGTTGATGTTTGCAGTCTGCGACAACGTTCCAGAAGCGCCTGCGGCGATCACAGTTGCATTTCCAAGGGTGGCCGTGCCACTAGCCGTCAGGGTCAATGTGCTGGTGGTGGCCGTGCTCGGAGGATTGAACGACGCGACTACACCGTTAGGTAGTCCCGACGCTGACAGGCTGACGCTGCCGTTGAAGCCGTTATGCCCGATCACCGTGATAGTGCTGGTAGAGGTGCCGCCTTGGCCGATGCTCGAGTTTGAGGGTGATGCAGACAGGGTAAAGCTCGGTGGCGGAGGAGGAGTCATACTCCCGCCCCCGCATCCCGCCAGACTCAAAGCTGCCATAACCGCAATCCATACACTACGGGGACCAGCACTTCTTTCCATGCGCCACACCTCATAACAACTTTGAATGAAGAATACGAACGACTATGAAGTCGGCGGCACGGCTAGTCCGGCACGGAACGCCGTCGCCCGTCCTGTTTGGAAGATCCCCAACCTATCCACGCCAGATCAGATGGACTTTACTGGGATCGCCATCAAATCTTCCACCAAGCCAACTTCCTTTTGAATAAAAGGTTCGGCGTAGGTCACTCCGCCCAACATCCCATAGAATCGCGCCATCGACTGCACCCGCGCAAGTATTTCGTCATGGGCCGGGAAGAGATCCTTGCCAGCCTCCTGATCGCTGAACTGTGACTTGTAGGCCATGATGGAAGCGAATTTCCCCTTGAACTGCTCGCCGATATCCACTACAAAAGTAGGCCGAATATCGTAGTACATCGTGGCATAAATGATCTTGAATGGCCGGTGAGGTGGAATGGAGTGGCCACCACTGAAAGTGGGATTGGTGTGGGTGATGGCTGACGATTGATGGCTTAGCGCTAGCTTTGCCAGCCCTGCCAGAAAGCAGGCCTCGTATCCCAGGACCGAGGCCGTATAGTGATCGGGATGCCGCCCCTTCCAGTAAGGCAGAATCACCACTCGCGGGCGCGTCTCGCGAATCACGCTAGCCACCTTAAGCCGATTTTCCCAAGTGTTCTCGACACGGCCATCGGGAATGTCCAGCGCCCGTCGCCAACTCACGCCCAGAATCTTGGCCGCGTCTGCTGCCTCGCTCGCGCGATCGTCGGCCGTGCCACGCGTTCCCATCTCTCCTTGGGTCAGGTCGAGGATGCCCGTGCGCTGGCCGCGCTGTGCGACCTTTAGCAGCGTGCCTCCGCAAGTCTGCTCTACGTCGTCGCGATGGGCGGCGATGGCCAGGATGTCGAGGGTCGTAGCGGGAAGGGAAGACATGTCAGTCGAGATTGCCTTGCTCTAGCGCGACGTTTTCGCGGACGATCAGACGGTACGCTGCCATCTCTTTCAAAGTCGGCAAGACGCGATTTACATGCTCGTCGGTATCGACAAAGATGGTGATCACGGGCAGTACACCGAAAAGCTATTAAACCACAAAGGGCACGAAGGTCCACGAAGGATGCTCGGAACCTGATTAATTAGCGGAGTGCTTGCGGAACACTCGTCAAACTGTTAACAAGGAGGCTGCCGGGAAGATCATGAGCGCTCTTCGAATCTGGACCAGGTTTGATTTTCGACCTCGCACGCGCTGGCGTTTTGTTCTCTTGCCGTTCCTGCTGGCCGCTCTCGCTTGCTGTGTCACCTGTTCTGGCGGGAAATCGGTTCCATCCCCGCCGGCAAGTCAGGGGTCAATCGTGCAACCTGTTTTGACGACTGGCGACCGCGCGATGCTGCTTCAATCCCAGCCGACTGTCTCATTCGGTTCCGGCGGCGGTGGTACAGCCGTGATTACCGTGGATGATTCCATCACCTACCAGCAGATGGATGGAGTGGGTGCATCCCTCACCGACTCTTCGGCGTGGCTTCTGTGGAACAAGCTTGACGCTTCTCAGCAGGCGACGCTGATGCAGAACCTCTTCAGCCCTTCGGCTGGAATCGGGATCAGCTTTCTGCGCCAGCCCATGGGCGCCAGCGACTTTTCCGCAGTGGGCAACTACAGCTATGACGACATGCCGGCGGGACAGACCGATCCCAATCTGCTCAACTTTTCAATTTCGCACGATACTGCATACATCATCCCCCTGGTGAAACAGGCGCTAACCATCAACCCGGCGCTGAAGGTGGCGGCGCTGCCGTGGAGTCCTCCGGCGTGGATGAAGACGACTGGCACCATGAACGGCGGGGGCGTGATGACCACGTACTTCCCCATCCTGGCGCAATACTTCGTCAAGTTTATTCAGGCGTATCAGCAGCAAGGCATTTCGATCTATGCGATCTCGGTGCAGAACGAGCCGCTTTTTTCCACCACGAGCTATCCGAGTGAGAGTCTTCCAGCCAGCGACGCATCCGACTTCATCGCAAACCATCTTGGCCCCGCCCTCAACAACGCCAGCCTTTCCAGCGTGAAGATCCTGGCCTACGAGCACAACTGGGACAATCCTGCATATCCGGAATCGGTTCTCGCCAGCTCCGCTTCCATCTACGTTTCTGGAACGTCGTTCCACTGTTACGCCGGAGACGTAGCCGCGCAGTCCCAAGTCGAGGCTGCTTATCCCTCGAAGGGCATTTGGTTCACCGAGTGCACCGGAACGGTAGGCTCGAACTTTGCGGGAGACCTTGCGTGGGATGCCGAACACCTGCTGATTGGCGCGACCCGGAACTGGGCGCGTAGCGTTTCGTTGTGGAATCTCGCCCTCGATCAGAACTCCGGCCCCAAGAATGGCGGCTGTTCGAGTTGCCGCGGTGTCGTGACGATCGACGACAGCACCATCCCTTCGACCATCACTTATAACGTGGAGTATTACGTTCTGGGACATCTCGGAAAGTTCGTGGTGTCGGGGGCCGTACGCATCGCCTCGAACACGTTTGGTCCGGGAAGCATCGAGGATGTCGCTTTCAAGAATCCCGATGGGTCCAAGGTTTTGCTGGTGCTGAATGGGAGTACCGCTTCGTCCAGCTTCACCGTGAACTGGAAGGGCGAGAACTTCAACTACACCTTGCCGGCGGGAGCGTTGGCGACTTTCACCTGGAAATGAAGTTCGCCCTCACTTTTTCCGCTCGACCAGGAATCGGGCAAGCTCCTTCAAAGTATCGGCCCGCTCACCAAAGCTATCGAGTTCTGAGAATGCCTCTTTGATCAGAACGTCGGCCTTACGCACAGATTCGTCAATACCAAACAGAGCAGGATAAGTGGCCTTCTCCGCTGCCGTGTCCTTGCCGGCGGTCTTGCCGAGTTGTTCCGAAGTCTGGGTCACATCGAGGACGTCATCAACAATCTGGAACGCCAGGCCGACCGATCGGCCAAACATTCTCAACTTCGCGACGTCGCGATCTTTCGCTCCGGCGTACAACCCCCCGCTGACAAGGCTCGCAGTGATCAAAGCCGCTGTCTTGGCCCGATGGATGTATTCCAGCATTGCCGCGTCCGGCCGAGTATGCTCGGCCTCCAGGTCAACGACTTGCCCGCCGATCATGCCATCGACCGTGCCCGTCTCTCTCGCGATCTCTTCGACAATCCGCACCCGCGCCTCGGCTGGGCAGTTGAGCCGCGCCAATACTTCGTAGGCCTGGGTCTGCAGCGCGTCCCCGGCCAGAATCGCGATGGCTTCGCCGAACACCTTGTGACAGGTGGGCCTGCCCCGTCGCAGATCGTCATTATCCAGCGCCGGAAGATCGTCGTGGATCAGCGAGTACGTATGCAGCATTTCCAGGGCTGCACCCAATTCTTCGATTCCTTCCGGTAGCGAACCCGCCACCATCCGTCCCGCCTCTATGCAGAGAACTGGCCGCAGACGTTTGCCGCCCGCAAACACACTGTGTCGCATGGCCTTGTGAATCGATACGGGATGCTGGGTTTCCAGCGGAATCAGCCGGTCGAGCGCCGCATCCGTCAGACTTCGCCCTTTCTCCAATACGTCGGTCAGCATTCGAGCGAGTATAGCAAGGCGCGGCGAGCGGAGCGCTGAGGCGCTGAGAGACGGGAAACTAAAAGGACGCCCGCAGGCGTCCTCGCTAGTTAGTTTGAAAATAAGGATCTAGGCGGCAGCGTTGCGAGATATACCCAAGCTCCGCAGAACCGACTTGAGGACATTATTCACGTCGTCGACCGGACACACATCGACGGCACCTGCCTCTAATGCGGCCATCCACATCTCTTCGTCCGGGATGCGGTGGGTGCAGACAATAGGCAGAGCAGGAAAGTCGCGATGCAGATTTTCTACGTCAGCAAGCCGCGAGTTCTCGATATCCAGAATCACGGCTCCGGGCCGATTCTTTGCGACTCGGTCCCGAAGTTCGTCGCGGGAGCCGGTTACGTGGACAGCATGAAAGTGAGGCCTCAGGCTCCCGGCCAGGGACTGAGCTGTTTTCGGATCGCTTGCAAACAGAACAACACTTGCAGTCATAGGTCCCCCAGAACATCAACCGTCGTCAACGGCGGACTCAGGCTGCGGGGAAGGGTTGGGAAACCTCTTACTCCACAGACACTACCCAGAAACTCATGACCGGCTTCAGCGCCTACCTGCGTGCAGGCGACTTTTCCGGCAACGGGTCGAACGGTTCGGCTTGGAGCTTTCCGTTTTTCTTCAGCAGGATTTCTACCTTGCCCTCCGCTTGTTCCAACTCCTTGCGGCACGACGAGGAGAGCTGCATACCTTCTTCAAAGAGGGTGAGAGATTTCTCCAGAGGAACCTCTCCCTTTTCCAGTTCCTTAACTATCTTCTCAAGTCGCTGGAGGCACTCTTCGAACTTGGGCAACGGGGTTTACGCTCCGTCTTCTATTGTAATGCAACGAAAGAGGCAGCGTTGTCCAGTCTTTTTTCCCGAAATATCCTCAGACAGGAACTAGCGACTACCGAAGCGGGAAATTCAGACCGAGGCCGCTGGGCTGGTTCCCAACGCTTCCAGCACGTCCACAGCGGAGGCGTACCGTCCCAAGGGCGCGCTGATCTGGGCTCCCTGCACGGTTTGCCGCACCGCGATCAGCATCTCGCGGGCGATGGCAACACCTTCGGCACGAGCAGCCTCTGGCGACGGTGCCCGGGCCATCCGTTCCAGGATTGAATCCGGCACCGAGACCCGCAATTCGTTCTTCATGAACTCGGCGTTGCGCACGCTTACCAGCGGCCAGATACCCGCCACGACGGGAATTCGGCAATGCTCGATTCGCCGCAGGAAGTTCTCGAGCAGGCGGATGTCGAACACCGGCTGTGTAACCGCATATTCGGCGCCAGCTTCGACCTTGTATTCGAATCGTCGGATCTCTTCGTCCAGGTCGGTGAGCCCCGGATTTGCGCCTACGCCAATCACGAAGCCAGTCCCGGTCCCGATCGGGTTTCCGCCGATATCCAGCCCCAGATTCAGATTGTGAACGATGTTCACCAGTCCAATCGCATCGACATCAAACACAGCCGTCGCGTCGGGATAGTTGCCCATCTTCGGCGGATCGCCCGTAATGCAGATCAGGTTCCTGATTCCGACAGCCGCTGCCCCCAGCAGATCGCTCTGAATGCACAGCACGTTGCGATCCCGGCAGGTGTAATGCAGAACTGCATCGATCCCCACTTCACGTTGAATCAGCAGTGAGCCGGGACTGCCCGCGGCGCGGCCTGGCTTCCGGCCACATGGGCCGAAGCCACCTTGCCTCTAGCTTCCCCCACGCGTAGCGCCGCCTTCATCACGCGAATGTGCTCTGGAGTCGTCCCGCAGCAACCGCCCACGATCCTTGCTCCGGCTGCGACGAACTTGCGGGCATAACTGGCCATGTACTCCGGCGAGCAGAGATAAATGTTCCGGCCCTCCACCGATCTAGGAATGCCTGCATTAGGCTGCGCTGAGAGTGGAAGAGAACTGGCTGCCCGGACGCGCTCGATCGCGTCCAGCATGGCCACCGGCCCTACACTGCAGTTGCAGCCAATCACGTCGGCGCCCCACTCCGCCAGCTTGGGAGCAAAGGTTTCCGGATCGGAGCCATCCAGGCAGTTGCCATCCTCGTCAATCGTCACCTGGGCCACAAGCGGCAACTTGCTTCCAACGTCATGCGCGGCGAGCATCGCCTGATGGATCTCTTCCAGATAACCAAACGTTTCCAGGATCAGCAGGTCAACGCCGCCTTCGACCAATGCTTGAATCTGCTGACGGAATGAATCCCGGGCCTCGTCGAACGAAGTTTTGCCTAGCGGTTCGATTCTCGTCCCCAGCGGGCCAACCGATCCCGCCACCCACACATCGAAGCTTTTGGCGGCCTCACGGGCCAGCCGCGCTCCCGCAAGATTAATGTCACGCACCTTGTCCGCGAGGCTGTGTCGGGCCAGGCGGAACGAGTTAGCTCCAAAGGTGTTGGTTTCAACGATCTCGGCTCCCGCCTGCAGATAGTCGTGGTGGAGTCCACGGATCAGTTCGGGCTGCGAAAGATTCAGTTCGTCGTAGGAACGATTGATGAAGATGCCTTTGCTGTACAGCAACGTTCCCATGGCGCCGTCGCATAGCACCGCGGACTGTTTGATCCGAGCTAGAAGGTCAGCCGGCATATCTTGGTGAGAATACAGGATCAGCCAGCGTCCGTGCATCGGCTTTTGATTGGATGAGGACTTCCGAAACGTTGAGCTGTCGTATTGGCGCAGCCAGGGGGATTTCTCTGGTGAGAGTTGCCAATCCATCAGGTTCCAGGGCAATGCTCGCCGGATGACGCGACGTTGCAAAGGTGGAGTGAATGAACAGAATCGCGAGGTCTGCTATAATCCATCACTTCGCATTTAAATCTCCCGTTTTCAGGTTCTTAGGAGCCTCGCGTTTGAAGAGAGCTGCCGTAGTTCTGTTCGTTCTAAGCATTACTTTCGCCTTGTCTTGCGGCTACAATAGTTCCTCTTATTACAAACCCCCCAGTAAGCTGAGCACCCGGGTCCTGGTTTCGCAGGATGTCAATTCTTCGTTCACATTAGGAGGCTTGAGAATCATCAACGCCGGCAACGACACGGTGCCCGCCGTCAGGGAGATTTCCGCTGGCAACACGCCCGGTCTGATGGTTCTTTCTCCCACACGGGCCACGTTGCTTGCCTTTGATCCGAGCAGCAGGACGGTGCAGGTCATCAATACTGTGACCGAGTCGAATACCGGAAGCATCCAACTTCCCGACGTGACCACCAGCATGGTAATTCCGGCTACGACTGGCATTGGCTACGCCGCTGTGCCCTCCGCCACCATGCCTCCCACGTATCCCGTTGGGGCCGTCGAAATGATGAGTCTTACGACCGGCGCGCTCACAACCATCGGCGTGCCCGGCGCGCGGACCGTGATCTCGAATCCCAACGGAACTCAACTGCTGGTCTTCGGCAACGATTCCGATGCGGTGAGTATTCTGTCCCCGTTGTTGGCCGTGGGCCCGATTGATGTTGGATGTGACAATGTCGCAGCCAGCGCCGCTTGCAAGGTCGTGCCGGGGTTCGACCGTCCGGTGTACGGCATCCTCAGTGGAAGCACGGTCTACATCCTAAATTGCGGCGCGGAGTGCGGAGGAAAGCAGGCCAGCGTGCAGACGCTGGACCTGGGAACCTTGACGGCTGGAACTCCTGTTCCCGTCGATGCTGCCACGACTGCATTCCTCATTGGGTCAACGCTCTATGTGGCGGGCACTTCGCCGACGAACAACTCCTGTACCGGGCAGACAACGGCGGCCACAACCTGCGGCCGACTCAACAGTGTCGACCTGAGTACCATGACGGTGACAGGGACGGTTGTTATCCCCGACGGGTATCACGATCACATTGATCTAAGTAACAACGGCCAGCTGTTTATTGGATCTCACACTTGCACCGACGTCGGCAACATCAACAATCCCAACGGAGAAATAAGGGGCTGTCTGGCGATCCTGGACACTACAAAACCAGGCAACACGACAGCGATCATCCCTGCCGACAACGGCGACGTAACTGGGATGCAGAGCTTCACCGGCTACAACAAGGAGTATGTAGTCGAGGGAGGTAATCTGCGAGTCTATGACACCGTAACGAACAAGCTGCAGATCAACAGCCGTACTCCGGCAGGAAGCGTCCCCCTCCTGGGCCAGATCATCGACGTGAAGGCCATCGACTTCTTCTGATTGTTAACGACTGATTGTTAACGACCGTTCGCTGGCTCGATTACCAGCCTGTGCGCTTTTGAGTCTTCAACCGCTTTAGCGCTGAAAGGCAGCCCGAACGTTGTTCCCTCGTACCATGCCTTCCACTGATCCATGTAATAGGGGCTCAGAAAGTTACCCGCCTGCCCGGTCACAATGTTCAAAGTAGATTGATCCAGATCCGCGAGATTCGCATTGAACCTCTCCGAAGGCCCGTGGTGCTGACTTACTGCCTTCACGGCATAGCTGCCCCCCGACTGCTCCTTCGTTCCAGGCGCCGCCCAATGGCTGACTCCAGGAATCTTGCCGAGGACCGGATGCTCAATCTCGACCGCGTTATAGGCTCCCCATCGCCAGGAGGCTAAGTCTTTGGGCGCGTCGGGACGGTTTACCGCCGCCTCTACTGCGGCCGCCAGCAGTTCGTCATAATTCGGATACCCTTCGGGCAACCAGCGTTTGGAGCGGTGCACCAGGACATTCTCGAGCCACACCGAGCGCATTTCCCAGGAGTAGGTCTTCCAACCCGAGGCTTCGGCGTCTTTTTTCGCATTGCCCTGCACTGCTCCCAGCTTGGGCTCCAGAAGCAATCGCCTTAGTTCTTCAATTGAGACTTGTGCGATTACTGGCGGGGCCGAGGCAGCGACCATGCGTCCATCCCAGTTCCGCATAAGGTCGGCGGCCTGCTTGGTGCGCGCCGAGGGCCTAAAAGCGTGATCCACCGCATAGACCAGACGCTCGGCGGCAAACAGATGCGGCTCGGAATGAATGTCAGTTTGCAGTGCCAGCATGTCGGCCGGAGAGAATTTCCGCCCCGACTCCAGCACGTGATAAATGCGCGCGGTACGCCAGGGAGCCTCCCACTCCATACTGATCGAATACGGATATCCGTCCGGGGTGATTCTCCCGTTCGCCGTGGCGATGATTCCTGACGCAGGATTGTAAATACTCGGCAATTTCTCAAACGGAACGTATCCCGTCCACTCATGGGCGTTGTCGCCGCCGCTGACCGGCAGGCTCCCGTCGCCTGCAGCGCGAATCGGGACCTTGCCCGTGGCCTGGTAACCGATGTTGCCGTCGACATCGGCATAGACCACGTTCTGTCCCGGCGCATCCAGCAAAGAAAAAGCGTGCCGGAATTCTTCCCAGTTCTGTGCGCTGTTCACGTCTAAAAACGGGATGTGCAATCCGTCGTACAAAGTCCAACGAAGCGCTAGGGCTCGGGTTTCGCCGGGCACCAGTTCCGTGATCACGGGGCCGTGTCGGGTAGTCCTGACGTCGACCGAGACGTCCGGTTTGCCTTTTACATGGATTACTTCTGCGCGATGCTCGGGCTGTACCCAACCCTGCGGCGTTTGATATGCACCCTGGGCATCAAAGTTCTCGATGTAGACGTCGGTGACGGTCGGACCGACATTGGTAAATCCCCAGGCAATTCGCTGGTTGTGCCCTACGATCACAAAGGGCATTCCCGGCAGGGTCACTCCGGCCACGTGAAGATTGGCAGATCGCAAATGCGCCTCATACCAAAGGTTGGGCATCTGGTGTTCGAGATGCATGTCGTTTGAGAGCAGGGGCTTGCCTGTAATGGTGTGCGCCCCGGAGACCACCCAATTGTTCGATCCATTGACAGCAGGATCGGGGACGGTCAAAACATCGACTACCTGAGCACCGACGCCAAGAGCGGCGGTATGCGTGTTAGGTAGTGCCGTCGGCGGAATCCATCGGGTGACTGAATTGTCTTCTCCCGGATCGTCATCACGATTGTCATCATCATTGGAATCGCCGCTGCTGCTGGTGTTCTGATCGGCCATGTCGTCGCGCATGACGGTCGGAGGGCGATCGTGCCAGGAGCGATTCACGTAGAGATCAGCAGTGAGGTCGGGGCCGAGCTTCGCCAGAATCCTCTCCCGCGAGAGGGCGTCCGCGAAGTAGTGATAGTTCAGGTCCTTCACCAGCTGGTTGGCGATGACGACGGAATCTTCCGGCACCCATGGCTTTGGCCCATATTTGAGGATGCGAAACTCGATGGGCAGCCGATCGCGGTGCGCCGCGATGTAGGCGTTCACTCCCTTGGCGTACGCTTCGAAGAACGACCGGTCCCGAGCACTTGCCAAGTCGATAGACTTCCGTGCCGCAGCGCGGAGACCCAGGATCCGCTGCTCCCGGTCGATCTTGAGCAAGTCTTCACCCAATATTTCGGAGAGTTCTCCGGAAGCAAAGCGCCGCATCACATCCATTTGCCACAGCCGATCCTGTGCCGTGACATAACCCTGCGCGAAAAAAAGGTCCTCGAGATTCTGCGCCTCGATCGTAGGAACACCGTGTGTGTCCCGCGTGACAGTGACAGCCGCGGAAAGGCCGGAAACCCGGACGCGGCCATCGAGCTGGGGCAGAGCAGACCGAGCAACAAAATAAACGTAGCCCAACGCCGCGGCCATCAACACAAACACCACGAGCACAAGCCGCAAGAGAATCTTAAGGGCAGAGGATCGTCTGGAGGCAGGGGAGCTGGTCGTCGCAAGTGTACTCATGGGGAATCTTCGATTGTATGCCAGCGGGAGAGAGGTGGCGCTGCTTGAAAATGAATTTCATTTTCAAGATGCCGATGATATTCTGACTCCGCATATTTCGCCTTTAGGCGCAACTTCCGCACTCTTTGATCTCGAACTTCTCTCGGGACCTTGATTCGTTCGACTAACCCATGCTGCAAAAACGCATCGATGACCAGCCCACGATCTCCCGCGAGATGGTCCGCGAGGCGCAGGACATCCTCCATCAACACCTCAAACGCGTCGGCCTGAAGCAGACGGCGCAGCGCGACACCATTCTCCGCACCTTCCTCGAGACCCGCGACCATCTTTCCACCGATGAACTACATCGTCTGGTACAGAAGAAGGACGTCCGCATCGGCTACACCACCGTGTATCGCACCCTCAAACTGCTGGCCGAATGCGGACTGGCGAGCGAAGTCGCCTTTCATGATGGCATCGCGCGCTACGAGCATCAATACAATCGCCGCAGCCATCACCACATGGTCTGCACCGATTGCGGCAGTTCGGTGGAATTCTTCTCTCAGGAAGTCGACCAACTGGAGCAGGAAATCGGCCGGAAGTATCACTACCTCACTACGCGCCACACCTTCCAGATCTACGGGGTGTGCGAGGACTGTCGCAAGAAGAACCACATGCCTCGCCCCCTTTAAGGGTGGGCGGTTTCAATGGAGGAGGTCTTCGACCAGCCTTGTGGGTGATTGATCTCGTTGTCCGACAAGTCGACTCCGATGTTCAGGCAATCCTGGGGTGAGCCGTTCCGGGCAATTTTGATCACATCGGATTCATTCGAGCAAAACGCGGGGTTTGCTCCAATGTGCTGAGCAGCGGGATACGCTACAACTTGATACTTCGCAATCGGTCCGTTCGTTTTTGCCGGGCTGCATCCTTGAACTTTGAAGACGTATCCATTCTTTTGGCCGCCAGCCAACTCGCCGCTCACTCCCCAGGAGCCCGCCAGCTCAGACAGCGAACAGGTATAGCCCAAGTCCGGGTGGGCTTGAGCATATGCGATCTCGGCGGTATTCAGGGTTCGTACCGCAGCCACTGCGGAAGTCTCGGTCCCCATTTGCTGGTTCAGCGTCGCGGTCGGTGCGTTCTGGCGAAAAAGAAAAACGGCGACGATCACTGCGATGGTCGCAGCCACCCCGGCATAACCCAGGACCAGTCCCGCGATTGCCCACCCTCTCCCCGTCAGCCGGCCCGCGCTTCGCCGGATCTCCGAAAGGGACAAATGTCCGAAAATGATGGCCACGATGGAGAAGGGTACAAAGAAAAAGAAAATGCCGGAGATCAGGCTTCCAATGGCCTTTCCGCTGGTTTCGGGAAAGATTCCGATCACAGGCGGCGGACTTCCTAGCGAGGGCATCGGCGAGGCAGGGATCGCCGATACTTCCTGACCGCATACCGGGCAGAATCGGTCGTCCGTTGCGATGTTGTTGCCACAGGCCCCACAAAACATATTCCGTTGCCCTCCGAACCACAAATGCGATGCCGGCCGCGCATCCCCCAATTTGCTCGAAACAGTACTCTTCACGCCCGTCAAGGTCAATCCGGAAGTGCCTCTTAGGTTTGCCTGTCACGCGGGCATTCTGATAAGGTGCGCGACAGCGATTGCCCAAACCATGTCCCTTTCCTGCCCACAATGCGCTTCGCAAATGCCCGACACTGCCGCTTTCTGTCCCGGCTGCGGACATCCCATGCATCCAGAGGCGCGGGCACGGGGCACAGTAGGCGTCCTGAGTGAGGGCGTGGCCGGTGCGCTGGCCTATGTCAGCCTTATCCCAGCAGTCGTTTTCTTACTCCTCGACCCTTACAACAAGAATCGTTTTGTCCGTTTTCACTCGTTCCAGTGCATTTTTCTGTGGGTCACAGGACTGCTGATCGCTGTAGTGCTCAGGTTTGTCGGATTAATTCTGTACATCATTCCGGTTCTCGGCCACTTACTTGTTTGGTTGATCGCGATGGTCGTCATTCTGGGCGCGGTTGTGATCTGGCTGGTTCTAATGGTCAAAGCGCTTCAGGGGGAAGCGTTCAAACTGCCCGTGATCGGTGACCTCGCGGAACGTCAGGCTGGTTCGTTCTAGTTCTACCTGCGTCTCACAATCATTCGTTGCGTTCACGATCCCTTTTTGGTAAGTTGCCGCTGCGGTCGCTCTGAGCGGGATTCTCACTCGCTAACACTGATTTCCGACAGGATTACGGAGGCGGTTATGGCGTTCTGCAACATGTGCGGCGCACAAATCGCAGATGGCACCACGACTTGCGCTGCGTGCCGCGGCAAAGATGCGGTCTCGGTGACCAGCGGTGCGGGAATGGCGGACAATGTGGCGGGACTGCTGGCTTACGTGACATTTATCCCTGCCGTTATTTTCCTCGTTCTGGAACCTTACAATAAGAGCCGGTTCGTGCGGTTCCATGCCTTTCAGTGCATCTTTCTGACCGTGGCAGCGGTGGCAGCTCACATCGTTCTGGGAATTCTCACGGTCGTGCCGTTTCTCGTTCTCCTCACATTTCCCCTCCATGCTTTGGTGTCGTTGGCATGGCTTGTCGCATCGATCCTTCTAGCGCTAAAAGCGAATCAGGGGCAGAAGTACAAATTGCCCGTGATCGGAGACCTGGCAGAGAAGCAAGCGGACGCGGTGTAGTTTCGAAGATCCGACGATTTCGGGGAATAGCCTAAATGGACGCAAGGGTTTTTCCGGAGACGCGTCGCGTGCTTGACTTTCTCCTTCCAAGCTGTCAATCCTATTAGCTTTTACTCCACCGCCAGGAACGCGCTGCCGAGCGGGCTTGGGGCACGGCGGAAATCTGGGCAAACTGGGGAATTCATTGCGAATCAGAGTTTTTTATCACGACAAATGTTTCGACGGAGCTTCGTCGGCCGCACTTTTTGCCCGCTTCTACCGCGAGCGCATACGCGGTGATGTGGATTTCACTTTTTCCGGGCTTTTGCATCGTGCGGGCGCGCTCTTTGACGAAAAGGACTTCGACGGCGATGAGAATGCGATCGTCGATTTCAAGTATTCCAGTTCTCCGAAAATCACCTGGTGGTTCGATCATCATCAGAGCGCGTTCCTTTCCTCCGAGGATGCCGCCCATTTCGAGCAGGATCAGAGCAATCGCAAATTCTATGATCCGGATTTCAAGTCATGCACCAGTTTCATTGCCATGATCGCGCAGCAACGCTTTGGCTTCGATCCCGCGCCGGTGGCGGACCTGGTGCACTGGACCGATATTATTGACGGCGCTCTTTATCCCGACGCCAAGACGGCGGTGGAGATGCAGGCGCCCGCCATGAAGCTGACAATGGTGATCGAGTCCGCGCCTGACCAGAAGTTCGTGCCCAACCTGATTCCGCTACTGGCTCAAAAGCCGCTGGCCCAGGTTTTGGAGGAACCGTTTGTAGCTCCGCTACTGCCTCCGCTGCTCAAGCGCCACGAAATCTCGATGGAAATCTTGAAGCAACGCACAGAGTGCAAGGACGGAACCATTTTCTTCGACATCACCGATCATGACCTGGAAGGCTACAACAAGTTCGTTCCGTACTATCTGCATCCAGAGTCGATCTACAGTGTGGGGCTGAGCAAGAGCAGCTTTCGAGTGAAAGTTTCTGTGGGGTCGAATCCATGGGCTCCAGAACCGCCGGTGGTCAACCTGGCCAAGATTTGCGAGCGTTATGGGGGTGGCGGACACGCCCGCGTGGGGGCGATTTCGTTCAATGTGGACCAGCACGCGGCTGCGATCAAGGCTTCGCAGGAAATTGTGGCGGAGTTGCGTGCGGCCGTGAGGCAAAGGCACAAATAGGCAGCGTTAGGGGAGACGTTCCCTCGAACGCCTGGCGCTACTGAACCGGTACCCCAGATGTCAGGCACGTCGCGGCATTCCCATCAGTCGAGTAGCGAATGACACTTGACTGGTCTGCGCAGAATGCACGACGTCCGTAGCTGGTTCCGTTGGGCACTGCGGTCAGATGAAAAGTGGTAGCTGGCGCGCCCGCGCAGTCGGAAATCGAGAAAACATAACCATAACGCTTTCCGCTGGCCAGCCCGCTGTGGATTAGCATCGCCTGATGCTCATTCCTCTCGGCCCCTCCGAAACCATCGAGATAGGACAGAGTGCAGGCGAATCCAGCGGTTGGATAGGTGACTGCATAAGTGACCTCTGCGGTGAGAATGCTTCGCACGGCCGCAATCACCGCGGTGTCATCGCCCGCAGCCTGCACGGTAGCATCAGTTCGTGGAGTGATTTGTCCAGTAGAGGTGGCGCTCAGCGCCGCAGATTGCCCCTTCATGGCTTCGCTGATGCCCTTGAGAAAATCGGGATCCGCCAAGGGCAGGCGGATGGTGACCGCGATTTCGTTCAGCTTCCAGATTTCCGCTTCCATCTTCATCCCGAAAGTGGTACGGGGCATGAATGGAGTTCTTTGCGCCTGACCGCTCTTGTAGGTTTGAAACGACAACTCAATGTCGTCCTCATCACCGCGCAGGGCATCATTCTCCACAATTACTTCGACTCTTTGACCAGTCTTCGGATCTTCTGTAGAAACCAGCACCGAGCCGGTTTCAAAGGTCTCGAGACTCTTGCCCTGCGTTTGGAGCTGGCTTGCAATCAGGGAGTACTGCTCCAGGTTTTTGAGAGCCCCGGACTTTTCCAGAGCGCCCCGCGTGGCTGCGGGTAAGTGCTTGAGGAAAGTGCCAGGGGTTTTGCTGAAGAGCATCTCGATGAGCGCTTGCCGCGCAGTTTGCGGGGCCGCATGCGCTGCGCCCTGCTCACAAAGGAGGCTGGTGGAGCACAGAATGATTGACGACAGAGCGAGCCCGAGCTTTCGCATGATTGTGCTCCTGGCAGTCATCTGAATAGTGCCATCGCCTTACAGGCGACTCCAGTTACCGAGGTAAGAAGCCGCGAGGTCATGTGTCGCGACACAGATCGGAGCCCGTTGCGTGATAACCTTGCGTTTAAGCGGTCCGCCAGCAAGAATGCGCCCCAACGGACACACGATTGATCCCCACCATCGCCAACGACAGGCTCTTCGGGCGGTCGCACTTTTCGAATTCTTTAAAGGAATTTTCGTCCTGCTGATGGGCCTTTGTGCCCTGATGCTGGTTCATCGCGACGTCTGGGTAATTGCCGAAAGCCTGCTGGCGTTGCTGCACATCAATACCGATCGCCGTTTCGCGCAGGTCTTCCTTGACTACGCCGACAACGTGACTGACGCGCACCTCTGGGCAGCTGCCCGTATTGCGTTTGCATATGCTGCGCTGCGCTTTACAGAAGGATATGGCTTGTGGCGGGGACGTCCCTGGGCCGAGTGGGTAGCTTTTATTTCCGGAACACTGCTCTTGCCCCTCGAAGTGAGAGAGTTGATGCGCGGAGTCACTTCTAGGGAATCTGGCTATCGTACTGTACATGCTGTCTGTCTTGCGCTCCAACTACCTCCAGAGACGGAACGCTGCCGCCCTGAAATAGCGCAAGAGCCGCGCCAGACGGGGCGATTGGAGTCTAACGGCTCTGGCGCTTTCATGATGCCCGCTCCATAATCAGGCAAGCGAAATGCTCTCGCCGCCGTTCGGCAACTGGAGGCTCCATGAGAAGCTTTGTCTGCGCCTGCTGCCTGCTCGTGCTCGCCGGAATATGTTGGGCTCAGGACACTAACTTTCCAGTCGGACCGCAGTACCTGATGACCTTTGGCTCGCCACTGCTTGCGCGCCCCATCGCTACGCCATCGCTGTCGTTCGAAACCCCTTTGCCGGAAGCAGGGACGAGTGAGGCCAGCGCGGTGCAGGTTCCCCCGGAAGAGTATCAACCGATCACTCAGATACTGGAGCTGCAACGACAGCAGTATCTGCCTTCCGTTTACTGGGGCGCACCCATGGTGAGCGTCGTCGAGATTAATTTCCGGGAAGTCACAGAAGAGGGATCGTCCCCGGCCCTTCCCGCCAGCATCATGGAAAGCGGCGTCATTGCAGTCACGGATGCGCAGTCCTTGCGAGAGCGCGGTTACGGAGTCACGCTTCCCGAAGCGGCACAACACTGGAAGGGTCGGAAGGGCAACGCGCCGCACGTGTATACCAACAGCGACATCGAACGGCTGCGGAACGGAAGTTAGGTTTCTCACCCGCCCCTTCTATGTTGATGTCGTCACGGGCGGTCCGGACTTACTGGATCGTCGCCGCGGCAGAGGGCCAAACATGTGACCACTCCGATGACGCCCACCGCGGGCCACTTTGCCCAAGGGTCGTTTAGTATGGCGCCATCGGCAGCTTCGTAGCGCGGTCGTTTCGCTGCTGCGGAGCATTTTTCTTCCCGAGAAGCCTGCTCACCTTCGCGTACAGTAGCCCTGTCAGACGACCCTTGCTGGCGCATTTCCTGCGAGCCTGTCCGTCGAACTTCGATTAGGACATCATTTTTTTGCGCATTCACTGTGACCTTTCCATTCACGTCGGTCACGTCGTATTGGGTCCACTCGGCGCTCACCGGGACCACCCTCAGGCAACCTACTCGGACGGCCATGCCCCGCGAAGTGCTGACCAGCAGTGTGCCGTGTTCCAGGACGAGCTCATTTTCCCCGTTCTGGATTAGAGTTTCCTCTTTGACTGTCACTGTCGATCCCGTGGTATCAATCGTGGCTTCGTAGTGCGGATGGGTTTCTATCGTGTCGTTGCGAAAAATCGCTGAAGAATCTGGAGCGGGCTTTCCATTCAATAGCACTCCACCCTGGTTGTGGAGCATGGCGGCGCCGGTATCATCGGCCACGAGCGAGGCCGGCAGGGCAACAATCATCGCCCCGCAAACGAAGTTGCGCCATTGGAACAAGGATCCGCCCCGCTTTTTCCGCACCAGCACTTGTATGAGCTTAGTCTGCGTCAGGAGCGACGCCTATTAGCTGCCGTGGTGACCGGTGGAGACGGACTATGGAGCCTCGGAAGATGGGAGGATCATGCGCGCGCGAAGTCGATATATCCTTTCTCGATGTCAGTTCGGACCAGCTTCACGCGAAGCTTGTCCCCCACGTCAAGTCCGTCGCCTCCCTGCACCAGCAAGCCCTCGACGTGAGCCTGCAGCGCCCGAACAAACGTCCCGTGCGGTTTTGCGCCGGTGACGACCGCGTCAAAGACTTCACCGATGCGGCGTTGCATGGCTATGGCTGCCAAACGCTTCGTCATCTCGCGCTCGACCTTGCGCGCGGCGTCTTCCTTTTCCGTGCAGTTGGCGGCGATGCTGATCAGTTCACGTTCCGAATAGGGATTCGCCTGTCCCGTCAGCTTGGCCTTGATGAGGCGCTGCGTCACCACGTCGGCGAACCGGCGGTTGGGAGCCGTGGAGTGCGTGTAGTCCTGCACCGCCAGCCCAAAGTGTCCGGGAGCAGGTTCGCCTGCGCGTTCGAGGACATACTCGCCTGGACCGATCAACTTGATGACAGCGAGCGAGAGATCGGCAAAGTGATCGGGATCGGAAGCGTTTTGCTTCAGCAGGAAATCATTCAGGGCCTTGGAATCCGGCTGAGCAGGAAGCGTCGTTCCCTTGATCGCGGCCAGTTGTATGATCCGGTCCCAGCGTTCGGGCGTGCGCACGATCCGGCGCAGCGAAGACACATCCTCGAGAAAACGCGCCACCACGCCATTGGCGGCCACCATGAAATCCTCGATCAATTCTGTGGCACGGTTTTTCTGCTGCTTGACCACGTCCACGACTTCCTCGTTGACCACGAGCGGACGAAGTTCGTCAGTCTGCAGACTGAGCGCCCCATTCCGATGACGCTGGTCTTTAAGTTTTTGTGCGACCTCGTCCTGCAGTCTGAGCTGTGCCTGCAGGTCGGCGGAAGCAGCGACCTTGGGAGGCGCCGGTGTATTGGATTGCAACCAGGCTCCTAGAGAGTTGTATTGGAGTTGCGCCTTGTTGTGCAAAACTGCGCGATACAACCTACTGGACTGTACAACCCCGGAACTGTCGACCAGAAACTCGGTCACCACGCTCAGCCGATCTTGATCTTCGAGCAGGGAAGTCTGTCCCGTGGAAAGCTCTTCCGGAAGCATGGGAAAATTCCGCACTCCAGCGTACACGGTTGTCGTTTCGCGAGCCGCGTGCTGATCGATCGGAGTCAGCTTGGGCACAAACGCATCGACGTCGGCGATCCCGATCATGATCTTGACCCCGCCATCAGGCAGCCGCTCGGCAACCTCGACCTGATCAAGGTCGCGCGAGGTGTCGTTGTCGATCGAAGACCAGAGCAAATTTCGAAGGTCGCGAACATCGCCCTCAGCAGCCATTTTCGGAGGCCGGTTGCGCAGCGCCGCAAGTTGTTTTTGAACCTCAGGCGGAAAGTCCGGCCGAAAGCCGCGCGCGATCATGACTTTTTTTGCAATGGCTTGCAGATCAATGTGAGTAGGATTCGCGTACGGCATGAACTCCTCATCGTCACAAAATGAAATAGGCAAAAGAATGATGGGGCTGCATTCAGGAAACACAATATGCGGCCACTACTCGACGACTACTGCTTTGACCAGGTTTCTCGGGTGGTCCACGTCATAGCCCTTGCGCACGGCTACGTGGTAAGCGAACAACTGCAGCGGGATGACTTCTACGATCGGTAACAGCAACTCGGGAGCGGCGGGAACGAAGAACACGTGGTCGGCAATGGCGGCGACCTCCTTGTCTCCTTCTGTCGCCACCGCAACCAGCGGCCCGCGCCGCGATTTCACTTCCTTCATGACTTCGAGCGTTCGGCGGTAGCGGAGAAGCGAGTCGGGATCGCTGTGGTCACAAGTAGCGAGCACGACTACAGGCAGGTTTTCATCCACCAACGCGTTGGGGCCATGTTTGAGTTCGCCCGCCGGATAGCCTTCGGCGTGTGCGTAAGAGATTTCTTTGAGCTTGAGCGCTCCTTCGCGGGCGATGGCGTAATGAACTCCGCGTCCCAGGTAGAGAAATTTCTCCGCCTGAAAATGCTGCGCCGAATATTCCTCGGCCAAATCGTCCCAGGCTCGCAGCTTCTCTTCGATGGCTTGCGGAAGCTGCATGAGTCGCTGCAGGTAGGAGCGTGTGACTTCGGACGTCATGCGTCCGCGGCGTCGCGCGAGAAACAGGGCCATCAGATAAAGAATCGTGACCTGGGTGGTGAAGCTCTTGGTCGCCGGAACAGAAAGTTCAGGTCCTGCACCGCTGATCAGTGCTGCGCCGGCTTCGCGCACGATGGTGGTGTCGGGCACATTCGAGATCGCGATGGTCTTTACGCCACGGGTGAGAGCTTCACGCTGCGCCGCGATGGTGTCAGCAGTTTCGCCCGACTGCGTGATTACCATCACAATGGGATCGACGGCGGCATGGGTCGAGCGATAGCAGTATTCGCTGGCATATTCCACATCGACCGCGACGCCGGAAAGATCTTCAATCATGATTTCTCCGGCGAGGCCCGCATGGCGACTTGATCCGCTGGCAGCGATGATCAGTTTTTCAAAGGTCAGCAACGCGCCTTCGATCGCCTGGAAATGGCCGGGGAAGATAATGTCGTCTTTCAAATGCTTCTCGACGGTCTTGGCGATGGCTTGCGGCTGCTCGTAGATTTCGCGCCGCATGGCGTGAGAATGCTGGTTACTCGATGGGCTAGTCTGGTGGTTGGTCGGCGTCATTGGGGTTGCGGCTGAGAGTAAATCATTTGGTGCGCATCGATCAAACGGACATCGCCTTAACCACGCGCGGTTGCTCAGGTCTGCGTAGATCCCCGCTCGAAATATTCTTCGATTTCCTCCAGGGTCTTTCCTTTAGTTTCCGGTAGCAACCAGGTGGCGGTGACGAAGTAGATCACGGTACAAGCGGCAAATCCGAAAAACAACGGGTTGGAGAAAAACGCTACGACTTTGTTGGCAGGAACACAATTGTCACGGGTGACCTCGATCGGTTTTGCAGCAGGATCGTCGGACCGCACCACCTGACTCGCCGCTCTGAAATCTCCGTACGAGTAAATCACCACCAGAGAGGTTGGGCGCCTGGTTTCGGCCATGCTGGCGTTGCCGGTTGCATGGAGAAGCTTGCCGGCAAGTTCTCCGTTGTAGAGCAATGCAAGTCTCTGGTCTGGATTGACCATGGATTGGACTGCGCTCTTCGTGTCCACGCGTTGGCGTTCGGTTCCGAGAAAGAGTACACCAGTGCAGATCAGCGACACGATAATTCCTGCGGTGCCTATTCCGAGCAAGAACTTACGACCCTTACGGTCGACTAATACCACGCCGCCGAAGGTCACGGCGAAGTTGATGATGGTGAATACGACGTAACCCCAGTGCGCGGCGACGTCGGAGAGCCCACTCTGCAAAAGAATGTTGGTGTTGTATGCGATGATCGAGTTAATGCCCGTGGCCTGATTGCAGGCGAGGATGATACACGCGAGCACGAACGGGATCACGTACTTGCGCCGCAAGAGCGATTCAGCCTTCGTTCCGTCGGCGCTTTTCCCCTTTTCCGCAGCGCTGACGTCTTGCATCTCCTTGAGTTCGAGATCGGCTTGCGCGGTCGTGCGCGAGCGCAGAAGCGCGGCGTATGCGGCGTCTTTCTTACCGCGACGTAAAAGCAAACGGGGCGACTCCGCGACCATGAAGCTGCCGATGACGAACAGAATCCCCGGAGGCAGCGAGACCCAGAAAATGCCGCGCCACGCTGTGTCTTTAAATGCAAGAAGTCTGGCAGCGTCGCCCAGTTTCGCCACCTGGTCGACGCGGAAGCTAAAGAACACACCGACAACTGCAGCCGTCACGATACCGAGGGTCAGCAGCCATTGGAAAATACCGGTGCCCTTGCCCCGATTCGATGCCACCAAACACTCGGCAAGATACAAAGGAACCACGACGCCGATCAGCCCGGCACTGACGCCCTGCAGCAATCGCCCAAGAACCAAGGGTCCATAACCGTGAGCCAGGGCAATCATCGGAATACTGACGACAAACAGGACACCGCTGACAGTCATCAGAAACTTACGGCCCATCCAGTCCGCCAGCATGCCCGCAAACAGAGTGGAAATCACGCTGCCGAGCAGCACAGCCGCAACCACGATGGATAGTTGGCCAGCATTTAGACCGGAGGTCGCTTCGAGATAAGGCAAAGCCCCGGCAATGATTCCAACATCTACCCCGTAGAGCAAACCGCCCAGGCCCGCCACTACGAGCAGAAAGCGGTTGTAGGAAGACTTCTTGTTATCGACCACGGCGGTGGTGCTCATCGCAATCTCAGCAGCCATAGATTTTCTTTACTCGATATACGGAGGTTAACCGGCAGTCCGGTCCTATGGGACGCAGACGATTGTAGCCTGCCGGCAGGAAACCGAGACAATATTGCTTCATCCATGACCTGCAACCCAGGAGCCACTGGCTTTGCTTCCCCTCCGGCAAAACAATCTTTTGGAGCCGCTTTGAAACGATCCACCGGCTGAGAGTCACTACCTCTTAGCAGTTTGCTTGGGGGGTGTTGTATGGCGCGTTCTGTTGCGGTTCTGGTTCCGCTGTCGAGGCCGGCGGCGTTCCTGCCTGATGCCTGGCGGGTTCCACTGCTGGGGTGGTTGTGGGTACTCTTCAACATATCGGTGGTATGGGTCGGGATCACCTTCGAGAAGACGACTCTGTGCGCATTAGTCGCGGGGAGCGTCGATGGCATGGTGATCGCCATAATCGCAGTTGCCAAAGCGAGTGAAAAGTTCCAGGCCGCGGCGACTGGCCTGCTCGGTGGCTTGGGTCTCAACAAGGTTGGCGCCGACACCAACTTTCTGAAGACGGCGGCCAATGGTATCCACAACGCTGTGGACACTTTCATGGACGCTGTTATCGGCCCTTGCCCAAATTGCGAGGAGACGCACCAGAAGATTGCGGGAGCCTTGCTTCTGATTATCTGGACCGCGATCTTTGTCGTCTTCGCCTCGTTGATCGGGGAATGGGTAAGAGCTTCGAGGTCGGCGAATGGACCGAAGCAGAACGAGGATCATTGATTGTTCAACGTGTGCGGAAGGGATTGAGTTTTTCACGAAACGAAATCCAAGGTCGCTGCACTATCGAAATGAGTGGGAAAGGTCGCAAAACTTGGCGACTGAACGACCACGAAATCCCGACAGGGAAGAGCCCTAAGCGGCCGGGGGGAAGCTGGGGTACTTCAGAACGCCGGAGCCTAAGGGGGAAGAGGCTCCGGCGCTCTTCGGGATTTTTACGCTCCCAGTCCCTGCCGTCTTCTTTGATATAGACTCCTTCGATTAGCTCGAGCCTCGGAGGTATTCCATGCCATCCACGAACAACCTCTCCTACAGCAAGGCCGGGCTTTCTCTGACTGAATCGTTTGAGGGAGTGCGCCTGACCGCATACCAGGACCAAGTGGGCGTGTGGACGATCGGCTACGGGCACACCGGTCCCGATGTTCATGCCGGACTCACGATCACTCAGGACCAGGCAAATGACCTGTTGATGGGTGACGTTAGCCACGCGGCGGCCGCCGTGAATCGATTGGTCACGGTTCCGTTAACTCAGAATCAGTTCGATGCCCTTGTGGACTTTGTTTTTAACGTAGGGATCGGCAATTTCACAAGTTCAACGCTCTTACGGGAGCTCAACGCCTCCAATTTCACAGACGCAGCCGCCCAATTTGAACGATGGTCCCATGCCGGTGGCGTGGTGGTAGCAGGATTGCTGCGCCGCCGCCAGGCTGAAGCAAAGCTCTTCCAGAATGACATGCCAACAACGGAAGAAGCTTAGGGAGATCGCCTCCAGGAAGATCACGAACCTTAGCCGAGCAGAAATTCCGCTAGCGAAAGATCCGAAGGGCAATGATGACGACCGTGGGTGCCGTCCTTCTTGCAAGCGAAACTAGTTCCATGAGCGTGTACAACCAATCTGTTCCGGGTCTGGATAAATCGCTCATCCCTTGAAAACAGGCCGGCGCTCCCCGCCCGGTTAGACGGGGAAGCCGGCTCTTCGCGGACCACACACGCTGAAGCGCAGTTGCGAGAGCTGTCATTTTCCACGCTCCGCGTTTCCGGAATTCTTCCAGTCACCGATTTCACGCCGTGCGCGTTTGAAGCGCACCAGGGCCGTGTCGACGGTGATTCCGAGGATGGCCGCGATTTCGGTGATGGTGTGTCCCTGAATCTCCTTGAGCAGAAAGACTTCGCGGTAGGCTCGCGGAAGCTGGAAAGCGCGTAAAAGGAGGCATTGGAATGCACCCGGTTCCTCCAGCTGTGAATGAACTCTGCGGGTCTCGAGCGGCAAACGTCGCATCACGGATCGACCTCGGACTTTGGGACTATGTTCCATCGACTTCCACGGGGATAGTGCAGCGTCTGCCCGCTTCGTTACAGGGCAATTAACCGTTTCCCATCCCTTCGGCGCGGGTGCTACACTAGCTGCCACTCCAGCTGCCCGCGAGGGAAGTCCTTGCAATTCCAGAGCTTTGACGAATCCTACGTGGAGCGTCTTCGTGCCGGAGACTTCCGCACGCAAGAGCACTTCGTTGCCTACTTCAGCGAACTGCTCCAGCTCAAGCTCCGCTCGCGCCTGCATTCCCCACAGGCCATCGAGGACGTGCGGCAGGAAACTTTCGCACGGGTCCTGGCGGCGTTGCGCGGTGGCAAGATTCGGCAGCCGGAACGCCTGGGTGCGTACGTAAACTCCATGTGCAACAACGTTCTCCTGGAGCACTATCGCGCGTCGCAGCGCGACAGCTCGATTGAAGATGAGGAAGACCAGGACTTTCCCGCCAAGGTAGTCGATCTTCTTGGAGCCCTCGCCGCCAAGCAGATGGAGGGGAAGGTGCGCGAGATTCTTGAAGAGTTGCCGGAGCGCGATCGCCGGCTGCTGAAGGAAGTCTTTCTGGAAGAACGGGATAAGGACGAAGTCTGCCGGGATTTTGGGGTTGATCGCGACTATCTGAGAGTACTGCTGCACCGCGCCAAGCAAGCCTTCAAGGCCTTGTATCTAAAGAACATGGCGGCGCGTCCTCCGGGCGTCGCGGCTGGAAGGCAGTGAAACGATTTGGCAGTGTGTATCACTACTCTTATGAGAGGGGATCGACCAATGGATCACGATCAAGCGGTCCGGCAGAAGGCGACTGAAAGATATCTTCTGAATGAACTCGATCCCGGCCTCCGGGACGAGTTCGAGGAACACCTTTTCGACTGCCAGGATTGCGCACTCGACCTACGAGCCGCGGCCATGTTCGTGGAGCAGAGCAAAGTAGTGCTGGCCGAGCCGCCGGTACCAGCTCAGGTTCGCGTGCCGTTCCCAGTCCCAGCAAAGGTGGGGTGGATGGGATGGTTGCGGCCCGCGTTTGCTGTTCCGGTTCTCGCCTTGCTTACAGTTGTTGGTTACCAAAACCTGGTTACCCTCCCGCGGATGACGCAGGCGATCAACAAGCCGCAGGTACTGCCGTGGACCTCGATCAACGTCAGCACACGCGGTGCCAGCACTCCGATTATTACTGCAAAGCCGGGAGAAGGCTTTCTGCTGTTTGTGAACACACCACCCGACCACACCTATTCCTCCTACACGGCGGACTTGTATGATCCCGCGGGAAGACTAGAATGGTCGCTCACAATTTCGGCGGCATCCGCCGACGACACCTGGCCAATCCGGGTTCCTGGCACCAAGCGGGAAAAGGGTGTGTACACGCTGGCGGTTCGCGGTACCTCAGCTACGGGCCAAAGTTCGGAGATCGGTCGGTATCCTTTCGAATTACAAATCCAGCAGTGAGCTCGAGACTTAAGCTCAACGCGAGTGGAGCGAAGAAATGGCAAGCGCAGCTGAACCAACTCATTCTTTCCACGCTCAGGCTGAGATTCTCAGCGGACAGCTCCAGCATCCGCTAAACCAGACCATCCAACCGCAGGCCTACGTCAAGCTTCCGGAAGAGGGTGGCTATCGCTCCGAGCGGGCGGAGAACTATCGCCTGGAAGGCGTCCTCTCGTTCAAATCCGCCTACACCCAGGTCGCAGGAAATCGCAGTCTCAAGGGCGATCGCGGCTGGGTCACGCTCGTGACATCGGTCGTCGAGGGCCTCAACATCCTCGACGTCGTCACTGCCGACCGCGTCGTCGGACAAGCCTCGACCCATCACCCTTTCCAGGGACACGTGCCGGCAGTGACGTTTCTCGGCACGCGGTTTGAGAACCTTAAAATCAACGGACATCACGTAAACCCGGTGCTCGATCTGGAGATATGCGGCCCGCGGCCCGCTGACGATAAGCCATATTTTGAAGATCCTGCATTCCTCGGTCGGGTGCAGAAACAACGGGCAGCGATCAGCGGAGCAAAGAACCTTCCCGATTGGGCCCGCCAAAAGTATGATTGGAACTCGTCCGCGGCTCAGAAGGGTGAAGTAGAATGCTCGCTCGTCAGCAGCGTGGTGCACCCGGGGATGGGAACATCGTTTGGGAATGTGTTCGTCGTGCCGGATTTCGGGAAAATATTCTTAGCCGAGCTGACGCTGAACCGCCAGAACAAGAACGAGCCGCATTCGTATGCGTTCAATCTGACCATGATCCGGACGGAACTGGGGTGTATTGCCCATGGTACGACCACGACAATCAACTTCAGCGTAAACGGCACCAGCAGACCATAGTCTTGGACTCAGCCTGTTCTCGGATGTTGCTGGTCCTCGTTCTTCTTGGATTTGTGTGTTGCAGCCGTCCGCCCAATCCTCAAGTTGCATTCGACGACGCTCAGCGGACCTTTCAGCACGGCGATCTTATTCGGGCCGAGCAAGAGGCTAAGCATGGTTATGAGCGATTTCGGCATTCCGACCCGGAGTGGGCCTGGAGGTTCAGAAACCTTGAAGCAGAAACCTTGGCTTGGCGCGGTATGTACAAGAACGCTTTGGAACTGCTTGCGTCTCAACCTGCCCAGCTGACCAACCAGGACCTGAAGATCGTCCGGCTCGCCATGGAAGGTGTAGCACACGCTCGCCTTCACGATTTTGGAGAATCAGAAAAGGATCTCCGCGAAGCCGATCAGATGTGCTTACCGCCATCCGATTCCGCCTGTGGCAACGTGGTCCGTGGGTGGGGAGTCCTATGTTTGGAACAAGGGCAGTTCCTGAAAGCTCAACAATACTTCGAGCAGACGCTTACGTTTGCCCGAGCCCGGAGTGACCCGTTTCTGGAGGCAACCGCACTCCTCAACTTGAGTATGTCCGCCCTGCTGCAGGAGCATTTTGATGCAGCGCTTGACTGGTCCGCAGCCGCCTACCGATTGGCCCAGACTCTCGGTGCGGCAGATGTCGCGCAAGGAGCCAGGGGTAACCTCGGCTGGGCTCACTACAAACTGGGGGACTCGGAGAAGGCCGAAGAACTGTTCATTGAGGCCGAAAAGCGAGCGACTGAGCTTGGGAACGTCACCGACCAAGTTCGGTGGCTCACGACCGTTGGATACGTCGCACTCGATGCCCACAGCTTTTCGACTGCCCTACAGTTTTATCGTCAATCTCTTACCTTGGCTAGGGGAACGGATAGCAAAGAGGTAATTCTCGACGCGCTAATGTCCCTAGCACTGGTGTGCGAGCAACTAGGCCAGCTGGATCAGGCCAACCAGTATGCCGACGAAGCCATAGCCATGGTGCCAGCCGATGGCAATCGTCAAGACCTACTCTATCCTCTCCTGGTGAAGGGTCATGTAGCTGCGCGTGCGCACGATGTTTCCAAGGCTGAACAGATTTTTCGCCAGGTCGCGCAAGATCCCAAGAATAATGTCTCCTTGAAGTGGGAAGCCGAGCACTCGCTGGCCCGGCTCTACGAAGACGAACACCAGAGCAATTCTGCGGAACAGGAATATCGCGCGGCGCTATCCACTTTCGAAACTGCGCGCTCCGCACTCCAGAACGAAGACTCGCAGTTGCCGTTTCTTACCAACGCCTCCCGCATCTACGACGACTACATCCACTTTCTTGTGAGTCAGGGCAAAACAAACCAAGCCCTGCAGGTCGCCGATTACAGCCGCGCCCGCACGCTGTCCGAGGGCTTGGGACTGTTGCGCAAGGGGACGTCGTTTTCTCCTGAGCCGGCTGACGCGCCACAAATCGCGCGGAGAGCGGGGGGGGCAATCTTTTTCTACTGGCTGGGCGAGAAGCAGTCCTAT
>WNEZ01000315.1_pt1 | contig 38393 bp, 37 predicted proteins | sample 5400521 | NCBI WGS metagenome assembly WNEZ01 (sample SAMN13153339, study PRJNA577476) | soil metagenome | isolation source: 120 cm saprolite under Douglas fir tree site 2 hole 1 replicate 1 | place: USA:California | collected 2015-04-18 | reverse complement strand
AGGTTCGCGCCGGATTTTCATGGAATTCTGAATCGGCATCCGTTCCCCGATGTGGTTCATGGCTGTCTACTCGAAGGCATGGCTCTTGCTTTGGAACACCGGTTCGAGCCTTTCTCTCAGGGAAGAGGATTCATCACTCAGGAGCGGGTCGACGAGATTGAGACAATTGCTGCACGGCATGGGATCTATCTCGCACCGCTTTACAATGCCGACGGACCATTGGAGGACGGACTTTGATGCCAGATGGAATGGTCGAGAGGATGAGTCCATGGGCGAAAGACCAAGTCGAACTGTCGAATCTTCTTTTTGAGATAGCTTGGAGGATTGTAATCGGAAACTGACCCATGTCTTTAGGTTAGCTGCAAGTCGTTTGCCGGCTGATGGAGGGATGGCTCGCACGAACTGAGGCTGGGAATCCGCGTAGCGAGGACGCTTTTAAGCGCGGGGTTTGTCGAACATTTCTTCCCAGATGCCTTTGGAGTGGGAACTAATTCGGCGTTACTAGCGTGCAGGGAGTTCACGGCAAGATGGCCGTGCTGGTTGAGGGAGGTTTGCAAGAGACCTTAGTAAGTTGTCATGATTGCGCCACAACGGGCGGCCTTGACAGAATCCACTCATGCAAGGCGGATGCCGCGCGAAACGTTTTCGAGTTAATTTTCCACGGAATAGTCGCCCAGTACACGGTTGCACTGCTCGTCATGCTGTCGAGACACATGCGATCTTCGGCTTCCGCCGTCGTCTTCTTCAGCCATAGGACAGTGCCGTCCTGGGATTCTTCGACCGCAACGAATCCGCCTTCGCGAGCGGCGGCTTGAAATGCCTGAAGTTTTTCCATGATGCTTTCAGTATAAGCTCATTCTTGCTTGAATGGTGATCTGTTTAACATGTTTGTTATTGGAGATAGAAGATACGAAGGGAACTCAACACTGGACCAGTGGTTTCGAATACAGCAAGGATATTATATCGGTATAAAGGGAATTGAGCTGTTTATTAGGACAAATTAATCTGACATCCGTTCACGTCCATCCCCATTGCGGTCACCCGCGTTTAAATGACAGTTTGTCAAATAATCACTTTGTAGAATAGCCCCCGGAAAAGCGGGGGGAGAAGGGGGCGGTCAGGCGCGGGCTTTGTCGATCATTTCTTCCCAGATGCCTTTGGAGCGGAGGATGAGTTCGACGAGTTCGCGGGCGGCGCCTTTGCCGCCATCGGCTTTGGTGGTGTAGTGGGCGGCGCGGCGGACTTCCGGGGCGGCGTTGTGGACGGCGACGGCTAGTCCCACGCGCTTCATCACCATCAGGTCGGGCAGGTCATCGCCGAGAAAGGCGACTTCGGATTCTTTGGCGCCGGTCTTGCGCAGGACGTCTTCGTAGGCGGCAATCTTGTGACCCTGCTTTTCGTAGACGAACTCGATATCAAGTTCTTTGCAGCGGCGGCGGAGAGCCGCGCTGGCGCGGCCGGTGATGACTCCAGAGCGGATCCCGGCGGTGACGGCCAGGGTGAGGCCCTGGCCGTCGTGGGCGTCGAAATTCTTCATTTCTAAAGCTGAGCCGTCGGATTGCGACAATAACGTGACGCTGCCGTCGGTGAGGGTTCCATCCACGTCCATTAGCAGGACTAGAATCTGTTTAGCGCGTTTTGCCAGTTTGCCGGGGATTTTCTTGCCTCGTTTAGCCAATGCCGTTTCCTCTCTATTCGTAATTTCTCAAAGAGCAGATCCTGCGCTCCGCAAACCCATCCGGAGCGCAGAGACCGCGCTGCGCTCGGGATGACCACAAAAAACTGTATCGCTGCGGAGTTAAGATTTTTTCTCGTTCTACATCAACTCCAGCGTCCACAAATCGTGGAGATGGACTACGCCGAGCACGCCGTTTGCTTCGTCCACTACTACGATGGAGGTGATCTTGCGCTTCTCCATCACGTTCAGGGCTTCGCTCGCTAGCACGTGCGGGGCGATGGTTTGCGGATTCTTGGTCATGCCGTCGGCTGCACGCATTTCCAGGACGGCACCGCGATGTTTTTCCATCAGGCGGCGAAGGTCGCCGTCGGTCAGGATTCCGGCAAGTCGTCCGTCCGGCTCGAGGACAGTGGTCATGCCGAGCTTCTTGGCGGACATTTCGTGGAAAACGTCAGGCATGGGCGTGTCCTTGGAGACGCGAGGGAGCGCTTCTCCTGCGTGCATCAGATGTTCCACGCGTAGGAGTTTCTTGCCGAGGCTTCCGGCCGGATGCAGCGCGGCGAAGTCATCGGGGCGAAATCCGCGACGTTCGAGGAGCGAGACTGCCAATGCGTCGCCGACGGCCATCGCTACAGTGGTGCTGGCCGTGGGAGCAAGATTCATGGAACACGCTTCTTCCTTCACGCTTACGTCCAGAGCGACGTCGCTCGCTTCCGCCAGGGTGGAATGGACTTTGCCGGTCAGAGTGACGAGGGGCATTTCCAGCCGCTTCAGCGCTTCCAAGAGACGGACAATCTCTTCGGTTTCGCCGCCATAGGAGACGGCCAGGAGAGCATCACCGCGGGCCAGCATGCCCATATCCCCGTGGAGGGCTTCTGCCGCATGTAGGAAGAAGGACGGAGTGCCTGTGCTGGAAAGCGTTGCGGAGATTTTTCGTCCGATCAGGCCGGATTTTCCCATGCCGGTGACCACGACGCGGCCTTTGCAGGCAAAGAGCACATCGACAGCTTTTTCAAAGGTGGTATCCAGCCGGGAGAGGACGTCCTGGATGGCCTGGGCTTCAATACGGAGCACTCGCCGTGCCGTGTCGAGGCTCATATTCGTCCTCGAAACAATTCGGATAATAAGGATGCACCTTGCCTTGGTTGGGAGGGTGTAGTCTCCATCATTTCTCGCTCCAGCGGCGGACCACGGTGCTGAGTCCTTTTAATTTCATGAGCAAGCTGCGAAGCTGCGAGAGCGGCAGGGCGTTGGGCCCGTCGGAAAGCGCTTTGGCGGGATTATCATGGGTTTCGAGGAAAATCCCGTCCACGCCCGCTGCGACGGCCGCACGCGCCAGCGGCTCGATAAACTGGGGCTGGCCGCCGCTGGCGTGGCCTTGCCCGCCGGGAAGTTGTACCGAATGCGTTACGTCAAAAACCACCGGATAGCCCGTCCGCTGCATGATCGGAAACGATCTCATATCCACGACGAGATTCTGGTAGCCGAAGGAGGCGCCGCGTTCCGTGAGGATAATCTTGGTATTTCCGGTGGTTTCGAGTTTTTCCGTGACGTTGCCCATGTCCCACGGCGACAGAAACTGCGGTTTCTTTACATTGATGATCCGGCCGGTCTTGCCTGCGGCGATGAGCAGGTCCGTTTGCCGCGCCAGGAAGGCGGGAATCTGCAGCACGTCGCAGACTTCCGCTGCGGGTTTGGCCTGCGACGCATCGTGAATGTCGGTGAGGATGGGGAGTTTCAGGTCGGACTTGATCTTGTCGAGAATGCGCAGGCCTTCCTTCAGGCCTGGGCCGCGGAAAGCCTTTATCGAAGATCGGTTGGCTTTGTCGTAGGAGGCCTTAAAAATGTAGGGGACTCCGGCGTCCGAGGCGACTTTGGCAATCTTTTCCGCCATGATGCGGGCGTGCACTTCGCTTTCAATGACACAGGGTCCGGCAATCAGAAACAGGGGATTGCCGCCACCGAGGCGCAACGAACCCAGACTGATTTCTTTACCCGTAGTCATGAGGAGCTTTGAAGATAGCACACAGGCTGGAGGCGTTGCCAAAACGGGCGGACTGGCGCCATCGTGGGAAGGGAGGGAGGAAAATCTGTGCCGCGCCCTACTCGCGGACACCGCCGATAATTAGGTGGATGACGACTGCGGGGTCGATGGCAAGGGTGTTGCCACTCCAGCGCGAACCGAGAACGCCGAAGTCGCGGCGGTCAATGTTGAAGGTGGTTTCGAATCCGGCGAAGTCGCCGATCCCGGGCAGCAGGCGGACGCCAATCGTCTTGACTAGTACGGTGATGCGCTTCGTTATGCCGTGGATTGTGAGGTCACCTTCGACATCGTACGTTTCCTTTGCGGTTGCGGTTACGCTGGTGCTACGAAAGGAAAGCGTGGGGAATTTCTCGACGTCAAAGAAGTCGTCGGAGCGCAACTCTCTGTCACGAACCCAATTGCGGGTGTCGAGGCTTGCGGCCTGCACGGTCACGTCGATCTTGCATTCCGCTGGAACGGCAGAGCTATAGGTCAGAGTGCCGCTGAAATCCTGGAACAAACCTTCTTCCTTGAAGACCATCCATTTCGTGGCCGTGAAGGACAGTGTCGTGTAACTCTTGGTGACCGTGTAGACCTTTGCCGCGGAGCTCGATGCTTGCGATGCGGCCTTGTGTTTTGCATTAACGGTCAACGGAATGACGGTGAGAATTGCCGCCACGGCAAAAATGCGCATCAATTTCATAAGCATTCCCTCAGTCCATCCGCGCGTTGTTTGGCGTTAAGGCCCGCTCGCTTTGCGGGGGCTAGATCGGACTCGTCAGGAAAGACGGGAGAACCGGCGAAGTGTTAACGCGGCTGTTTTGAGAGCCGTTACTCCGCGAATGAGGTTGTTAACAGTTGGCGCCGCCGATGCGTCTGTAAAGCAAGAGGAACGAAGCGATGATGAAACTGCAAGACAGAGGACGACGCGAATTTCTGCAGGGTGTGGCGGGATGGGGATTGGCGTGCGCCACCGGTTTTTTTCTTGTTCCAACGCTTGCGGAGGCGCAGAATCCGCCGCCTCCGGAGCCGGCGGACACAAAGTGGACGGCTACGATTGTGCCGGCAGGCGAGCCGGGCGAACCGCTCGTTGTCGAGGGCCGCGTGTTTGCTCCGGACGGCGAGCACAGTGTCGCGGGAGTCGTCGTCTATGCGTACAACACGGATAGGGATGGATATTACTCGCCGGACGGAAAAGTGGGACATCCGCGCCTCAAAGGCTACATGAAGACCGATGCCGAGGGGCGCTTTGAGTTGCATACTATCCGGCCGGGACGTTACCCGGGAATGCATGTCCCGGCGCACGTGCATTTTAATTTGTGGGGAGCAAGTTATCCCGTGCAATGGACGGAAGAGTTGCGGTTCGAGGGCGATTCGTATTTGACGGCGGCGATGAAGAATGAATCCGAGGCGCGCGGGAAATTTGCGACGATCCGGCCCCTTTCGCGGGACAAGGACGGCATCTACCACTGCGAAATCAATCTGCGCTTGCAGGAAAAATCAAACTACCCAGGACATTGATACATTCGATTCGCGTTGGCGCGACGCTGGTATTTTCCGCACACTTCTGAAAAATGCAGGTTAGGCGGTGGCACGGGGCGCTGCGCGCAGGGCCGGTGCGTGTTTTGGCTCGCTCACGGCTGCGGCCGGGCGGAGCTTCTGTTTCTTGTGTTCGAGGGCGGCGCCGATGAAGGCCGCGAAGAGCGGGTGCGGCTCGAGCGGCTTGGATTTGAATTCCGGGTGGAACTGGCAGCCGAGGAACCACGGATGGTCCGGGGCCTCGACGATTTCGACGTAATTCTCATCGGGCGTGCGTCCGGTGATGCGGAGGCCGGCGGCGACCAACGTTTTTTCGTAGTCGCGGTTGAATTCGTAGCGATGGCGGTGGCGCTCGCTGATTTCGAGTTTGCCGTACGCTTTATGGGCGAAGGAGCCGGGCTCAAGTTTGCAAGCCCACGCGCCCAGGCGCATGGTGCCGCCCATTTCGTCCACGCCTAGCAATTCGCGCAATTTATAGATCACGCGGTGCGGCGATTGCGGATCAAATTCGGTGCTGTCCGCCTGCTTCATCCCGGCTACGTCGCGCGCGTACTCGATGGTGGCACACTGCATGCCGAGGCAAATTCCAAAGAAGGGCACTTTGTGTTCGCGCGCGTACTGAATCGTGTGGATCATTCCCTGGATGCCTCGTTTGCCGAAGCCTCCGGGAACTAAAATGCCATCGTAGCCGTGCAGGCGCGCGGCGGCAGTCGCGGGTGAATCGATCTCTTCGGCTTCAATCCATTCGAGAACGGTTTTGTGATTGTGAGCCAAGCCGCCGTGAAGAAGGGCTTCGCGCAAACTTTTGTAGGCGTCTTCGAGCTGCACGTACTTGCCGACAATGGCGATGCGCGCTTCGCCGGTCGGGTGGTGCATGCGGTAGACGAGGTCGAGCCAGGGCTTCATGTCCGAGGGGCGAGACTCCAGTTTCAAAAGGCGCAGGATTTGCTCGTCCAAGCCTTCTTTGCTGAGTTCGGCGGGGACGGCGTAAATGGTGTCCACGTCTTCCATTGAAATGACGCAGGATTCCACGACGTTGCAGAAGAGGGCGATTTTTTTCTTGAGGTCCGCGGGGATGTGATGGTCGCTGCGGCAAAGCAAAATATCGGGCTGAATCCCGATGCTTAACATTTCCTTGACGCTGTGCTGCGTCGGCTTGGTTTTCAGCTCGCCGGCGGCGGCGATGAACGGGACCAGCGTAACGTGCACGAAAAGTGTGTTCTCGGCTCCCAATTCGAGTCGCATCTGGCGGATGGCTTCGAGGAAGGGAAGCGATTCGATGTCGCCGACGGTGCCGCCAATCTCGACGATGACAACGTCAACGCCGTCGGAGACTTTCCTAATGGTTGCCTTGATTTCGTCGGTGACGTGCGGGATCACCTGCACGGTTTTGCCGAGATAGTCGCCGCGGCGTTCCTTCGTAAGGATCGTTTCGTAGATGCGGCCAGTCGTCCAATTATTGTCGCGGGAAAGCTTGGCGTGCGTGAAGCGTTCGTAGTGGCCCAGGTCGAGGTCGGTCTCCGCGCCGTCTTCGGTGACAAAGACTTCGCCGTGCTGAAAGGGGCTCATCGTACCGGGATCGACGTTGAGGTACGGATCGCATTTCTGCAGGGTGACTTGGAAACCGCGACTTTCGAGGAGACAGCCGATTGAGGAGGCAGCTACGCCCTTTCCAAGAGAGGAAACAACACCGCCGGTCACAAAAATATATTTTGGCGCCATCCTTATAGCCCGCGTTCCTACGCCGGGCTTGTTTGCCCTCCACAGGAGTGACGTACGCATAATTATCGTCGGAAGTCGCGATTCTGTCAAATCGAACTGTTTGCGGGGAAAAATCGTTATTTTTCTCCCCGGGAGCGAAACCTTTTTTGCGGGAACGTGTTTGCAAGAGGCGGGGAATACTCTGCGGAGTACCGCGGTTCCGGTAAGTGTTGTGGCGCTGGAATTTTGCGGCGCACTCAGAAACCGGCGCTGGGGAATTCGCCATCTAAATAAATGAGCCTTCTGGACTGCGACCTGAAGCTGTTTTTCGTTTGTCCGCGCAACGCAGAAAGGTTCCGAGTGGAACTCTTGCAGGTGAGAAGGGGAAATGAAACCAATCGCTTTCAAAAGAATAAGTAGTGGCTTTCTTGCCGGCACACTTGTTTTCTCTGCAATCGCCGGAGGTCAGCAGAAGGCTTCAAGTTCTTTACCACAGTCTCGAGCCTATGACCTCCAGCGCGAAGTTTCGCTCTTGGGCACTGTCGTCGAATACAAGCCGGTGTCATCTGCTCCGCCGCTCGGTGCCCACGTTACATTGCAGACGTCTGCAGGAATCGTAGATGTGCACCTGGGCAATCCCCAGTTGCTGACGACCAATCATTTTTCGCTGGCGCTTGGCGATGCTGTCCGCATTATCGGTGAGAATCTCAACCAGTCAAAGGGGACGCAATTTGTTGCGCGACTTGTTCAGAAGGGCACCCAGGCGATCGAGGTGCGCAGCCTACAGGGCATACCGCTAAGGCCCGGCCGGGTGAACGCCGCGCAGGCGCAGAAGCAGCAGCGAGGTGTCCTGTGAGGCGACTGTTCCTCATGCTTTCAGCCGCCACGGCCCTGTTTGCGGTGGCGTGCGGTGGCGGCAGCTCGGTTGCTACACCACCGCCCCCTACGGGCAGTTTCTCCAATAGCAGCCTGAAAGGTCAATATGCCTTTTCCATGGCTGGAGAAGACTTGAATGGCCTTAGCATCTCCCGTGTCGGGAGCTTTATCGCTGACGGCGCCGGTAAGATTACAAGTGCGCTGGAAGACGTGAGCGACGAGGGCACCGCGGAGGCGACCGTCTCGTTTACAGGCGGCACCTACTCGATCGACGCCAGCGGGCATGGAACCATCCAGTTCACGCAGGGAACCACAGCTGCGCTGGGACTCAACCTGGTGCTGACCTCCGCGACAGATGGCTTATTGATTCAGACGGACTTGAACGCTACCTCTAGCGGCAATTTCACTCTAGCGTCGGCTACCACGCCAGCGACTTTCAGCCTTTCGCAAATCAATGGAAACTATGTATTCGACGTTTCAGGTGTCGAATCTACGACAAATGGAGATGTCGGCCGTTCGATGGTGGGTCAACTCAAGACCAACGGCAGCAGCGTTTCCGGTGGGTTGCTCGACGAAAACGATGGAGTGTCCGGTGCCTCGGGCCCAGTCGTCATTAACAGCGGAACCTCGTACCGATTGGACCCTGCGAATGGGAACGGAACCAACTTCGGTCGCGGCACGATCTCGTTTACAGCCACAATCGGAACTTTCAACTTTGTCTTCTATATCGTCGATTCGACGCGTTTCAAATTGCTGGAAGTCGATCAGGGCTTGCTGACGTCGGGCGATGCGATCCTGCAGCAGACTGTTCCCACGCAATCGTCCGGCTTCACCGGCAGTTTTGCGGTGCTCCTTGGCGGCTCGGACACGAATGGGCCACTTGCGGAAGTAGGCCGCTTCACCGCCGATGGCAGCCAAAATTTAAGCGCTGTCTCTTTCGATCTTAACGACGCGGGCACAATACCCAGCACCATCACCAACCCAACGAGTCCGATCTATCAGATCGACACCACGAACGCTGGCAGTGGGCGCGGCACGATGTCCTTTTCAACGACAATCTCGAATCTCGGCCAGTTCAATTTCGTGTTCTATCTCATCTCTCCAACCCAGGGCTTCGTTCAAGACACCAGCACAAGCGTCGTCGCCGACGGTTCCCTCGAGGCGCAGTCGGGCGGGCCGTTCACGACCGCCTCCGTGGCGGGGAATTATGCTGTTGGCTGGACAGGCGTCAACCTCGGCTCATCGAACAATATCGTGTTCGAAGAGGACTTCCTCGGCCAATACGTACTCCCCCTGCCTAGCGGGCAACAACATAACGGTGCAATCGACATTGCCGAATTGGGTTCAAGCGGGAAGAGCCTGATTCCACAGAATCCTGTTACCCTGACGTTGAATATTGCCGGCGACGGCACGGGAAGCAACCCACAGTATGACTTCCTGACAGCAGACGCGCCGACTTCGGACAACAAGTTCAAGGCCTATTTCGTGAGCCAGCAAAAGGTCTACCTGCTCGGTAATGTGTCGAGTTCGGTTGACCTGGGCGTCGCAACCCAGCAGCATTAAACACCGAGGGGCATTCCCTTCGGACATCGGGAACAACCGCCCGGTCAGTCAATGACCGGGCGGTTCTATTTCTGTAGCAGCTTCTCCACGCGGGCCACGTCGTCCGGCACGTCCACGCTCACTGCGTCGTGCTCCACTTCGGCCACGCGAATCTTCCATCCATTCTCCATCCAGCGAAGTTGCTCAAGCTGTTCGATGCGTTCCAGTTCGCCTTGCGGCAGCGTTGGGTATTCCAGCAGCGCTTCGCGCTGAAAAACGTACAGCCCGAGATGTTTCAGATGCCGCACAACGATCTTGCTCGCCGTATCCCGCACCCAGGGAATCGGGGCGCGCGAGAAATAGATGGCGTTCCCATCGAAGTCCAGGACCGTCTTCACCACATTCGGGTCCATGATGTCGCCGGGCGTCTTGATCGGCGTCGCCACCGTGCTGATCGAGGCGAGTGGTTCCTCCAGCAGGGCATTGACCGCTATATCGATCGCGTTCGGATCCAACAGCGGTTCGTCTCCCTGCACGTTGACAAAGACGTCGCCTTCTTCGTGCGCCGCCACTTCCGCGACGCGTTCCGTGCCTGTGCGGTGCTCGATCCGCGTCATACGCGCCTCGCCACCAAATCCTTCGACGGCTTTCACGATGCGTTCATCATCCGTCGCCACAATCACGCGGTCCACGCGCTTTGCCAGCTTGGCCCGCTCGCACACCCGTTGAATCATCGGCTTCCCGGCAAGCGACACCAGCGGTTTCCCCGGCAACCGCGTCGAGCCATACCTCGCGGGAATCACCACGACCACCTTAGCCAAACCCGACTCCTCTCATTCTCCACTTGCCTGGAATAATCGCGCCTCAGGCACGGTCTACAAAAGACAGGGAGACCTTCTGTCGGGCGATGCTACCACACGCCACTTGCTTCGGCCGTCCCATCCAACTGTTCGATAGTGAACATCAAGCAATTGTTCTTGTGTTCGAGAATCCGAGTGGTAGAATCCCGGTTAGTCCGAACCGCGCGGCCATCCCGGGAGGCCGGGATGACGGGGGTGCCGTGAAACGCGATTTACCTGGTTTTCGCGTTCTGCTTTTCTCGTTCCAAGTTCTACTGGTCGTTTGCCTGTTTGCGTTGCAAGTCGTACTCCCCGCCGCAGCACAATCCAGCTCCGACGAAAACAAGCCTAAGGACGAAACCAAACGCGAAGAAGTGAAGGAAGTCAAAAAGGACGACGTCCGCAAAAATACTGCCGGCATCCCTTTCAAACCCGGAGGGTTGATCCATTTTGACGTGGACCTCGCGCTCGTCAACGTGACCGTCACCGACCCTTACAATCGCCTGGTCACCGGTCTGGAAACCGACAATTTCCGCGTGTACGAAGACAACATTGAGCAAGAAGTGGTCACCTTCTCTGCGGAAGACGTTCCCATCTCCATTGGTGTGATCTTTGATTTCAGCGGCAGCATGTCCAATAAAGTTGGCAAGGCGCGCGAAGCCGCGGTGCAATTCTTCAAGACCGCGAATCCACAGGATGAATTCTTCCTCGTCAGCTTCAACGAGCGCGCCGAGTTGACAAGTTCTTTCACCAACAGCGTGGAAGACTTGCAGAGCCGCATGATGCTGACGTCTCCCAAGGGCCGCACCGCCCTTCTCGACGCCATCTACCTCGGCCTTAGCCAGATGAGGGGTGCACACAACGCCAAACGCGCCTTGCTCATCCTATCGGATGGAGGTGATAATCATAGTCGGTACAACGAAAGCGATATCAAGCGGCTGGTGAGAGAAGCGGACACCCAGCTCTATGCCATCGGCATCTTCGACCCGCTTGGATATCGTAACCGCACCCCGGAAGAGCTGGGCGGCCCGTCGCTGCTCAGCGAAGTAACGGAAATGACCGGTGGCCGCGTGTTCTCGGTGGAGAAGCTGGATGAACTTCCAGATATCGCTTCAAAAATCGGCATGGAGCTGCGAAACCAATATGTCCTCGGCTATCGACCAAGCAACAAGGCACACGATGCGCGGTGGCGCAAGCTCAAAATCAAATTGCGCGCACCCAAGGGGCTTCCGCCTCTCAGCGTCTTTTCCAAGACCGGATACTACGCCCCCAGCCACTGAGTTCTTCCGGCACATCGTCCTTTGTCTACGCCATCTCTGCCTTTTGATCGGCGCCTCTGTTTTGTTCGTTTCCGTGGCCTCTGCGCAGGTTCCCATCCCTAATTCGGCCCCGCCTCCTCCTGGCCAGGATCCCAGCGCCGGTAAGCAAGGTTCCAGCATCAAGATTGACGTTAATCTCGTCGTACTGCACACGACGGTGATTGACGACCGCCAGCGTTTCGCCGATGGCCTCAAGCCGGAAAATTTTCGCGTCTTCGAAGACAAAGTCGAGCAGAAAGTTTCCGTTTTCAAGCGTGAAGACGTGCCCGTCAGCATGGGGCTGGTCATTGACAATAGCGGCAGCATGCGCGACAAGCGTCCCCGCGTGAACGAAGCAGCCATCACGCTCGTGCAGGCCAGCAATCCCCAGGACGAAGCCTTCGTCGTCAATTTCAACGACGACTTCTATCTCGATCTTGATAAGGATTTCACCAGTAGCATCCCGGAGCTGAAAGAAGCCCTTGAGCGTATCGATTCCCGCGGCAGCACCGCGCTGCGCGACGCCATCCTCGGGTCTCTCGACCATCTGAAAAAAGCTTCCAAGGACAAGAAGATTCTCCTCGTCGTCACCGACGGTGAAGATAACGCCAGCCGCAATTCCCTGGAAAAAATGATTCGCGAAGTCCAGAAGACCGATACGGTGATTTACACCATCGGCCTCCTCGGTCAGGAAAACAAGAAGGAAGCCAAGCGCGCGCGCAAAGCGCTTGAGCAGATTGCCGCTGCCTCCGGCGGCCTTGCCTACTTTCCGGAAAACGTCGATGACGTGCACAGCATCTGCGAGCACGTTGCGCATGACATTCGCAACCAATACATTCTTGCTTACTATCCCAGTAACACCCGGCGCGACGGCACTTTCCGCGCCGTCACGGTCGAAGTGATCCCGCCGCGCGGACGCGGCAAGCTGGTCGCTCGCACCCGCAACGGCTACTACGCCCCAAGCGAAAGTCCAACCGCCTCCGGCAACTGACAATCGCACGAAGCGTCGTTATCCCTGGGTGGAGCATAGCGCGTGGAGCGCTGGCCCGACCGATACGCTCCAGACTTGCTCCGGCTTTGCGGATTGCATACTCACAAGACTTATCTCCTCCAGACACTGGCAAACCTTCGTTGGGCACTCTGTTTCGAGGATGTTCAAGAGTGAACAGATGTCTGTTTGAATCAATGGTTAGCATACCGGCTGGTGTTGGGCCTCGAGATTGTGACTCGACAAAGGCGATGAAAAGAAATCCGGCTCGGGAGCTTTGACATGGAAAAATTTATGTTGGTTACCTGCTTGTTGAGCATGAGCAGCCTGGTTAGGGCGCAGTCCGCGCCACCGCTCGCTTCCGCACAGAGCTTCGCAGTCCTGGGCGCTTCAACGGTAACCAATACGGGCCCGACTGTTATTACCGGCGATTTGGGTGCAAGCCCCGGCACAGCTGTCACCGGGTTTCCTCCAGGCACAGTGACCGGAGGAGCGGTTCACGCCGGCGATGCGACCGCCACCGCGGCTCAGGCCGCTGCGCACACTGCATACGCGGCTCTGGTAGCCGAACCCTGCGGGACCAACTTGACTGGGAAGACTTTAGGCACCAGTCCTGGCGCGGTCACACTCACACCGGGTGCCTATTGTTTTGATACTTCGGCGCAGTTGACCGGAACACTCACGCTCAACGGCAACGGTGTCTACGTTTTCAAGATAGGGAGCACGCTGACGACCGCGAGCAAATCCTCTGTTGCTCTGGCCAACGGAGCGACGGCGGGAAATGTGTTCTGGCAGGTCGGCAGTTCTGCCACCCTTGGCACGAACACCGCATTTGAAGGAAGCATTCTCGCGCTCATCAGCGACACCGTCACCACCGGCTGCAGTGTGACCGGCCGGGTCTTTGCGCTGACGGGTGGCGTGACGCTGAGCGGAAATCGAATTCGCGCGGCATCAAAATAAACGGGAAGGGTGTCACGTACCAGATGGATGTGAGCGACGATGATCCGGCGGCTACGGGCAGCTTTGCTATCACCTGACGAATGGCGCAAAGTCCCCCCCCAAAAAGGCCTTCCACCAGCGGCAACTGACGACGCGACGCAGCGTCATCATCTCGATTCTGCCCTTGTGGAGGCGCAGCATGCGGCGCCCCGTTATAGCAAGGTTCTACCGATAACACCAGGTTTCGCAGCTACTGCGGCTTAGGCAGTTGCAGAATCATTCCGCCACCCTGTCCGGTCTGCACCGTCGGCAATTGCCCGTTCCACTTATCAATTAACGCGCGATTGTTCTCGATTCGGCGCAACTCCAGCAATTGCGGCGTCAACGAATTTTGCCGGATGCGGTTGGCATCCGATTCGCCCTGGGCGCGTGTCACCAGCGACTTGGCATCGCCTTCCGCCTCCGCAATTTTCTTGGCGGCTTCGGCTTGCGTGGTCGCCAATTCGTTGCGAGCGCGTTCCGCCTGCTGGATCGCTTGTGCTTTAGCTGTGATAGCCGTGGCGATCACTGTCGGCACGCGCGGCGCGCCGATGAAGCCAAACTGCTGCACGCTCACTCCCACCGGTGCCATTTTCTGTTCAATTTTGGCCTGTACCTTGCCCAGGAACTCGGCTTTTTTCTCGCCGTAGATATCTTCCACCACGTACGTCGAAGCCACTTCGTTCAGCGAGTTGCGCACCACGTCGCGCAAAATGCCGTGTGTGAACATATCCATGTCCGCCACGCGGTACTTGACGTAGAAGTCTGGCGCTTTCAAAGGCTCGATCGCATACGAGAGCGAAACGTCCACGAAAATTTCCATGCCTTCTTTCGAGTTAAATCCCATCTCTTCGTTGATGGGATGCCCTTCGTTCGTATCTTTCGTCCATTTCACCGTTTGCACGAACGTCGGGAATTCGATGATCTGTGTGCTCAACGGCGAATACACTACCCATCCCGTGCGCACCGGAATTTCCGAGGCTCCGCGCTGTTTGCCCGCCAGGTTGATCTCCACGCCCACATGTCCAGCCTCGATGCGCGTCACGCGCAGCAGGAAAACGCCCAGCACGACAAGCACAACGATTACTCCGACGCCGACGGCCGCAAGCTTCAACAGCGGACCGTCTCTCCTCATCTCAAACGCCCCGTCGTCGCGGCCTCCACCTCTGTTAAATACACCCATAAGAATCCTCCCTCCGCCAGAGATCACATTTACTCTGAGCTTGCAGCTTACCGTACAACCCATTAGGAAGTCGTGATGAAGCCCCGCTATGCAGAACAGACAGCTTTCAAGCCTATCCTGTTTTCATCCGTATACTTCGCTACTTATGTTTGCTGTTTCTGGAAGAGTGCTGACCCGGACCGGAGTGGTTCCGCGCAGAGCCAAGACCTCGGAAATAGACAACGTGGTCGCTTGGAATCGAGTAAAAATTTCCAGCGGTCGGAAATTGGCGGGTACTGGCCCCTTATTGCAGCGAACACTTCGCTAACTACTTTCTTTCCTCTCCCGAAACACTGCTGGCAAGGACCAAAGCGGCTCCGCACAAGGCCAAAACTTCGAATCCGCTGGTCCACGGGCCCGGATTGTGCAATTGGCCGATGATGCGAGGAACGTAGAACAAAAGGAAGAACAGAAAAAGAACCGTTACCAGGATGGTAGCTGCGGCCCGCATCTTCATTCCCAGAACGATCGCCGCACCGGCTGCTACAAAGACCACGCCGGTCAGACAAGCCCAAAGTAGCCTTCCGGTAAACCACGGAGGACCCAGTCCTGCCGCGTAACGCGCGTAAACAAAATGTTGAATCCCGAAAGCCACAAAGGCCAGGGCAAAGAAATATCGCCCGAGCTTGAGGAACGGATCTGCCTTTTCGCGCTCGTGCAGGGGAGCGGCACTGGCAAGGATCCAGGCGCCGCCACACATGGCCAGCGCCACAAATCCGCTGGTCCATTCATTTCCGTTGCCAGCAAGAGCAACAATCCTGGGAATGTGCAGGAGCAGAACGAAGAGAAAAAACATCACCCCGAGCATGGTTGCCGCGGGACGCGCCAACATTTGCACGAGGATGCCGATCGCCGCCGCAACGAACGCCACACCGACAAAGTACGCCCAAAAAAGGCGTCCCGGCATCCATGCGGGCACCAATCCCGCCACGAAACCACCATATATGAAATGTTGCACCCCGAAAACGATCAGGGATATCGCGACGAATATTCGGCCGAGCAATTGACTTTTTGTCATGTGAGGGAAACCCGCTGTCGTCTTCATTCGCAACCACCGCGCTAAGCAGTCTACAAGACTTAGGCCGAGTAGTGGCATCCAATGTGCCCACGGCTCCCTTCTACCCGAAGGCTGCTTTGCGTCCCGAGCAAATTCAATAAATGCCAAGGGTAGTCGGCCGCCGGGCCCCAATGTGCTCCTTCTCGAAATCCGTACTGCGACCAACCCCAATGCACCAATTACATGCGGTAGAATGGAGGAATGCAACGCAAGGTCTTCTGGGCTTCCTTCATCGCCCTAGGGTTGATCGCGGACTTGACGCTGCCCATCCTGTGGTCGCTTCTGGCCACAATTCCCATCGGGCTCTTCAGTTGGTGGGTCGCTTACCGCAGCGATTGGTTCTGACGAAGGAATCTTTAGTCCGTTCCCAAAGGATATTCTTCCCCTAGCCGCGCAAGAGGATTCGCTTTTTTCGCTAACTCGCTACTTCATTGCTTCGTTGGTTCCTCATCTCTCTCAAGAAGCTTGTTCCATGCGGAATCGTCCCGCCGAAATTCTCTGCGATCGTCTGCCCCATGTCCGCCAGCGTACCTCGCACACCCAGGTTTACGCCGGCACCGCCTCCCAGTGAGTAGGCCAAAATCGGGACGTACTCCCGCGAATGATCTGTGGTCGCCCAGCGCGGATCGGGATCGCAGCCATGGTCCGCGGTGATCATCAGCAGGTCGGATAGACCCAGCAACGGCAGGAACTCCTCAAGCATGCGGTCAAATTCTTCCAACGATTTGGCGAATCCCTCCACGTCTTTCCGGTGGCCATACAACATGTCGAAGTCCACCAGGTTGCAGAAAATCAGGCCGCTCTTGCGTTCGCTGGCTGCTGCCGTCAATTTCTCCATTCCGTCGGCGTTACCTTTCGTCGTTACGTACTCTTCTACGCCGCGGCCGTTGTAAATGTCATGAATTTTTCCAATTCCGAAAACGCGAACTTTCCTTTCCGTCAAAACATCCATCAGCATCGGCATCGGCGGATCAACTGCATAATCGTGTCGCCGAGTCGTGCGCACAAAATGTCCCGGCGTCCCCGTGAACGGCCGCGCGATCACGCGTCCAACGCGATGCGGTCCGTCCAGCAGTTTTCGCGCGATTTCGCACATGCGGTAAAGCTCGGCGATCGGAACCACCTCTTCGTGAGTGGCGATCTGAAACACGCTGTCGCCCGAGGTGTACACAATCGGCTTGCCCGTCCGGAGGTGTTGTTCGCCCAACTCCTTGATGATCTCGGTGCCGGAAGCCGGCTTATTTCCAATCGTTTTCCTGTCGATCTGCTTCTCGAACTCTTCGATCAATCCCGTGGGGAATCCGTTCTTGTACACGGGGAACGCCTGGTCCAGCCAAACTCCTGCCATTTCCCAGTGTCCAGTTGTGGTGTCTTTTCCCGGTGAACGCGTTGCGCCTTTTCCATACGCTCCAAGAGGCGCAGCGGCCGGCGTCTGATGTTTCAGCCGTGTGATATTGGCCAGTCCGAGCCGCACCAAATTCGGGATTTCCAACGGCCGTGATTCCGCGATGTGTCCGAGCGTGTTCCGGCCCACGTCGCCATATTCCGCGGCATCCGGAAGCTCCCCGATCCCCACGCTGTCCAGTACGATCCAGAAAATTCTCTCGAATTCCTTCATACTTCTGCCCCTCAAGGCCATTTTAGCGGAACTTTACCACACAGCGTGCTTCGGCAATGCTACGTCGCAAATCCAGTGTCATGCGGTGACGGGTCTTTAGATCGGTTTTTCGCAGAGCCGGCTCTTTCCGTTCTTGCTTCCCTCTCCATTGTTGTACAGTGGTTCCAACCGCCCGCTGAACTATTTTCCTTTCGCGTGCGTAGTACAAGGTAGCGGAGGTGTGCCATGGCCCAGGACGGTGATCCTAGGAGAGTTTCGCTCGTCTTTCCCATCATCCTCATTGCACTCGGTGTGCTTTTTCTATTGCACAATTGGCGTCCGGCTTTCGATCCTTGGCCGATTCTCCGCACTTACTGGCCTCTCATTCTCATTTTCATCGGGATCGGTAAGATTTGGGATACCACCTATCGAAGCCGCAATCCTAACGCGCCACAGCGAATCTCAATCGGCGCCACGATTGGCACGCTTGCATTCGTCATTGTTCTGGTCTTCCTCCTGTGGCACGGACGGAGTTTTTCTCGCACTCACCGCGACTTCTATTCGGGGACGAGGCACAGCACGAAAATTGTGGAGCCGCAGCGTGCAAAGTCCGCACGCGCCAGGTTGGAAATGGGCGCAGGACAACTCACCATCAACAGTGGCACGAATGACCTTCTTGACGCGGACTTTACCTATAGTGACTCTTACGACGAGCCGCGTGTCGACTACAACGTCTCCGACGGGGTCGGCCAGCTCAACATTTCTCAAGAGTCGCACTCCCCGCATTTCGGTCGTTCTCAAAACGATTGGAATCTGCATTTCAGTAAGGACATCCCGCTGGAATTGAAAGTGGATATGGGGGCAGGCCAAGGGAATCTGCATTTTCGCGAAGTTCCTCTCACCCGCTTGGATCTCAATCTCGGCGCAGGCCAGATCGACATCGACCTCACTGGTGAGCGCAAAAACGATTTGACCGCCGGCATTGAAGGGGGCGTAGGACAGGCCACTATCCGTCTTCCGAAGAACGTCGGCGTCATTGCTCACGCGTCCGGAGGCATCGGCTCCATTGACGTGCATGGCCTGAAGCGCGACGGGAGTTCCTACACCAACGATGCCTATGGAAAGTCTCCCGCGACCATTCACCTGAAAGTGGAAGGCGGAATCGGCCAGATCACGCTCAGCGTTGAGCCCTAAGTTTACAGCGTAAATCCCCAGCACGTGAAAAGGGTGCACCCCAAGAAAGTGATAAGTCAGGCGGCCCTCCGTTCTGATCTGCGCTCCCAGAAGTCTTGAAAACGACCACTGAGTTTTGAGCAGCGGAGAGCAATGATGGCGTTGGAGCCTTGCACGGTCCAGTGCATACCGGCGCGTTTGAGGCGCGTGCCGATAGCCACCTTGCATCCAGCTTCGACAACGCCGGAGGATGTGCATAAGCCTTTGGCGTGGAACTCCGGATAGCGCATACGCTCGCGGTTGGTCTTGAAATAACGGAGACAGCGACGAGCCAGATCGGAGCGAGGGACCTGGCGACGGATGGCGTTGAGCAGAGCCGGGAATTTTCCGGTGTCGAGTTCTTCCTTGCGGCGTTCTGCCCATTGAGCAGCCCGTGGGGCGGTGAGGCCGTAGAGATCTTTTCCGACCTCACTCAAGTATTGTTTGGCATGATAGCGGTCCACAATCTGGGTGGCCTCTGGAAACTGATCGTCAGCGATGTTCCAAATCCACAGGGCCCCATCCCCGAGCACGACCGTACGAGTTGCTTGGCAGAACCGGCGGCGCGTCGCTTCTCTCCAGACGCGCTGGGCAAAGGGAGAACGTGCCGCAGCGGTATCCAGCGCACAAGCACTCTCCAAAGCCGCTGAATAGGTGACCGATCCTTCGTCGCGGATGGGAGTGCCTTCTTCGTCGTGTGATTCCGCGCTCCAAATGGTGCAAAGTTTTACCTCGCCGGTCTTGGCCGATCCGTCCGGTTGTTTGCCAGTGCGGCCCACGAGCTCCTCTGCGCGTAGAGGAATCCCGGTTCCATCCATGCCGAGATACAGGGTCTGCGGCAGAGGAACGGCATCGGAAGGTTCCGTGCAATGGCGTTCGTCTTCGGCGATCTCTTTTCCCAGAGCTTCTGCCGTTCTCTCCACGTGCTTGGCATCGACAGGCACGCCGGCCAGTTCGGTCAACAGTTCGCTACCTTCCTGGAAGCTGACCATGGCACCGACGGTGCCCACCATGCGCGTGAGGGCTGGAGAGAGCGAGGTGTTTTCTATGCCCAACTGCTCATCGCGAGGACAGAAGCCGCGTCCGCAGCTGGAGCAGTGATAGTAGGCGCGCTCGAGTTGCAGAGGACCGAGGACGCTCTGCACCCGCTTGCTCCGGCGTCCGACCAAGCGAGCCTCCTGCCCGCAAACACAACGAGTTCGCGAGCCGCGCTCATCGCTGGTGTCGGCGTTGAGACGTTGCTCAACCGCGGCTCCAGCCAGTTGCAGGACCCGTTGTCGCACGATGAGTTCCAGCGCTTCCAGATCTAGGTCTTCCACCGCCTGACGACCGAGAAGCGTCTCAATCTCCTGAACGACGTCGGTAGCCAGTAGATCGGCGAAGAGGTTTTTTTTTAGCCTCACTGCCAGGGAGCGCTTCCCAATCGCGCACTTGGGCAGAGCAGATTTGCTCACTTACGACGATTAGCTCCCGCACCAGTTTCCGGAAACGATGGTACTCAGCGATCTGTGCTTTGGCACGTTCGACGGCGGGGCCTTGGGGAATGACCTGGGTGACCGTTTTTCCAGCAACTCGATGAGTCAGCGAAAAGGAAGGGCCGTGTCCCGGGGAGTCCTTCTGAGCGCAGTGGCAGTTGAGCTTGCCACACTTACGGAACCGCGCGGTCAGAAAACCGGGGCGCAAGTCATCGACGCGGGCCAGACTCGCGACGAGCTGATCGCGTTTATCTCGGAGTGCCTGCAAGGAAAGAGTCATAGGAGCCTCCTGTCTGACAGGCATTACAAACTGTCAGATAAGAAAAGAAAACCCCAGCCAAACTCTATCAGACGTCACAGTGGATTTTTACAACGTGCGCCCACGTGAAAACCGCCATTTGCCCCGCTTTGACAGCAGACGTATAATTTGAAGTTTAGGCAGTACGGTCGAAACGCGCTGTCCGAGCTTCCCTTTGGCGACCAAAGAGATCACCCACGCAACCGCGATTGTCCGGCCGGAGGAGTCCATCTCCGTCCGCGGCGCCCGCGTCCACAATCTTAAGAACATCAGCGTCGAAATCCCGCATAACGCCATTACCGTGGTCACCGGCGTCAGCGGCTCCGGGAAATCCTCCCTCGCCTTCGACACCGTTTACGCTGAGGGCCAGCGCCGTTATGTGGAATCGCTCTCTGCCTACGCTCGCCAATTTCTCGAGCGCATGGAAAAACCCGACGTCGACGAAATCTCCGGGATTGCTCCGGCGGTAGCCATCCGGCAAAAAAATTCCACGCGCAACCCTCGCTCGACCGTGGCGACAGCCACGGAAATCTACGACTATTTGCGCCTGCTCTTTGCCCGTTGCGGCCAAACCTTTTGCATCAAATGCGGCGCGGAAGTGCGGCGCGACAATCCGGACGAAATCGCCACGCGCATCTTGTCGCTTACCCCGGGACGGCGCTTTTACGTCCTACATCAGTTTCGAATCGCGACTCCCGCTGGGGCGGCGGTTTCGAAAAGAGGCGCCAGGAAAACCGCCGTCGCTCCGCCACCGGAACTCCTTCGTCAAGCGCTCCTTGATCTGCAGAAACGCGGTTTCAATCGACTCTACCAAGCCGGCAAAATCCACGAGTTTTCGTCGCCGGAAACGCTGCTCGATGTTGATTTTTCAACACCCGTTTACGTCCTCGTCGATCGTCTGGCAGTCCATCCCGAATCGCGGGCTCGTCTCATCGACTCCATCGAAATTTGCTACCGCGAAGGCCAAGGCGAAGCCATTCTTGAATTCGTGGCGGACGGCGCGGGTAATCCCGCGGACCGGCTCACGTTTAACGAGCGATTCGAATGCAAGAACGACGGCACTCTTTACCAGGAACCTGAGCCGCGTCTTTTCTCCTTCAACAATCCGTATGGCGCGTGTCCGCGCTGCCAGGGTTTTGGAAATACCATCGATTTCGATTTGAATCTCGTCGTCCCCGATCCCAGCAAGTCGCTCGACGACGGCGCCATCGAGCCCTGGACGAAACCGCGCTACCGCGTGCTTTTCCAGGACACAAAGAAATGGGCACGCGCCCGCGGGATTCCGACAAACTTGCCGTGGCGCCAACTCACTTCCGAACAGCGCCGCTTGATTCTCGAAGGCGACCCTGAAAACGATTACAAAGGGGTCAAAGGATTTTTCAACTGGCTGGAACGCAAGAAATACAAGTTGCACGTTCGTGTTTTTCTCAGTCGCTTCCGCGGTTATGCGACCTGCCCGGAATGTGGCGGAACGCGTCTGCGCGCCGAAGCCCGTGCCATCCGCGTAGCAGGAAAAGCCATCACCGAAGTTTGCAAGCTCACCGTCAAAGAAGCGCGCGTTTTCTTTTCCACCCTGCAACTCTCCGAAGGGCATCTGAAAATCGCGGACAAAATTCTCGAAGAGATTCGGACGCGCTTGCAGTTCCTCGACGAAGTCGGCCTCGATTACCTCACTCTTGACCGCCTGACTTCCACTCTCTCTGGCGGAGAATCCCAGCGCATACAACTCGCAACATCGCTCGGTTCCCACCTCGTCGGCGCCCTCTACGTCCTTGACGAACCCTCCATCGGCCTGCATCCGCGCGACACCCAGCGTCTGATCGATATTCTCAAGTCGCTCCGCGATCTCGGTAATACCGTTCTCGTCGTCGAGCACGATCCCGACACCATCCAAGCCGCCGATTGCATCATCGATCTAGGTCCCGGCGCCGGTGAACTCGGCGGCAAGCTGCTCTTTGCCGGCCCTTATGCGGCCATGCTCGAAGAGCATAAATCGCTCACCGGCCGTTACCTCAGCGGCGAGCTGCGTATCCCCGTGCCCAACGTCCGCCACAAACCCGCCGGCAAGTTCCTCCGCCTATACGGCGCCAGCATGCACAACCTCCAAAATCTCGATTTGATGGTTCCGCTCGCGACGCTCACAGTGGTCACCGGCGTCAGTGGCTCCGGCAAGTCCACGCTCGTTCACGACGTGCTCTACAAAGCGCTTGCCGCCAATCGCGTCGGCGGCAGCGTCAAGGAATTCTGCGATCGCATCGAAGGCGATTCCGAGATCCGCGAAGTGGTTATTGTGGATCAATCGCCCATCGGCCGGACGCCGCGTTCGAATCCGGCCACCTATCTCAAAGCCTTCGATGCTATTCGGGAAGTTTTCGCCGACTCGCCCGATGCGAAACGCCGCGGCTACACCGCCGGCCATTTTTCCTTCAACGTCCCCGGAGGCCGCTGCGAAACCTGCCAAGGCGACGGCACCGTCACCGTAGAGATGCAGTTCCTCGCCGACGTCGAATTGATCTGTGAGGAGTGCCGCGGCACGCGCTTCAAGAGTGGCGTCCTGGAAGTCCGCTATCGCGGAAAGAATGTCCACGAAGTATTGCAGTTGACAGTTCGCGAAGCGTTGGCCTTTTTCGTCAACGTCCCCAAGATCGTTTCCAAACTCCGTGTCTTGAATGAAATCGGCCTCGGCTACCTGCGCCTCGGCCAATCCGCCACCACGCTCTCTGGCGGAGAAGCGCAGCGCCTCAAGCTCGCCGCGCATCTCAGCCGCACCGACAATGAAGGCATCCTCTACATTCTCGATGAACCCACCACCGGCCTCCATTTCGACGACATCGCAAAACTTCTCAGCGCCTTCCGCAAACTTCTCGAGGGCGGCGCTTCGCTCCTGGTCATCGAGCACAATCTCGACGTCATCAAATCCGCGGACTGGCTCATCGACCTCGGCCCAGAAGGCGGCGACCAGGGCGGCAAGATCATCGCCACTGGAACACCCGAGCAGGTAGCGCGCAATACCCAATCGCACACCGGCCGCTACCTCGCGCGCGTCCTCAACGGAAATGGCCAGGCAAAGCGTTCCTCGAATGGCGCATCCAAACTAGCAGGTCCATCGGCGACAATTTCCAACGGAGCCAAGATTCCTCCGGCCGAACCATGAAGCCCATTCAACTTCGTTCGCTTGCGATACAGTCACTTCTGTGTGTCTTATGTTTTGCAGGCGCCCAGCATGCTGCGCCCCTGCTCGGCAGCCAGTCCTCCCCGAACACGCAATCCCCCAATCCCAAATCCGGCATTCCACCGAAAGTTCAAAAACTTTCAAATCCTCTCAACGACCTGTTGCGGGAAGCTCAGCAGGACATCGACAAAAGTAATTTCGAAGTCGCCATCGCTCCGCTGCAAAAAATCATTGCTGAGCAGCCTGAATTCGCTTACGCCCACTTTCAACTCGCCTACGTCTACACCGCCCTCAAAAGAACAAGCGAAGCCCGCGCCGAATACGAACGCACCATCGCCATTGACCCCAAAATGTCCGAAGCCTATCTCAACCTCGGCATGATGCTTCTCGACAAGCAGGAAGTTGCCGCCGCTGTAGCGCCTCTTCGCAAAGCGGTCGAACTCCTCCCGGCGCAGAGCCGTCCTCGTTATCTTCTGGCCGTCGCGCTAGACCGCTCGGGTGACCGCGCCGGCGCCACCGAATCCTTCGAAGCTCTCCTTCATCTCGACCCCAACGACATTACCACCATCGATTACCTCGGCTGGTCGGCGCTTCGTCAGGGAAAGCCTGCGGAAGCGGAAGCAAGATTCCGCCGCGCCGTTGAAATTCAACCAACCGGGCCCGGCGGCCGCAGGGGACTTGCGGAGAGCCTCGACGCTCAGAAAAAACCGGAAGCCGCTGCCGCCTACCGCGACTATCTCGAACTCATGCCCAATGACACCGAAGTCCGCGCGCGGCTTGTCCATCTTCTGGTTGAACAAAAAGAGAGTGACACGGCGCTCGCGGAGCTCGATCGCCTGGACGCCGGCAAGAAGCCCACGCTCGAGTCGCTCAAGCTTCGCGCGGATATCCAGATTGCCGGGAAGAAGTGGGACGATTCCGTCGCCACCCTTCAGCAAGCTCTCGCTGTGTCCCCAAACGATGCGCAACTGCATGGCGGTCTGGGTCGCATCTTCCTCCAGAAACGCGACTTCGTTTCCGCGGAGAAAGAGCTGCGCATCGCGCTGCATCTGGATGCGCGAAATCTAACCTATTTGAAAGACCTGAGTTCGACGTTTTATCTGGGGGGAAATTATCCAGCGGCGCTGGCGGCACTAGACGAGATAGCCAAAATGGAACAACCCGGCGCAGGCGTCTGGTTTATCCGCGCGATTTGCTACGATAAGCTGAACCAGCCCAGGCCTGCTTTGGAGGCTTACCAGAGATTTCTCGAACTCGATCGCGACAAAAATCCCGATCAAGTCTGGCAAGCCCAACAGCGGAGCAAGGTGCTGCAACGCATGCTGGAACGGAAAAGGTAAAGCATGAGGGCCCGCGGGACGTCCCTGGGAGCAGTGTGCGGTGTATTCGTTTTCCTTGTGCTCCTGCCTCATCTTGCGGCGCAGACCGTGGCCGATCTTCAATCGCGCTTCGATAGCGAAACGAATGGGGTCCACAAGGCCAAATTAATGACAAAACTCGGTGAAGCACAGCTTGAAGCAGCGCGCAACGCCGGAAAAGCCGGCGACTACAACGCCGTTGGCATGACGCTCGAAAAGTATCGGGACAATGTTCGCGCGGCTGTCGAAGCCTTGAAGAAGCAACACCCGGATGCGGAAAAGCAATCCAACGGTTATCGTCAATTGGAGATGCACGTACGCAAGGGCATTCGCGAAGTTGATGAAACATTGCTGGTTTCCCCCGAAGGCTCCAAGCCGCCGCTGCAGATTGTCCGCCAGGATCTGGTTAGCATGGATGACGAGCTCCTGAAGATGCTCTTTCCCCGGCGCCCTCTCGAGCAGCGCCCGGCTACGCCCCCCGCGGAGAAACAGCCATGAAATACAAAATGCTATTTCTGCTGCTTGTATTCAGTTGTCTGGCTGCCCCGCTTGTGCGCGCCGGGGCACCCCCGCAGAAGGACTATCTTTCGGCGGTGGAAGCGGACAAGATCCGCGACGCGGAGACCGTCAACGAACGCATAAAACTCTTTCTGACGTTTGCCGACGATCGCCTGAAGAAGTTTCAGTATGAACTGGAACATCCTTCCACGAATCGCCACGGCGACATGCTCAATTCGCTGTTGAATGCCTACGTCGGCTGCGTGGACGACGCCGCGGACCTGATTCAGCTGGGGATCGAGAAACAGGAAAATATCCGGCTGGGAATTGACCTGATGACTTCGCGCATCAAGGAGTTTCTCGTCGTCCTGGAGAAACTCTCTACCGATGGTCCCGAACGGGAACTCTACAAAGACAATTTGGACGATGCCATCGAGGGCACTCACGACGCCCTGAATGACGCCGAGAAGGCGAAAAAGAAAGTCGCGCCCCCGCCGGTTCGCCGGAAGAAGTAGGTTTTGGAGAATCCGCCCAAAGAGATGAAATCGCGCCGCCGCAATACTTCGCTGGTTCCCGGAGGCAGTCCTCTTTTCCAGCGCATGTTCACGCGGCTTGGGTGCGAAGGCCGGCCGCCGCGATTCCGCGTGGAGTTTTATCCTTATTCCAGTCTGGTACTGACCATTCGGCGGCGCGAGGATGTTGTTTACGTTCGATTCTCCGACCTCTTGCGCCGCGCCCCGCTGGCCGTCCTGGAAGGCGCGGCTGCGCTACTGCTTGCGCGCGTGTATCGTCGAAAAGCTTCCAGCGACCTCACCGAGCCATATCTGGAATATGCGCGCTCCAATCGTACCCGCAGCCGCATGAATCTCATGCGCCGCGGGCGCGTTCGCTTGGCCGTGACCAACCCGCGCGGAAACCACTTCGATCTGCACAGGCTTTTCGATGAGCTCAATGGAAAATATTTTGAGGGCCAGTTGCAACGCCCGCACATCGGATGGAGCTCACGAAGCTGGCGCCGCCAATTCGGCTGTTACGATCCCGGGCCCAATCAGATTCTTCTCAATCGCCGCATGGACCGTCCCGGCGTTCCACAGTGTGCCGTCGAGTACGTTCTTTATCACGAGATGCTGCACGTCAAGCACCCGACCCGCCGCTCAGGCTGCAGCATGGTCTCCCATTCCCGCGAATTTCGCGAAGAAGAAAAGCGTTTCGCGGAATTCGAAAGCGCTCGCCGCATCCTCGACCGCCTCGCCCGCTGAGGTGAAGGGCGAGGAACGCCGAGGCTCACCGCTTCTTTTCTTTTTCGATTTCCTTGTAAAGCTTGTCCATCTTTTTCCGAACTTTGTCCCCGTCCTCGGCGTGAGGGTATAAATCCAGATAGCGCTGATAAGACTTGATGGCCTGTTTCCGCAGGCCCTTTTTTTCCTGAGCTTCAGCGAGGAAACGAAAAGGCACGGCATAACCGGGCTTTGCAGTCGTGGCATCCTGAAATCGATCGATGGCCGCATCCAGATCGCCCCTCTTCATATAGAACTGGCCAACTTCGAGATCTTTTTCAGCCCGCAGCGGATCCCAGGTGGGCTGGTCGGGCGCGTTTTGCGTGGCGGTGTCTTTCTTCTGCTTGGGGGTGGATTTTGGCGGAGGGGTCGCGGGTTCGCCAGTCGGCTTGGAGGAGGACTCCTGCGGAGGATCCTGCGCGTGCCCCTGCGGCACCACAGAGAGAACGAAAACTGCGGCAAACATTGGAATCACTGTCTTGAATCGCATCCGCGCCACGGAGGTCTCCTTGTACTCCGATTCGGTCTAGTATGATGGAAGTTGTCTGTCGATTGTAGAGTTGTGCTTAAGCCTTCATGGAACCCCGCGAAAAAGCCGCGCAGCTACCGGAAAGCCCGGGCGTCTATCTCTTCAAGGACGCGGGTGGGACGGTCCTTTACGTCGGCAAGGCGCGCAATCTGCGCAGCCGCGTGCGCTCCTATTTCCTGGAATCGCGTTGGATCGACGCCAAGACCGGTTCGCTGGCTCGAGAGATTGCCGATCTCGAAACCATCGTCGTGGGCAACGAGCGCGAAGCGCTGGCGCTGGAACACAATCTCATCAAGCAGTATCGCCCGAAATTCAACGTCGTCCTTCGCGACGACAAAACCTATCCGTATATCAAGTTCACCGCGGCGGAAAAATATCCCCGCGTGTACTTCACGCGGCGCATCAAGAAAGATGGATCGCTCTATTTCGGCCCGTACTTTCCTGCAAGCTTGGCACGCCGCATTCTTCATTTCGTCCACAAACGGTTTCTCGTTCCTTCCTGTACCGTTGATCTCACGCGCAGCCACCCGCGCCCTTGTTTGCAGTACTACATCAAGCGGTGCCTCGGCCCTTGTGTCACCGGACTGACCACGGACGAGCGATATGCGGAAGCCGCGCGCGATGTGCGCTTGTTTCTCGAAGGGCGCCGACACGATCTAATCAAGAGTCTCGAAGCACGTATGGCAGCAGCGGCGGAGAAGGAGCTGTTCGAACAGGCGGCCGCTTATCGCGATTTGTTGCGCACCCTGGAGGACATTGAAGAACGGCAACGCATCGCTGCCGCACAGGGAGACGACACGGACGTCCTGGCCTACTACGCCGAACCGCCGCTCGTTGCTGCGGACCTTTTCCACCTGCGTGGTGGGCGTGTGGTGGATCGCCGCGAATTTTATTGGGAAGATCTGGAAGAATTTGATCCGCAGGAGTTCGTGACTTCGCTATTGAAGCAGCTTTACCTGGAAGCGGAATATCTGCCGAAAGCGATTCACGTCTCCGCGGATTTTGAAGACCGCGAATTACTGGAAGCCACGCTGACCGAGCGTGTCGGACACAAAGTGGAAATCTTCACGCCGCAACGCGGAACCAAGCGCGCCTTCCTCGATCTCGTGGAGAGCAACGCGAAGCATTCCTTCGAGCAACGATTTCGCGTTTTGAAACCGAGTTCGAAAGCGATCGGCGAAGCTTTACAAAATGCGCTCAATCTGCCGGAAGAGCCGCGGCGCATCGAGAGCTTCGACATTTCGCATATCCAGGGAACGGACACCGTCGCGTCCATGGTGGTTTGGGAAAAAGGGCGCATGAGAAAATCCGACTACCGCAAATTTATCATTCGTGGCGAAGATGGGGTCAGCGGAAACATCCTTCGCCAAAACGACGATTTCGCCAGCATGCACGAAGCGGTCACGCGGCGTTATCGCCGCTTGCAGGAAGAAAAAAAGGAATTCCCCGGCCTGGTTCTGATCGACGGCGGAATCGGACAGCTTCATGCCGCAGCGCAGGCGCTCGAGTCGCTGCAAATCATCAATCAGCCGGTCGCGAGCATCGCGAAAAAAGAAGAGATTCTTTACGTGTTGGGCCAGGAAGATGAGCCGATTATATTGGAGCGGCATTCTCCTGTCCTTCACCTCATTCAACAGATTCGCGATGAAACTCATAGGTTTGCAGTTACTTTTCACCGGCAGCGTCGCGGCAAGCGGCAGACGCAAACTGCGTTGAGCGAAATCCCCGGCGTGGGCCCAAGGACAGCGCAAAAATTGCTGAAGGAATTTGGGAGCGTCACTAATATTCAGAGAGCCGGCCTGGAAAAATTGAGCGCTTTGATTTCGCGAAAGAGCGCAGAGAAAATTCTGAGCCAACTGGGGGATTCGAAACAGTAGTAACCGGATTCGAACGGGCATAGCGGTTAGGCCGCATTGCGCGCATCTCACTGCTATGCTACGGTTTCTGTGGAGGTTGTTATGGCGGACAATGTCGGATCGAAAGTGACTTACTTTCTGGTTGGGCTGGGGGTTGGAGCGCTTGTGGGTATTTTGTTTGCGCCGAAGTCCGGGGAAGAAACCCGCGATTTCCTGTCGAAGAAGGCCGATGAAGGCAAGGATTTCGCCCAGAAGAAAGCCCGCGAACTGCGGGAACGCGCCGATGAATTGATCGAGCGCAGCAAGGAAGTGGCCGTTCGAAAGAAGGACTCTATTTCGGCGGCAGTGGAAGCTGGGCGCGAAGCGTATCTGCGCGAATCGAAGTCCTAGTGGTTTGGTGAGGCGGTAGCACGAGGTTCCGTCCCTCAGTGGGGCGCGTGGGGCAGCTATGCAATTTTGGCTTGAAATGTTCTCCATCATCGCGGCCATCGCTCTGGTCGTTCAGGTGGTGATACTGACGTTGCTGTTCTTCCAGCTCAGGCGTACGACGGAGAACACCAATCGTTTGGTGACGGATCTGCAGGCGCGCGTGGGGCCGATCCTGACGCGCGTTCAAATTCTTCTGGACGACACGCAGCCGAAAATCTCCAACATGGTGAATGACGCCTCGCACATCGTTTATTTGGCGCGCGGGCAGGCACAGAAGATCGACCGCGTGTTTACGGATGCATCCGACCGGCTGCGCGGGCAGCTGGTGCATGCGGACCGCATCTTGACGGGGACGCTCGAGGCCGTGGAGGATGCGGGCGCAAAGTTCAGTCACAGTTTCTGGCGGCCGGTGCAAAAGGCTTCGGCACTGGTGCAGGGGATTAAAGTGGGGCTCGATCTTCTCCGTTCGCGCCGGGGCCACAGAAGGGGCGACGAGCCGCGCGAACAGCAGGAAGAAGAACTTTTTATTTGACGAAGTTGACAGTCGAAAGTTCAAAGTTGAACATAAGTCGCCTAGTATTTTGAGCGGGCCTCTGTGGCTGTTTCCGTGAGTCGTTTCCGCTTTTTTCTTTCCTTCACTCCTTTATTCTTCCGGCTTGGGACCTAAAGAAAAGACAAGCCGCAAAAACTTAAAACCGAAACCTCGATCGTAGCGCGTTAACGGATCCAGCCGCCGCCGAGGACGATGTCGCCGTCGTAGAAGACGGTGGCCTGGCCGGGGGTGATGGCGCGCTGCGGCGCGTCGAATGTGACGCGCGCGCTGGTGGCGGCGAGCGGTTCGATGGTGGCGGGCGCGGGTTCGTGCTTGTGGCGAATTTTGGCAAACGCGCGAATTGGTCCGGACGGCGCAACGCAGGAAATCCAATTCACGCCCTCGATTTCGCAGACCGTCTTTCGGAGGACGTCGTCTTCACCTACGACGACGCGGTTCTTCGCCGGATCAATCGAGAGAACGTAGAGAGGCTTGCCGGCGGCGAAGCCGAGGCCCTTGCGCTGGCCGATCGTAAAGTTGTGGACGCCGTTGTGGCGGCCGATGACGTCGCCGTCTTCGTTGACGATTTCGCCTTCGCCATTCTCCAAAGAAATCCCGCGCTCGTTTGAGTACGCCTGGATGAATTGCACATAGTTGCCGGTGGGGACGAAGCACAGCTCCATGCTTTCCGGCTTTTCCGCGACGGGCAAATTTGCGCGGCGGGCCAGGGCGCGGACTTCTTCCTTGGTGAGCTCGCCGAGAGGGAAGTCGCTGCGCGAAAGCTGCTCCTGCGAAAGTCCCCAGAGAAAATAGGATTGATCCTTGGAGTCATCGCGCGCCCGCAGCAATTCCCATCGGCCGGTCGCGTCGTTCCTGCGAATTCGCGCATAGTGGCCGGTGGCAAGACGCTCGGCGCCGATCTGGCGCGCCATGCGGAGGAGCGGCTCAAATTTTACGTCGGTGTTGCAATTGGTGCAGGCGATGGGAGTGCGTCCAGCGAGATACTGGTCCACGAAGGGACGCACGACGCGCGCCTCGAATTGCTCTTCGAAGTTCACGACGTAGTGCGGAAAATTCAGGTGTTGCGCTACGGCCTTGGCGTCATAGACGTCATCCAGAGAGCAACAGCGATGCTGCGCCGGGCCGTCGCCCTGGAGTTCGGGCAGGCGGCGCTGGTTCCAGAGCTGCATGGTTAGGCCCACGACGACGCGGCCCTGTTGCTGCAAGAGAGCGGCGACGGCGGAAGAGTCGACACCACCGGACATAGCGACGGCGATGAAGCCGCGCTGTGTTTCCGTGCGCTCGGGCAGGGTATCGAATTGGACGGCTGCATTCATGCGAGGTGCCATTGTATCTGGAATTCAATTCGTTCGCGGAGCTGGAACGAAAAAACCGCGGGCCTAAAGGCCCACGCTACAGAATGGCGGCCTCCTTGCGATAAGTGGGGGAGAGTTCGCGGAGCTGGGCCACGGCGGCGGGGACTACGTTCAGGGCGAAATCGATGTCCGCCGACGTGGTGTGGCGACCGAGGCTGAAGCGGAGGCTGGCGCGGGCCTCTTCGGCCGGCAAACCGATGGCGGTAAGGACGTGTGATGGCTCGACGGCGCCGGAGGAACAGGCCGCGCCCGTTGAGCAGGCTAGACCTTTCAGGTCGAGAGCGATGAGGAGGGCTTCGCCTTCAACACCGGGAAAAACAAGATTGGTGGTGTTAGGAGTGCGCGGAGCAGCGCCGCCGTTTACGCGCGACTGGGGAACGCGTTGGAGCAGACCTTGCTGCAATTTGTCGCGGAGTGCGGCGATGCGCTGGGCGTCTTCCGCGAGAGACTTGCGCGCGATTTCCGCGGCTTTGCCGAGGCCCACGATGCCGGCGACGTTTTCGGTGCCGGGGCGGAAGCCGCGCTGGTGATGGCCGCCATAGAGAAGTTGGCGCAAGCGGGTGCCGCCGCGGATGTATAAAGCACCGATGCCTTTGGGCGCGTAAAGTTTGTGGCCGGAAATGGAGAGAAGGTCCACTTGTAACGCGTTGACATCAATAGAGATTTTGCCTGTGGATTGCACGGCGTCGGTGTGGAAGTAAATGTCGGCTTCTTTGGCGATGCGGCCGATTTCTTCGAGCGGCTGGACGGTGCCGAGCTCGTTGTTGGCGTGCATGATGGTGATGAGAACCGTTTCCGGACGTATGGCGCGGCGAAGATCGTCAAGATCAATCTGTCCGTAACGGTCGGTCGACAGATAGGTTACGCGCACGCCTTCTTTTTCGAGCGCCTGGCAAGCGTTGAGGACGGCTTCGTGTTCGATGGCGGTGGTGATGATGTGCCTGCCGATTTCGCCGGAGCGCACAGCCAGGATTGGCTGTGCCACAACCCCGAAGATGGCGTGATTGTCGGATTCGGTGCCGCCGCTGGTAAAGACGATTTCCTGGGGGCGGGCGCCGATTAGCGCGGCGACTTGTTCGCGGGCGGTTTCGACGGCGGCGCGGGCACGCTGGCCGGGGGTGTGGATGGAGGCGGCGTTGGCGAATTCGACGGAGAAATAGGGAAGCATGGCGTCGAGCACTTCCGGCTCGACGGGCGTGGTGGCGTTGAAATCGAGATAGACGCGGTTCATAGGGCTACCCACAGGATACTACCAGCGGGGGGAATTGCGAGGGGTGGCGCTCCACCGTGTTTTTTGGCAAAGAGTGCGGAAGCGCATGAAAGTAAATGAGTTGAGTTTTTGCTGAGTGCAAAAAAGTGCGAAAGAATGTGAAAGGAAAGGGGATAGGAAGTAGGGGATAGCTTTGGCCGGCACGCTGTTGAGAGTTCCAGAATAGGAATTTTGGGTACACACCCGGCAGTTTGCGTAAGAATGGCAAACAAAGGAGATAAGTCGAGGCAACGTACCGGTATACAAGGTACGACAAATGGGAATGCTGGAAGGAAAGAGCCAGGGGACTTAATGCGGAGACACAGAACGCGCAGAGGAGAAAGATTACGGGTGGCTCGGCGGGTTGGGCGTGGACCAATCACGACCCATGCTAGCATGAATTATATGATTTGTCAAATACTATTATAGTACTAGTATTTAGCGAGTAGGCATCTTTTGTCCGAAAGATTTTGCAAGGAGAAGAAAACAAAGGGGTAGAGCTCACTGTATATCCGTGTATCGGTTCAAGAGCTATGGAATGTGGAGGGCGAGAGCTGCGGCGAGCTTGGCTTGATTCTTGTCGAAGGTGCAGAAGGAACCGGCCCGGAGTGTGAGGGCGGAAGCGACGTGCAGAACGTCCAAGGCGCGGGTGCCGAGGAGCCGGGTATGGGTTCGGGCGATGCGGCGTGCGTGGGCGAAAGTGGCGCTGGAAATGGGCAGGATGCGGACCACGCCTGCGTGGATATCCCTGGAAAATGAAAGCAGGACGGCCTGCTCCTCGGAGGCCCGCAACTCTTTACGGAAAATGCGCCAGTTGAGCGCATTGATGAACTCGAATTCGGCGAAGTCGGTGGCGAGGAGAGGCGGTTTAATGCGCTTCATGATGACTGCAGCCGCGGAAGAGTTGGCATCGGGGACGTAGAGCGAAAAGAGGAAGCTGGTATCTGCGTAGACGATCAAAAGCGTTCCCGCTCGACGGCCAATTGCTGGGCGCCGGAAACCTTTAGACGCTTTTTGCCGAAAGTCTTTTTCTGACGCGCCAGGAAGTCCGGAAAGACGGCGGGAGCAGCGGGATCCGGGGGGAGCAAGCGGGCAATGACGCGTTTGCGCTTGGTGATATGGATTTCCTCGCCGTCGCGGAGCAGACCTTCGACGGCGGAGAAGCGGTAGCGTAGGTCGCGGACGGAGGCTTTCTTCATGTGATGCATTTTAGCATCACAAACAGGGAAACACAACAATATTCAACGCAGAGACTGGGAGGCACAGAGAGAGGCCCCGCCCTCAAAAACCCGAGGACGGGGCACCCGGCATTTAGCGAATTGCCATCTTTTGTTCGAAAGATTTTGCAAGGAGAAGAAAACAAAGAGGTAGAGCTCGCCGTGAATCTGTGCGAGGCTTCAAGAGCTTTGGAATGCGGAGGGCGAGAGCGGCCACTTGCCCGCCACTAGTCTTGCGTCATATTTCTTTAGTTGCGCCAAGAAAGCACATAATATTCCTGAAAATAGGCAAAGTAGGGGCGACTAGATGGACCTAGCCGAAGCTGTGCGGTTTACAAAATATGATTTCCGCTCAAGCTTCCTCTCGATGCTGCATCGACTGGGATTTGTTCGAGAAAGGTGGCCATGCCAGGGTCGAGTCGTTGGAAGCTCGACTCGAGAATTATCGTGCAGGGCTTTTGAGACGCGTGGCTGTTCCCAAATCCGCGATCTTCTCTCGGCCGGGTGCCCTTCCTGTGGTCGACGATTGGATAGTCTACACGGGCGCCGCTGTCGGGGTCGCGCGAAAGATTGAGCCTAGCCTCATAGCGCAAGACCAAGGGGTCCTGTTTTCTTTTAGGTGGTCCGAGGACGAGCCCGTACGAACATTCCGAAGCAAGCACCTACCATTTCAAGAATATCGACGAAAGAGCGTGGAGTTGTCACGCCGATATCCAATCATCCTGGAGACAGATATTGCCTCATTCTTTGAGCATGTAGACCTTCAAGAATTAAGGAGCACCTTGGCTCGATTAGGTGCTGAACCTGCCGACCTTGAGTTTCTTTTCGACTGTCTCTTGCCTCAGTGGACTCATGAATCGGGGAGGGGAATCCCCCAGGGACCATGGGCTTCGTCATATATTGCAAATGCGCTTTTGGATTCCGTCGATAAGGCGATGCTTCAATATGGTTATGCTTACATTCGCTATGTGGACGACATGCGAGTCTTCTGCGAGGACAGGGTTGCAGCCAAAAGAGCGGTGCTGCGCCTTACCGAGTTAGTCAGAGAGCTTGGACTTACTTTACAAACTTCAAAAACTCGTATCTTGCTGCCTGACGAAGCTCGGACAAAGTGGCGCGGATTCGAGGACGTGCTCGGGGAACTTGAAGGGGAAGTTGCCCGAGAACTAAGCGAATTGTTTACTGTCTACGGGGAATACTTCGATAATCTGGGAGACAAGAACAAGCCCAATTGAGCGGCGTTGGACTTGAGGCCTTGGAACGGCTCTTCGGAACCATAACGGAGACGCCGGCGGAGGATTTGGACAGGACTGGATTCCGGTTCGTTCTTAATCGACTCGCTGTGTCGGAATCGAACCTAGCCGTGCCTTATTGCTTGGACAATCTCGCAGAACTTCCGGATTTAGCTCCTGAATGCGCACATTATCTCGGTCGTTTCTCCGCTGATCTGGGTATGCAACGGCGGACAGTGAGTTTTGTTGCCTCTAGTGATTGCATTTATGACTGGCAAGCCATGCATCTCGTGGCCGCACTAGTGGACAGTGGAGAAGTATGCGCAGAGCCTGTAGGCTTTTGTTCTCAAGTTGCCGTGGATAGGAACCGACATTTTGCGCTGAGGTCGGTTTGCATCGATTTGATTTCCCGTCGTGGTGCGTATCATCAAATTCAGGAGCTCAGACGTCGTTTTGCTGAGGAACCAATTGAGGAAGTCCGCGCTGCGATATTGCTGGCAAGTGCAAGATTAGAAGCAGCGGAGAGGGGCATCTTTTTGCGCGCTTGTAGGGGAATATCTCCCGCCCTCGACGCGGCAATTCAGATCGCTCTTGGCTAGCCTAGCATAACCGAAGAACGGGAAAGCCAAGGCCCAGCCGATTCAAGACATTCGGGTGTGTTGTGATATGGGTGGCAGGCTGGACTTGGATGACTACACTCCGGCGGCGCGGCCTGTGCAATGCCGTGGCACGCGGGAAAAACGAAAGTAGAAATGAGAAACTAGAAAATGGGAAGAAAGTGAGTAGATCCGCAGGAAGCAAACACTTTGACAGGGCGCGAAGCACCTTTTACACTGACGGCATGGAAGTAAAACTTTCGCCCGAACTGCAAGCCAAGCTGGACAGTATTGCCGCCCAGCAGGGGCGCGATAGCGCGTCACTGGTGCATGAAGCGGTGGAACGCTTGGTTGGTTACGATGAGTGGTTTATCCGCCAAGTGGAAGAAGGCTTGGCGCAGATCGACCGCGGAGAAGTGCTTGAACACGACGAAGTTGCCGCTCGAATGGAAAAGCTCATCGCCGAAAAACAACGCCGTCGCTAATGCAAGTCCGCTGGACCACCGCTGCCGCGAGTGACCTGGAAAACATTGCAGATTACCTCTTTGAAAAAACACCGGAAAACGCCGCGCGCCTGATACGCGAGATCTGCGATGCGGCTTTCGCGTTGAGAATTTATCCAAACCGAGGCCGCGCCGGCAAGAAATCAGGAACCCGCGAACTGGTGCTCCCTGCACTGCCGTACATAGTCGTCTACAAGGTCGCGGGCGATGTTCTCCACATTGCTCGTATTTTGCACGGCGCCCAGCAGTGGCCACGATGAAGCAGGGGAAATCGTTTCAGTACGCTGGCATCCACAGGAACGGTTAGGAACCGGCCTGTCCGTGAGTTGCGGCTATTCGGACTGTTTTTTGGGGCGCCAGTTGACGAGGTTGCTGGTGTAGAGGGCGATGCAGAGAAGATTGGCGGGGACAAATCCGAACTGGGCGGTGCGGATGCCAATGACGCAGACGACGGCGCTATTGAGGGCGGCGACAACCCAGCCTTGCCAGAGTCTTTTGCCAATGAGCACGGTGGCGAGCACGGTAAGCACACAGGAGAGATAATCGAGTCGAATCATGTGGAGCATAGTCAGCATGTCTTGCCTTTGAGCTAGAGGCGAAGCCTGATGGAACGATCCACTGGCGCGCTTAGGTTTGCAGCTCACCTTCTTAAGATGATCAGTTCTGTTGCCCGGGGTCAACGAAACAATCCCGGAGTTTTGGGAGATGCGCACACGGATGACGTGCGAGCGACCGGCCCCCTCCGTCAGGAGAGGTGCAATTGTGGGGCCGTTTGCGCCGAGCCTCGGAAAGGTGTGCGATTTCGATGGTGCCGGTAAGTCGTTGTAGTGCTGATATTTAGAAAGGCACCGAATAGTGTCGAAACAGAATGGGTGGCGCGGTTGCGGCATTTCCGGTCACTCTGAGACAGTTTGTGTCAGCGTGAAACTCTTACGAGTGAGAATGCGAATGAAGATTGAGCACGAGACGGCACGCTTACAGGCGAGCTCTTTCGTGCAAACGTAGATCGCAGATAAGGAACCACCCGCGAGCGTTCCGATGAGCGCCTCCGGGAAAATGCGAAGCTAAGATTCACACAGGCGAGACGCAAACGGGTTCGTGCTACAGTTTTCGCTTCTGGGTGCAAGCTCGATGTGGGATCAGTATGCACAGGCTCCCGACCCAGTCGGGATAAATTCCGCCTGTGCCACTGGGAGGAATGAGTGGCGTACGCTGATTTGCGGGAGTTTGTGAAGAGGCTCGAAAAGGAAGGGGAGCTGAAGCGGATTCGCGCGGAGGTGGACCCTATACTGGAGATTGCGGAAATTACGCAGCGAGTGGCGCGGGACGCAAAGCGGGCGCCGAATTCGGTGGGACCGGCGCTGCTGTTTGAAAAGCCGAAGGGGTCGCGGTATCCGTTGCTGATTAACGCGTTTGGAAGCGTGCGGCGGATGGCCCTGGCGTTCGAAGTGAAGGAACTGGACGAGGTGGCGGAGCGCATCCAAGGATTCTTGAAGATGGAAACGCCGCAGGGATTTTTCGACAAGGTCAAAATGCTGCCAAAGCTGGCGGAGCTAGGTTCGTTTTTTCCGAAGAGTGGGAAGACAGGTCCTTGCAAGGAAGTTATCCAGAAGGGAAGCGACGTAAACCTTTTCGATTTCCCCATTTTGAAATGCTGGCCACAGGATGGCGGACGCTTCATTACATTTCCGCTGGTGTTTACAAGGAATCCGGAGACTGGAAAGCGAAATGTGGGGATGTACCGGATGCAGGTCTATGACGAGCGGACCACGGGGATGCACTGGCAGACGCAGAAACACGGGGCGGAGCATTTTCGGCGAGCGAAGGCGAAGAATCCGGAGGGCAGAATCCCGGTGAGCGTGGCGATTGGAGCCGATCCAGCTACGGCTCTGGCGGGGATGCTGCCGATTCCGCCGGACCTGGATGAAATGATGTTCGCGGGATTCCTGCGGCGCGAACCGGTGGAAATGGTGCCCTGCGAGACGAACGACCTGGAGGTGCCAGCCAACGCAGAGATTGTGCTGGAGGGCTACGTCAATCTGAACGAGATGCGCACAGAGGGCCCGTTCGGAGACCACACGGGCTTTTATTCACTGGAAGGGGAGTTTCCGGTCTTTCACGTGGAATGTGTGACGCGCCGGAAGGAGCCGATTTACTTGACGACGGTGGTGGGCCCGCCGCCGCAGGAAGATTTTTACATGGGATACGCGGTGGAGCGCGTGTTCCTGCCGGTGATGAAGATGCAG
>WNEZ01000320.1_pt1 | contig 38423 bp, 42 predicted proteins | sample 5400521 | NCBI WGS metagenome assembly WNEZ01 (sample SAMN13153339, study PRJNA577476) | soil metagenome | isolation source: 120 cm saprolite under Douglas fir tree site 2 hole 1 replicate 1 | place: USA:California | collected 2015-04-18 | reverse complement strand
GCTTGCAGGCTCGTGGTGGCACGCTCCGGATCGGCCTGGCCCACTACAACCGGCCGAGCGAGGTGGACCTGGTCCTCGAGCTGCTGGCCGGCTATCGCTCTTAGCCCGAATCCGGGCTTAGCCTGGTCAGGCGATCCCCCAAGTGGTCACGCTGGTCAGACGACCCGCCTGACTACCGTCCCGCTGATCTGGTCACCGATGCGCTGACGGGTGCGGCTGCGGAACATCAGGACGGCATCGATGGGCCAGAGCACGATGATCACCGCCAACAGGTTGCGGACCACGGTCTGCCCCGTAGACGCGCAGGCCCATCACCGCCTTGCCCAGGGTCATGCCAAACCGCCATTCCATCCCGATCCGATAGACCAGCGTTAGCAGCGCCAGGGCCGCCAACCCCTGTGGGTCGAACACCACGTCGGTGTCGGCGAAGTTGGCCACCAGGGTGACGAGGAAGAGGGTGGCGCCGACGATGAGAGTCACATCGATCACCGCGGCCACCACCCGGCGGACCAACGGGAATTCTCGCCAGCGAACGCCCGCCGCGCCGTGCCGGCCGAGCCGCCGCTCGAGGGTATCCGCCATCTCCCGCGGGACGCCGATAACGATGGGTTGGAGGGTGGCGAATGCACCGCGGCGGGCGAGGAATCGGAGGGAGACCAGGAAGGCGGCCACCAGGAGGGCGGAAACGATGATGACGAACAGTCGCCGCTCCGCGCTGTGGAAGAAATCGATGACCGGCAGGCCGAAGGCGAAACCGAGCCCGGTGAACACGGCGACGTAGATCAGGACCGCGGGCACCAGTCCGGCGGCGAAGCTGCGCCGCGGCAGACGGGCCGCGCCGGCGACCTGAGTGGTGTGGATGCGCAGGCCGGGGATCAGCCGACCGATCAGGATGGCCCGCCACCCCTGCTGCTGGACCATGCCTGCCGCCCGGTCCACCGCGTGGCGAAACCGCAGCGCGTCCGCGGCCCGCAGCAACGCCGCGCGGCCGATGAGGGCAAAAATCTCCCGGCCAACCAGCGCGCCAGCGATGCTGGCCAGCACCACGGCGGGGACAAACGCGGTGGCCTGGATGGTGCCGCTGGCAATGGCGATGCCGCCGATGATGAGCAGGATGTCGCCCGGGGCAAAGGGCACCGGCACGCCCATCTCTTCGATGAAGGCCAGCGCGCAGATGATGCCGGTCAGGAGATCGCCGTCGAGGTCCAGCAAGACGTCGACCGGGTTGAGCGACATCAGGCTCGGAAGAACGCTAAACCAGCTCCGCGATGAGCGGGATGGGGAGGTTTCCGCAGTTGAGGAAGCGGTCGTGGAAGGATTTCAGGGAGAACCCCGGTTGGCGCTCTGCGTTCCGGCGCACCTCGTAGATCAGCAGCTTGCCGAGCGTGTAATTCAGGTACAGGGGGTCGAAGGCCCCCCGGGTGGCTTCCCGCCGTGCGGGCAGCTCGGTCTGGAAACCCTTCTCCATGAATGTTCGCACCGCATCCTCCATCGTCATGCCGCGACAGTGGAGACCGATGGCGACCAGAAAACGGCAGTTGCGCAGAAGCGCATCCATCACCTGGGCGAGTTCCAACCGGGGATCATCCTTGTAGCCGGCCTCCAGCATCATCTGCTCGCAGTAGTGCGCCCAGCCCTCCCCTGTGCTCTGCACCCAGAACAGGCGGCGGGTCAGCGACGAGGCGCCCCGTTCGTGCAGGGCCTGCACGTAGTGGCCGGGGTAGGCCTCGTGGATGGATACGTTCTCCAGCACGGCATAGTTGAGGTAGCGCAGCCATTCCTCGGTCTTGGCCGCGCCCCAGTCCGGCGTCGGGACGGTGACGTAATAGTAGCTCTCAGTCGCGACGGTCTCCAACGGCCCGGCGCTGTCCAGCGCGGCGCTGGCCCAGGACATGAAGCTGGGCGTCGGGGCTACCGTACACCGCACATCGGACGGAATGGTCATGATGTCCCGGTCCACGATGAACGTCCGGATGCCTTCGAGCATGGCAGCAGTCTCGGGGATCAGCGTCTCGACGCTGGGATGCCGGAACTGGATCGCGTCCAGCGCCAGCGGAATGCCGTCGGCCGCGATGCGGGCCGCCACCACGCGCGCCCGGGCTGTGTTCCGCTCGAGATCCTCGCGGGCCATGGCCTCCAGGGTCGGCAGGTCGAGGGTAACGAGGTCGCGTGTGCGCAAGTAGCTCGTGAAGCGCGCCTCGCCCAGGGCGTAGTCGTCGTGGGCTTTCGGCAGCCGCGACCGCAGCCAGGCGGCAAAGGCATCGAGCTGCGGAATCGCCCGGCCGACCGCGGCGACGGTTTGCGGGTGGTGGCGCGCCACGGCGGTGACCTCGCTGGCCAGGTACTGGCTGAACCCTTCGGTGGCCTCGATCGCGATTTCGAGGTTGGGCCTCGGCAACGACGGCTCGAGGTTGCTCCGAGCTGCCTCCAGGACGCCGGGATACCCTTCAAGATGCAGGCGCAGCGCCGCGAGGCGGACCGGTAAAGGCGCGTAGGCGCGCTTGATGTAGACGCTGACGTCCAGCTCCGTGCCCCAGCCGGCGTAAAACAGCGGATTCCGGAAGGGTTCGCGCAGGTCGTGCAGCTCAAACCGCTGCGCGCGCAGCTGGGCCATGATCGCCCGCCGATCCACGTCCTGGTCGCGGGAGAGACCCGCCTGGCCCTCCAGCAGCCTCAGCTGCTGGTCGATCTCCCCGATGCGGCTTTTGACGGTCGACGCGGAGGCGTCGCCCACCCGGCCATCGTAGGCATGATCGCCGACCCGGCGACCGAACCCAGGCGAGAAGTGGAAAAAGCCGTCGAAGACCTTTCGCTCGATCTCGGCCCACGCCGGCACGACGCTGAGGGTACCAGAAGAGGCCGCACGGAGCCTTAAACTTCCATCGATGGCCGACCATACCGTCGCCCTGGTGGCCGACCGGCTGATCGACGGCTCCGGCCGAGACCCGATCGAGGCGGCCGCGGTGATCTGGGAAGGCGAGCGCATATCCGCGGTCGGTCCGCGCGCCGAGATTCGCATTCCGGCGGGCGCCGAGGTCATCGAAGAAGACGACCTGACCGTCCTGCCCGGGTTGATGGATCTGCACGTGCACCTGGGCATGCAGGCGGGGGTCAACTTCCCGCGCATCCTGATGACCCCCAGGGCACTGGCCCTCCTCTACGCCGTGCCGAACTGCGCGGCGACGCTCCGGGCAGGCTTCACCACGGTGCGCGACGCCGGCCTGACCCCTGCGGGCGTGAAGCTCGCCGTGGAGCGGGGGCTGTTTCCTGGACCCCGGCTGCAGGTGGCGGTTAGCATTCTCGGTCAGACAGGGGGTCACGCCGACCCCTTCATGCCGTGCGGCGTGGGGCTGGATTTCGGATCCGGCCTGGACGTTCCCGCTGGCGTTGTCGATGGGGTTGACGACATGCGCCGGCGGGTTCGCGAAGTCCTCCGCAGCGGCGCCGACTGGATCAAGCTCTGCACCAGCGGCGGCGTCCTCTCCGCGACCGATACGCCCGACGCGGCGCAGCTCACGGTGGAGGAGATTGCGACCGCGGTCTATGAAGCCCAGGCGCAGGACAAGGGCTGCATGGCACATGCCATGTCCGCCCAGGGCATCAAGAATGCCCTGCGGGCGGGAGTGCGAACGATCGAGCACGGCTGCTTTCTGGATGAAGAGGGCATCGCGCTCATGAAGCAGCGGGGCGCCACCTTGGTTCCGACCCTGGTGGCACCCGTCGATGTGATTCGCAATGCCGCCAAGGACCCCGCGAGCATCCCGGAGTCCATGGTGCAGAAAGCCCGGGACACGGTCGAGCGGCACGCGGCTTCCTTCCGGGCGGCGCTCGAGGCCGGCGTCGAGATCGCCATGGGAACGGACAGTGGGGTGGGAGACCACGGCCGCAACGGCCAGGAACTGGTGCTCATGGCCGAGCGCGGGATGACGCCCATGCAGGCCATCCTGGCCAGCACCCGGACGCCCGCCCGTCTCCTGGGGCTGGCCGAACGGTTGGGCACCCTCGAGGCGGGGAAGCTGGCCGACCTGCTGGCCGTCCGGGGCGACCCCCTGGCCGAGATCGGCCTGTTCAACGATCCAGGCCGGGTGCAGGTGGTGGTCAAGGGGGGTGCGATCGTCCACCAGGCCGGGCGACCGCTGCCGGTGCCCGCCGGCTTGTAACAGTTTTCCCGACCGTCACACGCTCCGTAAGGCACGGCTGTTACGTTGGCGTCACCGACTATGACAAGCCCGTTCCTGGTCCGTTACCGGTCTTCCGCCGTCCGCCGGCTGGCTGGCATTCTGCTGGCAGGTCTCCTCGCCGCCCCCGGGTTGGCGGTCACGCCGGCCTTCGCGGCGGGTGGTGGCAGCCAGAAAGTCGACCGTCAGGTCGCGCTGCGGCTGAATTCGGGCAGGCCGATCAAGGTCATGCTGATCGCCCGTGGTGACCTGACCGACGTGGTCCAGGACCTGCACCGCCAGGGGTTCAAGGAGGTCAAGCGCGTTCCCATCGTGCATGGCGTGAGTGCCAGCATGACGGCGGCCGCGATCCAATTCTTCGCGGCCGATCCCAACGTCTTCCGCATCGTCTACGACGCCCCGGTCCAGCTGATGGACACGGCGGTCAGTGCGACCGCCCTGGCGACCGCGTATCCATGGGTGGACGACGCGGTTGGCCTCTGGAGCAATCCGGTGGCCCCGCTCACCGGCAAGGGGATCGGGGTGGCGGTCATCGACAGCGGGATCGCGGCCCACCCCGACTTTGACAACCGGGTCACCGTCAACCTGAACTTCGCGTCAACCGCGACCAGCGGCGCAGATCAGTTCGGCCACGGTACCGCGGTCGCCGGCATCATCGGCGGCAACGGCAGTGCCAGCAGTGGCCAGTACATCGGGATTGCCCCCGAAGTGACGCTCGTCAATCTGCGCGTCAATGACGGCACTGGGGCCGCCGGCACCTCCGACATCATGAACGCCATCCTGTGGGCGGTCGTCAACAAAGACACGTACAACATCCGCATCATCAACCTCTCCCTGGTCTCCTCCATCGCGGAGAGCTACACCACCAGCCCCCTGGACGCCGCCGTCGAGTACGCCTGGCTGAAAGGCATCGCGGTGGTGGCTGCCGCGGGCAACCTGGGCCCCAACAGCGCCCTCTATGCGCCGGCCAACGACCCCTACGTCATCGCCGTCGGCGCGACGGATGATGCCGGGACCGTGACGCCGGCCGACGATCGCCTGGCGTCGTTCTCCAGCTTCGGGATCACCCAGGACGGGTTCGCCAAGCCCGACCTGGTTGCGCCGGGCCGGCACATCATCTCCACGGTCGCTGCTGGAAGCACCATCGCCACCACCTACCCGCAATACCTGGTGGGCACGCAGTACATGCAGCTGAGCGGAACCTCGATGGCAGCGCCGCAGGTCTCTGGCATCGCGGCCCTCTATCTCGAGGCCCACCCGGGCATCCGGCCCGGCCAGCTCAAGGGCGTGCTCACGACCACCGCCCACGGCTTTGGGCTCCTGGGCACGGTCCCGGCCGGCGCCGGAGCCGGTTACGCCGATGCCGCCTCCGCCATCGCCTACAACGGCACGATTGGCAATGTCAACGGCGGGTTGAGTCCGAACAACTATCTGAAGGTCATGTTCATGACCGTGAACCAGCTGCCCGCCGGGACCACCGTATCCTGGGACAGCGTCTCCTGGGACAGCGTCTCCTGGGGCAGCGTCAGCTGGGGCGACATCAACTGGGCCGCCGTCAGCTGGGGGTCGTAACCATGCGCAAGCGAGAGCTTTCGCCCCTCGCGCAGCTCTATGTGGTCAGCGTCGCGGGGCTGGCGGTGCTCGCCGCCCTCGTCCTCTGGCGCGCGGGCCACCAGGCCGGTTCGCCCATTGCGCTCCTGCTGGTCGTGGCCGCCGGCGCCATTAGTCACGCGTTCCCGCTGGAGGGTCGCAACCATGAGGCCTACCACGCCACCCTTCCGTTCGTCATCGTGGCGGCGGCTCTGTTCACCACGCCAGAGCTGGCGGTCTTCATCATCCTGATCCACCTGGCAGAGCAGCTGCGCGCCCACCGGCGCTGGTACATCCAGGTCTTCAACACCACCGGATACTTCCTGGCCGCCGCGCTGGCGGGCGTGATGTATCGGGTCGCCATCCATCAGCTGGGCACCCCGGTGATCGGGCAGATGGAGGCCGCGCTGACGGCGGGCTGCACCTTCGTGATCCTGAACCGGGTGCTGGTCGCCGGGGTGTTGTGGCTGGCGCGTGGACTGTCGCCGGCGCGCTCCGGCCTGTTCCGGCCCGAGCTGCTGGCGGTGGACCTGATCATCATCTGGGTGTCGGCGCCCATCCTGGCGCTGATCGCGGTGGCCGGGCCGGTAGCCGTCCTCGTGACGGCGGGGCCGCTCTTCCTGGTCCGCCCGGCGCTGGCGTTCTTGCTCGAGACCGGTGGTGCGCCCCGGCGGCGCGCTGCGGTGGCTCGGGTCAGGCGGTAGGGTGCGCGAGCTGCCGCCGGCGGCCCGGCTCTACCTCGTGAGCGTCTTTTCGGTGGCGGCGCTGCTGATGGTCGTGAGTGTGGTCCTGGCCCGACCTGTGCTGCCCGATCTGGCCGCGGCCGGGCTCATCCTGGCGCTGGCTACCGGCGTCCAGCAGTTCCAGGTCCGCAGCCCCAAGCACCAGACCTATTTCCTGACCACCATCTTCTTTGTGGCGGGCGCGATCCTCCTCAGCCCGGTCGAGCTGGTGGCGGCGGTCGTGCTGTCCCACCTGGTCGAACTGCTGCACGCCCGCTATCGCTGGTACATCCAGGCCTTCAACATTGCCAACTTCACCATCGCGGGCCTGGTGGCCCGCGTCATTTTTACCGTCGGCCAGCCTGCCACCGCCGCGCCCGGCGCGGGCTTCGTTCTCCGGGCGGCCGCGGCCGGACTGGTTTTCGTGCTGCTCAATCATCTGCTGACCGCGCTGGTCATCCTGTGGGCCCGCCGGATCCCGATCAAGCAGGCGGGCACCTTGAGCCGCGAGAATCTGGGCACCGACCTGGCCCTGGCGGCGCTGGGGACGCTGGCGGCCCTGGTGTGGCGGACGGACCCCTGGCTGGTGCCGCTCTGCCTGGCTCCGCTGTTCCTGATCTACCAGTCATTGCGAATCCCTGGCTTGCAGGAAGAGGCGCGCACCGACCCCAAGACCGGCCTGGCCAACATGAAGCATTTCAGCGAGGCCTGCGCCATGGAGATCGATCGGGCGAGCCGCTTTCGCCGTCCGCTGAGCGTCCTGATGGCCGACCTCGACCACCTGCGGGAGATCAACAACGGCCGCGGCCATTTGGCTGGGGATCAGGTGATCCGGCGGGTCGCCGAGGCCATTCGACGGGCCGTGCGCGAGTACGACCTGGCCGCCCGGTTCGGCGGTGACGAGTTCGCGGTGTTGATGCCAGAAAGTACATTGCCGGACGCGGTGGTCGTCGCCGAGCGCATCCGGCGCGAAGTCGAGAGCCTGTCTGACACCGCCGCGGGACAGTCGCTGCCGATCACGGTGAGTGTCGGGGTAGCGCACTTCCCGCGCGACGGGAAGACCGCCACCGACCTCCTGCAGGCGGCCGATCGCGCGGTCTACCAGGCCAAGGCCTTCGGCCGCAACCGGGTTTTCGTGTTCGAGGACCGGCTGGACGCGGCGCCCGAACTGGTCCTGGTGCCGATGGGCGTGAACGAAGAGCTCAGCCCGATCCGAAACTAGCCGCCTGGCTGCCCTTTCGCGCGCCGCCGCCGGCGCCGATCACTCCGGACCCGCAAGAAGGTGTAGGTCTTCTCGGTGGCATACCCGCGCTGGATGGCGTCCTGGATGCGCGGCCAGAATTCGTCCTGCACCCAGTTGCGGGCGACCAGTACTTCCGCACCGGTCAGGCGAAGGTTGCCCTGGTCCATGTCTGAGGTGGTATCGCTGCGCTGCAGCGCGCGGACCGCGTCGAGCGTCAGGTTCGGAACAAGCCATAGTTGCGGGATGACCACCTCGACCTCCGGACGTGGGTCGGGCACGCGCCAACTATATCGGGCTCGGCCCGACCGGTGGATACCGGCTAACACGGTGCCTTATCCTGTAGGGCCATGGGTGTGCTGCGCGGACTGCACGTGATGGGCGCGATTTTCATGCTGGGTGGGATTAGCGGCCAGTTGCTGGCCCGGCTGCAAGCGGGTGGAGTGGCAGGAGGATCCGAGCCGTTGCTCGCGCTGGCCCGGCGAATCCAGCTGGCCATGGTCTCGGCGGGGTCGGCTCTGGTGCTGGTGACCGGGATCGCGCTCTGGGTCACGGACCGGATCAAGTTCCTGACCGGCTGGCTCTTACTGGGCGTGTTGCTCTATCTGGCGGCCGCGGCCCTGGACGGAGCCTTCCTCGCTCCCAACCTGCGCCGGCTACACGCCGCGGCCCGCAGCGGCACCTCGCCGGCGGCGGCGGATGCCAGCGGGACCGTGGTTGAGGTCACCGCCTGGGCGCTCCTGGTCGCAGTCGTCTTCCTGATGACCGCTCGACCCTTCTAGTTTTTGGGCTAAACCAGCCGGGCGCGCAGGATCCAGGCGTGGTTCAGAGTTTTCATCTCCTGCACCCGGGCGACGGGGTCGATCATGGCGGCCACCTCCTCGGGCTTGTGCAGGACCTTGAGGACCCGGAACGGTTGGGCGTTCACCACCCGCCGGACCACGAGGACCCCGGGATCGCCGGGTTCCCGCAGGCTGTCCATCAGAAGCAGTTCGCCACCGGGTCGCACCACCCGCGCGATCTCCTTGAAGGTCGCGTCGCGGGTGGCGCCGTCCAGGTGGCTCAAGACGAAGGCCATCAGGCACCGATCCATCTTGTGGTCGCCCAGCGGAATCGCCTCGGACCGGCCGAGCATCAAGCGGGCCGTCTTGCCGGCACTGGTCAGGCGCCGCCTGGTCACCGAGCGCATGGTCTCCGACGGTTCCACCACGGTGACCCGGGCGCCGGCGTTCAGACAGCGGATGGTCCAGTGTCCGCTGCCGGCGCCGACCTCGAGCAGGTCGCCCCGGGCGAAGGCGTCGACCGCGTCCGCCATCTCTTGGAGGTCACTGGCATAGCGTTTGTCGGCCTCCCGGCTGCCGTACCATTCGTGCTCGAACTGGTCGGCAATCGCCACGTAGTAGGCGTCTTGCTCGGCTCCCAGGCCTTCGCGCAAGGCGACCTGCTCCAACCGGTCGTAGGTGGCGACGATCTCGTCGTTCTTTTCGGGCGGGACGATTTTCTCTTTCATTGGTGGCATTGGGCCATCGCCGGGGATCGCCTGAGTGGCGCTGGGGCGGCCGGCGGGCGCCCAACATGATACCCAAACGCGTTCCGGGGTCGTGACAGGCAGCTGTCAAAGACCCCTTCTAGGCTGCCGGTATGGACAACGTCATTCCCTGGTCTCAGATCCATCCCAGCATCAAGTCGCGCTCGGCCTTCGTGGGGGTCGTGGTGATCGACCCCGAGCGTCAGCTCTGCCTCAGCGAGCTCGTCGACCTCGAGCCGGAAAGTCTGCGTGGGCCGGACGCGGCGGCCGGGGATCTGGTGGCCGCGGTGCAGCAGGCGGCGGCCCGGGTTGCCCAGGCCTATCGCGCCGCCCGCCGCGGCCAAGCTCCCGACGATTCCAACCCGTCCCGACGGACGGCCGGCCTCCGCGTGCTCCCAGGCGGGGCCACCTCCTAAACCGGACCCCCTGTTAATCGCTGGCGGCGCCGCTTATCCTTGACATTATCAACAGATTGTGGCAGAATACGACCAGCGCGACATCGAGAAGGCGGCGAGAGAACAGGGATTCCGCATTGGGCGAACCAAGAAGGGTCATCCGGTTTTCTATCCCCCGGATCCCAGAATGGGGCCAGTCTTCGGATCTGGCACGCCCTCGGACGTGCGCTCGGTGAGGAATCTCCTCGCCAAGCTTCGCCAGGCAGGACTGGTGTGGCCACCAGGGAGGTGACAGGGATGACGGAGTGGAGCGTCGATATCGAGGCCGTGTCGAAAGAACGCCTTGACGAGGATTTTGCCGACGCCGTTCTTGAGGAACTCGCTCCGCATGCACCCGCCCTGAGCATCAGCGCCAATCGGCTCGAGGCACGCTTCAGCGTTGACGCACCCTCCGCATCCCAGGCGTTTGCTCAGGCGCTCAAGCTTTTCAAGAACGCCGTGCCGGGAGCAGAGGTTGTTCGCGCACAGATCGAGACCGCCGAAGAACTCGACCGGGCGCTCGCCGCGTCCAACGTGCCCGATCTCATCGGGGTCGCCGAGTTAGCCGATCTTTTGACTGTCTCGCGCCAGCGCGCTTCGGAACTGGCGCGCATCCGCGGGTTCCCTAAGCCCTGGGTCGTCCTCAAAGCCGGTCCCGTGTGGAAACGATCCAGCGTCGCGAGATTTGTCAGTGATTGGGCGCGCCAGCCCGGCCGGCCTCGGCGTTCCGTCGCCGTTTAAGAAGCGGGCTAGGCGCTGACCTCTTCGTTGGCGACATCGGCCTGATCGCCGTTGCGGCTGGGGTCAGGCGGTGTGTGTGGTGAGGTGACCGACGGGCCCGGCAGCCGGATGATCGTCCAGTTCCCGGCCCGCTCACCCCGTTCGGCAAGGGTTTCATCCTTCGAGAAGAGCAGGATCTGGTGCTCCTGTCCGAGCCGCCCCAGCTCGTCCAGCGCCGCCTTCATTCGCCGGCGGTCGGCGTGCACCAGGGCCTCGTCCAGGAGTAGCGGCAGCGACTCGGTGCTGCCACTGATGATGCGGGCCAGGGCGACCCGCTGCAGCAGGTAAATCAGCGACCGGGTACCCATGCTGAGGTGGTCCACATCCTTGAAGGCGCGATGATCCTGCGTGCGCACCTGCAGGCCAAGGTCGTCCATCACCTGGACTTCTCGGTAGCGCCCGTTGGTGATGGGTGCCAGCTGGCTCTGCAGCTGGGCCTTCATCTGCGGGATCACGGCTCGCCGCACCGACTTGGCGGCTTCCTCCAGGGTATCGATCGCCAGGTCGTAGGCATGGGCCTGCGCCTCCAGCTCCTGCAGCTGCTCCTGGACGGTCACCATCTCCTCCTCCAGCGAGGCGACGTCACCGATCTGGAGCAACCGGTCATTCAAGAGCTCTTCCGCTCGGGCACGCTCCTCCTGCGCTCGCTCTTTGGACGCCCGATGCTGATCCAGCTGGCGCTCGAGATCCGCCAGCGGAACCGCTCGGTATGGCTCCAGGCTGCCGGCAGCCAGGCCCTGCTGGGCTTGCTGCGACTGCCCTTCCAGCTCGCCCACCAGCTTGGCCAGTCCGGCCGTGTCCTGGTCGCCCGCTACCGCAATCTGCGAGTCGCGGAGCTCTTTGAGCCTGGCTGTGGAGGTGACGTAGGTGTCGACATGTGCCACGGCGTCATCCCAGCGCCGGGCCGACGCCTCGGGATCGGCGTCGGTGATCCCCGCGGGTCGATAGATGGCCTCCAGCTTGGCTCGGTATTGGGTGGCCTTCTCGTGCTCGGCCATGGCCCGGTCCGCCGGCTGCCGCAGCTGGTCGAGTTGCGCCTCCAGCTGCTGGATCCGGGTGCGCAGCTGCTGCGCGGCGCGTCCCGCCTCGCAGGCTCCCAGGAAATCCTGACCGGCCGCCAGCGCTTCCCGCCGATCGAAGCCCAGCCGGTCCAGGACCCCATGCAGCCGCTGCCGGAGGGTTTCCCGCCGGTCGTCGAGCGCCTTCTCGGTTCGGGTGGCCTCTTCCCAGCGCAGCTGGGCGGCCTTCCAGGCGGCATCATCATCCGCCAGGGACTGCATCAGCTGGGCGGTTCCTTCCAGCGCGCCCTCGGTGGGTGCCGGCTGGGAAAGGCCCCAGCTGCCGATCAGCTCGCGCAGGGTGCGGCCGGCCGCGCGAGACCGTTCCTCGAGCTCCGCCGCCTGCCGGTCGAGCTCCAGGCGGGTTGCGTCGGACCGAATTCGCTGCAGGTGGTCCACCAGCGCCTGCTGCAGCTCACCGGAGCTGCGCACGCCCCACGGACCGAGAATCTCTCGACGGCGTAACCGCGCATCATCTTTGGCGCGCAGCCGCCGGTCGACCTGCCGGTTGGCCGCGCCGCGCAAGACCAGTCCCAGGATGGCCCCCAGCAGGCCCATGCCCAGCAAGAAGGCAGCCACGATAAACGCCAGCGGGCCGACACTGAGCCCGACGAACATGACCAGGAAGGCCACGGCCATCAGCAGCACGCCGACCAGCGTCACAATGCCCCAGGTCCCGTACTGGGAGCGGGAACGCTCGGCCATCGTCTCTTCGTGCCGCATCGCCTCCTCCGCCTGCTGGGCCGCCTTGATGGTCTCCGGTACCTCCTTGTAGCGAGAGACGTCCTGCTTCAGCTGCTCGAGCCGCGGGGGGAGCTCGGCCCCGGCCCGACGCCGGGCTTCGGTCGCCGCATTGCTCCGTTCCCGCCACTCCGCATAGACGCGCTGGAACTCGACGTGCCGCGACGTCCACTCGGCGCCCTGGCCGATCAGGCCCGGATGTCGATCGGCCAGGTGCTGCACCTCGTCGGCGCCGGTGCGGGCGCGCAGGTGGGCTTCCGGCGCCTGCGCATCCATCAGACTGAGCGAGGACACCAGCTCCCGCACCATGGGCTCTTCCTTCAGGGAGCTCGGGCTGACGCCGCGCGCGCGGGCGATCTGGCCCTGGTACTCCTGCTCGAGTTTCGCGCGCTCCGCCCCGAGCGCGGTCACTTCGGAGGCGGCCTCCGCGGCCCGGGTGGCGAATTCTCGCTCGGCTTCCTCGGTCGCCCGCCAGCGGGTGCGCAGGCCGCGCACCTCTTCGTCGCGCGCACGCGGGAAACCGGAAAAGGCGGCATGCTCGTGGAGGCGGGCATTCTCATCGGCGATCATCTGGTCGATCTGCTGCACCCGGTCCAGGCGCCGCCGGGCGTCCTCGAACCGGGCGGTCAGCACCGCCGCCTCCAGCGTCTGCACCACGGAGAGCTCGGCCTCGGTCAGGGTGGCCACCACCTCTCGCTTCTGGGCCAGCTCTTCAACCGCGCTCCGAGCCTGCCGGGCCGCGGCCAGCTGGCGTTCCAGCTCCGCCAGACGGGCGGCCAGCAGGTGCAGGGGGCCGGTTCGGCCGCGGGGGCGGCCCACCCGTTCGATCCGTTCCTGTCGCAGCCGGTCCAGGACCTTGCGGGCCGTGCGATCGGGATGGGCCGAGTCGGCCAGCGCCGTGATCGCTTCCCGGATCGCCCCCGAGTCCTCGATCCGCATGACTTCCGCTCGCGAGATGCAGGCCGTGCCCGTGAAGATGTCCTTGGGGATCCCCAGGATGCGCCGCCCCAGGGAGCCGGTCTCGCCGTCGGTCAAGAAATGCGCCGTCATGTCCTCGCCGGTCTCCAGATCCTGTACGCCGACGGTCTCGCCATCGAAGTCGCGGTCCACCCGCAGCCGGCGGCCATCGTCCAGCTCGAACTCCAGCGCCAGCCGAAAGGCGCTGTCGTGCCACGGCCGCCACCGCTCCACGGCCGCCGCGGCGGCGGGGCCGCGCGTCTTTTCCGACTGGAAGCCATACAGGCCGGTGAGGATGGCTTCCTGCAACGTGGACTTGCCGGCCTCGTTGGGCCCGATCACCAGGTTCATCCCTTTGCCGAAACGCAAGTCGGTGGCGCGCAGCACGCCGAAGCCATCGACCTGGATGCGCGTCAGCTGCATGCTAAGCCCGGATCCACGCTAGGCTCATGGCTCGAAGGCATCCAGGGCCAGCTGGAGGGCGCGGCCGACCGTCTCATCTTTTTCCGCGTCGCCCCGATGGGCCTGGAGCTGCCGAACCATCTCTCCTCGGCTCGTGAATTCGCTGCCCACCGCCTCCAGGTCGTGGATCCGCCGCGTTTCGTCCAGGAATTCCAGGTGCGCGAACCCGTCATTGCACTCCAGGGCCAGCGCCCGCGGATCCAGGTCTAGCGACTGGGTTCGTTCGCCAACCAGTCGGGTGCGCAGGACGGCGCCGTCCAGGTGCCGGCTCTCGCGGGCGGCCAGCACCGCATCGCGCACCTGTTCCCGGCTGGTCATACCAGTGACGTCCAGGGTCTCCTCCACAAAGCGGCGGTGATTGATGTCCTGCAAGTCGACCGACACATTGCGGTCATCGCCGACCGTGACCAGGGCCACGCAGTGACGGCCGGTCTCGTCCCATCCCAGCGGCTCCGGGCTTCCTGGATAGGTCAGCAATCCCTGGCTCATGGCGTTGTGGTAATGGCCGAGGAGCGCCTGGCGAAAACCCGCCCGCTCGACCTGGGCTTGCACGATGGGCGCCACCGGCGTGACGCCCTCGGGGACCGTATGCATGTCCGAGGCGTGCAGCAGGAGCAGGTGGGCGCCATCGCCCAGCGACGGCGTGGCCGCCAGCGGGGTCTCGGAGGTGTTGGCCGGATTGAAGCCCGCCGCCCAGACGCTGACGCCGCCATAGACGTAGGGGCGAAGGTCCTCATGGGTGGCCACGGTGACATTGGCGGGCCAGCGTAGATATCGATACGGGGAGCTGGCGGTGGCCGGGTCGCTATGCCCGGGCGCGATCAACACCGGTCGAGAGGTTTGCCCCAGCGTTTGGGCCAGGAAGAGGGCGGTCTCCCGGGTGATGTGATCATGTTCGAACAGATCACCGGCGCAGGTGATTAGATCCACCTGCTCGTGATCGGCCCGTTCGAGAATTCGCTGCAGCGCGGCCCGGAGGTCTTCGCGTCGCCGCTGTGCCGCGACCCCGAAGAGTCGCTGCGGAGCAAAGGATCGGTCGAGATGCAGGTCGGCGAAATGGAGCAGGCGAAGGGCCAAAGATCTCCCGCAAAGGCGAATTGCCGAGAAATTCGGTTCGAGGTTGCCGACATTATAGAAGGTTGTGGCTGGGAATACGGTGTCCGCGTGAGTCCGTTAACGTGACAGGTCATGGGGTCGTTTGAGAAGGGGGACCGGGGGGCTCGCATCCTCAAGATGCAGACCCTCTTGCAGGGCAACCCTCGCGGGCTGACTCGCGCGGAGCTGGCGCGCCGGACGGGGGTCACGGTTCGGACCACCTACCGTGACGTGCGGGCGCTGGAGGCGATGAACGTTCCCGTCTACGAGGAGGGCGGGCGGATCCTCATCGATCCCAACTATTTCGTCGCCCCTGTGAAATTCACGCTGGGCGAGGCGATGGCCCTCCTCATCGGTGTCCGCCTGTGGTCGCGATACACGGATGAGGCCGACCCGGACGCCGCCGACGCGTTCAGCAAGCTGGCCGCCGTGCTCCCGGCACCGGTAGCCGAGTACGTGCACGCCACCGTCGCCCAAATGCTGAAACGCCCGGCCAACCCGGGCTACTCGCGTACCGTGCAAACCTTGGCCCTGGCGTGGGCCGGCCGCCGGGTGGCGCGCATCTGGTACCGGGCGGCCGAGGCCGACGCGCCGCCGCGGCTGATCGAGCCCTACTTTCTCGAGCCCTCCCAGATCGGCCACAGCCTCTACGTGGTGGCCCGGGATCGCGGCGTTGGCGAAATGCGCACGTTCAAGGTCGAGCGCATCGCTCGGGCGGAACTCACGGCCGACACCTATCAGATCCCACCCGACTTCGACATCAACACCTACCTGTCGCGGGCCTGGGGCATCTTCCATTCCGGTGAGCCCGTGGAAGTCCGCCTCCGCTTCTTTCCGCCTGCCGTGGCCCGCGTCACGGAGTCGACCTGGCATCCGTCCCAGCGCCTCCGTCCGCTGTCCGATGGAACGTTGGAAATGAGCGTGACCGTGGCGGGGACGGTCGAGATCACGCCCTGGATCCTTGGCTGGGGCGAGACCGTCGAGGTGTTGGAACCACCGGACCTGCGCCTGCGCATCGTCGAAATCGGTCGCGCTCTGGCGGAGCGCCACGCCGGTGTGGGCCGCGTCCAACCGGCCAACGGCGAGACCGGTGCCCGGCCCCCGGCCGTCGGGCGGGCCGTTACAGCTCGTAGCGGGCGTGCGCCGCGGCATAGCTAGGGTCATCGGCCCGGAACAGGTCCGCATCGACGCCCCGCCGGCGCGAGACGAAATAGGCCAGCCACTGCAGCGGAATCACGTTGAGGATGGGGGCCAGCGGCTCCGGGAGGGGCGGAGTGGCAAACGTCCACCCAGCCGCATCGAGAGCTGCGGCCGCTGAGCCAACCACCGCAAACGGCACGCCGATCGCGCTCAGGCCGGCCGCCACATCCTGGGTCCGCGCCAGGCTCGGCCCCGGCTCGGCGATCATTACGGCGCGGTCGGCCGCATCGATGCTGATCAGCGGTCCATGGAGGACGGCCTCGACCTCGTGCCCCTCGGCGAACACGAAGGATGCCTCGCGCAGCTTGAGCGCGCCCTCCAATGCGGTGGCGGTCGCCGGGCCGCCGCCGATGAAAAAGGTCCCGCGATCGAACCGAATCTGCTCTGCCTGGGCGGCGATCGGGTCGCGGCTGTCCTCCAGGACGGATTGCACGCGAGCGGGCAGCCCCTCCATCGCCTCGGCCCAAGCCGAGTGGAGATCGGGCGACGCGTGCGTCGCCAGCTGGGCCAGGCGCACCAGCGCCCCGACGTGACTGACGGTATGGACCGAGGAGCGCTCCTGCGGCACGGTCTGGACGACGCCGGCGCCCGTCAACGGCGAGCCCTGGCCGGTGATGGCGATCCAGCGGTCGGCCAGCCCGCTGACGTGTTGGAGGGCCCCCATGCTGAAGCGCTTGGTGCCGCGATGGCTGAGGACGATCAGGCCGTCCCCGGGACGGAGCGCCGGCGGGTACTGGCTGAACTCGAAGGCCGGGACCGCCCACGCCTCGTAGCCGGCTGCCCGAAAGAGGTGCTCCCCCACCATCGCGCCGTGGTAGCTGGTGCCGGTGCCAGCGATGAACAGCCGGCGCACGCCTTGCAGCCGGTTGGCAGCCGCCGCCACCGGCTCGGTGTCCGCCAGCAGGCGGGCCGCCTGCTCCCCCTGGCTCTCGATCGCCGCTCGCAGAAAGGCGCCTGGCTCCTTCACGGCGCCCGAACGTTAGCAGATCCAGCCAAATATTCGGTTGCGACGGATCCGTCACGATCCCGTGAGTGCATTGCGGTCGCCAGCGATCCGTGGGCCGCCTATCCTGAGCCCCGTGCAGCCCGAACCCTTCGATCCCAAAGTCATCGACGATCCGTCCGTGAGCCACGTCAGGGAACGCGTGCAGCGGGCCGCCCGGCAGCAGCCGCTACGTCCGGGTGCGCTCTGTCCCTCCTGCGGCGGTCACGCCTTCCGTCGGGCCGAACTGAAAGCGGGCACCCCGTGCCCCAAGTGCGGCCAGAAGCCATCTAGCATCGCCGCCTAGACAAGAGGGGGGCGATAGCGAACGGCCTTTGGGCCGAGGGGGGAGCGGCCGGTAGGCGCTGCTATCAAGCAGCGCCGGTGCGGGAGGTCAAGAGGAAGAGCCGTGGCGGCTCTTGACCTCCCGCAACATCGGCCAGCTGGGGGGATCTGCCCCCCAGTGAGTCTCTACGCGGCTTGGAGAATACGGGGCTCGAGATCCTCGGGGCGCAGGCAGGTGGAGAGAGCATGCGCGATGACTTCCGGATGCAGGTCGAGGCCTCGCTGGAACGGATGCACGCTCAATATCACCGGGATGGAGCGCCCGTCGAAGTGGTAGGCGAGCGTTTTGCCATGCAGCTGCTCGATCGGGCGCCAAGCCTTCCACCCGCTGATGGCACGCTGCCAGAAGTAGGCGGCCGTCGTCCCGCCCATGGCCACGATTGCCTGGGGGGCGACCCGTTTCACGATCGGCTCGAGGTGCCGGGTCACGCATTGGGTGAGCGCGGGGTCGGTGACCCGATCGGGATTCCCAGTCGGGCAGCGGACTGCCCAGGTGTGGAAGGCAAAATCCAGGGCGTCGCGCTTCGCGTGCGGCAGGCTTAATCGCTCCCGCAATCCGGCGAAGACTCTCTGGCTGAACTGGAAATAGGGCTGGACCACTTCCCACCGGAACTGGTGTTCCAGGTTCGACTCGCGCTCCAGCCAGGCTTCGAAGGCGGCGTCGGAGGCGCTTTCCGGATCAATGGGGCTGGGACTGAGGAAGAGCAGGGGACCGTGCGGGTTGCCGAAGCCGAGCTGCGGGCGGCGATCGAGCCTGGCCAGCTGCTGGCACGGGCTCTGGGCACCCTTGGCCGCTTCGGTGGCCGCGCACTCGTGGAGAAGCTGCAGGGGTTGGGATCCGAAGAATTGGAGGTGTTGGGGGGCTCTGCTCATGCTAGGTGGTTCGACGCACCCGGCGACCCCATCCTTGCGCTGGCGCGGTCGGTCCGTACGATTGGAGCATGCCCAGACCCGGCGCAGCCGCATCCCCGCCACCGCCCCAGGTGCCGGGCATCGACGTCGTCGAAGCCCGGCGCCGGCTCCAGGGAGAGCGGCCTCCGTACGTCCTCGACGTTCGCGAGCCCTGGGAGTACCTGGCCGGCCATCTTCCCGGCGCCGTCCTGGTGCCGCTGGGCGAACTCGACCGCCGCCTCGCCGAAGTACCGAGAGACCGGCCGGTGCTGGCGGTCTGCCACAGCGGCAGCCGAAGCTGGACGGCCGCGGCCTTTCTCCTGGCGTCCGGTTATCCGGACGTCACCAACGTCGATGGCGGGACCGCCGCCTGGATAGAGAAGGGGTATCCCACAGACCGGTAGACGATCCCGGCACGCTGCTCCCGGCCCTGCTGCGGCTGGTTAGCTCCCGACCTTTAGCTGGGTGGCGTCGAAGATCAGTACCCGGCCGGCCACCACGCTGCTGGCCAGGCCCTTCCAGGCCTCGGGGTCCACTACCCAGGCGCGGGCCACGACGATGTCCGGGCCCTCGAGGATCATCCGGGTTCCGTTGCTGGAAACCTCCACTGGGGAGAGTTGCAGCGCCTTGACTTTCTCGATGGCAAGACCCTCTGCCAGGATCGTTCGCTCAATTTCCACCCGTGCCACTTACGTGAGCCCCAATATGCCGGATTCGGCACCCAACCGCAACCAAGGGCCTCGGCCGTGACAGGCAGCTGTCACGACGCCCTGCTTGACTTTCGCCATGCGTCACGACAGGATGGACCGCAATACCGGTCCCGCCCACGTCTTGAAGGAGTCGCAGTGAACGTCATAGATCTGGTCCTGCTGGGCGTCGCCCTGGGCGCGGTGGGCCTGGCTCTCGGGTTGCTGGCTCGTGGCCGGCGGAGCACCCCGCCCGACTCCCTTCTGCGGTCGCTGGCCGACCTCGGTGGGGTGAAGGCCCAGATGGATGCCCTCACAGCCCAGCAAGTTGGGCTGACCCAGACGCTGGGCGGGCTGCAGACGGCGCTGCAGGGCGTGGAGACCCGGATCGTGCAGAGCTCGGCCGGCGTGCAGGAAACGCTGGGACGGCAAGTGCAGGAAGCGCGGGTCGCGGTCGAACGGCTAAAGGCCGACGCCATGGCCCGTCAGCGCCTCGAGGAAGAGATCCAGGCATCCTCGCGGCGAATCGAGACGGTGTTGCTGGGCAGTCGCACCCGGGGCGCCGCCGGCGAGAACATCCTGCACGACGCGTTCAAGCAGTTTCCACCGGGCATGATCGACATGAATTTCCGGGTCAACGGGAAGGTCGTCGAGTACGCGCTCGTGCTCGCCAACGGAAAGCGGCTGCCCATCGACAGCAAGTGGCCGCTGCCCGAGCTCCTGGACCGGCTGGCTCAGGGGGACCATCCCGATGAGGCCGGCGCAGCAATCTCCGATGAGGTCGAGCGGGTGTTGAAGAATAAGATCCGGGAAGTCCGCCAGTACATCGACCCGTCCGTGACCCTGCCGTGGGCGATCGCGGCGGTCCCGGATCCGGTGTTCCAGGCGTGCCGGCGGGCCCACATTGAGGCCCACCGCGAGGGGGTGGTGCTGATGCCGTACAGCATGGCGGTGCCATTCATCCTGGCCCTGTTCCGCCTGCATCTGCAGAACTTAAGGACCGTCGATATCGAGAACCTGGAAGGGTATCTGCAGCAAATCGAAGACGGAATCACCACCCTGGATCGCTCGCTGGAGAACAGCATCTCCCGGGGCAGCACCATGATCCAGAACGCTTACACCGATTCCAAGCGAACCTTGGGCCAGATGCGCGGGGCCGTCGCCGCCCTGCGGTCGGTCCCGGACGCCAGCCTGGTGGTCGAGCACGACCAGGCCGACCTGCTGCCCATCCAGGCCGACGGTCCCGGGAATGGCGCCGGCCGACCCCGCCTCGTTTCTTAGCCCGCCCCCCGCCCAAGATGCGAGTTCGACTCGGTGGATCCGGGCTTAGCCTAAAACGTCTGGAAGTGGGCCAGGCGAGCCGCCAGCAGCAGCAGGACGATGGCGCCGACCACGATCAGCATGGTTTTCTGGTCAATCATCGTCCCGGCTTTTACGGTCAGCATCTCGTCCGCCGTCGACGACAGGTCGCCATTGCTGGCCTGCAGGATATAGGTGCCGTCCTCGAGATCGGCCGGGACCTGGACCATGAGGTGGTTGGTGTCCGGGGCCTCAATGGTCGTGGCCGCACGACCGCCGATCACCACCCGGGTCGTGGTGGCCAGGTTCTGGCCGATGAGGACGATGTTTGGCTGGACCTTGAGGTTGATCGTGGCGGGGCTGACCATGAAGACCTTCGGGGTCTTCCGCGGGGTGGCCGCGGTGGGGTGATCGACGGCGGCAGCCGAGGTCACCGTGCACGCCAGGGCGAACCCCAGGAGCATGGTGGCCGCCAGCAGACGTCGTCCGACCTTCATCTTGTGAAAAGCTTCCTCAAATTGGATAACGGTGCCCCGGTCGGCCCTGATAGTGGCTGTGGTCCCAATGACCTACGGTGCCGTCCGTATGGCCTCAGCGGGGGCGTAATGCCCCTCGTTACAAAGAGGCCTCCGCTGCGTGCGGAGGCCTCTTTCTGATTGGCTCTTGGCTAGCGGCTGGAGCCGCCGCCGGGCCAGGTCTGTTCTGGCGGTCGCTCGCCGATCTTCACCCGTTCGGATCCTGGGAACGACCCGGCGTTTTCACTCCCAAACGGGGATTCCGCGGGTCGGGCCACCGGCCGCTGGGTCGGAGCTGGCGACGGCGCCGGGCTGGCGGCCGGCCGGGGAGCCGGAGCCGGCCGAGGCGGGGCCGGTGCCGGCCGGAATGCGGCCGGTGCGGGAGCCGGAGCCGGCTTGGGGGCGACGAAGGCCGGCTTGGCAGCGGCCACGGCCGCCTTGGGCGCGGCCGCCTTGGCGACAGCCGGTCGCCGGGCGGTCGCCTTCTTTGCCGACCGCTTGGCCGTGCTCTTCTTGGCCGTGGTCTTCTTGGCCGTGGCCTTCCTGGCGGTGCTGCGCTTGGCCGTGCTCTTCTTGGCCTTGCCCCCCGATCGCCGGGCGGACGCTTTCTTGGGCGCCGCCTTCTTCGCGGACTTCTTCTTCTTCGCCGGCATTCCTAAGACCCTCCTTGTTGCGAGTTCACCACTCGCCCGCTGGGATTTTCGTGTCACAAGGCACGAATGATGTCGACCTACGCTGCGTGTTATAGCATCGCGTCCCGGCAAAGACAAGGTGCGGGTGGGGCCGCGCCTGCTGGCGTTACATGCCCAGTACGGCGCTGGTCCCAGGCCGTGGATCGCCGGCGCCGCACAAGGTGCCGTCAGCCTCGAGCGTGACCAGCTGGGCTGCGCCGCCGGCCGCCCAGCCGCCCATCATGCTGGCGGCGTGGCCTCGCGCCTGGAGCTCGGTCAGGACGTCGGCCCCGACCCGGGCCTCCAGATTCAGGCTGGTGTCGGACCAGTCGGTCTGTGATCCCATCGTCCAGCGCGGCGCGTCGACGGCTGCCTGCGCGCCGGCCTGGAAATCGACCAGCTGGCTGATCAGCTGCAGGTTGGTCTGGATCTGCCAAAAAGCGCCTGGGGTTCCGCCCACCGCGCGCGGCTGCTCTTCCTGGAAGAGCAGCCACGAGTTCAGGGTGTGGATCGGTCGCTTGCCTGGGGCGAGGCTGTTGGGGCTGTCCGGCTCCAGCGAGAACCCCGCCATCCGATTGTTCAGGAGAATGCCGGTGTCCCCGGCCATCACACCGCTGCCGCTGTACAGGCTGTGAATGTAGGAAACGATGGTCCGGTCCCCGTCGACGACGCAGAGGTAGGTGGTATCGGGGGGCCCTGCCGGCGCGGGCGCCAGCATGGCTGCTCGCCGGCGGTCCAGCCGCTGCGCCTGCAGTCGGGCTCGAGTGGCGGAGAGCAGGGACGCGATCGGCACCTGCTCGAAACGAGGGTCGCCGAGGCGACCCAGGCGGTCGGCCAGGGCCAGCTTGAACGCCTCCACCTGCAGGTGGATCGTTTCGGGGCTGGCTGGGGCCAGGTGGGGCAGGTCGAAGTGCTCCAGGATCATCAGTGCCAGCAGGACCACGATGCCCTGGGAGACGGGCGGCTGCTCGTAAACGGTCCACCCGCGGTAGGTGGCCCGCAATGGTTCGAGCACGACGGTGCGGTGTTCGGTCAGGTCCTGGGCGGTGAAAAAACCGCCGCCCTGGTCCGACGCCGCCACCAGCGCCGCCGCGATCTCGCCCCGGTAGAAATCATCCGGCCCGGCCGTCTGCAGGCGCCGCAACGTTCGCCCGAGCGCCGGCTGCCGGAGCCGGTATCCCGGCTGGGGCGCGGGCCCGCCGGGTAGGAAGATGGCGGCCGTCTCCGGGGTAAACGCGGCAGCCATCTCCTCGATGCTGCGGGACTGCCGGGCGGTGAGCGGAAAGCCGTCTTCGGCGTAGGTAATGGCGGGTTCCAAGAGCTCGGCCAGTGAACGGCTGCCGAAGCGTTCCAGGGCCACCCGCCAGGCGTCGACCAAGCCGGGAACCGTGGAGGCCCACCAGCCGGTCTCCGGAATCGCGCCGCGGGCCGCAAAGGCATCCAGCCGGGCCGCGGCGGGGGCAGCCCCGCTGCCGTTGATGGCGGTGACCTGACCGGTCTCCCCCGACCGGACCAGGAGGAACCCGTCGCCGCCCAGCTGGCCGCTCCAGGGCTCGGTCACGGTGAGGACGGCTCCGGCCGCAACCGCGGCGTCCACGGCGTTGCCGCCTCGCCTGAGGACGTCCAGGCCGGCTGAGCTGGCCAGCACATTGACGCTGGCGATCATGGCGGTCGGGGCCCTCCGGGGTTCTTGCGCCGGCCATGAGCCCTCCGAACTCAATGGCGCTCGAGCCAGGCGAGGACGGTGCGGTTGACCTGGTCTCGCTCCAGGTCGACGGTGATGGTGTGCCCTGAGAGCTCGAACCAGATGAGCTGCTTATCAGCGGAGCCGAGTCGTTCCAGGATGTAGGGAGCATTCTGGACGGGCACGGTGCGGTCGCGACGACCGTGCAGGAGCAGGGTGGGTACCCGGATCGAAGGCAGTTCCTTCTGCACCACCCGGAGGAAGTGCATCAGGCTCTCGATGCAGACCGAGGGCCGGCGGGCATAGCTATGCAGGGCCAGCAGTCGGGACGGGTCTCCCAGGTCGCAGTCAGCCGATGGAACGTGCCAGGGCAGCACGTATTTGAGCCACCGGATGATCCACAGCCGCCGGTCCGGGAAGAGCCGAGGATTTCCCATCGCCCCCATGGGTACGATGCCCCGGATGTCCGGATTGTTGGCCGCCAGGTGAAGGGCCATGGTGCCGCCCAGCGATTGGCCGGCCACGAAGACCTCGCGACAGTCCTGGCGGAGCCGGTCGAGCGCGTGCTGGGCGGACCGCGCCCAATCCGTCCAGCGGGTCCGGGCCATGGCCTCGGGGGTCTCGCCATGGCCGGCCATCACCGGACCCAGGGCATCGTACCCGTGGACGGCCAGGAACTCACCCAGCTCGCGGACCTCGGGAGGAGTGCCGGCGAAGCCGTGAAGGAGCAGGCAGCCGCGACTCCCGCCCCGAAGCCGGAATGGCCGGATCGCCTCGGCGTCCGTGGGCGTATTCCAGATCGTTCCGGGCGGGCTGAGGGACCGCACGTTCGGCAGTGTACCGTCCGCAAGTTCACCCCGGAGCCCGGGTTATACGACGCGGGGGTTATCACTGTGGCAATTGTCGGCTGGATTATCGCGCTCGCCCTGGGGATCGGCCTGGCCCTGTTCTCGGTCCAGAACCAGGGGAGCGTGCCCATCAGCTTCTGGGGCGTGCCGTCCCAGGTCCTGCCCGTCTGGTCGCTGGTGCTGGCTTCCGCCGCCGTGGGGGCGCTGATGGTCGGGATCATCGCGATGATCGGTCGGCTGCGTCTGTATCTCGGTGGCCGCCACAACCGGAAGGTGCTCACCGAACACAAGCGGATGATCGTGGAGCGCGATAACCGCATCCACGAGCTGGAGCAGGAAATCTTCCGTCTGCGCGGAGCGGCCTGACGCCCCGATGGAACTCAAGGTCTGCCCGCTCTGCGGGTACCGCTACAACGCGCCCGAAAACCAGTACTGCGGCAAGTGCAAGGGCTGGATGGGGGCAGGGGCCGCCCCGGCTGGGGGCGCGGTCGCCGTCGCCGGACCACCCCGCTCGGGCCTGATCCCGCGCACCCTCCCGGAGCTGGCCTGCTACCTGCCGGTGCCCCTGCTGGCGCTCTGGAACGGGCCCAATCCGTTCGGTGCCGCCTTCGGCCTGTTAATGGCCAGCCTGCTGCTGAAGGGGGTCCGGGTGGAGATGAACCGCTTCTCCAAGGGCCTCCTGTTGGGCATCATTGTGGGCGGCATCTTCTTCGTCTACTTGATCTTCCTGCTGATCTTCGGCTGGATTTACTTCGTCGTCGAGCCGCTGCTCGAGCCAGTGATCAAGCTGGTCAAGCATTAGGGCTGGCGCGGTTAGCCAGCCGATCGGTTCGGTTCAGTTGCCCCGGCGGCGGTGCGGGTGCCGGCCGAGCTGGGTGTCAGCCAGTTGAGCGCGTTCAGGTACGCCCGCACGCCGGCCTCCACCACGTCCACCGACACGGCACGACCCACGACCACCTGGGTGCCGTAGCTCAGGGTGACGACCGCCTCGCCGAGTGCATCGCTCCCCCGGGTGGCGGCCGCCAGGCTGAAGTCTTCCAGCTCGGGGGCGATGCCGGTGACCTCCTGGACTGCCTTGAAGCAGGCATCCAGCGGCCCGGCCCCAGAGGCCCTCGCGCTCTGGCGGGTGCCCTCCACCAGGACTGTCACCGAAGCGGTGCACGGAAGGCCGCTCTGCAGGTGGGTGTCGATCTCGTCCAGGGCATAGCGGCCGGGCGTGGTCCGACCCTGGGCCTCGTCGGCGGCGAGCCGGATGTCTTCCGGGTACAGGACGCGCTTGCGCTCGGCCAGGTTGAGGACGAGCGAGTACGCGGCGCTGAGGCCGGCCTCATCGAGGGTGATGCCCATTTCGGTGAGCTCGTCGGCGAGCCGCCGGCGGCCGCCCTCCGTCCCGACCTGGCCCGACTTCGGATCGTATCCCAGGTCGACTGGATCGATGAACGACGGCGCCAGGGACTTCGGCCGCCGGGGCGGACTCAAGGTTGCCCTCGGGAATGCGCTCCGGACCTCTTCCACCCAGCGCTCCCAGCCGGAATAATCCATGGTCGCCAGCATGGCCATGTAGGCGTCGAAGCGCAGCAGGAGGGCGCTGGGCAGATCCTCCTTCTTGATGATCACGGTAGAGCCGCTCTCTTCCAGGGCGGCCAGGATCGGATCGAGGTTGCGAGCCAGTTCTTTGGGCGTGATGACCTTGAGCACGACGACATCGTAGTCCCGCCCGGAGAGAGGGTCAAACGCTACCCTTAGCCCGGATCCACCGGACGGACGAAGCCGATTGGGATGCGGGGCGAGACGAGCCGAAGGAGGCGACGAGCACGTGAAGGAGCGCCCAAAATGCGAGCTTGTCTTTGTGGATTCGGGCTTAGCCCGTTGAGAAGACCCCCACACGCGCTGACCGCGATCCTGGTAGGGGCTGGTATCACGGCCTGTCAATCGTCCATCGGCGTCGGTCCCTCCCCCTCGCCGAGTGCACCGAGCGCACCGAGCGCGCCGAGCGCGCCGAGCGCATCCCCGGTGCCATTGCCGACCTGCGCCGCCGGGCCAGCCGCTCCGGCCGGCGCGCAGCCCATCCTCACCGGATTGCCCGCCCCGGATGACCTGGCGTTCGATGCCCAGGGCCGGCTCCTGTTCAGCGATATTCAGGCGGGCACCGTCTCCCGGCGCGAACCGGACGGGTCAGTCCAGACGCTGGCCCGGGGCATCCGCAACCCGGAGGGGATCGTGGTCCAGGCCGACGGCACGCTGCTGGTGGCCGAGCAGCTGCTCAATCGGGTGGACGTGGTCGACCCGCAAACCCACACCGTGGCCAGCTGGCGGGTGTTCCCCAACCGGACCGGCCGCGACGGGATTGATGGGCTCGGTCTGGATCGAGCTACGCACGACGTGGTTCTGCCGGATAGTCCGAACGGCGTCGTCTGGCGGCTGCCGAGCGACGGGTCGCGGGCGACCCAGATCGGTCAGGGCATGGTCCGGCCGGTGGGCGCCGATGTCGATGTGCATGCCAACGTCTTCGTGGCCGACGAGGGCGGCGCCATCTGGAAGATCGCCGGCTCGCCGCCCACCCAGGTGCGGGTGGCCAGCCTGCGCATTCCCGATGACGTGCTGGTCGATCGGAATGGGGCGTTGATCGTCAACACCCTCGGGGATGGAATGGTCCACCTGGTGGGCGCCGATGGCTCCATCACCAGCCTCCTCAGCGGATTGCGGAACCCGCAGGGCATCGCGCTGGACAGCGCCGGCAACCTCTTTGTGACCGAGTTCGATGCGGGTCGGATCGACCAGCTGGTGCGGGCATTCGTACTGGGTCCGGCGTCGGTGACGCGGGTTGATTCCACCACCGTGACCATCTGTCCCTCCGTCCGCCGCGCGGCCGGCTACGCCCTGCCACTGGCGGTCTCGCTGGCTGATAGCCACGGCGGACTGCAAGCCGTTATCGCCAGCCTGCCGGCTGCCGGGGATACCTCGGGCGCCATTGCCGTCCACATCGATCCGGCTGACCACAGTGGCGTGGTCGACCTGCGCGTGAGCGACGGCGACCGGATGCTGGTGCAGCACATCGCCCTGCCGCCCACGTCGTAACGGCCAACAGACGCTTCCTATACTTAGGGCCATGCCGCTGACCAAGGCTGGTCTGGAAGACGTCGTGGCCGCCAACTCGGCGGTGTGCGAGGTCATAGGATCAGAGGGCCGGCTCACTTATCGCGGGATCGACATCCACGATCTGGCCCAGCATTCATCCTTCGACGAGACCACGTATCTCCTCTGGTTCGGCCACCTCCCCGAGCGCGGCGCCCTGGAGGGTTTCAGCGCCGAGCTGGCGGCGAACCGGCAGGTGCCACACGAGGTCATCGCCCTGATGAAGGCGTTTCCCCGGACGGCCCGCCCGATGGACGCCCTGCGCACGGCGGTCTCGGCGCTGGCCTTCTACGATCCGCAGGCCCAGGACAACTCGCGGGAGGCCAACGTCGCCAAAGCCGGCCGGCTGACCGCCCAGATGGCGACCCTGGTGGCGGCCTCTGAGAACATCCGGAAGGGCCGCGAACTGATCGCGCCCACGTCGGCCGGCAGCCATGCGGCGAACTTCCTGCGGATGCTCTTTGGGAAGGAGCCGGACCCGCTGGTGGTACGGGCCATGGACCTGGCACTCATCCTGCACGCCGATCACGAGCTCAACGCCTCCACCTTCGCCGCCCGGGTGACGGCGGCCACCCTGGCCGATCTGTACGCGGCGGTCGTGTCGGCCATCTGCGCCCTGACCGGGCCCCTGCACGGCGGCGCTAACGAGCAGGTGATGAAGATGCTGAAGACAATCGGCGAGGTGGGCCGCGCCGAGGCCTACGTGACCGAAACGCTGGCGGCCCACAAGAAGATCCCCGGCTTCGGCCACCGCGTCTACCGAACCGAGGACCCGCGCGCCACCCACCTGCGCCAGATGTCGAAAGAACTGGGCGAGCGTGCCGGCGACACGCGCTGGTACGAGATCTCCCGCCGGCTGGAAGAGGTGGTCATGCAGCAAAAGCACCTCTACGCCAACGTCGACTTCTACTCGGCCACCTGCTACTACTCGATGGGCATCCCCATCGATCTGTTCACGCCGGTCTTTGCCGTCAGCCGGATCGCGGGATGGGCTGCCCATGTCCTCGAGCAATACGCTGATAACCGGCTGATCCGGCCGCGGGCGGAGTACGTGGGCGAGCGCAACGTCCCCTACGTGCCGATCGACGAGCGGGTGGCGGCCGCCAGCTAAGCCCGGATCCACCGGGCCTGCCAAACTTGCCGGAACGGTTTCGTTATATTAGGTAACCGTCCGCCCCTGCTCCCGGAAGGCGCAGGACCGGCAAAAGGAGGTCGTTTAAACTCGTCCTGCTGCTGAACGCCTCACTTCAGCCGCTGAACGTCATTAGCAAGCGGCGCCTGGTCATCCTGCTGACCAAGCAGCGGGTCACGTTTGTGGATGACCTGGCCCGGCAGCTGGTGGAAGAGGCGATGGCGCGTCGCTGCCTGGGCGAGGACGTGGTGATCGTCCGCCTGCTGACCAACATCCAGATCCCGCGCCGGATGCTGCGGGCCAACCGGCGAAACCTGCTCCTGCGGGACGACAACACCTGCCAGTACTGCGGGAAAACGATGCCCTCCTCTCAGCTCTCTGTCGACCACGTGGTCCCCACCTCGCGGGGTGGCTCCAGTCGCAGCTGGGAAAACCAGGTGATTGCCTGCCGCCGTTGCAACGGACGAAAAGGCAACCGGCTGTTGAGCGAGGCGGGGATGCGCCTGGTCCGCTCGCCGCGCGCCCTGACCCAGGAGTTTGCCCACCTGATCTTCCTGCGCTACCCGGAGCTGAAGCGGGCCTACGACCGGCTGCTGTCCAGCTCCCGAGCCATCGCGTAAAGCCCGGTAGACCCCGCTCGAAAGTTTCCGCGCGCTCCTCGGTTATCCAGCTTGTGCCGGTCCGGCTGCTTGCCCTGTTCGCCCATCCCAGGGACGCCAGCCTCCTGACCGGCGGTACGCTGGCCCGGTACGCGGGGGCGGGCTGCGAGGTCATCGCGGTGTCGGCCACCCGGGGTGAGGCGGCCCCTGTGCTGCGTGGGATGGCCGCCGGCGAGGAGCTGGGAGGTATGCGAACGCGAGAGTTCCAGGCCGCCGGGCGGATCCTCGGGGTTCGGGACGTGGTGTCACTCGACTACGCCGACGGCGCTCTCGCCAGCCTGGAGCCGGAGCTCCTGGAGGATCTCTTCACCGACCTGATTCGCGCCGTCGAGCCGGAGGTGGTGGTGACCTTCGGTCGCGACGGGCTCACCGGGGACTCGGACCACCGAGCGGTCCACGCGGCCGCGTCCGGCGCCTTCTTCACTGCCCGGACGCTGGCGGGTGACGGATTCTCCGGACCGGCCAAGCTCTACTTCGCCCTGTGGCCAGAGCCGCATGCTGGGCGGGCCATGCGCGTGCTCGAGACCGGCGGCGTCCCAATCAGCGCCATCCCGGGGGTGCGGGGCACGATCGAGAGTGCCGCCGGGGTGAGCACCATCATCGATGTGCGGGCCAGCCTGGGACGCAAGCTGGAGGCCATCCGGGCGCACGCGTCGCAACTCGATCCCGCCTTCGACGGCATCGATCCGGCGCTGCTGGCGGACCTCTGGGGGCAGGAGTTCTTCGCCCGGGGCTTCCCCCATCCCTGGATCACCGGGGTGATCGAACGCGACCTGCTGGCCGGCCGGGCGTCGGGCGCCCCCGGCGAGCGCCAGGCGAGCTAAGCTCGGCCCGGATTACGTATCGTGATAGCTCTATTGACATGTTTGCCCGAATGAGGGTACAAGGGATGAGGACACGTCAGATAGCCCGGATGCGGGCGATAACGGAGGAATTGCATGGGAATCCTGCTCTTCATCCTGATCGGTCTGATCGCGGGAGCGCTCGCCGGTCGGGTCGTCAGCGGCCATGGCTACGGAATCCTTGGGGACATCATCGTGGGCGTCATCGGAGCCTTCCTGGGCGGATGGCTCTTCTCCCTTATCGGGGTTGGCGGTGGCGGACTGATCTGGCAGCTGATCGCCGCGTTCGTGGGCGCCGTGGTTCTCCTCTGGATCATCCGTCTGGTGGCCCCCAAACGTATCTAGCCGACTGAATTCGCTCCTCTCTCCGTGAGGGCGGGCGCGCGACGCGCCCGCCTTTCCATGGCGTCGGATCCCGGATACTGTCCGGGTGCTCCGACTGATCGGCGTCCTCCTGCTCGCGGTGCTGGCCGCGGCCGGCTACACCGCGTACGCGGGCGTCCGGGTCTATCAAGACCTCGGCAGCGGTCGTGACCACCTGATCGCCGGTCAGGCCGACCTGGCCGCGGCGGTGAAGACCGGAGACCTGGCGACGTTACGCACCGCCGCCACCGAGCTGGAGGCCGCGGATGCCGACTTCCAGCGTGGATCCGTCCGGTTGCGGACGGATCCGGCCCTCATGGCCGGGGCCCGCGTGTCGGCCGGCCGGGAGCAGGTGGCGGCGGTGATCCACCTGGCGGCGATTGGTGATGACATGGCCCAGGCCGGATCGGCGGCCGAGCAGGTCGCCGAGGGGGTGTTCACCCTCCGGCAGTCCTATGCCGGTCGGACCCTGACCCCGACCGACCTGGCCGCCCTCGCCCACGACGCGGACGCCCTGGCCCAACGCTACGCGGCGGCGGCCGTCACCATTGGACAGCAGTTGCTGCTGGCTCACCACGAACGCGCCCAGGTCATCACCACGGCGCTGGTGCCGCCCCTGCGTGCCGCCTACGACCAGGTCGACATGGCGCTGGCCGCGGCCGATGAGGCCTTCCGGCAGTTTCAGGATCCCAAGGGCCTCCTGTCGCAGTTTCTCGGCCTCACGCTCCCCCCGTGATTCGGAGTATTTCGTGAAGCCTTGACGGCCTGTGGCAGGGGTGCGACCGTTTTGTAACGGTTCCCGTCACAGGGCTCCCACATAATTTGGGCGTGCCCGCCGTCCGCGGATTGCCGCGTAAATTGCGCCCCCTGGTCAAGGACCCCGACGAGAGCCTGATCACCGCCAGCAACGAACGTCTGACGGGGCTGTTTCGGTGGACCCTGCTGATCTTCGCCGTGATCCTTAACAACCTGAACACTCAGGTCAGCAGCCAGGCGCAAGGCCGGATCAATGCCATCCTGGCGATGTGGGGCGTGGTCTGCCTGACCAGTCTGGGTGTCCTCTTCCTGCGCCACCGCCCGGGCCGCCTGTTTGGCTATGTCACGACTGGGGTCGACTTGCTGGTGGCGACCATGGTCACCTACCTGTCGGGCGGCTACGTGAGTCCGCTGGCCAGTACATTCTTCCTGGTGATCACGGTGTCGGCCCTCCGCTTCGGGGTGGCCGTGTCCCTGCTCTGCGCGCTCCTCGTCGGCGTCCTCTACCTGGTGGCCGGCGCGGTGGCGCCGCTGCAGGAGGGGAGTTATTTCGCAACCGTCGCCAGCGAGCGGGTGGTCATTCTGCAGAAGCTGTTCCTCTTCGTCGTGGTGGCGGTGGTGGGTGCCGTGATGGCTCGCGCCCTGGGCCAGCATCGCGAGGTCGTGGTGCGGCGGGACCTGGAAGCCAAACTGATGACCGAGGTCAACATGGCTTTGGCCAACGCCATCGAAGCCAAGGACAGCTATACCCGCGGCCACTCCGAACGGCTGGCCAAGCTCGCCGGGGCCTGCGCCGCCCGGATGGGCCTCACCCCGGATGAGGTCGGGGCCGTCAAGCTGGGAGCCATCCTCCACGACGTGGGCAAGATCGGCATCCCCGATCGGATCCTCCGGCAGTCGATGGCGCTTACGGAAGATGAGATGGCCTGGATGCGGCGCCATCCCCAGATCGGCGCCGACATCATCGCGCCGGTGGAAGGCTTGCACCACGTGGCCCCGCTGATCCGTCACCACCACGAGAAATGGGATGGCTCGGGGTACCCCAATGGTCTCAAGGGCGAGGCCATCCCGCTCGGCTCTCGCATCATTTCGGTCGCCGACGCCTTCGAGGCCATGGTGGCGGACCGTATCTACCGGCCTTCGCTCGGCTTGGCGAAGGCGATGGAGGAGATCAGGGTCGGCAGCGGCACACACTTTGACCCCAAAGTGGTCGAAGTCTTCGTGGACATGATCGACCACGACACGGTCCATCTCCCACTGCCCACCCTGGAAGAGGGACAGAAGCCTATCCCTGCCCGTCCGGATGAAGCCGCCGCCCGCACGGCCGCGTGAACCGCCTGACCCCCTGATCCGGCCAGCCGGATATTCATACTTCTCGCGTGGAGATCCTGCCCGGCATCTTCCAGTTTCAGCTGCCCATGCCGTTCGAGCTGCGGCACGTGAACGTCTATCTTCTTCGCGACGGCGACGGGTATACGTTGATCGACACCGGGCTGCGGACCGATGAGTCGCGCGCCGCGCTGCACGCCGGCCTGCAGGCGGCGCACGTCGAGCTGCGGCAGATCCGCCGCATCCTGATCACGCATATCCATCCCGATCACTTCGGCCTGGCGGGGGAGTTGCGCGAGCGCACCGGGGCGGAGCTCGTTATCCACCGCCTCGAGGTGGCGCTGATGGAGCCCCGCTACGCGAGGGCGGAAGACCTGGTGCGCGAAGTTGCCCGCTGGCTGGAAGTCAACGGCGTCCCGTCCGAGGAGCGCGATTTCCTGCAGACCGCCTCCATGGCGGCCCGCGAGTTCGTGTCTGTGGTCAGCCCCGACGTCTTGCTGGAGGGTGCCGAGCGGCTGGCGGTGAACGGCGACGACCTGGTTGTGGTCTGGACGCCCGGCCACTCACCGGGACACTGTGCTTTCTACTGGCCGGCCCGCAAGCTGCTCTTTTCGGGAGACCATCTGCTGCTCAAGATCAGCCCCAACATCGGGCTCCATCCGCAGTCCAGCGCCGATCCGCTGGACGATTACCTGGCGTCACTGCGGCGGGTGGCGGCCCTGGCCATTGACGAAGTGCTGCCGGCTCACGGCCCCAGCTTTCGGGAGCCGCGCGAACGGGTCAGCCAGATCCTCCAGCACCACCAGGAGCGCCTGGCCGCCTTGCTGCGCCTGGCGGCCGCGCCGCAGACCGGGTGGGAGCTGGCTGCAGGACTCTTTCCCGGCCTGGCCCAGCGCGGCGTCTTCCATCAGCGCCTGGCGCTCCAGGAAACCCTGGCCCATTGCCAGTCGCTGGCCCAGGACGGCCGGCTGATCAAACGGATCGATGCGGACGACCGGGTTCGGTGGGTGGGCGCTGCTTAGCGGCTGGCTTCGACGCGGGTAACAAAGTCGATGACCAGGCGATTGACCTCCTCGGCCCGTTCAGACTGCAGTTGGTGGCCCGCCCCGTCCAGCACCACCAGGTCGGACCCAGCGATGCCGGCGTGGAGCTGTTCCGCCCGGTCGATCGGCACCATGCGGTCCTGCCGGCCGTGCAGGATGAGGACCGGAGCGCGGATCTCCCCGAGCCGGCGGCAGGAGTCGTGGTGGCGGACCGCCTGGTCCTGGCGGTGGATCGCGTGCAGCGGCATCTTGCCGAAGTGGGTCACGTCCTCGGCCACCCAGTCGGGCCTCGCCAGCAGAAAGTCCACGCTGTACAGGTTTGCCAGTCTCTTGTGCGGGCTGGCGCTGACCCGTTGGGCATCCTGCGCCGAGAGCGGAGTCAGGGTCGCCGGCGGACCGCAATGGGTCGCTCCCAGGATCAGGCTGCGCATCGCTTCCGGGTGCGCCAGCGCCAGCGCCTGCAGGATCATGCCGCCCAGCGAGAGGCCGAACCAATGGGCCGAGGTCGCGCCGGCGGCGGCCAGCACCGCCAGCGCGTCTTCGGCCATCAGGCGGGTGCTGTAGGGCACGTCCGGCTTGTCGGATTGACCGGCACCGCGGTTGTCGAAAGCGATAACGCGGAAATGGCGGCTCAGGACCGGGACCTGTCGCCACCAGGCGCCGTCGATGGTCGATGTCTTGCCTCCCACCAGGACCAGCGGCACGCCCTCGCCGGCGCTGATGTAATGCAGCCGCGTGCCGTCGGCGGCGGTCACAAACACCACACCAGTGTCCCGGATCGGAAATTCATTGGAAATTCATCGGCCTGGGCGGCCGGGCGCCTGCGGCGCTGCTTTCACAAATGAACCTCCGATCCGGGACACTAGAATGCCGATATGGAGGAGGGCGCGGGCCACAGCAACCTGTCTGGGCCGGCCTGGCAGGCTCTGCAGGGCCTCGATCCCACTGCCGAGGACGAAGCGGCGCTCACGCTGGCGGCCTGCCTGGCCCTCGCGGAGCAGCGGTTCCTGCTGCTGTACCGTCAGGTCCTGACCCGCTTTGGAGAACCCGACGGCCGCGAACTGGGCGCTGAGGCCGACATCCTCGCCGACGCCCATCACACGCTCAGCTTGCTGCAGGACTCGCTCCATGCGACCTCGCGTCGCATGCTGGACGTACTCGACCGTGTCAGCCGCGAGTTAGGCGAATAACAGGAGGCAAGGATGGCTCAGGAGAGAACAACCACCATCACCGCGGAGGCGGCCGGCATCATCGCCCTGGGCGGCGATCTGCCGGTGCGGCGGATGGCGTTTGGGGCGATGCGGATCACCGGCGAGGGAATCTGGGGAGAGCCCGACGATCCGGAGGAGTGCCAGCGGGCGCTTCGGCGGGCCATCCAGGTCGGGGTGAACTTCATCGACACTGCCGATTCGTACGGTCCGGAGGTCAGCGAGCGCCTGATCGCCGAGGCTCTGTATCCCTATCCCGAGGAGCTGGTGATCGGGACCAAGGGGGGACTCGTGAGACCAGGCCCGGGCCGCTGGGAGCCCGACGGCCGGCCGCAGCACCTACGCAAGGCGTGCGAGGGGAGCCTCCGGCGGCTGCGAGTCGACCAGATTGATCTCTACCAATTCCATCGACCGGACCCGAAGGTTCCCTTCGAGGAGTCCGTGGGGACCCTGGTCGAGCTCAAGCGCGAGGGAAAGATCCGCCACATCGGACTCTCGAACGTCGATGTCGATCAGCTGGAACGGGCGCAGCGGATGACCCCGATTGTGTCGGTCCAGAACAAGTACAGCCTCACCGATCGCTCGTCGGAGCCGGTGCTACAGGATTGCGAGGAACGGGGCCTGGTCTTCATCCCGTGGCGGCCGGTCGCCGATAGCAGCGAACGGCAGGGTGGGCCGCTGCATGAGATCGCGAGCCGCTATCGCGCCACGCCATCGCAGGTGGCTCTCGCCTGGTTACTCGCGCACTCTTCGGCAACGCTGCTGATCCCAGGGACGTCGAAGGTCGCGCACCTGGAGGAGAACGTCGCGGCCGCCGGCCTGAAGCTCACCCCGGCGGACCGGGAGTCGCTCGACCACCTCTAACCAGCGACTGAGCTAAGCCCGAATCCGGGCTAAGGCTTCCGGGCGCGGATGTAGGCGCTGGCGATCTCTCCGTCGCCGGCGGGCAGCCCGGCTTCGCCGGGACCGAAGGTCTGCGTGATCTCGACATCCAGTTCAACAAAACCGGCCGAGACCAGGGCCGATTCGTATGCGGCCACCGGGATCGTCCCGGCCACGCAACCCGCCCACGCCTCCAGGGCGCCCTTCACTTCCGCCGGCAGCGGCTCCACCTCCACCATATCGGCGACCGCCAGCCGTCCGCCCGGTCTGAGCACCCTGAAGGCTTCCCGGAGCACAGCGCTCTTGTCCGCGGCCAGGTTGATGACGCAGTTGGAAATCACGACGTCGGTGGAGGCATCTGGAAGCGGCACCGCTTCGATGGTGCCCTTCAGGAAGGTCGCGTTCTGGACGCCCGCCTTGGCCTTGTTGGCGTTGGCGAGGGCGAGCATCTCGTCGGTCATGTCTAGCCCATAGGCGTGACCATCGGGCGCCACCCGGCGGGCCGACAGCAGGACGTCCAGGCCGGCCCCGCTGCCGAGGTCGAGCACGATCTCGCCGGGGTGGAGCTGCGCCAGGGCGGTGGGGTTGCCACAGCCCAGGCTGGCGCCGGTGGTCAGGCCCACCTCCGCCAGCTCTGACGTCACGTAGTCCGCCTCGTGAATGGGTCCGGAGATGGCGTGGGTGCCCCCGCAGCACGCCGAATCGCAACAGCCGCCGGTTTCCTGCATCTGGATCGCAGTCCTGGCGTATCGGCTGCGCACCGCGTCGCGGATCGAGTCCATGTCCGACCTCCTGAGTGGGAGTTCGCCGTCTCCATCGACAACGATCTATGCCAGAGGTTAGCGCATCGATAGACGTTTGTCAATGGGTATGCTACACTGAATCGATGAAGGCCTTCGCGGTACCCGACCGGGCGAAGGGGGTCTGCTCCCCACCGCCCATGCCGCTCTCGCCAAGCCGGGTGGATCGCACGGTTGACGTGCTGAAGGCGCTGGCCGATCCCACCCGCTTGCAGATGATCGGGATGCTGAAACGCGCGCAGCAGCCCGTCTGCATCTGCGACTTTACGGCGGCATTCAATTTCTCGCAGCCCACCATCTCGCACCACATGAGCAAGTTGCGCGCCGCCGGCCTGGTGGAGGTGTCGCGCAAGGGCATCTGGTCCTATTACCGCCTGCGCCCCCAGCTGGAGCCCGCGACCCGAGCCCTGATGGACGTAGTCGGCTAGCGGCGAGCGTGGCCCGGGTCCTCTTCGTCTGCCGGCACAATGCCGGCCGCTCGCAGGTGAGCCAGGCACTGTTCGAGCGGGCCGCCCAGGGCCGGCACGAAGCCCGATCTGCGGGCACGCAACCCGGACCGCGTGTCCATCCGGCCGCGGTCGAGGCCATGCGGGAGGTCGGGATCGACCTTTCCGGACGCGTGCCGCGACGGTTGACCGATGACCTGGCGGAATGGGCTGACGTGGTGGTCACCATGGGCTGCGGTGACGAGTGCCCCTCCATCCCGGGGAAGCGGTACCTCGACTGGGATCTGCCGGATCTGGCGGGACGGCCGCTGGCAGAAGTACGGGCCACGCGCGACGACATCGAGCATCGCGTCAAGGAGCTGGTCGGACAGCTGGACAGGCCGGCGGGCGGGTAGCGCGGGTCTAGAGGCCGCGCCGGTCCAGCCGGTCCCAGGGCGGGTGCTCGCTGCCCAACTCGCGTTTGATCTCGGTGGCGCGGTCGACATTCTCCAGGCTGTCCTCCTCGCCTTCGGGAGGCCGCACCTGCCAGGGCGCCGGGTCATAGTGCGAGTGCTTGACGGCGGGTCGGAATCCCCAGGGCTTGGGTGGCATCACGCCCTGCTGCTGACGGAGCACCAGTGGGCCGCCATCCTCCGGCTCGGCGAGAACAGCTGCCTGCTCGCCCACCCCACCCGAAATGCTGAGGAACGCCGCCACCACAATGATCACGACGACATACCCGCCAAACACGTAGACGGCGGCGTCGGTCAGAGACATCGGGGTCTCATTCTACGGCTGCCGCACCGCGGTCTCCAAGCAAGCGGGCACCGGTGTAGATCAGGAAGAGCGCGAACAGGAGGCGGAGCCCCTGGTCGGGCACCAGCAGGGCCAGCAGGGCTCCGGCGACGGCCCCGGCGATGCCACCGATGGCGAGCCAGCCCGCCACGGCGAGGCGGATGTTCCCCAGCCGGAAGTGGGTGACCGAGCCCGCCGCGGCGGTGGGCACGATGACGAACAGCGAGGTGCCCTGAGCCAGGTGTTGGGATAGCCCCAGGATGAGCACCATGGCCGGGACCATGACGATGCCGCCGCCAATGCCGAGCAGCCCGCTGACGATGCCGGTCAGCAGGCCAATGGCGAGCCCGAGGACGACCAGCAGCGCCCCCGAGGGGCGGGAGCCCGGGTGGGAGCCGATGCCCGCGTGCAGCATGGTGGCACCGGCACTGACGAGCATGATGACCGCGACCACGAGCACCGCTATTGCGAACACGCGGCGCAGGGTCCGGTCCGAGAGCGTGCGGGTGAGCCTGGCGCCCAGCACGGCGCCGCCGATCGAGGCGACCGCCAGGATCACGCCCACCAGCGGATCGACGTCGTGGCTCTGGCCCAGCACCAGGGCGCCCACCAGGGCGATGGGGATGATCACCAGCAGCGAGGTGCCGACCGCCTCGTGCTGGCGCATCTTCAGCAGCTGCGTCATCCCGGGCACCATGATCAGGCCGCCCCCCACGCCCAGCAGCCCGGCTAGCAGACCGGTGGCCACCCCGATGGCGACCGTTACCGTGCGCTTGCGCACCGGCCCAGTGTAGGGTCAGGGCCGGGCCTCGCCCGAATCCACCGAGTCGAACTCGCATCTTGGGCGCGGGACGAGCGATCGGTGTGTCGTCTCCTGCGCGCGCTCGGTCACGCATCGACGGATGCGCTCCCTCGCGTGCTCGTCGCCTCCAAAGCCCGAATCCACCGGCTCGAGCTTGCATCTCGGGCGCGGATGCGGCCGATCCGGGCGTCGTCTCCTGCGCGCGTTCAGTCACGCATCGACGGATGCGCTCCTTCACGTGCTCGTCGCCTCCTTCGGCTCGGCACGCCCCGCATCCCGATCTGCTTCGCCCGACCGGTAGATCCGGGCTTCCGCTCATCTCGCCCCGCATCCCAATCTGCGTCGT
>WNEZ01001419.1_pt1 | contig 38424 bp, 39 predicted proteins | sample 5400521 | NCBI WGS metagenome assembly WNEZ01 (sample SAMN13153339, study PRJNA577476) | soil metagenome | isolation source: 120 cm saprolite under Douglas fir tree site 2 hole 1 replicate 1 | place: USA:California | collected 2015-04-18 | reverse complement strand
GCAGCGGATGTCCATCGACATGTAGCCCTCGTCCCAGGGCCTGATCGCAAAAGTCTCGATGGCGTTGCTCAGTGTCGGCGAGTCGAAACGCTTGAGCGCCTCCAGGAGGGAGGGATCCAGCTCGGCGTCAGTAGCCAGTTCTGGCTGCCTCGCGCTTCACGCCGCGCATCGCTTCCAGCACGTGGGCCGCGCCGCCGCGCAGAAACAGGGCGTCGTTGTCCACGTTCAGCATCCGGAAACCGGCCTCGCGCCAGCGGATCGCCGTATCCGGCCCGGCGCAATGGATGCCGGGGGTCAAGCCTCGGCGAACACAGGCTTCCAGAATTGTCTCGATCAGGCGCCGGTGCTCGGGGGTGCTCGCGGTTGCGTCGGGTTTCATGCCATGCGTGACGGCCAGATCGTTGGGGCCCACGTAGATCCCGTCCACCCCCGGCACAGCCAGGATCTCGTCGAGGGCGGCCATCCCCTCCACGGTCTCGATCATGACCATGCAGACGACGGAGCGGTTGGCGCTCTCCGGCTCAAAACCCCTCACCTGGAGAGCGGCGCGGGTGGGACCCCAGGAGCGGTAGCCTTCGGGCGGGTAGCGGCACGCACCGGCTGCTCTCTCCGCCTCTTCTCGGGAGTTGACCATCGGCACGATCACACCCTGGGCGCCGGCGTCGAGCGCCTTCATGATGTCGGAAGGCTCGTTCCAGGGCACGCGCACGAACGCCGGCGTTCTGGTGGCCGATAGGGCTTGCAGCATGGGCAGCATCTGGTCGTATCCGATCATGCCGTGCTGCGTGTCGATGCAGATCCAGTCATAGCCGGCCCTGCCCATCAGCTCGGCAGCGAACGGGCTGGGGATGACGCACTAGCCGCCGACCGTCGGCTGGCCCCGGTCCCAGAGCTCGCGGAGCGTCACCGCCTGAGCCGAGCGCCCAGCCTGACGCCGTTGACCACGTTGGTTGGCTCTTCACCGTTCAGCACACGCGTCAGGTTCTCGCGCACCATTTCCAGCGCCCGCGCCTCCGCCTCCGCGGTGTAGCCGGCCACATGGGGTGAGAAGAATACGTTCTCCATCTGCCGAAGCGGGTTGCCGGCAGGCGTCGGCTCCTCTTCGAAGACGTCCAGCCCGGCGCCACCCAGGTGCCCCGCCGCCAGGGCGGCGATTAGTGCCTCCTCGTCCACCACCGGCCCGCGCGAAGCATTGACCAGCAAGGCATCCTTGCGCATTCGCTTCAGCGCCCCCGCATCGATCATGTGATGGGTCGTTTGGTCCAGGGGCACATGCACGCAAACGACGTCGGCCCGATCGAGCAGCTCGGCGAATGGGACTCGCTCGACGCCGGCGAAACTCTTGTCGACAACGTCGGCGTAGAGCACGCGGGAGCCGAAGGCCACCAGTCGGGTCGCCAGCGCGGTGCCAACATTGCCCAGCCCGACGATGCCGACAGTGAGCGCGGCCAGCTCGTGGCCAATCATCTCGGGTTTGGGCCAACCGCCGTCTCGCATGCACCTGTCTCCCCATGAGCCTCGGCGGACCAGATTCAGGATGGCCATGATCGTCCAGTCGGCGACGCCGTCCCGGTTGTAGCCGGCCGAGTTGGCGACGGCGATGTCGAATTCCGCAGCTGCGAGGTGGTCGATGACATCGAAACCGACCGCGGGCATCTGGATCAGTAGGCAGCTGGTCATCCGCTGCAGGACCTCGCGGGGCAGGCGGTGTTTGTGCCGCTTGTCGGCGATGACGAGCTCGGCCAGCGCGCACTCACGGAGCACCGCCTCGGGCGCCGGCGGATCATGGACAGTCACAACGTCGACCGAATGACGGCCTGCGAACAGGCCTTCGACCTGTTCCTTGGAGTAGGGGGACAAGCAGACGACCCGCGCGGCCACCGGCGGTCAGGCTATCAGGTTCGTGGCGAAAGGCTGGGCCGCAAGGTACCCTCGCGGTAAGTCGGCGGCGAGACACTCATAGAAGGAGAAGGGCATGGGTTCGCTGGCTAAGGTTGCCGTCGTCACCGGCGGTGGCACTGGAATCGGGAGGGCTGTTGCGCTTGCCCTGGCGGCGGAAGGCTATTCGGTCGTCGTGGCAGGCCGCCGGAAGGAGCCCTTGGAGTCCGCTGCGGCTGAGGGTTCCGAGCTGGGCGCTCGAATGCTGGCAGTTCCAACAGATGTCGCCGACCCAGTGTCCGTCAGAGCTCTCTTCGCCGAGACCGTCAAGGCGTTCGGGCGCCTGGATCTTCTTTTCAACAACGCGGGCTCAGGAGCTCCGCCGTTACCACTTGAAGACCTCACCTACGAACAATGGAGCTCGGTCGTCAACGCAAATCTCACTGGCGCGTTTCTCTGTACCCAGGAGGCCATCAAGCTCATGAAGAGCCAGCAGCCTCGCGGTGGACGGATCGTCAACAATGGTTCCATATCCGCCCACGCGCCGAGACCGAACTCTGCCCCGTACACCGCGACGAAGCACGCGATCACAGGCTTGACCAAGTCGACGTCTCTGGATGGCCGCAAGTACGACATTGCCTGCGGCCAGATCGACATCGGCAATGCGGCCACCGAGATGACGCTGGCTATGGTCGAGGGCGTCATGCAGCCGAACGGGGATATCGAGGTCGAGCCACGAATCGACGTCCAGCATGTGGCGCGCGCAGTCCTGTACATGGCGAGCCTCCCGCTCGATGCCAACGTTCAGTTCATGACTGTGATGGCGACGAAGATGCCGTTCATTGGTCGGGGATGACATAGCGATTCCAAACCACCCTCTGACCGGTATCCGGGTCATCGAGGTCGGCGTCTACATGGCCGGCCCTTTCTGCGCCATGCAGCTGGCCGACCTGGGCGCCGATGTGATCAAGCTCGAGAATCCGGATGGCGGCGACATCGCGCGCGACTCGGCGCCCTTCCTGGACGGTGAGTCATCGCCCTTCATCCGGCTCAATCGCAACAAGCGGTCTGTCGCGATGAACCTCAAAGCGCCAGAAGGCAAGGAGCTGTTCCGCGAGCTGGTCAAGGGCGCGGATGTCATGGTCGAGAACCTGCGGCCGGGAACAATGGGCGACCTCGACCTCGACTACCGGCGGCTCTCGGCGCTCAATCCAGGCCTGGTATATGTCGCCGCCTCGGGCTGGGGCCAGACCGGTCCTTATTCTCAGTTGGCGGGTTTGGACATCATGGCCCAGGCGATGAGCGGGCTGATGTCGATCACCGGCGAGCCCAACGGCGACCCGGTCAAGGTTGGCGTGCCGATTTGCGATCTCGTCTGCGCGCTGTACGGCACGATAGGCGCCATCGCGGCGCTACGCGTACGAGAGCAGACCGGGCGCGGGCAGTTCATCGACGTGTCGCTCTTCGAGGCCGGGGTATCGCTGGAGGTTTGGGAGGCAGGGCGCTACTTCGCGACCGGGGAGATTCCAGGGCCGTTGGGTTCCGCCCATCAGACTTCGGCGCCGTACCAGGCGGTGCGCGCCGCCGATGGCTACTTCACCCTTGGTGCCACCACTCCACGGAACTGGCGCTCGTTCTGCGAGGTCCTCGACCACCCGGAGTGGGCGGGCGATGAGCGTTTCAAGGACAACCCATCGCGGCATGCGCGCCGGGACGTCCTCATCCCGATGATCGAAGACGTGACGTCGCGCAAGCCGCGGGCGCACTGGGTATCGCTGCTACAGAAGGCGGGTGTGCCCTGCGCCGAGATCCGGACCTACGACCAGGTCTACAACGACCCCCAGCTGAAGGTGCGCGGTTTCTTCTGGAAGGGACGGCATTCGAAGCTGGGCGATGTCGAGCAGATCGGCTCCCCGATCCATTTCTCGGAGACGCCGGTGCGGCAGGGGCCGGCGGGCCCAGGACTGGGAGAGCACACTTCGGAAGTGCTGCGGGCGCTCGGGCGGACGGACCACGAGATCTCGGAACTCAAAGCAAAGGGGGTCCTCGGCGGGATTTGAGCGAGGAAGCTACGCAGCCGGTTGAGCCGGAGCTGCTCGAGGAGCGGCGCGGGGACTCGGGCGAGATCTTCTGGCTGACGCTCAACCGTCCGAAGGCGCGCAACGCGCTCACGTTCGCCATGTACGAGCGGATCCGGCAGATCTGCCTCGAGGTCAACGCCGACCCATCGGTGCGGGTAGTTGTGTTCACCGGCGCCGGTGGGCAGGCGTTTGCCGCGGGCACAGACATCTCGCAGTTCCGCGCCTTCGACAAGGAGGAAGACGCGCTTGCATACGAGGAGCGGATGGACAGCGTGCTCGGGGCGCTGGAGAGCGTGCGGGTGCCGACGATTGCAGCCATCGCCGGGGCGTGCACGGGCGGTGGCGCCGGCATCGCGGCCGCCTGTGATCTGCGCATCTGCACCCCGTCGCTCAAATTTGGTTTCCCGATGGCGCGGACGCTGGGGAACACACTCTCGATGGCAAACTTCGCGCGTCTCACGATGCTGATCGGCGCCGCCCGTGTGAAGGAGTTGATCTTCATGGCGCGGCTGGTAGGCGCCAACGAGGCGGCGGCGATCGGGCTGGTGAACGAGGTGGTCCCATCAGAAGAGGCGCTGCAGCCGCGGGTTATTGAGATCTGTTCCACGGTCTCTGGAAATGCGCCGCTGACGCTCGAGACGGCTAAAGAGGCGCTCCGCCGTATCCGCGTACAGATGACGCCACCTGACGGGGGTTCGGACCTGCTGACCAGGGCCTATATGAGCGAAGACTTCCGGGAGGGGATCGAGGCGTTTTTCGCCAAGCGCCCAGCACGGTGGAAGGGCCGCTAGGGCCAGGCATCAGCGTCTCGGCTCGGCGCTGACGCCCCTCAGGGGCCTCGCGCGCGTCCTCTAATGTGTGGAGCAGTTAGGTCTGTTCAGCCTGGCCGATCGGCCTCGTGTAGACGCAACCTGACCCGGTTCTGGGCGTTAGGTGTTTGCCGTTGGCCCGGAGTGACGACGAACCATGTGCAGCCGACACCCTGACCGATGGTGTCGCCGGCATTGGGGGTCGGGTTCGGCCGCGAGGATGCATCGCCATTCCTCCTGACTAAGTTTGGGGACCTGCTCCCCTATGCGATACCGCGTGAGTTAACGCACGGCAAACGGCCTGTATGGATGCACCCTCGTGCCAGGCCTTCCCGCGCGCGTCCTTTCATCGTTTGTGATGAGATTTGCCCGAGGCAATGAGTCATCTCGACGCTAAGACGCGTGCTGAGCTGCCCGACAGCGCGTTCGCGCATATTGACGCACGCGGTCGTCGTCGTCTGCCGATCCACGACGAAGCCCATGTCCGAAACGCGCTCTCGCGTTTCAACCAGACCACATTTGATGACGAGGCAGCCCGAGATCGAGCGCGAACAAGGCTGCTCAAAGCGGCCAAGAAGTACGGCATCGTGCCGATAGGCTTTGTCACCGGCCAGCTGCGAAACGTACGTATCCGCGGGGAGGTTGAGGCGCGCGCCAGCGAGGTGCGCACGCTACCGACGGGCTATGTGACCTTCCTCCTCGCCGACATCGAGGACTCAACCGGACTCGTGCGCCAACTTGGCGATCGGTACGGCGGGGTGCTGGCCGACGTCCGTGGACTGCTTCGCGCTGCCATTCGCCGGTCGAGCGGCCGGGAGGTCGATGCCCGTGCCGACGAGATGTTTGCGGTCTTCAAGGATGCGCGCTCGGCTCTAGACGCAGCGATCGCAATCCAGCGCCAGGTTCTCATCAGAGCTTGGCCGGAGAACGCGGGCGTCAAGGTCAGAGTCGGACTCCATACCGGACGTCCAAGTTTGACTGATACGGGATACGTTGGCCTCGCCGTCCACACCGCGGCTCGGGTCTGTTTTGCCGCCCATGGGGGCCAGATCGTGCTGTCGCGCGCGGCACGAGAAGCGGTTCAGGGATCTCAGCAGGCCGTGGTCTTCCGGGATCTCGGCCCGCACGTGCTCCAGGGTTTGCCCAGGCCAGAGGAACTCTTCCAGGCTGTGGCCGCGGACCTGCCGATCGAGTTCCCTCCGCTGAGGTTGCGCGACTAGTAGTCATTGCGCTGGTTTTGTGCGGGACCCTCGGTCGAAGAATCGCGCCCTCGGCAAAAGCTCGGTCGATCGCTCCAGTGCCGACGCCATTCGCCCGCTGGGCCACCGACCACCTCGCGTACGCGAATTCCTGGGATTGCATCGCCGCCAACCACCGGACCACACCCTCGGGCGTTTCGAGCGGAGGTCCCCAGAGATGCTGGTTGTGCAGTCTCTGGTACGCGATGCTCTGGCTGTCCACACATCGGAGGCTAACGCCTCTCAAGTGTCAGAAGAGCACGGACACCAGGTACGCACCTCGAGGCTCCTGATAGAGGCCGATCGTCATCATGTTCATGACGTAGAAGACGCGAAGGTCATGCGCGAGGCACCAGCGCAAGAGCTCGGTGTTGCGTAGCGGCACGAGGAACCCTGGGGTGCCGAAACCTTCCGCGCTTCCAATGAGGGCCTGAAGGTCATCGTTCGTCTCAGCAACGGAGTGTCCGCCGAACGCGATCGCGGTGGTGTAGCCGGCGATACGTCCACTACGCTCGACCACTCTGGCAGAAGCCTGAGATATTGCATCGCGCAGCTCTCCGTCTCGGTCGTGGCCATGAACGCGAACGCAGATCGCGTCGCATGCGTCGATATCGTCAACAGCGCGCGGCCGACCTGACGGTCCTGCACCTCCGGATCAACTGTGATCGGCCCCACCCCCACGATCGTGGAGCGCTCATCCAGGAAATTGCTCCCCACGATTCGTCCGTTTAGCTCGGCAACCACTGAGTAGAACTTCGGGTGTGCGATCAACCCGGACACGATGCTCACGGCGACTTCGACGGACGGAAAGTCCGACGTGAAGCCGTGGCGAGTTGCGATGGACGCGAATGCGTCGTGACAGATGCGCCCGCACTCTTGCGCGTCAGCGGCAACCGCGGGCCGCAGATTTACGTCCATCGGTTTCCCCGTCCTCCGACCCCGGGCGGGTCGGTTGATTCACGATTTCGACGGCAGCATACAGGTCGACGTCGACCCGGACAAGAGGCCTGATAGCCGGTCGTATCCAGCACGCATAGACTCCCTGAGAGAATGTTCATATGTCCCGCCTCCGTCATCCGTAAGGACGACCGAAAAGATCGGTCTCGCGGCCGACGACGGGGACCTCGGCCAAAACTAACCTTCCGACATGAAGAAGCTGCTCCTCGCCGGTGTCGTCGGTCCGCTCGTTTTCATCGTGGTCTTCCTGCTTGAAGGGGCCACCCGCCCCGGCTACAGCGCCTGGCGCCACTACGTCAGCCAGCTCGCCACCGGCGACTTTGGCTGGATGCAGGTAATCAACTTCGTGTTCTGCGGCGGACTCGTTCTCGCTTTCGCGATCGGGCTCCGTCACGCCATCAAGGGGACCCCTGGCTCGATCGCTGGACCATTGCTGCTCGGGCTCTTCGCAGTCTCGCTTCTCGTGGCTGGAGTCTTCGTCACCGACCCGGCGCTCGGCTACCCCGTCGGCGCGCCGCAGGTCCACACGACCCACGGCATGATCCATGGCTTGGCGGGACTTGCCGCATTCAGCCTTCTGGCGATGACGGCCTTTGTCATGGCCTGGCACTTTGCCGCCACCCGCGAACGCCGATGGGCGATCTACTCCGCCGGCGTCGGCCTGCTGATCATCGCCTTCTTCATCGCCAGCACAACGGTTTCAGTCATGGATGCGGCGGGCGCCTGGCAGAATGCGCCGACCGGATTCTTCCAGCGCATCGCGATCATCGGCGGCTGGACGTGGATCGCGATGGTGGCCCTCCGCGAACTCCGATTAGATGCCACCGAATGAGCCGTTCGCTTTCCATCGAGGGAGCTGCTCCTCGACGACCGCGTCCACCGCGTCGACGAACTCCTGGATGTCGCGCTCGCCCATTGGCGTCGACAAGGCGCCCATGGCGCGTGGCGCCATCAGAACCCCGTGGTTGACAAGGGCGAGGAAGAAGTCGTGCGTGATCTTTTCGTTCGAGGTGGCTTTGCTTCGGTAATCGGTAACGGGAATGTCCGTGAAGTGAATGGCGAACAGCGAGCCCACGCCATTCACTTGAGCCGGCATGCCATGCGAGGCGAACACCTCGGTCAACTGGTCCTTCACCCGAGCGCCCTTCCGGTTGAGCTCCTCGTACACAGCCGGCGTCAGTTCTTTCAAGGCGGCCACGCCGGCTGCCATTCCGAGCGGGTTGCCGTTGTAAGTTCCGCCCTGGGGGAGGTTTGGCTCGCGTCGCGGGTCCAGCAGCTCCATTACTTCGGCGCGACCGCCAAACGCAGCCACCGGCAGGCCTCCGCCGATGATCTTTCCCATCGTCGTCAGGTCCGGAGTCACGCCGTAAAGCTGCTGAGCTCCGCCCGGCGCAACGCGCAGTGATATCACTTCGTCAAAGATGAGAAGCATCCCGAGCTCGTGGGTCACTGATCGGAGGCGCTCGATGAAGTCGTTTGTGGCGGCAATTACGCCGCCGGCGCCGATGATGGGCTCGACGATCACCGCCGCGACCTGGTCGCCTTCCTCGCGGAGAATCCGTTCGGCTGCGTCAGGGTTGTTGAAGGGCAGGACCACGCTGCCCTTCAGTACCCACTGGGGCGTGCCTATCGAATCGGGCCTGGCGAGGGGACGGTCACCGGGGCCGGCCTCGGCCGGGACCGGGTGCGTGCTGACCTCGGCGTAATCGTGCGTGCCGTGGTAACCACCCTCGATCCGAGCGATTTTCGGCCGCCCGGTGAAGGAGCGGGCCAAACGCATCGCGAACATAGTTGCCTCGGTTCCGGAATTGCAGAAGCGCACCAGGTCGAGGCTCGGGACCCGCTCACAAAGAAGGGTCGCGAGCTCCACTTCGATCGGGTTGGCCGCTGCGAAAGCCGTTCCGCGGGCGGCCTGTCGGCTGATCGCCTCCACCACCGTCGGATGAGCATGTCCGAGGATCATCGCCGTGTAGTTGCCAAGCATGTCGATCCGCTCGGTGCCGTCCACGTCCCAAATCCGGCAGCCCTCGCCGCGGTCGATGTAAAGCGGATACGGCTCGAAATATGTGGTCGTGCGGGTTGTGCCGCCGGGCATCATCTTGACTGCCCGCTCATGCAACGCCCCCGACGTGGGCGTGGTTCGCCGGTAGACCTCCTCAGGGTCGATCATCTGATTCCTGAATCTTGATCTCGTTACGTCCGATACTTCAACAGCTATCAATCTGGTGCAACCTGACGCATGGATCTTCGATCTCGATGGAACGCTGGTGGATACCGTCGAGACCAGGATCGTGGCCTGGCTACGAACGTTCGAGGAGCAGCGAATACCAGCCAATCGCGCGCTGGTCGCCAAGCTCATCGGATCGGATGGCCGGCGGCTGGCCCGTGTCGTGGCCGAGGCCGCGGGACAGACCCTGGGCTCTGACCGAGAGGAGGAAATCGATCGCCGGTCAGGTGAGATTTACAGCGCTCTGAATATCGACCCCAAGGCACTCCCCGGCGCTCTCGAGCTGCTGAAGACTCTCGACGAGCACCAACGACGATGGGCGATCGCTACCTCAAGTCGGCGCGAACAGGTCGACGCGTCGGTGAACGCCTTAACGCTCCTTAGCCGCCCAACCATCATCGACGGCAGCAACGTTGCGCATGCCAAGCCGGCTCCCGACCTTCTTCTGTTTGCCGCTCGCGAGCTCGGCGTTGAGCCGTCACACAGCTGCTACGTGGGCGACTCGATTTGGGACATGCAAGCGGCCGCCGCAGCCGGCATGCCGGCGATCGGCGTTGTCAGCGGCTCCGCGACAGCCGTGGAGCTGGCAGAAGCGGGAGCCTTGTTCACGGTCGAGACTCTGACCGAACTCATCCCGGTCGCACAGGGCGAAGCCCTCGCACAAGGCAACCAGGATTGAACCTCCGCGCCAAACGTCAGATGGTCATCGTCGGTGCCGGCCTCACGGGCGGTAGTGCCGCGAAGACCCTGCGAGAGGATGGATGGCGCGGTCGGCTGACGCTGATAGGCGAGGAGCCAGGCGTGCCGTTCGGGCGGCCACCTCTTTCGAAGACATACCTGCGTGGGGAGGAAGACCTGTCGGGCTGGCTGGTCAAACCGGACGACTGGTACGAGAAGAACGAGGTCGAGCGGGTCAAGGCCAGGGTCATGAGCATTGACGCTGCCAGGCAGCAGGTGACATTGCAATCGGGCGGAGTCTTCGATTACGGAAAGCTGCTGATCGCGACTGGAGGGCGCAACAAGCCGCTGGCCGCGCCCGGCGCCAATCTTCAGGGCGTCTATCAGCTCCGGACTGTGGCCGAGTGCGAGGCGATCAAGCGCGTTGCGACGCGAGGCAGCCGGGCCGTGGTGGTGGGCATGGGTTTCATCGGTTCGGAGGTTGCGGCTTCGTTGCGGCAATTGGGCCTTCAAGTAACCGCAGTCCTTCGCGGCAAGGCTCCGCTGGATGCCGTTCTCGGCACGGAGATGGGTGCGGTCATGGCCGGCATCCATCGCGACGCAGGCGTCGAGTTAGTAGCCGAAGATGATGTCGTTCGCTTCGAGGGCTCGAGCAGGATCGAACGCGCTACGACCAGGAAGGGCAGGCGAATCGAATGCGACCTAGCGATTGTGGCCGTCGGAATCGAGCCGAATTTGGAGACGCTTCAAGGAACGAAGGTTTCACTCGACAACGGCGTTCTTGTCGATTCGAGGTGCCGCACCAATGTCCCCGGCATATTTGCTGCGGGCGATGTGGCCAATCACCTGCATCCGGTATTTGGGCGGATCAGAGTCGAGCACTACAACAATGCTGAGAAACAAGGCGCCGCGGCTGCCCGCTCCATGCTCGGCTCTCGCGCCGGCTACCGGTACATTCACAGCTTCTGGTCGGATCAGTTCGAACACAAGCTCGAATACATCGGCCACGTTCGCAAATGGAACCGATTCGTAATCCGCGGCTCTGTCGACGAGCGCAAGCTGGTTGGGTTCTACTTGCACGCGGGCCGGTTGAAGGCGGCGGTCGGCCTCAATCGGGGCGGCGATCCTGAGCTCGACCACGACGGCGAGCTTGCGAAGGCGGGAAAGTTGATCGCCAAGGGCGCGCGGCAATGTTGGCGCGCGCTCGCCGACGAAGACCAGGACCTCGGACGCCTGTAGGTAATGCGATCCTCACGACGGAGATGATTTCCGCGACACGAGTGGTTTTCCCCGAACGAGGCCAAGTCGCGCTTGAGCCGTTCGAAGCGGGTGTTCCGGGGCCCAACCAGGTCGAAGTGCGAACCGTCTGCTCCCTCGTGAGCACCGGCACCGAAGGAATCGTGATGCACCAACTCTTCAGCTCGAACACAGGCTGGGCCGATTACGGTCGGTTGCCGTTCTACCCCGGCTATGCACTGGTGGGCATCGTCGAGCGCGTCGGGGAAGCCGTTCGCCGCCCGGAGGTGGGTCGCGCGGTAGCCCTGCGCCGCGGGCATGCGTCGCGACACGTGGTGGACGCGGATCAATGCAACGTCGTCCCCGATGGCATCGCTTTTGACGAGGCTGTCTGGTTTGCATTCGCTTCGATTGCATTCCGCGGGGCCCAAGCAGCGCGTATTCAGCTGGGCGACGACGTGCTGGTCGTCGGGGCAGGGCCGATTGGACAAATGATGGTTCGGTGGGCCCGTGCGTCGGGCGCAGGACATATCACAGTTGTCGATCCTTTCGCAGAGCGCCTCGTCCATGCGCAGCGTGGAGGCGCCTCGACCGTCATCGCGAAGGGTGTTGCCGACGCCAAGGACGAGATCACCGCAGCCACCGAAACGGTCCCCTCGATCATCGTGGACACCACTGGAAACGCACGGGTGTTTGAGGCCCTCTTGCGGCTCGCGCCGCGTTACGGCCGCGTCGTCCTACTCGGGGACACCGGGCGGCCAGAGGAACAGCGGCTCACTCACGACGTTGTCCTCAAGGGGGTCACCATCACGGGTGCCCATGATGGACATGATCGCGACGGCTGGTCCGGTCAACGTGTGACGCGCCTCTTTTTCGACCTGCTGCAGTCAGGCCGTTTTAGCGTTGCGGGCCTCGTTACGCATCGCTACTCACCCAACGAGTGCCGCCAGGCTTACGAGCTGACGGCGGACAACCGTGGGCTGACGATGGGCGTGTTGTTCGACTGGTCGACCCTGACCGCCCGCTAGCTTCCATCCAACTCAAGTGGCGCTGGAGGCCAAGCGGCTTGTCAGTTCCGTACGGCACGGGTCGGCATTCAGGGCTTTAGCGAGGTCATCCGGGATTCAGAGCAGCTCGATTTGGGTGAGGTACGGCGCCGGGCCGGCCGTGTTCCTGGCGTCGTCGTCTGACGTCGAGGGGGTCAGCGGAGGTTACTTCAACCGTAAAGGCGAGCTCAAGTCATCAAGACTGTCGTACGACGAGGATGTCGCGCATCGGCTTTGGGATGTGAGCGCTCGGCTGTCTCATCTCAACCCAGCCGCGGCACGAAGGAGCTGATTGACTGTGTCGTTGTAGTCGGTGAGGCTCGGACGGGCGAGTCGCACCACAAGGTGATGGGCGCCGGCGGCGCGGTACGCCGCGAACCACTCCGCAGCCGATTCCAGAGTCCCCGCATGGCACGCCTGGGCTCTCGCCATCACTTCGGCCGGCACACCGTAGTACGCGCGCATGTAAGCATCCAGCTCGCCGGCAGCCTTCAGCGGGGGTGTCGGCGACGGCGACCGTGAGATACGCGCCGGTCTCAGTGCTGTCGGGGTCTCGGCCAGCCTCCTCCGCAGCCTCGTGTACCGCGCGAAGACCTGATGCATAGTCGGCCGGAGTCGGGCTAAACGGGAGCCAGCCGTCAAAAGTTCCGCCGGCCAGGCGCAGCATCCTAGGGCCACTGCCGCCCAACCAGAACGGAGGGCCGCCTGGACGAAACGGCCGCGGCTGGAGCTCAAGGCCAGTCTCTTCGTGCCGCAACAGCCGCCGGGTGCGCTCGACCCCGATCAGCATTGCGCCGACGCGGCGATCACTTGGAACGCCAAGCGCCGCCAGCTCTGCGTGTGTCCCAGGGAGCTCGGCGCCGGGACCGATCCCCACGACCAGGCGGCCTTTGGCAATCCGGTCGAGCGTGGCGATGACATGCGCCAGCGAGACAGGGTGCCTTAGCAGCGGCAGCAGGACCGCCGTGCCAAGTGTAACGCGGGTCGTCGCGCCGGCGACACCTGCCAGCAGGGTCAGCGGCTCACCGCGAGGACGCGCCAGTAAAGAATCGCCGACCCACACCGAGTCGTAGCCGGCCTGTTCCGCCCCCCGCGCCGCATCGATTACAAGGGTCAGATCGCTGTCCGCAAACAGCAGGGCCTCCCGAGACGGCAGCAGAAGCCCAGTTTGAGGTGATTGCCTTGACACGCTGTCCTTCCTTTCTTCAGTGATGCCTAGAGCCGCCCGGCGGGTCCCTGTGAATGGTACGAAGAGACCCTCGACGACGGCCGGTTCTCGAAGCACGATCGATACGTGGAGTCTCGCCTGAGTCTGATCTGGCTGGGGCTGCTTGGCGTCATCGAGTCTACTGACGTCCTTACGACAGCCATCGATCGGGCCCGTGGGTCGATCGAATTGATGCCAGTCAGTGCCGCTGTCCTTGATCAAGGCGGGCTTGTCCACTTCGTGGCTATGAAGGTGGCGCTAGTGGCAGCGGCAGCTGCCGCCGTGCTGCTGGCGCTGAGATGGTTTCGATTCCAGCGCGCCCATGCAAGGGCTCTGTATGTCTATGTGCTGTCGGCGATTCGTATCGGTACCGTCGCGCTGGCAGTTGTCAGTTTGAACAACGCACTGCTGCTCAAGTCTCTTAGCTGAGCTCTGCGCCCATGTCGGGCCGAGCGTGTTTGGGGCGGCGGCCGCAACCCTGCCATGATCACCCCGAGGAAGCAGCGAGCATGACTGTCCAACAGGGCTGGCGTGGCCGATTCTTCGAGGACTTCACGGTCGGCGATGTCTACGAGCATCCGCTCGGCCGGACGATCACGACGGCCGACAACATCTGGTTCACGCTCCTGACCCAGAACACGGCGCCGATCCATTTCGATCACCAGTACGCGGCGCAGACTGAATTCGGAAAACCGCTCGTCAACAGCTGCCTGACGCTCTCGCTGGTCACTGGGCAGAGCGTCACCGACGTGTCCCAGAACGTGATGGCGAACCTCGGATGGGATGAGGTTCGCCTGCCCAACCCGGTATTCGAGGGCGACACCGTGTACTCGCGCTCGGAGGTGCTCGAGACCCGCGAGTCGAAGTCGCGCAAGAATGTCGGCATCGTCACCGTGCGCACGTCCGGCGTGAACCAGGATGGGACCGAGGTGATCACCTTTCGGCGCACCGCGATGATCTACCGGCGCGGGCAGGGCCCGACCTCGAAAGCGTCGCGGAAGGGTTAGGGAGCGGGGTGGACTTCGAGCTCTCCGAGCAGCAGGCAGCGTTCCGCGACCTGATGCGCGATTTTGCCCGTAAGAGCATCGCTCCGGTGGCGCGAGAGTGGGAGTTGGCGGGTCGCTATCCCGAAGAGATAGTCGATGAGATGAAGGCGATGGGCCTGTTCGGGATGCTGGTGCCGGAGGAGTACGGGGGCATCGCCGTCGACGCGGTCTCCTACTCGGTTGTCTTCGAAGAGATCTCGAAGGCATGGATGGGCGTGGCCGGAATCCTGGGCTCGCATTCGCTGGCGACATTGATGCTCGCGCGGTACGGCACACCCGAGCAGCGTGCGCGGTGGTTGCCCGACCTCGCCACCGGCAAGCGGCGTTCCGGCATCGCGCTCACGGAGCCTCAGGCGGGCAGCGATTTGCAGGGCATCGCGACGGTCGCACGGCGCGAGGGCGATCACTACGTCGTGAACGGAGCCAAGACGTGGATCACAAACGCTCGGCATGCGGATCCCTTGCCGGTTCTCGTCAAGACTGATCCCAACGCGCAGCCTCGCCACCGGGGCATGACGGTTGTGATGATCGAGCAGGGAACGCCAGGCCTCACCGTGGGGAAGGACCTCGAGAAGCTCGGCTACAAGGGGCCCGAATCGTCAGAGGTGTTCCTGAGCGACTGCCACGTCCCTGCTGAGAACGTGCTGGGTGGGGAGGAGGGGCACGGCTTGCAGCAGACGCTGTCGGCCCTGGAGTTCGGGCGGGTCAACATCGCCGGGCGCGCGGTGGGCGTCGCGCAGGCGAGCCTGGACCGCGCCCTCGCCTACGCACGCGAGCGCCACGCCTTCGGCAGGCCCATCGCCGAGTTCCAGGCGATTCAGCTGAAGTTGGCGGACATGGCGACCGAGGTGCAGGCCGCGCGGCTGTTGACGTGGTGGGCCGCCTCGGCGCTGGACTCAGGGCGGCGCGCCGACCTCGAGACTGGCATGGCGAAGCTCTATGCGTCCGAGGTGTGCATCAAGGCTTCGCTCGAAGCGATGCGCATCCACGGCGGCTACGGCTACTCGACCGAATACGAGATCGAACGCTTTTATCGGGACGCGCCGCTGATGGCGATCGGCGAAGGCACGAACGACATCCTCCGGACCGTGATCGCGCGCCAGCTCGTGCGTGACGAACATTCCTGAGGACGCCGGCGCCAATGCGATGAGCCAGCCGCGAAGCTGGCTGTTCGCGCCCGGACACAGCGAGAAGCTGCTGCGCCAGGTATTCGATGCGGGTGCGGATGTCGCCCTGCTGGATCTGGAGGATGCGGTCCCGCCAGACATTAAAGGTCGCGCGCGCGAGATGGTCGCCTCGGTGGCTGCCGGGCGGCGGTGCTGGGTTCGGGTGAGCCGCTCAGGCAGCGAGGATTGCGCCCGGGACCTCGCAGCGGTGGCCGGGTTGGTAGCTGGGATTCGGGTGCCCAAGGTGGAGTCCGCCGCCGACGTGGCGTGGGTGGCAGAGCGGGCGCCTGGCGTCCCTCTCGATTGCACGATCGAATCTGCGCGCGGGGTGGTCGTGGCGTTCGGGATCGCCTCTGCACCGGCGTGCACCTTCCTCTCGTATGGAGGACTCGACCTGGCGGCCGACCTCGGGATCCCGGGTGGCGAGCAGGAGACGTTGTTCGCGCGCTCGTATCTGGTGGTCGCAGCACGCGCGGCAGGCAAGCCTCCCCCCAGCGATGGAGTTCACCCGATGCTCTACGACGACGACGGCCTGCGCAAGGAGGCCGAAGCCGCTCGGCGGCTCGGGTTCTTCGGCAAGTCGGCAATCCACCCTCGCCAGGTCCCAATCATCCACGAGGTCTTCGCGCCAACTCCGGAAGAATTGGGGTGGGCAAAGCGAGTGCTGTCAGCGTTCGAGGAGTCGGGCGGCGCCGCGACGAGGACAGCCGACGGTGAGTTCGTGGATTTGCCCGTGGCGGAGCGAGCGCGGCGACTGCTGGACCCCAAACCTCGATAAGTCGTGTAATAGCGATCAATGGCTGCCACCCTCGAGCGTCCGCGCGACCAGCCGCAGCCCGCGCGCGATCACTGCTTGGCGCCGTCGCGCAAAGCCGCTACTCCTCTAGGCGGCCATCGCTACACGCGCATGTTCCCCGGCCTGCACCACCTGACTATCGATCCCACGCTTCTGCACGCCCTGGGTCGGGCCGGCGGAGCCTGCGACAGCGCCAGGGCTCGACGGCAGGAGTCGCACACAGTTGCCGCCGGGTTGCCAGTTTTTGGACAGTACATCGCGCACGACATTACCGCCGACCGCTCGCCGGTGACGCATCACGATGATGAGGCGCTGATTCAGAACGTCCGGAGTGCGCGGCTGAACCTCGAATGCCTGTATGGCGACGGCCCGGTCGGCAACTCCTTCCTCTACAGCCGCCAGGATCCAGCCAAGCTCTTGTTGGGCTTCAACGACCGGGATCTCCCAGACGATCTGCCTCGAAATCAAGAGGGCATCGCACTGGTTGGCGATCCCCGCCAGGACGTACATCTCCTGGTCTCGCAGATGCAAGTCGGGATGATCAAGGCTCACAACCGTCTCGCTGACCGGCTCCGAGAAGCCGGCGTTCCCGGGGCTGATCTGTTCGCCGAGACCCGTCGGGCGCTGACCTGGCACTTCCAATGGGCGGCGCTCTTCGATTTCTTGCCGGCGGTGATCGGTGAGGAACGCTCGCGGAGACTTTTCAAGGAGGGGCCCCGCTTCTTCCGGCCCGATGGCGCGGTCGCGATCCCGTTTGAGTTCGCCGACGCGGCGTTTCGGTTCGGTCACAGCCAGATGCGGCAGACATATCGCGTCCAGCGCGATGGCGATGACCTGGAGCTCTTTCCCGACCTGATCGGCTTTCGCCCTGTCCCATCCAGTCGGGTGATCGATTGGAGCCTCCTCTTCGACGTGCCGGGCAAGGCGCCCGCCTTGCGCGCTCGCCCCATCGATGGATGCATGCCGCAGGCGCTCCTCACCCTGCCCGCCGCCATAACCGGGGCAGTCGACGACGACTATGAGTCGCTGGCGGTGCGGGACCTGCAGCGGGGTGTTGCCACCGGGCTGCCGTCGGGGGAAGCAATCGCCACGTTCGTTGGCGAGGTACCACTTAGTCCTGACGAAATCGGTCTGGGGGAGTTCGGATGGTCGGGCGAGACTCCGCTTTGGTACTACCTGCTCAAGGAAGCCGAGAGTCGTGAGGAGGGCGAGCGTCTCGGACCGGTGGGTTCATTGATCGTCGGCGAGGTGCTGCTGGGAATCGTGGATGGAGATCCCGAGTCCTTTCGCAGCCTCATGCCGTCCTGGCGCCCGACGCTACCGGGCGGGACCCCTGGCCAGTTCACGATCGCCGATCTGCTCATCTAACAGCCGACGGCAAGAATAAGAGGCAGTACCACCAGGACCTGCCCCTTTTCTCTGTATTCTCTCAGGCCATCGCGCGGCGGCTCTGCGTCGCGAACAGGCTTCCCACGGCGAGCACGACCAGAATCGCGATGATCCAGGCTGACCAGGCGAGGGTTGTCACCACGGTGAACCCTAAGGCCCATGGGCTCACGAAAAGAATCACGGCCAGGACGGCTGGGATCAGCTCGAGTCCGCCCGCCTGCTTCACCGCCGCGTTCACTACTCCACCTAGCGCGATCAGCGCGCCAAGGACGTACGCGGTGGAAGCGGCGACCGGCTGCCCCGTTTCACCAAACACGAAAGGAGTCAGGAACAGGATGACTCCCAAACCGACGACGACCCAATCTTACCAACGCCTCCATGTGGTCATGGCAGCAACCTCCTGGGCACGACCTCGGATCTTTGGAAGGCGGTGGGCGCGCCCTCCGGGGGCCCGCATTCCAGGCTTCCGCTCGGAGGCGAGCTTCAAGTCGCTCGAAGGTTGGCGGTGCCTTGTTTGCAGTTCGCTCATCTCATCGAACCTCTGCCGAAACCACCAACGAATACTTGCGCGCGCAAGTAAGTATTCCGCTGCGGCAGGAAGGTCCTAAATCGCGCTCAGCTCAAGTCTGGTCGGGGTTGGGGAGCATCACGTCGCGCACCAAAAGCGCCAGGTCTCCACACGCCCCGATGAACTGGCGGAGCGTGCGTCGGGTCGGGGCGAAGTGGTCGAACTCTTCGACAGTGAGTCCGTCCTCGGAGTAGGCGCGGCGAAAGTCGGGGAAGTGGGACAGCAACTCAGCAACAACCTTGGGATCGACGGGGTCGTCGATGCGAGTCTTCACCTCGATGCCGCTCGCGTTGAGACGCTGCTGCCACGCATACGGGGGCGAGATGACCGCGTCGGCGCCTATGAACTCGCTCCAATGCATGTGATTGCGGAACGCTGCCGAGAGCAGCCTTATCCGATAGCCCCGCTCGCGGAAGACCTGATATGTCTTCTTGAAGACCGCGACTCCGGCCCACTCGAGGTATCCGGGGTCGACTGAGATGCCGTCCTTCTCCATCACGACCTTCAGCCAGTCGTCCAGGCGGCCCACCATGATCGTGCACACCGGCCCCATCGAAGAAACGTCTTCGCCCTTGGCCTCCCGCCGCCGCAGCCCTCGCTCCAACGCCTCCGCCACCGCGATGCACTGGGGGAGCGTGAAGCAGACGGTCGCATTGATGCTGATGCCGCGGTAGGTCGCTTCCTCGATCGCCGGGATTCCGGCGCGGGTCACCGGGATCTTGACGATCATGTTCGGCGCCAGGCTGTTGAACGCCACGGCCTGTTGCACGATCGCATCCGGGTTGCGATATAGCCGCGGGTCGGTCTGGATCGACAGCCGGCCGTTACGCCCGCCCTGCTCCTTGAAGATCGGCTGGAGGAGCCTCGCCGCCCGTACAGAGAGCTCCTCAACGAGCTTCCAGGCGATTGTGTCCTCGGTCGCGGTGGCCATCTCCTTGAGGAGGCTCTCGATGCGCGGCCGCCACGCGGCCATCTCCTTCTTGAGGATCGACGCGGCGATGACGGGGTTGCATGTGGCCCCGGCGGCCCCGTCCTCGATCGACTGGGTGAGCTCCTCGATTGACGCGGAGTCGTTCCAGAGGCAGGTCGGAGTCGTCTGCGTCATTTGATGCAGAAGGCTCCTGTACGTGACGCGTGGCAATACAGTCATGACTCGACGCTGCTCGCAGCGGCCAGATCATCATATCGGCGTGAAGGTTGGCGTTTTCGTTCCTTCGTATCTGCTTCCCGGGCAGGATGCGAAGCATGCCGATCAGGTCCGCCGCTTCGCGACGAGAGCCGACGAGCTGGGGTTCGACTCGCTGTTCATCACCGACCATCTGCTGACAGCCGCAAGGTTTTATCGCGTCAGCTGGACCGAGCCGATGATGACCCTGTCGCATGTGGCCGCGGTGACCACCCGCGTGAAGCTCGGCACGTCGATCCTCGTCCTGCCCACCAGGCAACCGGTGTACTCGCCAAAGAGATCGCCACGTTGCAGCACCTCAGTGGCGGCCGCTTTGTCTACGGGGTCGGCACCGGCTGGTACCCGCCCGAGTTCGAGTCCACCGGCAGCACGCGCCAGGAGCGAGGCGCCCGCACCGATGAGGTCCTCGAGGCTTCAATGCAGCTGCTGAAAGGAGCTCACGTCAGCTTCGAGGGCAAGTACTACCGCATGAACGACATCACGGTCGAGCCCCTCAGCCATGTTCCACATGTCTGGGTGGCCGGCGGCCGGCAATATGCACACGCGGCCTCCCCCGACAAGGCTGAGATGTCACCCAGGGTGCTGGAAAGGATCTGTCGATGGGACGGATGGATCGTCCCGCCGACAGCGCACCCGACACAGATCACCGAAGACCTCGCGGAGATCGACGCCGAGCTGAGCCGCCAGGGCACGTCGAGGGCGGAGAAGAAATTCACAATCGCGCACGAGAACTTCTGCTGGCTCAGCGAGAGCGCCTCTCGGGAGGCCGCGGTCGAAGAGCAGAAGCGATACATGCTCGGCGTCGTGTCGGACGAACGGCCGTGGAACTACATAGAGGCCGTCTACCTGACAGGCACGATCGACGACATCCAGCGCCGGATCCAGGAGCGCATCGACGCGGGCGTCGAGGAGATCTTCCTGCACACAATGACCGCCGATCTGCGGCAGCTGGAGCTTTTTGCCGAGCACATCCTCAAGCCGTTCGCGAGCGCCCGGACAAAAGTCGCTTCGTGAGTCTCAAACTTGGGTGAGCGGGTCCGTTTGCCCCGCCACGGCGGCTCGGTCTACGACTATCCCGTCAAGGGAGAGTTCCTCTACGCGGAGAGCGGCGTCAGCTCTCGCTCTCGTATCGCATACGCCGCGGTCCACGTCGTCGCCGACCCGCTGGCCGATGTGAGTCCGCTCTCGCCAGCCGCGATCGATTGGGAGCTTACCCTCGCCTTCCGAAGACACATTTGGAACTACGGGCTGGGGGTCGCGGAAGCCATGGACACCGCGCAGTGCGGAATGGGCCTCGACTGGGACGCCGCCAAGGAGCTGATCAAACGCTCTGTCGCGGAGGCCAAGGCTGTCGGCGGCAGGATCGTCTGCGGCGGGCAGACCGATCACCTGGCGCCAGGGTCTGCCCGGACCCTGCGCGATGTCGAAGCCGCATATGAAGACCAATGCGGTTTCGTGGAGGCGCAAGGCGGCCAGGTCGTCATCATGGCCAGTCGCGAGCTGGCCAGGATCGCGCGCGGACCGGACGATTACGCGCGCGTCTATGATCGTGTGCTCTCCCAGCTTCGACAGCCGGCGTTGATCCACTGGCTGGGTGAGGCGTTCGACCCGGCGCTCGCCGGCTATTGGGGTCACGCCGACCTGGAGAAGGCCATGGCGTCGTGCCTCGAAATCATCGTCTCGCACCAACACAAGGTGGAGGGAGTGAAGCTCTCGCTGCTCGACCATGAGCGCGAGATCGCGATGCGGCGGCAACTGCCGGATGGCGTGCACATGTTCACCGGCGACGATTTCGACTACCCGACCCCGATCGCCGGCGACGGCGAGCGTTACAGTGATGCCCTGCTGGGCGCGTTCGACCTGATCGCGCCCGCCGCATCAGCCGCGCTGGCCGCCCTCGACACTGGCGACGCGGCGAGGTTCGAGGCGATCCTGAAGCCGACAGTCCCCGTCTGCCGGCATGCGTTCGGCGCCCCGACCATCTACAACAAGACGGGGATCGTCTTCATCGCGTACCTGAACGGGCACCAGGATCACTTCCGAACGATCGGAGGCCTCGAAAGCGGGCGGTCAGCCGTCCACCTGGCCGAGCTCTTCGTGCTCGCCGACAATGCGGGACTCCTGAAGGACGCCGAGTTTGCCATCGAACGGATCCGGCACGTGATGGCCCTCGCCGGCGTAAGCGCGAACTAGCATATGAGTGTGCTGACGCAGAACGACATTCGGCGCTTCCGTGAGCTCCTGGAGTCAGAGCGCGACGCGATCGAATCGCGTATCGCCGCCAGAAATAGGGACATCCAGGAGACAGTGCATGACGAGTCCGGTGTCGGCGATAGCGGCGACGAGTCCATTCGCATCTACGACCGAGAAGACGAATCGGATGCCAACGATCTTGATCGCGAAACGTTGTCGCTGGTTATCAGAGCGCTTGAGCGAATTGTTGCTGGTACTTATGGGCTGAGCGAAGTCTCCGGCAAGCCCATCCCAATCGAGCGGCTCGAAGCCGTTCCCTACGCCACGACACTCGTCGGAGAGCAACCGCTCGAACCGGAGTAGCACCCAATCCGATAGATCAGGCGATCGTCCTGGACACCAATTCGTGGGGTGGGTCGAGCGGACCGAAGAAGGCCTCGATCCAGCCGTCGTGTGCAGGGGCCGTCACCGGGTCAAGGGACAAGCGATTCCAACCATTACCCTCGAACCACTCAGGTTGCTCGGGGCTGATGAGCACGATCTCCCCGCCCCTCCCGGTGACCCGCTCGAGCTCGTCCAGCACAGTCGTGTCGGGTCCCAGCGCTCCGCAAGCGGTTGTTAGCTGAGACCAAGCGTCCGGGATGGGCAGCGCTTCAGCCCACGCCGCCACGACACAGAGGTTGGCCAAGCGCCGTCGAAGCAATCCCCTGAGTCCAGCGGACGGTTCGATTGCGATCAGGGATGTGAATCGCTCCGCCAGATGTGTGGTCAAGCGCCCGCTCCCTGCGCCGATCTCCAGCACGCTACGGGGCGCGCTCGGCAGTGCGTCGAGCAGGCCTGGATGGATTGGCTCGGCACGGGCCAGCTCGTCCCACATCTCCGGTTCGAGGTGGTAAACGAGAGTCCAGAAAAACGCCTGGAGGACTCTCTCGCGGACCTCACGATCTCCCGCGGCGAGCAGATCGCGCTCGTCACGAGGCACGCGCGCCAGCTCGTGGTTGCGCACCCAGGTCGGCAATCGATCTAGATCGGAGATTGTGAAGTGACGCCACCCGGGCGGTGCGGTCTCGATCGCGCGCTCGTATTCCATTCCCGTCTCCGATCAGACTAAGCCGGGTGAGGATCGCCGTCGTTGCATCGCCGGTAGCTCCATTGCGTCCGGCTCAGACGGGCGGCGCGCAGTCGATAATTTGCGATCTCGCGCTCGGGCTGGCCCGACGTGGACACAGTGTGCAGCTGCATTGCGCCGAAGGCTCGGAGGTGGCCGGCGTCGAGCTGGTCATGGTGCCGACACCTCCAGACGCACGTCAGGCCCTGGTCATGCCGGGCAGGGCCAAATCCGCTCCGAGCCCGGGGGTGAAAGCAGCGATCTCGGTCATGTTTCGCAACATCGCCGCAAGCCGGCCGGATGTCGTCAGCCAGCACGCTTTTGATGCGCCCGCCTTTGAGATGGCGGAATTGCTACCGGCCCTGCACACGCTCCACTTGCCTCCGATCGAGCCGAGCGTGGTCGCCGCCGTCCGTATGGTTCGGCCAGCGCGGCTGGTCACGGTGTCCCAGTCTTGCCGGCGGGATTGGGAGGCTGCGGGCGCGCGGGTCGACCAGGTGATTCGCAACGGTGTCTCCGATCTGTCCATTGACGGCGCACCGATCGAAGAGGTTGCCTTGGTCGCCGGGCGAATCTCGCCCGAGAAGGGGGTGGATCACGCTCTGAAGGCAGCGCGCATCGCGGGGTTGCGCTGCCGCATCGCCGGGTCGCTCTACGATCCCGACTACGTGGTCGACCTCTCCGGAGTCGAAGTCCTGGGGTCGATACCGCGGGATGACTTACGCCGCGTCATGGGCCGCACCGCGGTCACCGTCTGCGCTGCCCGTTGGGAGGAACCCTTCGGACTGGTGGCGGCTGAGGCGCAGATGGCGGGGTGTCCGGTCGCCGCATACCGGCGCGGAGGCCTGCCCGAGGTGGTGGAGGAAGGCGTGGGCGGTTTTCTCGCGGTGCCCGACGACGTCGACGATCTTGCCCGCGCGATCGTCAAGTGTCGGGCGCTCGACAGAACGAAAGTCAGAGCAAGCGCCCAACGGCGTCTTGGCCTGGAAGGCATGCTGAACAGCTACGAGACCGCTATGGCCGAAATCGCTCGATAACTCCTAGCGCCGTCGTCAGTCGTTCGCTTCGCCGCGCTCCTCAATATCTATCTTCAGCACGCCTGGCGCGCCGGCGCTGGTCGCGAAAGCTGCGAAGTTCGAAATGAAAATCTGATTCCGTTCGCCGGCTTTCGGAAAAGCGATATCTGATGGGAAGCTCAAGGGGTCGCCCGCAGCCAGAACCTCAACCTGACCCTCGGGATCGATGCGGTCGATCTGGCCCTTGGAGTTCGCCGCGACGTAGACCTTGTCGCTGTCGTCTATGGCGACGCCGTCGGCGCCCCAGAGGTTGCAGTCGGGACCGGCGAAGACACTTGCTGCGCCCGCGCTGCCATCAAAGTTGGTCCTGATGCGGACGATGGTGCCAAGGTCTGTGTTCGCGACCATCAGATCGCCGCGCTTGGTGAATTCGATTCCATTGGCGCCGAGCGGCCCGAACGATGGCACTGCCGGGTGGACGAGACCACATGGTCCGGCGGCAGTGGTGCCCAGAAGCAGCGAGCTGTCTGACCAGAGTGTGAACGTGCCGTCCTTGCCAAGGCGCCACACGGCTCCGCCATGCGACTCGGATGCAAACAGGTTGCCACCACGATCGAAGGCCAGCCCATTCCACAAGCCGGGTTGATTGACGAGCTGCTTCGCTGGCCCTCCGGCGGCCGGAATCTCCCAGATGCCGCTTCCTGCCACTGCGACGAAAACGTTTCGCTTGCGGTCCAGTCTCACTCCGAGCGGGAATACCGACGAAGAGAACGTCGCAATCGTGGATATGGTCCCGGTGCGCGTGGCCTTCACGACCGCGTGGGCGAAAGGCACACTCATGTACATGTTGCCGCGGTTGTCGAGGGCGATGCTCTCGGGCAGGTTGGGCGGAGACATGGTCAGAACGCGAGTGATTCCATCGCTCGCCTGCGCGGCGGGTGAGAACGCAACCGCCAGCACACCAGCCAACAACATCGCCAGGCGCAAACGCCGGCTAACTCTCATGAACCTGCCCCCCTTGTTTTCACCAACATACCGCCGGATAGACGGTCGGTCAATCGATGCTCGCTCTGGCGCGATCCATGTCCGCTCGCGTCGGTGGCTCTGCCCCTGCCCGCGCGCAGGTCAAAGAAGCCGCAAGGCACGCGAACTCGAGCGCCGATCGGAGCTCATCCAGATCGAGCGTGATGTTCGCCTGGAGACGATCGTGGTCGTAGAGCCAGGCCAAGAACGCGGCGCTGAACGCGTCGCCCGCGCCGATCGTATCGACCACCTCCACCTCTGGCGCTTCGACTTTGACTTTGAGGCTGCCGGTGGTCGCATATGCACCTTGCGGTCCAAGCGTCACGATGACCAGGCGGGCGCCCGCCGTCAGGGTCTGCTCGGCTGCGGCTGCGTATCCCAGGTCCGGGTTTAGCCAGCCGAAGTCGCTTTTGCTCGCCTTAACGATCGTGCTTCGTGCCATGAGCACGTCGAGGCGATCGCGATACTCGGCCTCGTCGGTCAGAAGTGCGGGCCGGACGTTCGGGTCAAGCATGACCAGACGGTTGTCGCATTCGCGCCGGATGAGCTCGGTGAGCGTGGACGCCATCGGTTCGAGCACCAGGCCGAGTGTGCCCAGGTGGATCGCTGTGATGTCGGGCGACAGGTCGTCGGGGACCATCGCCGGGATGAGATTTGGCGCTGAGGTGCCTTCGACCAAGAACTCGTACTCGGCCAGCCCGGCTCCATCGACCTCGGCCACCGCCACAGTGGTCGGCTCGGGGCCAAAGCTCGCCAGAGCGAGACTTGCTCCGTCCCCTATCAGCAACTCGGCAAGACGGCGGCCCAACGAATCAGTCGAGAGATGGCCGAGGAACGTGGTCGGGACGCCGAGCCGCGCCAGGGCGCGAGCTGTATTGAACGGGCCCCCCCCGGGCATCATTCGCTGCGTCCCATCCGCGTCCTCGACGGTGTCGATGAGCGCCTCGCCGCAAACGAGGATCAAGGGCGTATCTCCCCCGATCCGCGCGGAATGAGCCGAGTCGGCACGACATGGTGAGCCGATGGCGAATGGTCGCCGTCCAGGCGCCGGAACAACACTTCGGCTGCCGCGCGGCCGATGGCGGCGGGATCCTGAGCGATCACGGTGATGCCCGGCTGGAGCAGATCGGCCAGCAGGATGTCGTCAAAGCCGACGAGCGCCACGCGATTCTGTAGCTCCAGCTTGCGGAGGCCCCGGAAGGCGCCGATCGTGAGCAGGTTCTGGCCGGTGAACAAAGCCGTTGGTGGTCGCCGGCTGGACATCATCGCAATCGTGGCCGCTTCGGCGTTCTCGATGCCGCGGCGGTCAAGCTGAACAATCTTCTCATCGACTTCGAGGCCGTTCGCCGCCAGCTCCGCGAGGTAGCCCTGGTAGCGCATCGCTGCGGTCGCGATGGTTTGCAGGTCGCCCAGGTAGCCGATGCGACGGTGCCCGTGGCTGATCAGATGTCGGACGCCACGGCGCACTCCGGCTTCGTTGTCGGTGAGGATGGTATCGGCATCGAGAAACGCCGGCGGCCGGTCCACGAAGACGATGGCCGTTCCGGCCCGTCGCTCGCTCAGCAAATAGCTGTGGTCATGGCCGGCCGGGACGATGATCAGGCCATCCACGCGCCGCGATGCAAAAGCCGATACCAGCCGGCGCTCGCGGCTGGCATCTTCATCGGAGCTGGCCGCCAAGACGAGCACGCCTCTCTCACCGGCGACGTCCTCGATTGACGCCGATGGTCGCGCTCCTACCATCGGACCGGCGGAGGCTGCTCGCAGGCATGTTGTGCCGGTAGTTCAGGCGCTCGGCGGCGGCCGTCACCTGCCTGGCCAGCCTGCTCGAGACCCCGGATTCTCCGTTCACGACCCGGGAAACGGTCTTGATGCTGACCTTGGCAAGGGCAGCAACCTCCCGCATCGTGGGTCGAGTCCTGTCGGCGTTCTCCGTTGTCAACGTATGTCTCCTCGGCTCGAAACAGTTCGGATCGCGCGCAACGTGAGAATTCCCCAGTTGCAGTTTAAACAGATCTGTGATATAAAGACAACGTTGTCATTTGACAACGTTGTCATTCCGGTTGGCTGGCCGAGTTGAGAAAGAGGTGACTCTGCATGACAGATAAGAAGTTTCGATCACCGAACCGGCACCTGGCGATCTCCAAGCCTGCGATCACGATCGCCCTTGGACTCCTGATTGCGCTGGTTGGCGCGGCCTGCTCCGGAGCCGGCGGGGGAGGAGGCGGCGCGGGAACGACCACGATCACGCTTGCCGCGGTCGACAACCCGTCGATGGCGGACCTGAAGAAGCTCCTTCCCGACTTCCAGAGCTCGCACTCGAATATCAAGGTCAACATCGTGACCCTTCCCGAGGACCAGCTCCGGCAACAGGTGACTCAGGACGTGGCGGCCAAGAGCGGGCGTTACGACCTGTTCACGATCGGCACTTATGAAGTGCCGCTGTGGGCCAAGAAGGGATGGATCGAGAACCTCAGCCCGTTCATCGCCAAGGATTCGTCATACGACGCGGGTGACCTGATCCCCGGAATCAGTGGGGCGCTTAGCTACAAGAGCAACCTCTACGCGGTGCCCTTTTATGGCGAGTCCTCGATGCTCATGTACCGCAAGGACCTTCTCGCGGCCAAGGGGCAGACGATGCCCGACCACCCGACCTGGGACCAGGTGGCCGCGGTGGCGCGGGCAGTCAACAGCTCGAGCGTCAGCGGAATCTGCTTGCGCGGCCTTCCCGGTTGGGGCGAACAGCTCGCTCCATTGACCACGGTGGTCAACACGTTCGGCGGACGCTGGTATGACCAGAGCTGGAACGCCCAGCTGAACTCAGCACAGTGGAAGTCCGCGGTGACCTTCTATACGGGCCTACTCAAGGACGCGGGCGAGCCGGGGGCCGCCAATGCCGGGTTCACCGAGTGCCTCAACGCCTACAACGCCGGCAAGGTCGCGATGTGGTACGACGCCACCGTGGCGGCGAGCTTCTTTACCGGCGACGCGGCGAAGAACTCGGGCTACGCCTATGCTCCGACCAAGATCAAGGACTGGTCGGGTTGGCTGTGGGCATGGTCACTTGGCATGCCGTCCACCAGTACGAAGAAGGACGCCGCTTGGACCTTCGCGAATTGGGCGACCAACAAGGACTACACCAAGCTGGTCGGGACCAAGCTGGGTTGGGCCCGCGTATCGCCAGGAACGCGCACCTCGACATATGCGATCCCGGAGTACAAGGCCGCCGCGGGCGCGTTCGCCCAGGTGACGCTTGATTCGATCGCACATGCAGACGTCAACCACCCGACCGTGGATTCCGTCCCCTACGTCGGCGTGCAATACGTCGACATTGACGAGTTCCAGCAGCTTGGCGACCAGGTTTCACAAGAGTTCGCCAAGGTGATCACGGGCGGCCAGACAGTCGATCAGGCACTGGCGAAAGCTCAGACGCTCGCACAGGCCGTCGGCAAGATTTACCAATAAGAGCTAGCGGTCTCGAATGATCTCGGTCGCTGGCAGCGGAGGCGTGCGGGAACCAACCGCCGCCTCCGTCGCCCGCCGTGAGGCCTGGCTGCGGCGGTTGCCGCTGCTCCCCGCTTTTATCTACGTCATTCTCGTGACCCAGATCCCGTTTGCGCTGACGGTCTACTACAGCTTCTTCTCGTGGAACCTGCTCAAAGACAACAGCTTCAAGTTCGCGGGGCTCGAAAACTACGCCAGGCTCGTGACCGACGAGAGCGTCCGGACCGCGGTGTGGAACACCGTGGTGCTCACGATCGCTGTCATCGGGATCTCGGTCGTCCTCGGCCTGGCCGTTGCCACGCTCCTCAACTCCGAAGTCTTCGGAAAAGGTTTCATGAGGACGCTGATGATCGCGCCCTTTCTCATCATGCCGACAGCCGGCGCCTTGATCTGGAAGGACACCCTCCTCAACCCGTTGTTCGGGCTCCTGCCCTATCTGTTGGCCCCATTTGGTCTCGGCCGGGTGGACTGGGTGAATCAGTATCCGATGGTATCGGTGGTTGCCGTTGAGGTCTGGCGTTGGACGCCGTTCATGATGCTGATCATCCTCGCCGGCCTGCAGTCGCAGAACCCCGAGGTCCTGGAGGCAGCGCACGTCGACGGAGCGAGCGCATTTCAGGCTTTTCGTCGCATCACCCTGCCCCTGGTCCGGCCTTTCATAGAGCTAGGCGCGCTGCTGGGATCACTTTTCGTCGTGCAGACCTTTGACTCGATTTTCATGCTGACCCATGGCGGCCCCGGCGAAGACACGACCAACATTCCGTTCTTGCTTTATCTCGTAGCCTTCCAGGGTTTCAACATCGGACAGGCGTCCGCGATCGGAGTGGTCGCGGTCATCCTCACCACGATCATTGCGACCGTCGCGCTCCGCACGCTGTTCTCCATCTTTCAGGTGGAGGCCAGGCGATGAGCGCCAAAGCGATGCGGGCCAGTGTGATGCCGACCGGCCCCTTCCCGACCTCGAAGGTGCTGTGGACGGTGGTTGGTTGGTTGGTGGTGTTCGTCTTCTTCTTTCCCGTCCTGTGGATGTGGCTAGAGGCATTTAAGACAGAACCGCAGGCGGCCAGCTCCCCGCCGACGATCTTCTTCACACCCACCCTCCTGGAATTCCAGGAAGTGATGTCAGGCGACTTCCCGCCTTTTTTCATCAACTCTGCAATCGCGAGCCTAGGCTCGACGGTCTTGGTCCTGGTCCTCGGGCTGCCCGCGGCGTACGCGTTGGCTATCAGGCCGGTCAAGAGGACCCAGGACGTGCTTTTCTTCTTCATCTCGACTCGGTTCCTCCCCTTCGCCGCCAGCCTGGTGCCGCTCTATTTGCTGGCACGCGACCTGCACCTCCTGGACAACATCTTTGCATTGACCCTCATCTACACCACGATCAATCTGCCGCTCGGGGTCTGGCTCCTGCGCTCATTCCTCCTCGAAATCCCGCACGACTTGTTTGAAGCCGCGCGTGTGGACGGCGCCTCATTTCTAACCGAGCTCATACGCATCGTGGTACCGCTGATAGCCCCGGGAATCGCGGCCACTTCCTTGATCTGCTTGATCTTCAGCTGGAATGAGTTCTTCTACGCGGTCAACTTCACATCTTCAGTAGCGGCGACCGCGCCGGTCTTCCTGGTCGGGTTCATCAGCGGCCGCGGCTTGTTTTACGCGAAGCTTGCAGCCGCTGCCACGCTGGCCAGCCTCCCCGTCCTGCTGGCGGGCTGGATCGCGCAGAAGCAGCTCATTCGGGGCCTGACACTGGGAGCGGTCAAGTAGATGAAAGCGGTAGTAATTGAAGAGCCCAACAAAGTCGCCGTGAAGGCCATCGAGGACCCAGCCCCTGGTCCGACGGAAGCGATCGTCAAGGTGGAAGCCTGCGGAATCTGTGGCACGGATATCCACGTCCTCCGCGGCGAGTTTGCACCGACCCGCTACCCGATCGTCCCCGGCCACGAGTTCTGCGGCGAAGTCGTGGCGGTGGGCTCCGATGTTCGCAACGTCAAGGATGGCGATTTCGTGGCGGTTGATCCGTCCCTTTTTTGCGGCCATTGCCGGCTGTGCCGAGCCGGCCGCTTCAATCTCTGTGAGAACTGGAATGCCATCGGCGTGGGCAGCGTCAACGGTGCTTGCGCCGAGTTCGTCAGGGTCCCGTCCGCAAATGCGTTCCAGCTGGCGGCCGACGCTCCCCGCAACTGGGGCACCCTGGTGGAGCCACTGTCCTGCGCAGTCCATGGCCTGGACCAGATCGATCCCAAACCTGCCGATGCATATCTCATCTACGGGGCCGGAACGATGGGCCTGCTGCTCGCGCAGCTGGTCAAACACAGTGGAGCCAGCACTCTGCACATGGTCGACACGAATCCTGCGCGCCATGCCCTGGCGAAGCGGCTGGCAGCGGACCGTGTCGCGGCGTCGGCAGACGAGCTTGATCGGCCGCATGGATGGGACGTCGTCATCGATGCCACCGGAGTGGTGCCCGCCATCGAAGACGGCCTGCGGCGAGTCGCGCGCGGTGGCACCTTCTTGATGTTTGGTGTCGCCACCGCGGACGCAAGTGCGAGATTCTCGCCCTTCCGCGTCTACAACGACGAGATCAAGATAATCGGCTCGATGGCCGTCCTCCACAGCTTCGAGCGCGCACTTACGCTGCTCGAGAGGGGCGTTGTCGACTGCGAGGCGATGATCACGCACCGCTTTTCCCTGGACCAGTACGCCACCGCCATCGACACTTTTCGCCAAGGAAGCGGCCTCAAAGTCCAGGTCGGACCGTCATAAAACCCCGCTGTTAGAGCGGGCGCTACCTCACGCGGCGGGCCAGGAACAGGTCTCGGACGTACTCGTCGCGCACCACGGTGGGCTTGAACCCGACCTTCCGAAGCAGCCGCATCCAGACCGAACGCGCGAAAAGGCCATGGGTGTGGCGCTCGTGCAGCACGCGCACACCGCCTTGTTCGTCTCGGAGCAGGATCCCAAAGTCCACCAGGATTGTTGTGTCGCTCGGATCGGGATCGGTGGTCCACTGCACGTAACGCACGCTGCCGCTCCCTCCGTGATCGGTGGCTGGGACAAAACTTTCGCGCGTTTCGTCGGGCACGAACAGCCCGACGCCACCCGGGCGGCAGTGCTCGAATGCGGTCTCCATGACTGCGCTCAGATCCTCTTCCGTGGTCATGTGGGCGAGCACGTCGTAGATGAAGACCGCGTCGAAGGTTCGACCCAGGCGAACCGTGCGTACGTCACCCTCTAGATGCTCGCACTCGGGATTGAGGACTCGACTCACGGCGAGCATCTGCGGCGAGAGATCGACGAGGGTCATCTTGAAATTCGCCTTGAGGTGGAAGGCGTTGTTACCTCCGCCTGAACCAAGGTCCAGCAGAGTCCGCGGCGCGGGATTGCTTGACTCGCGAAGCACGCGACTGAAGAGCGCGCATTCTTCCCGGTACTCTTCCGGCCCCGAGAACATCGGCCACCATTCAGCAAGCTCGCTGTATAGCTTCATCGCCATCCGTGTCAGTGCCCCGCAGCACAACATAGCCTGACGCCTCGAACGGAAGCGCGCAAAAACAAAGATCGCGGACTATCAAGCGATCCGTCCGTTCGGGCCGAGTGAACCTTAGCCTGGCTGTCTTGTCGAGGCGGCAGCAAATCGCTCGGCCAATTTCCCCAGCTGCGAGACGAGCTCCGGCGGCTCGTTGACGGTGAAGTCCGCATCGAGCAAACCCAGATAGAGGGCCAGCATCTCGACTGAGTTGGAGCGGGCATGCACGAAACAGGTGTTGTCATCGACCGGCTCGATCACGATGTCGCGAGGCACTCGCTCCGCGATCGTGGCGGCCGGGGCGTGCACCGTGACTCGAGCTTCGTACTTCATCGGCACGGACTGGACGCTGCGCGTCACGTAGGCGGCGATATCTTCGGCGGGGGGCTCGCGAGGCACAAAATGAGGACCGCTCGTATGCCTCGGCGTCAGGCGGTCCACGCGAAAGGTGCGCCATCCGTGGCGGTCTCTGTCCCAGGCGACCAGATACCAGCGACGTCCGAGATGGACCAATCGGAACGGCTCAACGGAGCGCGTAGTTTCGGTGCCATCGTGCTTGCGGTAGTCGATTCCCAGCACCTCGTTGTCGCGGCACGCAGCTGCGATCGCGGACAGGACGTGTGCATCGACCGTCGGGCCGGATGTCGGGACCGCGACCGTGTAGGCCTGGAGCGCATTGACACGCCGGCGGAGCCGGGACGGGAACACCTGCTCCAGCTTCACGAGCGCGCGGACTGAGGTTTCCTCAATCCCGGAGATGCCTCCGCCTGCGGACGATCTGAGCGCGACGGCGACGGCCACCGCTTCTTCATCGTCGAGCAAAAGAGGGGGCAACGCGGCGCCGGATCCAAGGCGGTAGCCGCCGGCCACGCCGGGCGCTGCCTCGACCGGATAGCCGAGCGCGCGGAGCCTTGTGATGTCGTTGCGGACTGTCCTGGGGCTCACCTCGAGACGCTGAGACAGCTGAGCCCCGGACCAGTCTCGCCGGGTCTCGAGCAGGGTCAGCACACGGAGGAGCCGCGCGGAAGTGTTCAGCATTATTTCTTCGATTCTGAATCCTATTGCGGAACGAATCTTGCCGCAATGGGGAATAGCCTTCGGCTTGTATTCACAACCAAACCAGGAGGAGAAAAACATGAAGCGAAGTTCATCCCGGGCACAGGTGGTGCTCGCCACGGTTGGCGTCGCCATGGCCCTATTGCTGGCGGCGCTGGACCAGACGATCGTCGGTGTGGCGATGCCGCGGATCGTCTCCGAGCTGCACGGCCTGAACTACTACGCGTGGGTGACAACGGCTTACCTGATCACGTCGACGGCCCTGGTGCCTGTCGCCGGCAAGCTGGGCGACATGTTCGGCCGCAAGCCGTTTCTGATCGCGGGCATGATCGGCTTCGTCGCCGCGTCGGCGCTTTGCGGAACCTCGCAGAACATGGTCGAGCTGGTGCTCTTCAGAGGCTTCCAGGGAGTCTTTGGCGGCGTGCTTTTCGCGTCCACCTTCGCCGTCCTGGCTGATGTGTTTCCGCCGGCGCAGCGGGCCCGCATGAGCGGGCTCTTCGGCGCCGTTTTCGGCCTCTCTTCTGTTGTCGGACCGACGCTCGGAGGGTTCCTGACTGACGGACCTGGCTGGCGTTGGGTCTTCTACGTCAACATCCCGCTGGGCATCGCGGCGGTGGTTCTGGTCGCTGCGCGGCTTCCATTCGTGCGGTCGAGCGCGCGCCTCCGCGACATCGACTGGGTGGGTACAGGACTGCTCTTCACCGGGCTCTCGCCGCTGCTGATTGCGCTATCGATGACTCGTGATCACGCGTGGGTTTCGCCGCAGGTGCTCGGACTGCTCGCAGTGGCAGGCGTCGCTCTCGTGGCGTTCTACTTCGTCGAACGTAGGGCGGAACACCCGGTGGTTCCATTCCAGCTGTTCAAGCTCAACGTCTTCGCCGTGCCGGCCGTGATCTCATTCTTCAGCGGGATCGGCATGTTCGGTGCCGTGATCTTCGTGCCGCTGCTCTATCAAGGCGTCCTCGGAACAAGCGCCACCAACTCGGGCCAGCTGCTGACACCGATGATGCTCGCGGTGGTTGTCACCAGCACGGCGACAGGTGCGCTCATTGCGCGGATTCCCGCCTACCGCTTCCTCGGCACCATAGCGTTGGCTGTGATGATCCTGGGCCTGGTCCTGCTCGCCGGGGTGGGCCCAGCGGCCAGTCCGCTGGAAGTGACCCGCGACATCATCATCATTGGCGCCGGCCTCGGCGTGACGTTTCCACTGACGTTCATCGTGATCCAGGCGGGTTTGCCCCATCAGCTCATCGGCGTCGGAACGAGCCAGATCACTTTCTGGCGGAGCCTTGGCGGGACGATCGGGACCGCCATCCTCGGCTCGATCCTCACCAACCGCCTGCCGATCCCGTACAGCCGGCTCGGCCTGGCAAGCACATTGCACGATCTGTTCCTGGTCGCAGCCGTGGTCGCGGCGGTGTCGGTGATCGCCAGCGTGTTCCTTCGAGAAGTGCCGCTCACGCGCGAGGCGCCGGCTGTCCCTGCCGAGATCGAGGCGGCCGCTTAGCTACAACTACGAAGCACTGTGGCCGGCGGACGACCGCCGGCCACTTCCCGTTGAGTAACGTTCGTATTGAAGCCGGAAGAGCGCGATTACATCGGCCGCGTCGTCGGGACCCGTCATCCAGCAGCTCACCCAACCCGTCTCAGGAAGGACGTGGTGTGGCTGGGCACGACCTGCGGCAATCACCTCGTCACGAAGCTTGCGCGGCATAGGCAGATCGGCGATCCGATTGCCGTGCACGTGGCCCATCTCTTTTCGCCCATACCTGTATTCGGTGCCGCCGAAACGATGCGGCAGTGCTTCCACGCCCGGCCATGATGTGACCGACTCCCTGATCAGCTCGCCGGCTCCACGCACACCTACTGCAACAACCTCCAAACCATGTCGCATTCCTCGCAGATCCGCAATGAGCCGGCCAGGTAAACGTGCCTGTGAGTGCAGGGAATCAGGCGGAGCAGGCGCATGACGTAAGTCATTCGATCCAGCGCTTCTCGTTGAATGCTGACTCTTGGCGGCTGGCCCCGAATCGTGTTGGACTTCAGCGCCCGCACAATCCCTGGACCATGGCCTACAAGCCGCAGCGGGGCCATAGCTAATCAGTCGTACGCCCAGGGACAAATGCCTTACTGGACGGGTTCGCCCGCCAGTTGGCGAGTCGGAAAGCCAACTCCCAGGTTCAAAGTTCCGGCCTCGCTCTGGATGTCGAGAGTACCGCCCAGCATGATCACCCGCTGGCGTATGGCGTGCAGTCGAGCAGCGAGCCATGGACTGTCCGCGTCGACCAAAGCGTCAATCCGCACCGCCAACGCCGCTTGCTCGCCGGCCACGCTCAGCTCCACGTCAGCGCGCTCCCCGCGGGTGAGTAATCCAAACGCGAGCGCTTCGTCGACGATCACCAGCAGGTGGCGGGCCGTCCGAGCCCTGATGATGCGCGGCCACGTGCGACCAACGCGGAAGCGGACATTCATGCCGGAGCGCCTGCCGAACTGGACCCCGTAGGTGCTCTTGAGCGAGCTGATCAAGGTGCTGTCAACCGCCGACTCACCCCGAAGCTCGAAAAGCAGCCCGCGGAGCTCGTTCAGCACCTCGCGGACAGTGTCCTGGCAGCCGCTCAGCCGCTGGATCACGCCAGGCCGACCTTGCTGATCGGACTTGAAGTTCTCGATCTCGATCAGCATCGTGGTCAGGGTCTGGGCGACCCCATCGTGGAGTTCGCGGGCCACCTGCCGTTGGAATGACTCCACAACCGGCAGCTCAACTGACGTCGTTTGCACCCAGTCCATCTACACTCTCCCGTTCCCAAGCCCAGGCTAGGCAGTGCATGCCGTCCGCGAAACCGTGGAAAGTACCCGATTTAGAAACGTTTACATTGGCTCGAGAACCCGAAACGGCGTTGAATATCGCGCAGCGGGGCAGTGGCGGCGCCAGCCGCCGCGCCCCCTCGAGAGGGGAAGACCTGTCAGGACAAATACCGTTGCGGCTGCCGGCTGAGCTGACCAGCTTCATCGGGCGTGAGCAAGAGCTGGCCGAGCTCGTCGATCTGCTCAGCCAGACCAGGTTGCTCACCATCACGGGAGCAGCCGGGCTCGGCAAGACGCGGCTCGCGCTGCGCGTCGCGGCGCACGTGGCGACAGAGTGGCGCGACGGGGTCTGCCTGGTCGAGCTGGCGGACGTCAACGAGCCGGCGGGCGTGGTCAGAGCGGCGGCGGAGTCGATCGGCGTCCGCGAAGAAACCGGTACTCCGCTGGCGGAGACCCTGGCCGAGCACTTGAGTAGCTCCCAGATTCTGCTGGTGCTGGACGGCTGCGAGCACGTGCTCGAGTCAGGCGCCGCTCTGGCGGAGAGGCTCCTCAAGCGCTGCCCGGCGCTGAGCCTCCTCGCGACCAGTCGCGAGAAATTGCATGTGGATGGGGAGATCAGCTGGCGAACCCCTCCGCTCGAGGAGGTGGAGTCAGTCCAGCTGCTGGTTGCGCGGGCTCGTCTTGTCGATCACCGTTTCAAGCTCACGCCCGCCGAAGCAGTCGTCGTGGCGGAGATCTGCCGACGGCTGGACTACATCCCCCTCGCCATCGAGCTGGCTGCGGCTCGCGTCGAGATGATGTCGCCGGTCGAGCTGCTCAGCCGCCTGGAAAACAGCTTCCATCTCCTCACCGACAGACGCCCCGGCGCCCACCGCCGGCAGACGCTCGAGGCGGCGATCGACTGGAGCTACGAGCTGCTCGATGACGCCGAGCGCCTCATGTTCCGGAGACTATCGACGTTCGCTGGAGGCTTTGACCTGGATGCAGCGGAGGCGGTATGCGCCGGGCTCCATTCCGACCGCGACCAGGCCCTCGATGGCCTTACCCGGTTGGTCGACAAATCGCTGGTGGTACCTGAGTCGAACGCAGATGGCCCGACCCGTTATCGCATTCTGGAAACGCTCAGGCGGTACGGAGCTCACCAGCTCGAAGCACACGGCGAGGCGGCTGAAGCGCGCGAACGGCACGCCGGCTACTTCCTTGCCCTGGCCGAACAAGCGCAGACGGATGCGCAGGGGCCCGAACAGCCGCGTTGGCTCCAGAGACTCGAAGAGGAGCAAGCCAACCTTCGCCTCGCACTTGCGTGGAGTCGTGAATTCGACCGCGATATCTGGCAGCGGCTGGCCCTCGCCCTCGCGTGGTTCTGGGTCACGCGCGGGTACCTGGCAGAGGGCCGCGACTGGCTCCAGGAAGCGCTGGCGGGGCCGGCTCCATCGCCCCAGTTCGAAGCAGCCGGACTGCTTTGGCTGGCAAGGCTGGTGTACTGGCAGGCCGACTACCAGACCGCGCGCCAGCTCGCCGAGCGCAGCCTGGCCATCTGCACCGAAGTCGGGGACGAGATCAACCGCGGCTGGGCGCTGAACCTGCTCGGCTCGATCTCGATTTATGACGGTCGCCCCGAGGAGGGTCGCGAGTGGCTCCAAAAGAGCCTCGAGGTAACGCTGGATACGACCGTGAGGATCGAAGCCCTGATGACCAGCGGCGAGCTGGACCTTCAGCAGGGCGACGTAATCAGTTCGAGAGAGCTGTTCAAGCGGGCGCTTGGCCTGGCGCGCACCGCTGGGCAGCAATGGAGGGCTTCGGCGGCGGTTCTTTTCCTTGCACTGATCGCCTTTTTCGAGGGCGATCAGGTGGCCGCGCGCTCGCTCCTGTTGGAGTCGCTCGCGATGTTCCAGGCGACCGGCAACCGATATGCACAGGCCGCGACTCTTAACGTCTTTGCGGCTCTCGCGGTCGCCGGCAACGATCCCGAGCGTGCGCTCCGCCTGTGCGGTGCCGCAGAGGCAGCGCGAGCTGCGATCAGGGCGCCACTCGCCGCCAGGTGGCAGGAAGTGACGGACACCATCGTGGTCCAACCGGCGCGAGAGGCACTCGGTTCAGCGGGCGACGCCGCCTGGAACGAGGGCGGAAGCCTGAGCCTTGAAAAGGCGATCGCATACGCGGTGTCGGGAACGGCCGGCGTCCCGAGCTCCCGCCGCCGAGAGCCGGCTGCAACCGCTGGGCCGCTCAGCCGTCGTGAACGCGAGGTCTCTGCACACGTCGCGGCGGGGATGACCAACCGGCAGATCGCCAATCGGTTGGGGATCGCCGAGCGCACAGTTGAGGGCCACGTCGAGCGTATCCGGGCCAAGCTCGGGTTCCGATCCCGCGCTCAGATCGCCGCCTGGTCCGCCCAACACGGGCTGCTCATAGGAGCTGCCACGGCCAAGCCCGAGATCGCGGAGTAGCCCATCTCGCGCGCGTCTTCTATTAATGCTGGTCAAACTCGGCGCACTCCGAGCTCGGCCGCGAGATCGCTGATTGCCTGGTACGTGGCGGTTTCTACAGGAACACCCTCCTGCGTACGGCGCTGGCGAGAGCGCCACTCGGGCTCTCCAGGCATCACGACCTCGTCGAAGCCGGGCGCAGGCGGAGCGGCATGAATCTTTCCTGAAAAAGCCTCCACCTGATCCAAGTACGCGGCAGCCG
>WNEZ01000952.1_pt1 | contig 38446 bp, 42 predicted proteins | sample 5400521 | NCBI WGS metagenome assembly WNEZ01 (sample SAMN13153339, study PRJNA577476) | soil metagenome | isolation source: 120 cm saprolite under Douglas fir tree site 2 hole 1 replicate 1 | place: USA:California | collected 2015-04-18 | reverse complement strand
CTGGAGCGGCAGGTGGAACGAAACAAATCCTCCGGCATCGCTCGTGGATTGTTGACTGAGCGGCTGATCTCCATCCTTGAAATGGACGACTGCGCTGGCAGTCGCCCCACTGACGCCGGCGATATCTTTGGTCAGCCGTGCGTAAATAGTAATGGTGGAGTTGGGTCTGGGAGCATTGTTTGACGACCAGGCCCCGCAACGGTACTCGGGCACGGTGGGTATCTGTGAGATTTGTGACTGAAACGACGGGTTGATGGTCACTGTCGGTTGCAATCGGACCTGGTTCGTGTTAGCAAGCGGAGCGCATGACGCTAAAAGTAGCAGTAACCCGACATATAGATATGGCGCGTACTGTTCATGTGTTATCGCAGAAAAGCTACATGTCCTGAATGTCTCCGCGAACAAGCGAAGCTGCCATAATTTGCTGACATGAGTACATTATATCATAGACAGGTAGTTATCGGCGGCTTGCTCAATTCGTAGGACTGTGCTACACTGTAACTGGTTAGAAAACGCCCACCAGTCCCTGTCATCAGGCTACCTGTGTCGATTGTCTGTGAATCAGGCGGCAAAGCTATTACCGCGTTGTTTTCGATGTCGCAGGCGTCTGCCCAGCGCAGGCGTAGGAGCATCAGTCGCAGTAGGGAAGCAGCGAGATGTTCTCTGAGTAGAATGTCTCACCATAGTGTATGTTGGGCAAATGTGGATGTAAGAGCATAAGAGAGGCGGGACTTCTATGGCAAACAACAAACGTGGACCAGAACCGGGGTCGCAAAAGGCAAAGCATGGTGGTCAAGCTGTCCGAGCAAAGTATGGCCCCGAATTCTATGCCAAAATCGGCAGAAAAGGCGGAGAAAAGGTCAAGGAGAAGCGCGGCCCGCAGTTTTATGCCGAAATTGGTAAAAAGGGTGGTGAGTCCACCAAGCGCCAGCAGGGCTCAGAATTTTACTCCAGGATTGGTAAGAAGGGCGGTGAGCGTGGCCGCTCCTCAAGCGAGGATACCGCTGCTGCTGAGAAGAAGTAAGTGGAGTCTTGAATGATCCATTTTCGGGTGGCGGGGACCTGGAGGATGCAAGCCCCGCCAGGATAACTCAGTTGGATTTCCTCAAGAAGGGTGGCACGTCCACTTTTTCTTCCTCTTCATTCGCCTGCTTTGCCTGCGGCGTTTTCTGATGACGACCAAGGCTGCGGAGACCACGTAGGTCGTCCAGGCTGCGTTGTGGGCGTGCTGGCGAACCAGGTAGTCGTGTTTGTGGTACAGGTGTGGGTGCAGGCTTCACCGGAGGGTTGGCAAAACTAGCAGGTCGTGGCTGCGCAGGTACGGCTGGAGGCGTCGGTACTGGTGCAACATACGATGCAGCCTGCTTTAGCTGAGTCGAATCGACTGGCACCGGGCGCGGTTGATCTGCGCGACTGGCTTGCAGGTGTGTGGGACGCGCCAACCGTCGCTCTTCCATACCGGCGGCGATCAATGTCACCCGAATGGTATCGTGCAGAGTTGGGTCGATGACGGCACCAAAAGTGATATCGGCTGTATTGTCAACGGCACTGCCAATAGCTTCGGCCACCTCGTTGACCTCGAAGAGCGTCATGTCTTCGCCTCCGCTGATATTAAAGAGCACGCGCTGGGCTCCGCGAATGGTGACATTGAGAAAACCACCTGCGATGGCTTCTTCGGCTGCGCATTGTGCCCGGTTTCTCCCTTGCCCCTGCCCAATACTCATCGATGCGGTACCAGACTCTTGTAGGACGCTACGTACATCGGCAAAGTCCACATTCACCAGCCCTGGCACATTGATAACCTCAGCAATACCTTGTACACCTTGACGCAACACGTCGTCGGCAAGCTGAAAGGCATCCGCCAGACTGCGATCATGCCCAGGAATTGAGAGCAGGCGGTCATTGGGGACGATGATTAGAGCGTCGATCACTGCACCCAACTCCGCTATACCAGCTTCCGCAATGCGCCGTCGTCGAGTTCCTTCAAATGGAAACGGAAGTGTGACAATACCGATAGTCAGTGCACCCAGCTTATTAGCAATGGAGGCGACGACTGGAGTTGCCCCTGTGCCTGTGCCTCCACCCATGCCGGCAGCAATAAAGACGAGGTCGGATCCGTCCAATGCGGCACGAATCTCGGCTTCACTTTCGCTTGCTGCACGTGTACCTACCGAAGCATTGCCACCTGCGCCCAGGCCTTTTGTGAAGTGTTGCCCCAGACAGATGCGTGTGGGGGCTTCTGAAAGTGAAAGTACCTGTGCGTCGGTGTTCATAGTAATGTAACGTACTCCACGTACCCCTGTGCTAATCATGCGATTGACAGCGTTCATGCCCCCGCCACCGACACCAGCAACCACGATATCGACATGGAGTTGTGTCTGCTGCTGGACATAGACGTAGGATTGAGGAGAAATGGCATCTTCTTCGGTGTCTCGTAGCCCGCGGCCTAGCCAAACTTGCTCGTGCTCTTGCTTCATATCTTCCACCTCCACCTCGTGCCGCAGTACGGCCCATTGGTCATTCGGAACACAATCTTCGTCTTGCGTCAAAACCGACTCCTCATTCAAGAAACAACGTGCCCTGTTTAGTTGGACGTTTCCAAACGGGTAGACAGAACCCACACCCTGCCCAGCTTCTTGAACACAGGAGTATTATACCCTACCAAGGCAACAGGAGTAAATACACTCCTGCTTGCCGGGTGTATGAAAAAGTTGTAGATACTTAGGCAACAAGGCGTGGCTGTTGTTCCCAGAACTCGTCGTACGTCTCATTGAGCACTGAGGTACGCAAGGCCAGCACGGCATCGAGTCCTTCGGGGGTCCAGCGCATGCCAGCCCGCTTCGCGCGGGTGCTGACCACCGTTTTACAAGCCGCCTCGACGATGCCACTGCCGACATGCATGCGCTTTCGGCCCGAAACGCGGGATAGCGCATGCGCTGGGCATTGGTGGTGAAGTAGTCCACTGCTTTCTCTGGGACACTACGACTTTCATTGGGCTCTGGAGGGATCTTTGGCAAGGCAGCAATGGCCATCACCAACTCCTCGACCTGCCCGTGAACGAGCAGCCTACAGGCGAGCTCCGCCCAGCTAGTGGCCTGTGGACTGCTGTGTCCAAAGACGGCATGGGCGACTTCCCAGACATGTTGTTGGGCATGGTAGAGATCGACAATCTGCACCGCTCCTCTTAACTGTTCGGAGACGAGCTTCCAGATCCAAGGCGCCCCATCTCCCAAGACGACCACTTGTTTGGCCTCTCGGAGTCCACGGGAAAAGGTCTCGGCGGCCTCTTCTAACGTCAGTCGTGTCCCTAAATAGCTGATGAACATCTGAACCCCTGGGGTGGTCCGCCGCCCATGGACTCCCCAGAGCGCGTCAGCAGGTGCTGTTCCATGCGAGCACTGCTGCTCCTGCTCTGCCTCTGTTCCTGATTCCACCTGGCACTGATAGTACGCTCGCTTCCATTCTACCTTGCCCAGGACGGTTAATAGTTGTCTCGGTCGGTAGCCAACCAAGTGTTGCTCATGACCACATGCGAGTATGTCAAGGAGTTCGGGGATAAAATCTCAAGCATTCATAGAAAGATACATTGCAATTATCCCAACAGGCTTATTGACTTGTCCTATAACAATGAACGGGGCATCTTCATTTTCCATATCCCCTTGAGATCAGATGATGTATACAGAGGGACGTCTCCAACAAGTCAGATTGCTTCGCTTAAAAATTGCTCAAATCAAAAAGCTGAGAGAGATGAAGTAGGCACCTGGAGTTGAATGGGAGAGAGTACTCGCTCGGAGTTCACCATTTGATACCAGCTCCTTTGACATTGTTCTTGCCGATGTTTGCGACCTTCTTCCCACAGACCTTTTGGAGAATTTAGTCCAACTTTCAAGAACCGCTAATGACTTCAATGTGGTAATGAACCCAAACAGCCCATTTACACACAATGACCGGAATACTGCCGAAGCAGCGAAGGCTAACTTACTTGGACAGCTATGTGCGACGTGTGAAGAGCAACTGGCAGAACTCTTCGATCCGCTCACTACAGACCAAACCTGAGTTTCTCTACTGTGATCTAACAACTCTTGACTGACTCTTCTCATCCTCTGCCATAGGTCGGAAACAAAACCTTCTGCGATGTAAGCAAGTAGGCTGTGATATAATAATCTCTGGAATATATGACAGAGATAGGATATGGTGAACTCCAGTCCCCATTGGTTCGTGCATCTGAGCTTAGAAACAAGATCGAATGGGGAGAGACAACTGACCCTAAGGTATTAGATGATTATTTGGCCTACAGCTTCGAAGCTGAGAGAAATCTAGCAATGCAAGCCTAAAGAACAATATGGTGAGGCAGTACTGCAACTGATGAAAGCAAAGAATGGAAGTTATCAGAGAGAAAAAGCAAGTTTTTGTCTAGCACAAGCAAACGATGAACGAGAGAAAGCAGATAATATGGACAGAAAAGAAAATCGAACAGTACCCAACATAACAGAAGCAGATACGCAAGAGGCAGTCAGTATATTTAGGACACATGCTGCAAATTGGCTGCGTATGGCTGCGGCCTGTCTAGAAATGCCAAATGAAAGCAGATCAACAGGAACATAAAAACGCCTGACGCCTTGCATAGAGGCAGCCGAAACCTTACAGCTAGCGCTTCAATAGGTTATACTTGCATCGAGCATGTATTGTGAGAGCTAGGAGAAAGATATGTCAGAGGAGAAGCAGTTTACACCATATCGTATGCGGAGTAGTCCTGAAATCAGATTGAATGCGACACCTATCATACACAGAGATGACAGTATAGAACATGCATATACTGTTGATATTAGTCCCGATCTACCTTCCGTCACGCTGAAAGTGTTTATCTTCCCTAATGGTGATGCAAGAGTAGAAGCCGATTTTGTTGACCCCCATATCCTTCAAGGAGCACCGCCAAGCAGTTGCTACTAGTCTTCCTATCGTTTGCGTTTTACTTTGTGAAACAAACACAGCTACAGACGAAACACCAATCAAAGGTAGAGCAAGTGCGCTCACACCGTGGAGACCAATTCGACCCTCCTCATATAGCAGCTTGCGATGTATATTTTCGTATTTCTGTCAAATGGCGGTTGGCGTGGCTATAGGTGTCGGTGTTGCTATAGGCGTCGGCGTAGCCGTAGGTGTCGGCGTAGCCGTAGGTGTCGGCGTAGCCTTAGGCGTCGGCGTCGGTGTCGGATGTGGTGTGGGTGTCGGATGTGGTGTGGGTGTCGGCACAGAGGTAGGGCGTAGCGGTGGGACAGAAAAAGGAGAGGGAGACAAGGTTGGCATCGCTGTCGGCAGAGGCGTGGGTGTAGGATGTGGTGTGGGTGTCGGCACAGAGGTAGGACGTAGCGTAGGGACAGGAGGTGGAGATGCCTGTGGAGATGGAGAAGGCGCGTGAGATGGAGATGCGTGAAATGTTCGTGAGCCCACCAGCCAGGTCAGGCCACCTCCTGCGACAACCAACCCCGCAATACCGAGTAACACCGTACGTCGTGAGACCCCGCGTTTTGGCGCAACAACTGCTGTGGACAGCGATGAAATGCTGGGTGCAGTCTCTATTGTGCTGATTGGTAATGGCGTCATCTCTGCTGCACTGAGGAGTGATGGATCAGTCTCTGTCGTACTGAGCACTAATTGCGTAATCTCTCTGGTACTAAGCGGCTCTGGGGTAGAGACAGCTTCAGGAATAGGGGTCACAGGTACGGGAGCAGGCGTAGACACCACTGGCACGGTCGGCTCCGTAACTTTGTCCGGGGATGCCGGAAGCGTAGCTGTGAAGCTTGTGGGCTCTGTCGATGGCGTGGAGGTCGACGTCAAGAGCGTCGGCATACTGTCTGATGGGAGTGACTCCCCTGTTGGCGACACAGGGGGACTCAGTGGCGTCCCCAGCACTGTTGGGGCATCGCCTCGCGTCTGCTCCGTTTGCCACGCTTGTTCCAACGCATCGGCGAATGCCTGCACACTCGCAAAACGCTCTTTGGGGTCTTTGGCCAGTGCTCTGAGCACCACTTGCTCAATGGCAGGCGGGATCGTCGAGATTGACTCGCGTAAGGATGCGGGGGGAACAGCCAGGTGCTGGGCAACGATCTCGGTGAGAGAACCCTCAAAAGGTCGAGTCCCACTGAGCCACTCGTACACCACCACACCGAGTGCATATTGATCACTAGCCAGCCGCGGTTTGCCTCGAATTTGTTCTGGCGCCATGTAGGCCATCGTCCCTGTCATCTCCTCGATGCCTTGGTAGCGCGAGCTTTGCGCCACGGTGGCGATACCGAAATCACTCAAGAGGAGTTCTTCGCGCTGACCCACCAGCATGTTCTCCGGCTTGACATCGCGGTGGATGAGCCGCTGGTCGTGGGCATACTGCAAGGCACCTGCCACCTGCTTGACGTAGGGGAGGATGGTGGGTAGTGGCAACGGGACACCTTTGGGGTGATGCTGGCGGAGCGAGCCGCTGGGGGCGTAGTCCATGACCAGAAAGGGGGTGTCATCTTGCACGTCAAAGTCGAAGACACGCACGATATGCGGATGATTGAGATGGGCGATCGTGCGGGCCTCTTTCTCAAAACTCTCCACCTCATGAGGATTGGCAAGGCGCGTGTAGAGGATTTTGACAGCTGCCTGGGTGCCCAAGCGCAGATGCTCACCCAGATAGACTTCTGCAAAGCCGCCCTGTCCCAAAAGGCGGATGAGCCGATACTTGCCAAGCTGTTGGCCGATGCGATCAGCCATCGTTCAGTCCTCTCTTGAGAGCATCCTGCCCTCAGTGGCGGTCTACGGAAGGTTGGTGTTTCCCAGGTCGTCGTACGAAGAAGGGAACCAGTGTCATTCTATCACAACAAGATATGGTTGACCAAACTCCCTAAAAAAGGGGGCGTATCGTTGGCGAAGGGTCGGGTTTTGTCGAGTGGGTATTTCAAGCTCGGTTCTGTACCTAAAAACTGCATCCGTAAAGGGGGTGAGGGGGTGAGGTAGCGTATCCTTGGCTAAGGGTAGGAAAAAGAGGGCAGGAAGGAGGCAAAAAGAAAGCTGAAGGACTCCGAAGTGGTACAGTAGGTGAAAACCAACTCATCTCAACCACAAGGAGGCATCAGCAAGATGAGTATACACTTTTCGCAGGAGAAACTGAACGGGCAGGAACGTAAAAAGGTCATCGAAGAAGTGCAAAAGCGCATGCGAGAGGCGGCTCTGGCAGCCATCAAGTTGATCCTGGAGGCCTTTCTGGAAGCCGAGGTGAGCGCCAAACTCGGACGGGAGAAAGGTGAATCACGACGGGTGAGCAGGCAGGCCCGCGAGATCGACTGGGCGCGTGGCCACTGTGGATGTCCGGGATGCCCACCAGTTCACCCGTGATGGGCATTACCTGCGAGCGTTGGAGACTGGCTGGGGGCACATCAAAGCGGCTCCCGGTGCCGATGCTGGAGTGCGGATGCTGCGGCCATGATGTGGTCTGCCACTTCACGATCCTGGAGAAGTACCAGCGATTTTGGCTGGATCTGGATCAAGACGTGGTGTTTGGCAGTGGCTTGTGCGAGAGTTTGCGCCAGTCTCGCGTCAGCGCTGGAGTGCAGTGGTGGGTGGCAGTGTGGGGTTGCGCACCAGCGCATCGTCGCATTAACCAGATCGCACCCTTGCTCAAGCACGCGCACCAAGACCCCATCAGCGACGTTCCGCCCGTGGTGCAATTCGATGGCATTTGGCTGCGGCTGCAGATCCCGACTGACACCTACAAGCGGGACAAACGGCAGCGCAAGCGCCAGGGACGCAAAGGCAAGAAGGTCGTGCTGTTGGTCGCGACTTCCGCTTCTGGCCCAATGGCACCCGGCAGATTGTGGACTCTTAAGTGGCCGACAGCGAGAGCAAAGCGGGGTGGGAACGACTCGTGCACCGGGTGTGGCAACGGGGTGTGCGGCTGGAGGCGGGCCTGCAAGCGGTGGGAAGCCGATGGCAGTGGGGAGTTAGGGGAGGCGTTGGCTTTGGTGTATGGGGCCACCATCGTTGAGCAACGCTGCATCTTTCACAAGCTACGCAATGTGGCCGACAAGTGTCGCGAGGAACTCAAGGGCGACGACCATAAAGAGATGAGAACCCAGGTGCTAGAGCAGGCCAGGAGCATCTACCAAGCCGAGAGTGCGCGAGGCGCGCCAGAACACGCTTGGCGACCTTTGCCGACACCTGGGGCGCACGCACGCCCAAGACGGTGGCCACCCTCCAACGGGATTTCGAGCAGACGATTGTGAACTCAGCCCTGGAAGGAATAGCACGCGAATTGATCCGCACTACCTCGTTGTTGGAACGCACCAACCGCGAGTTGCGGCGCAAGTTTCGCCAGCTGGGCTGCTTTAGCAGTCTCAAGGGCGCTGAGGCGGCCATTTACTTACAGGTTCAGCGCTTTCATGCTCGTTGGTCCAAGCAGACGTGGTGGGACACCTCTCACTCGCTCTATTTCGACTTCTGTCATCTCGACCCTTAACAAAGGATACGCTACCCGGAACTTACTCTTTCTTCAGCGTGATGCCACCAGGATTTGCTTTCGCGGCCTTTTTCTCTTTCTGCAGCTGTTTTTTCTGCTTGTTTGACTTAGGTGCAGCCTTCTGCGTTTTTTTCTGTTCTTTATTTGCCATGGTACATGACTCCTAATTACATAATGTGAAATCTGTGCCAACGCTTATCATGGTTATACGGGCGCTGGCTCTTTTGTAGACACATGTATTGTATCAAATTCCGAGGCCTACTTCTACCTCTGGTTCGCTATCGAACTACGAAAACTTGGTGGCTGCCAGGGCAACCGCAAGGGCCTCCCTACTCGATATGGTTTCTTTAATATCTTGCTACTCCCTCCACGGTGTGGTACAACGGGACATGTGTACGGAGGTTTAACACATGATGCACAGGGAAGAGAGACTCCAGACTATGGCCCGGACATATACCGGGCTTCAGCTATGCTTTGCCGCCAGAAGGCTCGGCGGTCTGTGCCTGGCTCTGATGCTCACTATGGCTTTCTTGCTGTTTCTTCCTGGCAGTGCACTGGCTTCCTCGGCATCCTCGCTGACATTGGCAGCGAATGCCACTAGAGCGACCGGTGGGCCCATGTTGCAGGTCAACGCGGGCTTCGATGGGCGTTATCGCAATGGGGATTGGGTACCCATCCACATCACCTTACGCAATAATGGGGCCGATTTCAGTGGCACACTCTCTACCAGTAATCCGCCCGGTCCGGTGCAAGCTACCAGTTTCACGGCAGTCCCTGTCTCAACGTATCAGCGACCCATCACGTTGCCTCATGGCACACAGCAACAGGTCACCATGTATCTCCCCATCAATGCACTTTTCGGTACTTTCAGTATTCCGGTGCAATTGCTCGACCAACATGGGAACATAATCCAGTCGCAGTCTGCTTCCCTGCAAGCGCTCAACCAGGAGGATGTATTTGTGGGTCTGCTCTCGGATCAGACGACAGGCTTTGGCCCTCTGCAGGCTCTTGCGTTGCCCAGCCAGAGTGGCTCTGTAGTCGCGCAATTCCTTGACGCGCAGACGATGCCAGACATGGCAACTGTGCTGGCCAACTTCAACCTGATTGTACTGGATAACTTCACAATCAGCAGCCTCTCTCACCGGCAAGTGACGGCCTTAGAAACCTGGGTGAATCAAGGAGGAGCGCTCGTTGAGATCGGTGGCGCGCAGTGGCGACGCACGCTCGGTTCCCTTTCCGCTCATCTGCTGCCCGTCAGCATGTATAGGACGAGCACCCTATCAGCCGGGACGCAGTTGTTACCCATTGACGGTCCGACTGCTGAGGCGTCGGGGCCACATACCGCCACCGGTACGCTCCAGACATCTGTCACAGTGAGTACAGCAACTGCACAAGCAGGTGCACGGACTATCTTGTCTGCTGGCACCGTGCCATTACTGGTTCAGATTCAGCACGGCCAGGGCAGCATCTGCTATCTCGCCTTCGATCCTACTGTTGAGCCAATCGTTGGCTGGCCTGGCGCTACGGCTCTATGGAAAAGCCTGCTGCTTCGCACCCTGGGCGAGCAACTTGTGCCATCTAATTTTAGTCCTGATACCAGTGTTGACACAGCATATGCCCTGGCAAAATTGCAACACGCGCTCTTGCCCTATGCCTCCCCTACTCCCTGGGTTCTGGTTCTGGTCTTCCTGGGTTACCTGGTCATCCTTGGACCTGTGCGCTGGCTCATCGTTCGCAAGTTCAAGCGCAGGACCTGGAGTTGGCGCATTGCTTTGAGCACCATTGTGGTCTTCTCCCTGTTCAACTACGGGTTGGCACTCTATCAACAGGGAACGTCTATGCTCAGCAATAGTCTCTCTATCATCCGGCTTGACCCTAGAGGTGCTCATAGTACTTCCTACGTTGGCGTCTATGTGCCTTTTGGGTCTACGGACGGGGATGTGCAGGTACATTTTCCCAATAACACCCTGGTCCAACCGTTCGCTAACTATGTGCTGCACCAGGAACCGGCCTCTATCGCGGCCGGTTCAGATGGGACGGATGTGAACCTGCCAGGAGTGGACCTCGGAGCGTTAGAAGCATTCCAGGTGGAGCAAGACCTTCCTGTGCAAGGAGGAATCACCTCCCATTTGATGTTTGCGCACGGAACACTCGTAGGAACCGTGACCAACACACTGCCGACTGCCCTCAGTGATGTCTATGTGCTGATGGCGCACAGTGTTGTGCGTCTTGGTACCCTGGGTCCAAATCAAACTAGCGGCATTATGCTTCCGTTGCCTGTTTCATCGACCAATGCGAGTCTGCCAGGGTGTGGATCATTGGTGAGCCAGGTGACAAAGAGCAGTGGAGGACTGCCTGCCGGATACAATCGGCTATTCTATCATGACATAGATCGATCATTGAGCGAAAAGCAACGCCATGCGAGCTTTCTGGTGTTCATACTTAATTCGCTACAATGTAGCCTCTCGTCTTTAGGAGCAGGAGGCTCTCCGGCTACCTTGATTGGCTGGGCGGATCAGGCGCTAGATGCAGTGAGCGCCCTTACCTTCAACGGTATCCATCCAGGTGGGCTGCATGAGACGTTGTTGCTGGCTCCACTCGATATTAAGTATGGCGCTGCTTCTCTGAGCCTGCCAGCCGATGTATTGCCAGGACAGCTGGTGGACGTAGAAGCTGTGAGCATACGGCGCCTATCAACCGTTTCCTATGCGCTGATGAAGGGCCAGATCATCTTTGAATATAGCCTGCCCACGTTGGGACAGGGAGGAATCCAACGTCTGACGCTTAGCCAACCGGCGGATAGCTTGACACAGCCGTATTCGAGTCCAGGGGGGTTGCTCAAGGACCCGGCGCATGTGGCACTGTACAACTGGCGAACAGCTTCCTGGAATGCGATCACGCTTACTCCATCCGCGTCCTTTAGTACGCAGAACGTCAATGCTTACCTTGGTCCTGGTGGACGGATTCTGGTGCAATGCGTGAACCAGGAGAGCGATTTGGGTATAGTCGCTTTCACGAAACCGATCCTTAGTGTTAGTGGCGAGTGAACATCATACATTTGCGCGTGGGGGTTCCCACTGCTATGGTGGCGGAGTCAGGAGCTTCTCAACTGTTTCGAGGAAGGTGCTCAGATCCAGTGGTTTGCCTAGACCAACAATATCCCGTTTTTCGAGCGTGTGCCACGGCATCGCTGAACTGGCCGTCATCAAGATCACAGGAAGGTCTGTGAACTCATTGAAGGTTTGGAGGTGGTCATACAGTTCGATCCCATTCATGGAAGGGAGCTGGTAATCGAGGATGAAGAGGTTGGGTTTGAGACCGTGGATGACCTTCAAGGCGGCAAAGCCATCGCGTACTCTGACAGGATGATAGGGCGTTTCCTGCAAAAGAGCTTGTTCGAGGAAGGTCCCGATGTCGTCATCGTCCTCGACGATGAGAATGACTTTCGCATCCTGATATTTTCCTTTAGATGGTGGTTCATTTTCGTCGGGCATGAGACTCCTCGAGCTAGTTGGGTAGAGACCGAAATACGATTTACTCTAACACGAAAAGAAAGAGGAAATCGTTTCAACAGGCTCCAGGATCACACAGCATCTCTTAGATCTATATGATCTAGCTCAGCAAATGCGCGGCAACGGATCCCCAACCAGCATATCCAATACACGCATCCCGCCGATGTCGGTGCGCAAAAAGACCAGTCCGGCAGGTTCAGCCTGGACTATGCCGATTACCACCGCTTCGCGACCGAGCGGATGAGCACGCATGGCTGCCAGCGCTTTCTCCTGCACCTCCGGCGCGACAATCGCCAGCAGCTTCCCCTCATTTGCAATTGTCAGCGGGTCGAGACCCAGAATCTCGCACGCCCCACGTACCTGGGGATGGACAGGAACGGCGTGCTCATCTAGTGCGATGGACACTTCCGAGCCAAGAGCCATCTCGTTCAACGCCGTCGCCACACCACCACGGGTGGGGTCCTTCAAGCAGTGTACACCATCGCCCGCAACTTCAAGCAATGAGGCGACCAGCGTATGCAGCGGCGCAGTATCGCTCTGGACGTCGGTTTCGATCTCGAGCGCCTCGCGAGCCATCATGATGGCAATGCCGTGGTTCCCAACCGGACCGCTCAATAACACCCTATCACCCGGCTGCAACTGCGTCTGCCCTAGTAACCAGGAGCCACGTATAACTCCCACACCGGCTGTGTTGATGAACAGCCCATCAGCTTTGCCACGTTGAACCACTTTGGTATCACCGGTGACGATAGCTACGCCCGCCTCAGTCGCAGCCTGCGCCATCGACACCACAATACGGCGCAGGTCGGCGATGGGGAACCCTTCCTCCAGGATAAAGCCCGCCGAGAGATACAAAGGTTCCGCACCCGCCATCGCCAGGTCATTTATCGTACCATGGATTGCCAGTTTGCCGATATCCCCACCGGGGAAGAACAGTGGGCTTACCACGTAGGTATCGGTCGTGAAAGCCAGGCGTTGACCTGTCCCGTTGATGCTAAAGGTCGCCGCATCATCCATCGTATCGAGCAGCGGGTTCGAAAAGGCGGGCGCAAAGACGCCTTCGATCAAGTTGTGGGTTGCCTTGCCGCCGCTTCCATGACTAAGAGTGATCTTCTCATCGCGCAAATAGAACTTGTGGCGGCGTGCCTGTCTCGTGCGCTCGATTTTCTTCAGGACGTCATCAATGCGTCCTGAATCTCGTGTTGATGGTGTGTCCATTCCTACCTCCTACCCTTCCCGTGCAGAAAGCAGTATATTTAGCCTGGTGCGCTCGGCAGCCATCGAGAAGCGACCATAACTGAAATAGGCAGCACAAGCCCCTTCTGGCGAAACCATACAGGTACCAATAGGCGTCTCAGGCGTGCAGGCGGTGCCAAAGACCTTGCACTCCCAGGGCTTGATGACCCCCTTGAGCACCTCGCCGCATTGACAGGCCTTGGGGTCGGCAACTCGCAACCCCGGCACCTCATAGCGTAATTCGGCATCCCAGTCGGCGAACTCTGGACGGAGCTTTAACGCACTATGGGTAATGAAGCCAAGGCCGCGCCACTCGAAGAAGGGCCGCAATTCCATCGTACGGGCCATTGCCTCCAGCGCCTTGGGATTGCCCTCAGGGCGCACGACTCGCGTGTACTGGTTCTCGACCTCTGCTCGCCTCTCACTGATCTGCTTCACTATCATGTAGATGGACTGGATAATGTCGAGCGGCTCGAAGCCGGCAATCACTACGGGTTTGTGATGCTCGCGTGCCACAAAGTTGTAAGGCCGCATGCCGATCACCATGCTGACGTGCCCTGGGCCGATGAAGCCGTCCAGTCGCAGGTCAGGTGAGTCGAGAATCGCCTTCATCGCAGGTATGATAGTTACATGATTGCAGAATACCGAGAAATTCTTGATACCCTCGGCCTGTGCACGTAGCAGCGTCACAGCTGTTGAAGGTGCGGTTGTCTCAAAGCCGATGGCAAAGAAAACTACCTGGCGGTCGGGATACTGACGGGCAAGCTTGAAGGCATCGAGCGGTGAGTAGACGAAGCGCACATCAGCCCCTTCGGCCTTAGCTTCCAGCAGACTCCCTTTGGAGCCGGGCACGCGCATCATATCCCCGAAGGTAGTGAAGATGACCCCGTCCATGCGGGCGATGGCAATGGCATCATCAATACGGCCCATCGGCAGGACGCAGACAGGACACCCTGGCCCATGAATCAGGTCGATGTTGCGCGGCAGCACATCCTCAATGCCGTGCTTGTAAATTGTATGGGTGTGCCCGCCACATACCTCCATCAGCTTGAGAGGTTGGTCACCACTTAACTTCGCAATCTCGGCAGAGACGCGCTTCGCCAGGTCTGCATCGCGATATTCGTCAACATATTTCATGCTCATCTTATTAGATCTCCTTCTCCATGCTCTTTAATACAGCGTGAATGACTTCGAGGAGAGCGTGATAGGCCGTTGCCTGCGCCTCCTGGATACGCGGGATATGATCGCTGGGGGAATTGATGCACATATCCACCGCTTTGGAGTGCACCATCTTCCCACCATCGTAACCAGCCAGTCCCACTGTCAACAGCCCCTGTTTCTTTGCCTGCTTAAGAGCCACCAGCACATTGGTCGAGTTACCGCTCGTCGAGATCCCCAGCGCGATGTCACCGCGTCGTCCATAGGCGATGACCTGGCGAGCAAATACATTGTCAAATCCGACGTCGTTCCCTACAGCCGTGACCACTGCAATAGTTGCACGGCGCAGCGCAATTACCTCGCGGCACTTCTCAAGTGTCGAGTGACACACCTGCGCCAATACATCCTCTATGCTGGCCTTGCCTCCCTCGAAAAGAAAGGGATAAAAGAGCCGATCGTACTCAGATCCTTCTGACTCCTGCATCATTCTTAGTCGTTCGCCTCGCCTGTATATATACTAAGAACCCTGCTGTTTCATACGCGGCCAATTGCTACACCGCCATGCACCAGCAGGAAATCACCTGGGGCAACATCATCCACAAGGGTTATGTCAATCTCTTCCGTCGCATCTTTCACCGTCACCAGCGCTAGCCCGGCCTGCTCATCAATACGCAGCACTTTGGCAGGCAATGCCTCGTCGGAACAAGTCACGCAGTATCCCTCTGCATCAAGGGCGCAGCTCGAATCGCTGATCGGTGTCAATTCATGTTTCAGGGTCACCTGGTCCCCAGACAGGATTTCAATAAGGGATGCTCCTGTGGAGTCTCTCTGTTCGTCGCTCACCTCAGTAATCCTTCATGCTCAAAGAAAATATGCACTAACTCCCATAAAACGTGGTAAAGTGTCTCATGCGTCTCCTGGATCACTAGTGGATCGTTTGCCCGCACCACGAAACAAAAATCAATTTCACTCCTCCTCAACAATCCTCCATCGCCTCCTGCCAGCCCCAGCGTGAGCAATCCTATCTCCCTTGCTACATCTAGCGCCGCCGCGACATTGGCACAGTTCCCATCCGGCGAGAAGCCCATTGCCATATCCTGAGGCCGGGCAAGCACCCTGAGCTGACGTTCAAAAGGCATACTGGCCTTTCCCCCAGCCATCAGACCACTAATGGTCGCGCTATCGTTGGTCAACGCCAGAGCTGGCAGCGCTCGTTTGCCAACTATCACCGGGTGCACAAACTCGACCGAAACATGCTGTGCATCGGTCGCCCAGGCCCCATTCCCGAAAGCCAGGAGCCGCCCTCCTTGATGAAAGCGCCGCGCCATTGCCCAGCAAGCCTCAGCGATCCTTGCCGCTTCGCTCGTAAAGAACGCCTCAGGTATGGACATGCTCTGCTCGAAGCGTGCTGTAACTAGCTCCATCAAACCCGGCAGTGCAGGCTGTCCTTTTCCCTCCATCAATTTACCTCGTCATTCAATATAGCTCTGACGAAGCATTTTAAGCTCATCAGTAAAGACATCACCCATCGTATGGAGTATTTCCATTGTCTCCCGCGCTTCGTTCTCGTCGATCTTGCTCATAGCAAATCCAACATGGATTAATACCCAGTCGCCCGGTCCGATGCCTTCGGGTCGCACCAATGCGACGCTCACGTTGCGCTTCACGCCCGAGACATTCACTTTGGCAATCGAATTTGCATCGTCCACGATCTCTAGGACCTGACCTGGTATACCAAGACACATATGCTGGTCTCCTTTCACCTGGCACCCGCAAGGGGTGCCACTACATTCCTTCTGCGATTAGAGGCGGCGCACGAAATGTACTGGAACCCTGTCTGGGGGACAGGTATCCCCTTGCGGGTACCAGGGAGGTGGGTGCCAGGCCCAACCGCGCCGCAGCTACTGCCAACTGCCCAAGACTAATACCGCCATCGTTGGGCGGCACGCGTCGATTCACATAAACCCGGAAGGCCATTTCCTCCAGGCGTGCTATCAGTTGCTCAAGCAATAGTTGGTTCTGGAAGACGCCTCCACTGAGTGCAACCACATTTAGCCCACTTTGCTCACGTGCCTCGCAACAGGCCATTGTCAGCAGTTCTGCAACTGAGCGATGGAAACGCAGCGCAATCAGGTGAAACGGCACCTCTTGCTGAATATCGCTCACAATGGCACGGATCATTGGCACCACCTGGAAGGGCATCGCTTGCTGCTGAGCTGCTGTCCGTTCCCCGATGGCAAATGGGTACACAGGTGGAGGCAAGCTCACGCCCCTACCCAGATCACCTGCCCGCAGGGCTTCATTGCCCCGATGCGATCGTGCTAGCATCTCCAGTTCGATTGCAGCCTGACCCTCATAAAGTACCTCGCTGCGCAAACCAATCAGCGCAGCAACGGCATCAAACAACCGTCCCAGGCTCGAAGTCAGTGGACTATTGATACCCTTTGTCACCATTTGCTTCATTATACGCCACTTTGACCGGTCAAGTTGGCGCACAAAGGGAATGTCCAATTCCAGGAAAGCGTCACCATATGCTTGAGCGAGGTAGACGGCTGCCATTCGCCAGGGCTGGCGCACCGCTTGTTCACCACCAGGCAGCGGCACATAGGTCAGATGCGCCAGGCGTTCAAAATCCAACAGATCAGCAACCATAATCTCGCAGCCCCACACTGCGCCGTCAGTCCCATAGCCCGTACCATCAGCAGCGACTCCGATCACCGGCTCTGCCAGCCCATGTTCCGCCAACACACTGGCAATATGCGCATGATGGTGCTGAACACCAATTTTCTGCGGGATGTCCTTGTCGAGGGCATATTTGGTCGCCAGGTATTCAGGGTGCAGATCGTAAGCAACTGCCTCGGGATAGATATCGAAGAGTCGCTGGTAATGCTCAATCCCCTCGCGGAAAGAGGTCAGCGTCTCCAGGTTCTCTAAGTCGCCAATGTGATGACTGACAAAGGCTCGTCGTCCCTTGCCCAGGCAGAAAGTGTTCTTGAGATGACCGCCGCAAGCCAGCAATGGCACAGGCACCTCCCACGAGAGGGGTATCGGCTCCGGTGCGTAGCCGCGCGAACGGCGGAACAACTGCTCGCCCCCCGCAGCGATGCGCACCACAGAGTCGTCGCAGCGCATGTGAATGTCACGATTATGGATCAACGCACCCTCTGCGATCGATGCAAGCCGCACTTGTGCATCATCGTCCCGATAGGCAATTGGTTCATCACTCAGGTTACCACTCGTCATCACCAGCACCGCCAGCCGACCGGGTTCGATGGCTGCTGCGAAGGCATGCAGCAATAGATGATGCAGTGGCGTGTAGGGCAACATGATGCCCAACGTATTATGCGCTGGTGCAACGCCGGGTGCCACTTGTAGGGGCATCCCTTGCGGGTGCCCTTGACGCTGGGAGAGCAGTACAATCGGTCGCCGGTGCGCCTGGAGCAGTTTCCCTTCGGCCTCACTTACCCAGCAGAGTCGCTGGATCGTCTCCAAATTGGGGGCCATGAGTGCAAACGGCTTGGCTTCTCGGTGCTTCTGTTGGCGTAGCCGTTGCACGGCCTGGACGTTCAACGCATCGCATGTCAGGTGGTAGCCTCCTAATCCCTTGATGGCGAGTATTGCTCCTGCTGCCAGGCACTTCGCTGCTGCGGTAATGGGGTTTGCGTTTGAGGCCTGATTACGAAGTTTAATGTATTGATGCGGCCATACGCTGGGTTGCCCAGGCCGATAAATCGGCGATGGGTACGATAAATCGGCCCCTACGGCTGGCTCGGGTTGTTCGTCACAATTCATTATCGAGCCCGCTAACCAATCGACCAGGTTCACATGCGGGCCACAGACCTGGCAAGCGTTGGGCTGGGCATGGAAGCGCCGATTGAGTGGATCCTCGTACTCCGCCTGGCAGGCCGGGCACATTGGGAAGACGCGCATGGTCGTCTTATCACGATCATAAGGGACATCCTGAACGATCGTAAAGCGCGGACCACAATTGGTGCAGTTGATGAACGGATAGCCGTAGCGCCGGTCCCTGGGATCGAAGAGTTCACCTAAGCAGTCGTCGCAGGTAGCGGTATCGGGCGAGATGAGTGCATGACGCTCTGCACCAGCCTGGCTATGGGCGATAATGAAGGCTGTCTCGTGGCACGGCGGCACCAGCTCTGTGTCAATCGTATCGATACGTGCCAACGGCGGAGCCTCCTCGTGCAAGGCACGCTCGAAGTCATCAAGAGCTTCTGGTATACCCTCGACCTCGATAATCACCCCACGACTATCGTTGAGCACAAATCCGACCAAACCATGCCTCAGCGCCTGTCCGTAGACGAAAGGCCGAAACCCCACACCCTGGACGATGCCCTGAATGGTAATGTGCCGTCGCTCAATCGCTGTGCTGATCATGTTCACTATAACGCCTTCTAGGTCAGTCCTATCATATATTTCACGACAGGTCAGAGCCAATCGGCTCGGTCGTCTCAGGATTCATGCGAGGCTTTCGATTCCGTGACGAGGCCAACTGGCGCAGGCGCAAACGGTCCCAGTGGCCGATCTCATACTCGCCGGCGGTCCAACACATCGTCCAACAGGCGTTCAGATGTCGTTGCAGCGCACACACTGCCTCGGCAGGCCCTTCGGGAGCATCACGCCACAACGTAAGCACCCAGAAGCGTTGAGGATCGACGGCACCGACGGTCCAGCGCAGGAGCTGGGAATGGTTAGGCTCGCGACGGAACTCTCGCACTTTACTTAGTAGGGACCAAAGGTGATCAGGACTCCTGGCTTCGACCAGCGCAGTAATGGCACAGACGCCACAACCGCTGGGATCAAGGGCGCGTCCGCCGGGTAATTTACCCGGTCGTTGCTCAGGAAGCGGCAACGTGGGAGCCTGAGGTCGTGCAGCACGCCAGAGTTGGTCCTCTGGCTCTACCATTTTAGCGAACGACAGCCCATCCCATGCTCCCTCCTCCGCTGTCGTGGGCATCCAGCGCATACTCCAGAACGAGGCCGACCAGCACGAGAACATCCACATAAACTTTTCGTGGGCGCCCGAACTCATAAAGTTGAACATCGATTGCCGATTCTCCCAGACGGTCATCGTCAGAAACTCGGTCGGGCTGGCGACAGCACTGATGTAGCGGATCAGGCCGGGCGTCGTCGCCAGTTGCTCCCTAATGTATCGCCGCGCTCGCACCATCGGCAAGCTGAAGCGCCAGCTACGGAGCTTGTTGCGCGTCGTGACAGCCAGCATCCTACCCCCACTTCCTACTCTTGCAATTGATCGAGGATGCTCTGCACGTCTTTAGCCGGACCGCTATCACCCCCACCCCCACAGTCACATCCCTCACCTTCCTGCATGTTCAGCAGGCGGATCATCACCGAGACTACCAGCGCCTGTGCCTGCTCGACTGCCTCATGGAGTTCGGATGTCTGAGATGACCAATCGGGCATAAGCTGCACATCCCCCAGGAAGGATGTTGCAATCATCAACCACCCTGGCAGCTCGCCCATCTCGCGCGCATAGAACTCGATTAATGGTGCCAGGTTGCCCAGGCGTGCCTCCGCCGTCGCTCCAACACCCTGCTGAAGCTGAGCTACATCTTCAATGAGCTCCTTCGTAGCCTCCCTTCGGCTCATGAGAACTCACCAACTCCTCATAATGACCGTACACTCAAGACACAAGGTGGTTACCGCATCACTCCAAAGGATACAAAAACGAAAACTACCTACAGTTCCTGCTGGTGTCCCTGACTCAGTAGTGACACATGCGCGTCGGCGAGCCGATGGATCTCGCTCACCAGGCGCTCGACGCCCAGAGCCACCGCACGCTCAACAGTCTCGCTCAGGCCGATGATCAAATCGTCACATGTCGTTGGCTGGCAACCTAACAAGTACACGGATGGCGGGAGCACACCCAGAGCTTTAGCCAGGATAAGCGCCCGCGAAGGCGTCGTCATATGCATATCAGCCAGGAAATCCTGCCGTTGCTCGAAAGGCCAGGTCGCCAGGTCTGGCACCTGCGGCTCCAGTAGATAGATGGTCCCCGGGGCACCTCCACGGTCTACAGCATCCACAATCAGCAACACATCGTAGCCGTCGAGCAGCTCCTGAACCAGGCTGATGCCGCCAATACCTACCTCCACCACGGTGACATTGAGAGGAAGGTCAGGTCGCCGAGCTAGCCGCTTCACCACCTCAATGCCGAAGCCATCATCACCGCGGAGCACATTACCAACGCCAGCGACCAGTACGCGGCGCTCCTCGCCGGGTTTCAGGTGTTGTCTCGCCGTGGCCATCAACTCGACCTCCCACTGCCTGGCTTTCCCAGGGCCACCGGCTCGACATTGAGCGCGAGCTGAATCATCCCATCGCGAATTGCCACCGGTATCACCTGCAAGCGACCGGTGCCGCCATCCAGCCGTTTGCCTGTGCGAATATCATAGACGCAGTTATGCCAGGGACAGAGGAGGGTGTAACTCTTCAACTGGCCTACGTCAAGTGGTAGGACCGAGCCGGGACAGGCGTTGCGATACGCATAGACCTCGCCGTCCAGGTTACAGAGCAGGATACGCACCCCTTCTGCCTCGATGCCCCTCAGGGTGCCAGGAGGGAGGGACTCAAGCAGCGCAACCGGGGTGAAGACCGGGCGTGTGATCGGGCGAATCTGCTGCAGCGGGATAAACTTCCCTGAGTCTACTAGGACGGGAGGATCGACCGGTTCGTGCAATTCTATGGAGCGGAAGCCAGGAAAACCCTCGCGTAGCACCGCCTCGATATCATATGTGAGCTTCTGCTTCGCGCCGACAATGCCATTGCTTGGGCAAATGACGGACAGGTGCACCACGCCGCTCTTGACGTCAAGCACTTCGATCGAGCAGCCGTGGGAAGCTATATATGGACCCAGGCTCTCAAGCGTCGATTCCACCTGTTCGCGAGGCCCAGGTGGAATCAGATCATAGAGCGTGAGCAGCATAGAAACAGCCGGATCTTCCAGTAACTGATTGAGGAGTGCTGGCGCCTGTGCCTGGAGCAACTCGACCAGATGCTGGAGGCCCTCTCTGTGAAGCGCATCAATCAGGCCCAGCATTTCCATCGCCTCTTCGCGCACCTTGACAATCGGGTGCTGCTCGAAGGTCTGGACAAGGCTGTCCAGCCGCTGAGCGACCTGGTCAAGGAATTCTTGTTCGATTGGCGATTGATCTGTCACGATCTCTTCCTTACAGGGACCTCTTCGCGATCTACCATCCGAAGTCTACATGCTAGAGTCTACGAAGGGCTGCAGTGCACACACTTATCGCGAGGGATACCTTTGCAATGCGGGCAGTCCGGGCCACATTCTCCATGCGCCTGGCCTGTGAGACCGGCGAACTCGTCGGCGAAACGGCGCGCTCCCTCCCTGGCACCATATGGTGTGAAGGTGTAACGGGGCGTGGGAGCGTCATCCTGGCGCACCAGGTAGCCATCATCGACCATACCGTCCATGTGTGTCCTCAGCAGGCGCTCATCGGCAGGCAGAAAGGTCTGGAGATCGCGCACGGTTACGCTTTCACCAAAGCCCTCTCCCCGGTACCAATACATGACCTGCAAGATCTCGTCGCGCCAGTAAAGCTCATCAATTGGCTGTACCTGCTGTCCAGGGACCACCTGATCGTTCGGCTGCTGCATGATCCTACCTCCAACTGATAAGACCGATCCCTCTTTATAATTAGATTTTAACAGATTGTCGCTGCGTAAGGGAATTGCTCCTCAATGCTCGTCTTTCTCTCCCTTCAGAAAGTTCAAGGCTGAGATTCCCAGGCCATATATGGGCTGGTTGAGAACACGCCCGATGACGACAACGTGGCGTTGCAGATCGCCTTGATCAGCGGGTTCATAGCAGCGCGTATGGGCTCGCTGAACTCCGGCCCCCAGTCTTCGTCGCGCGGCTCGACCTCCACCACTACCATGTCAGGTGGCCAGATGCCGAAGTAGCCGCCGACGATCAGCAAGTTGTCCAGGCTGATCACTCCCGTGACCGACTCAGAGACTCGCATCTGAATCTCATCGCGATCGGGTAGGCGTCCATCCCAGCGGTAACAATAGACCTGCCCCGGCTGGCGTCTGCGCCCCACCGCACCGAACAGGATGACTCGGTCGTAAGGCGGCGCCTCTCGAAAGCGGTGGACGGCTGCGATAGGGCCACCGGGGCTGAGATCATCGATCTCAACCCCGGCAGGCCAATCCAACCGCTGCAGTTCCGGTACCATCATCGGCCCTACCGATAGGTCACGCAGGTTGGTGTAGCCCACGCCACCGATAAAAACGCGCTTCGCCTCAATCATCGATGCCACAGGCGCAGGTGTTGACTTCCCGCGAGATCACATAGTCCGTCCCATCCACATGGATATGGGTGGTGCAGGGCATGCAGGGATCGAAGCTGCGGATGGTGCGCAGGATATCGATGCCCTTGTACTTATCCGGGCTGGAGAAATTCTCCAGGATTGGCGTGTTGAGCACAGCTTCCTCGTACGGTCCTGGGTTGCCCCAGGGGTCCTTGGGGCAGGCGTTCCAGGTCGAAGGCGTCAGGATCTGGTAGTTCGAGAGCGCCCCGTCGTCGATGGTGGCGTGGTGCGTCAGGTAGCCGCGTCCGGCTCCCCAGAAGCCAGCGCCAATGTGCAATCCCTTGCGCGGCGTCTCAAATGCGGTATGGATTTTATCTTTGCCCTGCTTCAGCAAATCCAGCCCGATGAGCCAGTTGTCGAAGGCGATAACCGTAACATAGGCGAGGTGGTAGGCGCGACCACGGTTGCGCTCGAAGGCATTCCACACCTCCGGGATTTTCCACTCCAGGTCCATGTCGGGCAGGGTGCTCTCGGGCACGTGTATCTTCAGGCTCTTGCCGGTTGGCTCCAGGAAACGTCTGTGGGGCAAGACACCTGCGGCGGCAGTGTTCCACAGCCGTACCGAACACTCAGCTTCCATGGCCTTGCGGTCCCAGCGGGGCGCCGTCGCCCAGGAGTACTTCTCACGCCAGTTCTGACCGCTGGGCTGCGGCTTGGTCTCCTTGTTCCACATATGATACGGGCTGATCGGGTTGCCAGCCGGATCAGTCCTGAAGCGCGGGTTCGCCTCATCCCAGGTCTGGTAGTACGAGTGTGCGACGAACTCCTCGATGCCGATGTTCAGCGCCTGGAGCTTGGTGGTGACCAGTTCTCCGTCCACGATCACGCCTGGCGTGGCCCAGCGCCGCTCACCCCACTCGTTGCAGTGTTCATATGAGGCGTCGTAGGCGAACGGATCATCCCAGATACCGGGATCGATCAGGTTAGCCGGGCGTGAGCCAACCTTCTTGTACTCAGGGTTGACATCGTAGAAGAAATCGCATAGGTCGTCCCAGATGTACACCGTCTTCTTACAATAATCGAACAACTGCCGCAGCCGGGAGAAAATCTCGTTGAAGGTGGTGATGCTGACCGTAGTGCTCATGCCGCCCGGAATGACGGTCTCTGGATGCGGGTATTTGGCGCCGACGAGTACATACGCCTCGCGCGCCGTACGCGTCATCTGCAAGCCCTCCAGATACAACGTACCGGTCAGAGGGTTAAGATCAGTCATTAAATTGCCGATGGTCCTGTAGCCGTGAACGTTGGCATGGGGAGCAGGAGTCTTCTGAGCCTTCTCCCAGATCTCCGGGTTGGTCGTCTCGACGATGGCCTGCGAGTAATCCGGCCCGGCCAGCAGGAACAGGTGCAGCGGGTTGTCGTACCAGAACTCCAGCGCCAGCAGCAGGTTGCGCACGGCAATGCCCAGTGGAGGCGGGACGACGGGGAAGGCCATCTCCATCGCCAGCGCCGATGTCGTGGAGTGCACGCCACCACACACGCCGCAGGCGCGGCTGCTGATGAACGCTGCGTCCCGCGGGTCGCGGCCCTTGAGGATGACCTCGTAGCCGCGGAAGAGCGTAGCCATTGAATTCGTTTCCAGGACGCGGCGCTCCTTTAGATCGACCACGCTGTGGAACGCCAGGGCCCCGGCCACGCGGGTCACCGGGTCAAAATCGACCGATTTGATATGCCCATTGCGGGCCAGCAAATCCTTGATCTTGTCAGCCTGTTCATCAAGCGACCGTGTCTGGTATGCATACGGGTCGCGTACACCCTCTCTGAGGTATGCCTTGCCGTGTTCGTCAAATTCGATCGGTAGATTCTTGAAACACATCGGACTGCCTCCTCTTCTAGCGCCCGAATAACTTCGCCACAGCTGCCAGGTCTCCGTCGACTGCTAGCAAGCCAGTGAGCAACTGACTCAGCGCGCCGTTGATCGTGCCCAATTTGCCCGGGAGTGGCTGCGTATCTTTTACAATCGCGTCCAGTCCGTCCGCCAACTGGTACAAATTCCTGTTTGCGCGGCTCAGAGCTATAATGATGCCCACCAGGTACACAACGAGGACCAGCACCACGATCAGCACCACGGCCAGGCTGATGTACATTAACACAGTTCCTATCATCGCTGTCCTCCTTCAGGCCTGCTCTTTGCCACGCGCTCGGTGAGGGCCGACCCGATGGTCCCGGTGTGCGCCTTGATCGACTCGGCGGTGCTCAGTAGTTGTGTAGCAACCGCGATCGTGTCATCGAGATCCTTGATGTGGTGAGTGTTGTTGGCGATACCAACTCCCGCGTCACGCATCTCAGCGAGGTAGCGTTCGATGTTTCGCGCAGCGGTGAGGGTGCGTTGGAGTAAATAGACCACAAGTGGAAGGATAACCAGCACGGCGATGACTAGCATGATGATCCAGATCACGTAGACTGCCGTTGGAACAACAATCGTATCTTGCAAGGCAGCGAGTATCATGACATACCTCCCTGCTGCTGGACGACAGCCTCTATTGTCTTCACCAGTCGCTCGTCAACCTGTTGCAGGCCAGCCGCGACCTGTGCAAGGGCCGGATTAAGTTTCGAGACTTCGACTGGCAGGTACCCGGTCTCCCGCTCAATCGCCCGCAGGCCGAAGGCAAGCTTGGCGAGGAAGCTGTCCGGGTTGCCGCCAATTGCTTCGAGAGTTTTGGAGATCTGGAACAGGTACACAGCCAGCACGCCAAAGAAGATGACCACGACCAGTGCTGAAATCACCGTTAAGAGAACCAACATCCTGACTTCTCCTTACTTAATGAGACTCTACACGAGAGTGCGCGCAGATCGGTCAGCCAGGGCAAGTCTCGGCATGCTGTTCAATCGCATCCGCACCCGCGAGGATCTTTGCTAGCGTTTCGAGAATTTTGCCCGCGATGCGGTTGGTATCCATCAGCAGGGGGATATGGATCGTGTTGTTGGCTACCAACTTTCCGATTGTCCAGATGTCTCCGGCCGTGTGTAGGATGCTGCGCGCCGTCTGGAGGACAAGCGTCAGCAGCAACGCGACAACGATGGTGACAACCAGGAGCAGAACAATTGAAACCCACCAGACTAAGTAAACTGCCTGTAGTGTCATACGCTGACCCTCCCTCCTTGCTTGCCAGAATCCTGCTGCGCCTGGACGATTTCCCCGGCGTGGAACAGAATCGATTCCGCGCCCCCGAGCAGTTGCCGCGCGACCTTATTCGTGTCTTCCAGTGCCCAGATGACCTGTGTATTGGCGCGGATCTGTTTTACCATGTCCAGCGCCGCTTTCGCGCCTCGGTCGATACTTCTCGCCGTCACCAGTATGGCCAGGAGCAGCACGGCAGCAATCACGACGATCACCGCCGCGACTATTAGGCCGATGTACCAGTAGAAGAAAAGGACCTGATCCGTCATAGGGATCTCCTCTCGATGACCAATTTCCAATGAAAAAGGAGCAAACCGCTATGTCTATTGGTTATTTGGGCTCTTGCTCCGGACGTGCCCCGCTTTGGCCAGGGCGAACACCAGGCACCTCATAACCGCCAGTGTACATCTCTTCGGGCTTGGTGCGGCCAGGAGGTTCAGCGTTGAGGAACTGCAGCTTTTCGTAGAAGTAGTGCAAGCTCCTCTTCAGCAGTCCCGGCTCTGGAACATTGCCCCAGCCGCTCGGCACACGCTGCCGCTTGTCCCAGAGCTGCTCGCGATTCTGGAACTGCATGGTCAGCCGACGGAGCGGCCGGACGAATGACCCGACGGTGCGAGAGGCGCTAGTGGATACCAGCGAGCCCGGCGGCCGCTTGTAGAATGGTGAAAAACGGTCGGGGAAGCCAGGCATGGTGCAACCAATACAAATGCCACCGGTATTCATACAACCGCCCAGGTGGTTGATGGCGCCACGAGAGGTGATGTTGCATTGCACGACGGGCCCCCAGCAGCCTATCTCCACCAGGCACTCCTTATCGCCATATTCGTGCGCGAAGACTCCCTCTTCATAGTATCCAGCACGCACACAACGGCGATGGACCGTCTCACCGAAGAGCCAGGCTGGTCGACCTAACTCATCGAACTCCGGCAGTGGGCCGTAGCCGTTTAAGAAGAGCAGAACGGCGGCGACCGTCTCGGTGAAGTTATCGCCAATGGGTGAGCAGCCCGGGATATTCACCACAGGGACGCCAAGGGCGCTACGATAGTCTTTGCCCAGAAAGTCCATGACGCTCATGGCACCCGTAGGGTTGCCGTACGCTGATGGGACGCCACCCCAGGTTGCGCAGGTGCCGATGGCGATGACGGCCGCAGCGCCAGGTGCCAGTCGTTTCAGCCACTCAGCCGTCGTTATCGGCTTGCCCTCGTACGGGTCGTTCATGACACTGACACCCATAGCGCACCAGTAGCCGCCCGTTTCCTTTGCCAGGTCCTCATTGGCGACCGAGCCCTCATAGATCACGACGTAGGGTGCGTTGAGCTTGCCTTCCTCCGCAAGCTCGTAATTTTTCACGAATGCGTCGCCCGCTTCGACTGAAACAACGGGATGGTGCAGGACGAGACGCGGTACGCCGGGTAGGCGACCAGTCAACAGGTCCTCAACGCTCGGGGAGGTAGCGCCCGTGACGGCAATAGTGCAGCCGTCGCAACTCATGCCAGCCAGCCAGTAGGCGTGCACTACCTTGACCGGACCGAGCATGGCGCCCGCGCGACCTATCATGGGATCCTTCTGCAACTCCCGTTCGGCGCTGGAACTCAGCCAATCGACCGGTTCTACACGCTCCGCCACGGTCTCCTTCTCAAGAGGAGAGGGTGGTATTGATAGTTCTTCTGCCAACTGGTCACTCCTTTCATAACATCTCTTGGAGTCAATGAATACTCGATATAATGTTGAGGGTGGGCGCAAAAATGGGTGGAAAAAATATCTTCAGGTGCGGATTCCTGCGTAAGCAGCACGACGGGAAAGCGTCACCGACAATTTTGCGTTATGCCCTCTACCCATAGAATTTTATCCTCTCCTTTCACATCGTGCAATTAACTCGCTGACGCCTCCTCGCTCTGAGATTGCTCTTCCGAAGATGCCTGATCCATCTTGGCCATGTAGAGCGTGAGATAGCGGTCGAGCACCTTGCGATTCTGGCGGATACTCTGCGCCCAGGTATGCAGGAGGTCTTCGCCCTCGGAGCTCAACTCGTAGGTGCGCCGGGGCGGGCCGTGTGTACTGGGGTCCCAGCGTGAGATGACCAGGCCGTCACGCTCCATCTGGCGCAGCGTGCGGTAGACGGCAGCGGGATCGGGTGCACCGATGCTCAGCCCCGCCTGTGCCAGGCGATCCAGGAGATCATACCCATGTGAAGGACGCTGGAAGAGGAGCAACAGGAGACAGGGTTGCAGGAAATTCTTCGGTTGTCCTCCACTGCACTGGCACGTGGGCGAATCGTTCCCGGCAAGCATCGATTCAACTGCATCGGTCAGGTCCAACGTCAACGCCTCCTGTCCTATTAGCACGTCCTCTATATGTATTTTACATATACTACTACGTAGTATAGAGCATCGTACTGCGAGGTGTCAAGGAACCACAGCCTACTTTCACACGCAGGCTGCGGTGAGATGGGCAAGTAAGAAACCGGGTCTGCCAAAACCAGCGTATGCCCGGCTCATCGAACTCAGTCAGACACTTTGCTCAACACGGTCGGCAGCTTTTCCAGCAACTGCTCGACTGTTCTAACGTAGGCCGATCTAGGATCAGCGTCTAGTATGGGGGTTCCGGCCTGCTCTGCCTCGAGTACCGCTTCATCGAAGGGCAGCATGTCCAGGACCTCCAGTTCGTGTTCGGCGCAGTAGTGGCGGATTGCCTCGTCATCGCGCCGTCCGCGCACTTTGTTCGCCACGACATACAGCCGCCTGATCCCGATATCGCGTGCCAGTGGTGCCAGGCGCCCCGTCGTCTCCAGGGAACGGTAGTACGGCTCCGTGACTATGAGCAGGACATCGGCATAGCGGGGCGTGCCACGGCCCATATGCTCGACCGATGCCTCCATGTCAAGGATCGTGAACTGCTGTGGCCGCTCGACCATGTAGCCCACCATATCGCGCACGGTGATGTGTTCGCCGCAGAGGCAGCCCTCACCACCATGCTCGAGTTGTACGTTCCTTAACAGGGTGACACCGTCTGGCGCAAGCACACCATACTCGGAGGTAATCGCTTCGATGGGTTGTGCCAGGCCCACAATTTCGGTCTCACCCGATGCGGTTGTGCGCTCCTCAAGGATCGAGCGCGGTAGGCTATGTGACCTTGCCAGTTCTGGCGTTCCCACACCCAATGCCATCCCCAAGTTTGGATTAGGGTCGCTATCAATTGCCAGGACCGAGAAACCACGCCGGGCAAGTAAGCGGGCAAGTGTGGCAGAAAGGGTTGTTTTACCTGAGCCGCCCTTGCCGACAATCGCGATTTTCATAAGCGTATGTCCTTTCCTACAGATATAATCACGGGGAAGAGTAAAGCAACGACTCCTTTCAAAATAGTAGATCGACACAGCACCGTGCTGCCTATGATGCGAACCGCTATCAATGGCGGCGTTCCCTGTGCGTGCCGTTCATCGGCAACTGAAGTTTGTGTTTGGCGTCGTCTCTATTATAAACCACCTACTACGTAATACGTCCCCATGCTTAGAAGGATTACAGGACGGGCAGAAAATCGCTGGGCACAAGCCATTCTAGCAGTATCCTCCTCCTCGTTGGCGTGGCGTTGGGCTTCGGCCTCATTTAGCGAGTGATCGGCTTTGCTCATAGTCGTGTTTAAGTGCGTTACACTTTCTTACGCAAGACCGCTTTGATGTCGGAAAGGTGGTCGAGGGCATAGGCAATGCAGGCCTCTACGAAAGTGGACTTGCGCACTTCCAGTGGATAGAGTTCATGGTTGGTCGTTTTATATGCCTCGCCAAGGCGATCATATATGGCTCGCTCCAGGTAAATGCTGCGATGCACTCGTGCCCGCTTGGGTCGCTCCTTCTTACCAGGTGTACGAGGCTGCTTATCTGCCTTAGTCAAGTCCATCGGCAGTGCCTCCCTCTCTATATGTATGATCTCTATATGTATTTCACATATACCACTTTGTATTGTACCGATAGCGCAAAGGAGCTGTCAAGATATAGGGGGACCTCGACTAGTAGCTCCCTCTTTACACTTTTGTGCTACATATGCTACACTCTATGCAAGATGGAACAAGCTCGGAATGATCGGGTACCGTAGGGATGTTGCTCAAGAGTATTGTAGCGGATACTTGGTATTGTAGTGCGTCTAGATGTGTGAGTGCACGTAGAGTGTTGCTCAAGTGCCTTCGAAAGTCCTTCGAAAGAGGAGGTTAACCATGCGTCACTTCGTGGTACCGATCTGGACATCTATCGTCATCACATTAGCTGGAATCTGGTCAGCAGTTGTTCCATTTCTCGGGCTGAACTTTGGAGGGGCCTCCATGAGCATGGGTCACTCTATGGCCATGACTCCCATGTTCCTGGGGATCGCGACCTCGACTTATATCTACCATATTATACCAGGGGGCTTAGCCGCTCTTGTTGGCCTCTACCAGTTGGTCCTTGGGCTTGGGCGGCAGAAAGAGTCGGCGCCAACAACCGAACAAAGGACCAAAGAAGCGCAGGCTCTGCCATAGTTATTGGGAGCAGTGTAGGCCAGGTGCCTGTGGAATCGCTCCGGCTGACGTTCCATCTGTTCGTGTCACGCAGGGAAATAGACTGGTGAATCAAATTTGCTAACATAGCATTCATTACTCGCCACACCGGTCTATTCCTGTGTTCTCATGTTGCGGTCTCTCACGCCTGCTCTTCTGCCTAGAGCCTCACTGTAAAAGGTTATACATTCTGCGAAAGCCTGAGCGGCTCGCCTGCTCCTTGGCAAGAACAGCGCTCACACTCACTGATGAAGCTGGCCATATCAGCGACTCGGCTGGCATAGCCCCACTCGTTGTCGTACCATCCCACAACACGGATCATGCGCTCCTCACAAAGTACAGTGGTCATTAACCCATCGACGATGCTTGATCGGCTGTCACCCCGGAAGTCGCTAGAAACCAACGGTAGGTCGGTATAGCCCAGCACTCGCGACTGTGGCCCACAAGCAGCCATGGCGAAAGCAGCGTTGATCTCCGTTACAGTAGCAGCACGTTCCAACTCAACAATCAGGTCAAGAACTGAGACGGTTATCGTAGGCACACGGTAGGAGACGCCGTGGAACTTTCCTGCCAGGGCCGGAATGACTTCGCCCAGCGCTCGGGTGGCACCGGTCGTCGTCGGAATGATGTTTTCAGCGCCTGCACGAGCACGCCGTGAGTCTTTGTGACTACGATCAAGTATACGTTGGTCGTTGGTGTAGGCATGGATCGTAGTCATCATACCATAGCGGAGTCCAAAGTGCTCGTGTAGTACCTTGGCGATCACGGCCAATCCATTGGTCGTACACGAAGCAGCGGAAATAATGTGATGTTCGACCGGATCATAGTCGTGTTCGTTCACACCGACCACCAGCGTCACATCTGCCCCCTTGCTTGGCGCGGTCACTAACACACGCTCCGCTCCAGCCAGCAGGTGCGCGGCTGCCTGATTGGCGGCGGCAAAGGCACCGGTGGCCTCAATCACTAGTTCGACCCCCAGTTCACGCCAGGGGATATCAAGCGGGTTGAGATGAGAAACGATCTTGATTGGCCGCCCGTTAATGATGATCTGACCATCGCATGCCCCTACACAACCGCGGAATGGTCCATAGGTGGAGTCGAACTGGAAGAGATGGGCATTGATCTCGGCATCACCCCGATCATTGATCGCCACTACGTCCAGGTTGACACCCCGAGCCAGAGCAGAGCGTAAGACTAACCGGCCAATGCGTCCAAATCCATTAATGCCAATCTTCATAAAAATTCCTCCTCTCGACCTGGTATTGCAACCTGGTATTGTAATTTGGTGAGTGATTATACCTCAACCTCGTCCCGTTGTCTCGCGCGGAGCAGATGATACACCAGGAAAAGCTGTGTCAGTGCTAGTGGATGACTATGCCGGGCCTGGGAGTCCGAGTATTCGCCAAGATCTGCCGGTGAAGCAGCTCCACATGCATCCAGGTGATCCAGAATGCAACGCTCAAGCGCTCGGGCCGGCTCATCAGGGATCGAGCCATCGATCTCCAGGTACTCGACGGCACGGCCACCCTCACGTCCTAACGTCGAACGCACGCAGCCCGACCGATCTTCAGCGATGACTTCGCTCAGATCAGGATGATGCAGCGTACCATGTAAAGTCAGCCGCACGTCAAGATGTGCGTCACCGTTTTGCTCAGACTGCGCGGACCTACCTGGAAAGAAGGAAATTTCGATGTCTGCATTATTACGCTGTGGCCGTATGAACGCAGCCGAATCCGGCTCGCGTATGGCCAGTTCGTGTAGCACCTCTTGTTCGGAGTATCCACGCTGACCTGAGTCACGCCGCACCTTCCAACGCCGCCTCAGTTCCTCTGGGGGATTAAGATAGACGCACACACTGTAGGCATTACGCATCTCCTGCCAGTGCATCCCGAGCAGACCCTCCACGATCAGGAAGTGATGCGGCAGTATATACTGTGGTGGTCCAAAGTCGCCCAGCTTGTGGTCGTAGCGCGGCTTCAGGATGGGTTCTCCTGCCCGCAAAAGTCGCAAATGCTGCGCCATAATGTCGAGGTAATTACATGCAGGGTTCAACGGTGTGATACCTAACTCCTTGCGCTGCTGCCGATTATAGCGGTGATAGTCGTCGGTGCAAAGCACTGACACCTGCTCAGCGCCCAAAATCTGCACGATGCCTCGGCTCAATGTCGTCTTCCCAGCAGCACTATCCCCCACTATCCCCAATATGATAGGGCGTGTGGTCGCTCCTAATGTTACAGCCATGTCGTTCTCCAAACTCCTTGTGCAGCGTGCCATCGATGGCCTCCCGTGAAAATAGGGAGCAGGTAGTCAATGTAGCTGGCTCCTCAAAAACCCGAGCTACTTTGTTGGGTCGTACCCATGATATAATGATACTTGGCATGATATATAAGAACAAGCCGCAATTCCCTATACTTGGTATAGTCTAGGATTTATGAATGGGTTGGTCACGCCTTGACAGGCTCACAATACATCAATTACGGGCGTTTTGCACGGTCGCGCGGCTTCTGAGCTATACACGAGCTGCAGAGGAACTCGGCTGCCAACAGCCCACTGTATCAGCATTAGTGACAGAACTGGAACGAGCAACGCAGTTAACACTTCTAGAGCAATGGGGCAAGCGCCTCTTCCTGACCGATGAGGGACGCGAATTATACTCTCATGCACAGCAGGTGATCGCTGCGGCAGACGAAGCATGGTGGACCATGGCAGAGCTACGTGGAACCGCACCGTCTGAGCGCATTTCCCTGCGTATCGCCGCCGATACCACCGTGGGCACCTACGTCATGCCTCAACTCCTGGGTGCCTTTCACCGACAACGGCCTGATGTCGCTCTTAACCTGCGGGTAGCCAATCGCGCCGACGTTCGCGCTTGTCTACTGGCAGGGGAGGTTGATCTCGTCATAGCTGGCCGACCACCAGCAGTCGCTGGACTGATTGCTGAGCCATTCCTGGCCAATCTACTTGTAGCAGTCGCATCACCCCAGCACGTGTTAGCCTTACAGGACCAGGTGCCCCTAGCTCGCCTGGCCGATGAAGTCTTTCTTCTCCGCGAGGCAGGCTCGGGTACCCGGGCTGCCGTTGAGGAATTGTTCGAGGTAGTCGGCATTCCACTCAAAATCGGTATGGTTCTTGGACACATTGAAGCAATCAAACAGGCAGTCGCAGCAGGACTTGGAGTGAGCGTGCTCTCGGAGGTGGCAGTGAAGCGCGAAGTTCATTATCATAGATTGGCTATCCTGCACGTCGAACACTTTCCCATCCGGCGCCGCTGGTATATTGCACGCCTGGCTGAACGACCTCTGAATGCTAGCGCTGCCGAATTCATCGAATTCCTACGTGAGTATCGACTACAGCATGAATAGACTGGTTGTTATATAACATTCGATCCTGTTGGCGAATTGCCCAAAAACGACGAGCGAAGCGATGTCGTAGGGGCTCGATTTATCGCGCCCGTGGGGCAGCGTGGGGCACACAGGATCGAATTCTGAAACGCGCCCACTATTGGAAATTAGTCCTACTTTGCAACAAGAACTCCCGCAGTGCGTTCGCCGCTCGCGACAGCCTTCTCCCTTTTAAGTGGACAACATACCATTGCCGCTTCAGAGGAAACCCCCGTACGTCCAGCGTCACCAGATCTCCGTTGGCAACTTCGAGCGCAACCGACTCCCGGGAGAGCACGGCGATCCCCAACCCTGCCACCACTCCTTCCTTGATCGCCTCGATGCTGCCCAACTCAAGGCTGCTCTGTAAGGGCATATCTGCATGTGCGAAATGCTGCTCTGTATCCAACCTGGTGCCTGACCCTTGCTCGCGCAGCAGAAACATCTCCTGTCGTAGATCATGCAGCCCCAGCGCGGTATGTCCTACCAGCCTATGAGATGGAGGGGCTACCACCATCAGTTCGTAGGGTAGCAAAAACTCTACCACAAAACGCTCTTGCCGCTCGATCAGGCTCATCACCACCAGGTCCACCTGGTGAGCAAGGAGACGCTCTTCGATGGAGCGACGGTTAGCTACCATCAGCGTGACACGGATTCCTGGATAACGAGCATGGAAGGCACCAAGCAACGACGGTACAACGTAGGTACCTGCACTGGTGCTCGCACCAACCAAAACACTTCCACGTTCAAGCGTGTGAATCTCACTTACTACAGAGGAGGTTTCAGCAAGCAATGTTAGCAGCCCTTCAGCATGGCGCAGAAATTCCTGGCCCGCAGGAGTCAGTGCAATACCTCGACCACTACGCACGAATAGTCGCAAACCCAGCACCTGTTCGAGTGTCCTGACCTGCTGTGAGACGGCGGGCTGAGAGAGATATAGCACCTCAGCGGCCATTGTATAGCTGAGTTGACGTGCCACGGTGCAAAATACGCTGAGCTGATGTACCGTCAGGTCAGTCTGCACAGGGCCCCTAGCAAATATCTTACTCATTTCCGTGTACATGCTCGATCTTTGCTACTGAGTAGCTCGCTTCCTTTTCTCTTGCTATGTAGCATAACACATGGAAACACTCTCAATATATAACGTCCATTCTATGGAATAAATAGCAAACTGCTACTACAACTAATAGCTTCGTCATGCTACATTTCTTTACAAAGAAGATTATAAACTACAAGCGTGAGGAGCTATTAGCATGATAACCGAGACCATACCCCAGCAGAGAAATCGCTGGACATCAGGAGTAATCCCCTATGCCGAGATGGGCTATTGGAAGCCTGACTATGAACCGAAAGACACAGATATCCTGTGCGCATTCCGATTTGTGCCTCAAGAAGGTGTAGAACCCATTGAAGCCGCCGCGGCCGTCGCTGGCGAGTCTTCTACGGCTACCTGGACAGTCGTCTGGACAGATCGTTTGACTGCCTACGAGAACTACCAGGCCAAAGCCTACCAGGTCGTTCCAGTTCCGGGCACTGACCAATACATCGCCTATATTGCCTATGATCTGGACCTCTTCGAGGAGGGGTCCATCGCGAACCTGACCTCCAGCATTATTGGCAACGTCTTTGGCTTTAAGGCGCTGAAGAGCTTACGCCTCGAGGACATGCGCATCCCGCCACATTATGTGAAGACCTTTCAAGGACCTCCTCATGGAGTCGTGATGGAGCGTGAGTACCTGGACAAGTATGGACGTCCCTTACTCGGAGCCACCACCAAGCCGAAGCTTGGCCTCTCTGCCCGCAATTATGGTCGTGTCGTCTATGAGGCGCTCCGTGGTGGCCTGGATTTCGTGAAGGATGACGAAAATATCAACTCACAGCCCTTCATGCGCTGGCGGGACCGTTTCCTCTATTGTATAGAGGCAGTCAACAAAGCCAGCGCCGAGACCGGTGAGATCAAAGGCCATTACATGAACGTCACCGCCGCAACGATGGAAGACATATACGAGCGTGCCGAGTTTGCCAAAGAGCTGGGCAGCATCATTATCATGATTGACCTGACCATTGGCTACACCGCCATCCAGTCCATATCCAAATGGGCTCGCAAGAACGGCATGATTCTGCACCTGCACCGGGCTGGTCATTCCACATATACGCGCCAGAAAACGCATGGCGTTTCCTTCCGTGTGATTGCTAAATGGATGCGCCTGGCAGGCGTCGATCACATCCATGCCGGTACCGTGGTTGGCAAGCTGGAAGGTGATCCCATGACCACCAGGGGCTACTATAAGACGTTACTGGGCACGAAGTATGATGCCGATCCCGCCCTGGGTCTGTTCTTTGAGCAGGATTGGGCGTCAATGCCAGCTGTCATGCCTGTTGCTTCAGGTGGGATTCATGCCGGGCAGATGCACCAACTGCTGCACTACCTAGGTGAGGATGTGGTACTCCAGTTCGGTGGTGGCACCATCGGTCATCCGCAGGGCGTTGCCCCTGGTGCGACAGCAAATCGCGTAGCCGTAGAGGCAATGATTCAGGCACGCAACGAGGGACGTGATTACTTCAATGAAGGCCCAGAGATATTGGAGAAGGCAGCGAAGTGGTGCGGTCCGCTGCGTGTAGCACTTGAAGTCTGGAAGGATATTAGCTACAACTACGCCTCGACCGACACACCTGATTCTATTCCAACACCGAGTTATTAGACGAGCGAGGAGGTACCATCATGTCATTTCATCTTACCCAGGGCACGTTTTCCTTTCTGCCCCCGCTGACCGACGACGAAATCCGCATGCAAGTGCAATATTGCCTGGATCACGACTGGCCCATCAACGTGGAGTTCACCGATGATCCCCACCCGCGCAACACCTACTGGGACATGTGGGGGCTACCAATGTTTGACGTGAAGGACCCGGCAGCGATCCTGTACGAGATCAACGAGTGCCGTAGAGCCTACCCCCATCACTATATCCGTGTGAGTGCCTATGACCGCACGAAAGGCCGTCAAACTATCGCACTCTCGTTCATCGTGAACCGACCAACTGAGGATCCCGGCTTCAGTCTGTCCCGCCAGGAGGTGCATGATCGCGTCATCCGTTATACAATTCAGAGCTATGCCACCAACAAGCCCAAGGGAGAACGGTTCTCATGATCCCACCTCCTCAAGCACCTGGTACCCGCGAGGGGCACCAGTACATCTGCGATGAGAGCGGCATCGATCTGGCAGCTGTTCTGCAGGAGTCACAGGTTATGGAAGTGCTGCAAAAACTTGACCAGGAACTGGTAGGGCTTCAGTCCGTCAAGACACGCATCCGTGAAATTGCTGCTCTGCTCCTGATTGATCGGATGCGTCGTAGCTTCGGGTTGGCGACACGACCGCCCACGTTGCATATGTCCTTTACTGGCCCTCCAGGCACAGGTAAGACAACGGTGGCCATGCGTATGGCCACAATTCTGCACAGGCTCAGCTATGTACGCAAAGGGCACCTGGTTGCGGTGACACGCGACGATTTGGTTGGTCAGTATATCGGCCATACCGCTCCCAAAACCAAAGAGGTCCTCAAGCGAGCAATGGGTGGTGTGCTCTTCATTGATGAGGCCTACTACCTCTACCGCCAGGAAAACGAACGCGACTACGGACAGGAAGCCATCGAGATTCTTTTGCAGGTGATGGAGAACCAGCGCGAAGACCTCGTTGTCATATTAGCAGGCTACAAGGAGCGCATGGAAACCTTCTTCCAGTCCAACCCGGGCGTCAGTTCGCGCATAGCACATCACCTGGATTTCCCCGATTACTCGCTCGATGAGCTACTTGCTATCGCTCAGCTCATGCTTGCGGAGCAAATGTATCGTTTCAGTCCAGAGGCACGCCAGGCCTTTGAAGCCTACCTCAAGAGACGTATGCACCTGCCGCGCTTCGCCAATGCCCGCAGCGTGCGCAATGCACTCGACCGGGCACGTTTACGCCAGGCCAATCGGCTCTTCGCCAAAGGCGGGAAAATCTTCAAGACGGACCTGATAACGATTGAGGCTGAGGATGTGCTAGCCAGTCGTGTCTTCACTGAGGATATGCCAGACGACGAACAACAGCCCGAGGTTTCCCTTCCTTACTAAGAGCGGGATGCCCAGGCTGTCTAGTACATCTTACCCCCTTCCTTGACACATAAATTCTCCATCTTCTATACTCCTAACGGTATGAGAAATTACAAAATATTCATTGGAGGACTCTCGCTCTTAGTGCTATTCTTGTCATTAGTTGGCAAGCCTATGGTGACTCCCACGATAAATCGGGGAGCTACCGCAGACGCGGTTAATAACCATTCAACCACAATATTGCCATTAATTTGGAGCCTATCCTCCAAAACACCGACTCCCAGATCTAGCCCTACCAAAACGCCCACTCCCACTCCTAGCCCCACCAAAACGCCCACTCCCACACCGACTCCTACCAGAACACCAACACCCACACCGACTCCTACCAGAACGCCGACTCCCACACCTACTCCTACTAAAACGCCGACACCTGGCATTACTCCTTCACCGACATCAACCACTACGTCTTTGCCTACGCCTACTGCCACAGTCAGGGCGATCCCAATAAAAAACGTACCACCTCCAGTCGTCGTGACACAAAGCACACAACAGGGTCCCAA